>Ga0081538_10002700_pt1 | contig 17064 bp, 14 predicted proteins | sample TabmetS5T2R1_FD_71022 | JGI IMG/M metagenome (GOLD analysis project Ga0081538, IMG submission 71022) | Tabebuia heterophylla rhizosphere microbial communities from the University of Puerto Rico - S5T2R1 | ecosystem: Host-associated > Plants > Roots > Rhizosphere ... | reverse complement strand
TGGGCGACTCCCACCGAGAGCGCGGCGGTCGGGGTGTTCGGCTCGTTCCTCATCGCGGCGTTGAATGGGCGCCTTACGTTCAAGATGACCAACGAGGCCATCTGGTCGTGCTGCCGCGCCAACGGTCTCGTGTTCATGATCTTCCTCGGCGCGACGGGCTTCTCGTACGTCTTTCGCGTGCTGGGCGGGGACGACCTCATGATCGGGATGCTGTCGAAGTTCGGCATCGACACGGGCTGGGAGATGCTCGCCTTCGTGATGGTGCTGGTCTTTCTCCTCGGCTTCCCCTTCGAGTGGATCGAGATCTGTCTGATCGTGCTCCCGGTGTTCGCGCCCATCATCGCCAAGTACGACTTCTCCGCCCACCTCGGCAGCAACCAGTACCTGATGGCGTGGTTCGGCACCCTAATTGCGGTGAATCTCCAGACCGCCTTCATGACGCCGCCGTTCGGCGCCACCCTCTTCTACATGAAGGGGACGGCGCCACCCGGCGTGACCATGGCGGACGTCTACCGCGGCATGTACCCGTTCGTGGCGCTGCAGGTCGTGGGGCTGTTGCTCTGCATCTACTTCCCCAGCCTCGTGCTCTGGCTGCCGAAGCTGGCGGGGTTCCTGGACTAGCTCGGAGGGGGCCTCGACGGCCCCCTCCGATCCCTTCGCGAATTTACTTCTGGTAGGTGTTCTTCAGCTCCTGGGCGTCGCCCCAGATCTTGTAGACCTTGCGCCAGGCGAGGTAGTTGTCCGCCACCTTCTTGAAGAGCGGGTCCTTGGCGCTCTCCGCTTCCAGCACCTCGAGCCAGCCCTTCTCGAACTGCCGCAGATCGTCATCGGACCAGCGGCGGTTGGTGACCTTGTGCTTGTCCTTCATCTCCAGCATCACCGGGGGGTTCTTGGCCTCGGTCTCGACGTAGGTGTGGATGACCGCGTCGTTGAGCGCCACCTGGATGATGCGCTTGTGCTGGTCGGAAAGCTTGTCCCACTCGGCCTTGTTCATGAGCAGCTCGCTCACGGACACCTGCTGGTGCCAGCCGGGGTAGTAGTTGTTCTTGGCGATCTGGTGGAAGCCGTACGCGACGTCCATCGTGGGCATCGAGAACTCGGTCGCATCGATGACCCCGCGCTCGAGCGCGGGGAAGATGTCGGCGCCGGCCAGGAGCTGCGTGTTCACGCCCAGCTTCTGCATGACCTGGGCGCCGAGGCCGAAGAAGCGCATCTTGATGCCCTTCAGCTCGGCGACGTTCTTCACTTCCTTCTTGAACCACCCGGACGTCTCGGCGCCGATGGCGAAGCAGTCCAGCGCGAAGAGGTTGTGCTTGGCGTAGATCTCGTTGCGGAGATCGTTGCCGCCACCGAACCACTTCCACGCCAGGAACTCACCGAGCTGCGGGCCGAACGGCACCGTGGTGAAGAAGGCGAGCGCGGGGTACTTGCCGGTGTGATAGCCGGGAGTGGTCCAGCACGCTTCCACCGACCCCTTCGATACCGCGTCGAAGCACTCCAGCGCGGGCACCAGCGCGCCGGGCTCGTAGAACCTCAGCTCGAGCGAGCCGCCGGACATGACCTTGACGTTGTCGGCGAAGCGGGTGGCGGAGGTCCCGAGGTGGGGGAGCTTGCTGCCGAACGCGCTCGCCATCTTCCAGGTGACCTTCTTCTGCGCCTCCGCCGGCGTCGTCAGCAGTGACGCCACGTAAGCGCCCGCCGCGAAGACGAGAACCAGGAGGATGAAGCCCTTGATCAGCCGTGATCGCATCGCAACCTCCTCATTGTGGGGTGAGGCTCTCTCGACCCGGCCTCGGTGAGGCCTTTGGTCCCGTTCGAATTGTCGAAAGGTGGCGCGAGTCTAGTCACAGGGTCTTGATCTGTCAAGGATTTTGGCTGCTGCAGAGGGGCCTCGAGGGGCCCGGCCCAGCGGGGGGCGGCTAGCTAGCCCTTGACCGAGCCCGTGAGGCCCGTGACGTAATACTCGACGAAGAAGGAGTACACCAGCGCCACCGGGACCGAGCCGAGCAGCGCCCCCGCCATCAGCTGGCCCCAGAAGTAGATGTCTCCCCGGATCAGCTCCGACACCACCCCCACCGGCACCGTCTTGCGCTCGGGCGAGGAGAGGAAGATGAGGGCGTAGATGAACTCGTTCCAGGAAAGCGTGAAGGCGAAGATCCCGGCGGACAGGATGCCGGGCACCGCGATGGGGAAGATGATCCGCGCCATCGCTCCGAACCGTGTCGCCCCGTCGATGCGCGCGCACTCCTCCAGCTCCTTGGGAATGGTCTTGAAGTAGCCCATGAGGAGCCAGGTGCAGAAGGGGATGAGGAAGGTCGGGTAGGTGAGGATGAGGGCCCACGGCGTGTTGCCGAGCTGGAAGTTCCGGATGATGTCGGCGAGCGGGATGAAGAGGAGCGTCGGCGGGACCAGGTACGTCACGAAGATGGACGTGCCGAGCATGCCCGCCATGGGAAAGCGCAGCCGGGCCAGCGCGTAGCCGGCGAGGAGGCCGCAGAAGAGCGAGATCAGGGTGGAGACGACGGCGATGAAGAACGTGTTCCACAGCCAGATGGGGAAGGTGGTCTTCGCCATCAGATCGCGGAAGTGCTCGATGGTGGGCTGGAGCGTCCAGAACGGCGCATTGTTGGCGGCGCGCCAGGAGCGGTAGAGCTCGGCGTCCGGGCGGATGGACGTCACCAGCATCCAGTAGAAGGGGAACAGCGTGCCGATGACGAACACGGTGAGGGGGATGTAGAAGTACACCCACCGCTTCCACTTGCGCTCGACGACCATGGGATCAGGCGCCTTCCAGCCGGCGCAGGTAGCGGAGCTGGGCCCAGACGACGATGAAGAGCACGGGCAGCATGAACAGCGAGATCGCCGCGCCCTCGCCGAGCAGGCCGGTGGCCACGCCCACCTGATAGGCGTAGGTGGCGATGAGGTGCGTGGAGTTGGCGGGGCCTCCGCCGGTGAGGACGTAGATGAGCTGGAAGTCCGAGAAGGTCTGGATGATGGAGAACACCACCACCACGATGGTGACCGGCTTGAGCAGCGGCCACGTCACGTGCCAGAAGCGCTTCCAGCCGTTGGCCCCGTCCAGGGAAGCCGCCTCGTGCAGGTCGGGGTTGATGGTCTGAAGCCCGGCGAGCAGGGTGATGGCGAAGAAGGGCATGCCGCGCCAGGTGTTCACCACGATCGCGCACCACATGCCGTAGGTCCCGTCGGACAGGAACGGCACCTTGGTGACGATGAAGCCGGTCTGGTAGAGCAGCCAGTTCAGGACGCTGAACGTCGGGTCGAACATCCACCGCCACGCGAACGTGGACAGCACGGTGGGAATGATGAAGGGCAGCAGCATGGAGGCGCGCACGATGCGCTTGCCGCGGAAGCTTCGGTTCAGCAGGAGGGCCAGCCACATGCCGAGCGCCAGCTTGAACACGGTGGCCCAGAACGTGTAGAAGAACGTGTTCTTGAACGCGGTCTGGAAGATGGAGTCATTCCAGGCCTTGAGGAAGTTCTTGATTCCCACGAAGTGGCCGACATTGCCCACGCTGGTGTCGGACAGGGACAGCCACACGCCCATCACGAACGGATAGGCGATGAAGACGCCGAGGAGGAGGACGGTGGGCGCGAGGAGCAGGGCGGCGAGCAGCCGCTCGTTCTCCAGCATCCGCACCCAGCCTTCGGCCTGGGCGGGGCGGGGCCGGGGGAGCGCCACCGTAGCGTCGGTGGCGCCGCCCGAGCCCCCCGCGATCGGTTCCTTCACGCCGTGTCCCCTCGCTGCGACCGGCTAGCCTTCGTAGATCTTCTTGAGCTCACCCTCCGCCCACTTCACCGCGTCCTCGGCCTTCATGCCCTGCACGGCCTTGGCGTACATGTCGGTGATCACGTACTTGGTGAAGCCCTCGGTGGCCTTGGCCGTCGAGGGGCCGGCGTAGCCGAACAGCCGCGTGTTGCGCGCCGCGGTGCGGAACATCTTGAGCGGCTCGTCGAGCTTGCCCCACATGGGATCGTTCTCCCACTTCTTGGTGGACCCGACCGAGTAACCCTCCTGGGTCGTGAACCACTTGCCGAAGTTCTCGGTCTTGTGGAGCCACTGCAGGAAGTCCTTCGCGAGCTTCTGGTTCTTGCTGTACTTCATGATCGCGTGCGACTGGTTGAGGAAGAGAAGGTAGGCGCCGGCGGGTCCGGCGGGGAGCGGCGCGTGGTCGATGTCCTGCCACATCGGCTCGCCCTTGTCGTCCTTGATCTTCTCCTTCTGCCGCTTCGCCACGATGTAGATGGAGGCCCCGTTCAGCGTGGCGGAGAGCTCGCCGGCGTGGAAGGCCCGGTTGTTGTTGGTGTCGTCCCACGCCAGCCCACCCTCGTCGCAGCACTCCTTCCAGAACGCTTGCATGAACCTCACCGCTTCCAACGTGCCCTTGGAGTTCAGCACGACCTTCTTGCCGGACGCGTCGGTCTCGGCACCACCGAAGGCCCAGGTCATGGTGTAGGTGAAGACGGGCGCGTCGCCGAAGGTGTGGCCGAGGGTCTGGCCGTAGGGCTTGCCCTTCTTCTTCAGGGCGGCGAACAGCTTGCGGGCGTCATCCCACGTCTTCGGATACTGCGAAGCCCCGGCCTCCTTGAGCCACGACTTCCGATACGCGACCGCGTTGCCGACGATGGAGTGAGGCACGCTGAGCCACTTGCCGCCCACCTGGCACGAGGGCGCCCACACGTCGTAGAAGCCACCCTCCGCCTTGGCCAGCGCGCCGGCCACGTCCGACACGTCCACCACCGCGTTCTGGTAGAGATGCGCCCAGTTGTACTGGAAGTTGAAGATGTCGGCCCCCGACCCGGACTGGATCGCGGCGGTGATGCGGGGCTGCAGGTCATTGGCGTTGATCGTCTCGAGCGTGACCTCGGCGCCGAGGGCCTTGGAGGCCTCCGGCATCTGCCGCTTCAGCTCGACGTCGGATTCGGGAATGAAGTCCACCCACCGCACCCAGTGCAGCTTGGTGCCCTGCGCGAAGGCGGGAGCGCGTCGCGCGGCGAGGATGCCCTCGATGCCGCCGGCGACCACCGCGGCGGCGCCGGCGGTCTGGAGAAAGCGACGCCGGCCGAGACCCCGGCGCGTTGGGGACGCTTCGTTGCTTCGATCCATCGAAGGGATCCTCCTGGGAAGGGTCAGATGACGATGGGCCGGACGGCGCGATCGCGTCCAGCGAGGTTCGGGATAGCGCAGCGCATCGGCGTCAAGCGGGACAAATCTTGAACCCAAAGCGCCGTACTGTCAACGAGTTTCCCCCGCCGCGCCGAGCGGAAGCGCGCCGAGACCAGCCCCATCCCGATGCAGGAGATGAAGAACACCGCGCCGTAAGCGGTGCCGAGGACGCGCTCCCCGAAGTACTCCCGCACCACCAGGGCGTACAGGGGCATGATCCTCCGTACGCAATGCCGAACACGAAGCTGGGCGCCGAGAGTCCGGCCATGTCACGCACCACCAGGAAGGCCAGGATGGTGCCGGCCTGGAGGGCGGCACGCCCTGATCGATGGCGTCCGGCGTGCCGCCGCGGACATTGCCGGTGGTGGTGCTTTCGGGCGCGTCGCGTAGCATCAGCGCAGCCGGGATCACGATCAGCCAGGCGAGGAACGCGCTCACGCCGCCGGCCACGAGCACAACGAACGTCACGTAGAGCGGCCACCGGGCGGTGACCTGGCTCGAGAGCACGACCCCAGGCCCAGCAGGCCGCTGGCCGCCAGCACCACCGCGCGGGTGCCGATGCGGTCCGACACGAAGCCCGCGACCACGCCGCCCAGCATCCCTACCGGTGTGACTCATACCGGCGGCTGCACCCGGCCCTCGCGCACGGGGATGAGCAGGCACAGCGCGATCACCATCGCGATGGCCAGCGAGATCCAGGGCAGCGTCCAGCCGCCCGCACGCTCGACGAAGGCGCCGAAGAGCGGGGGACACACCGTGACGCCGAAAGAGGACACCGCGAGGCCCAGCCCCACCGCCGTCCCCACCGAGCGCGGCTCGACCATCTCCGCCATCAGGGTGTGCTGGACACCGTTCCACCCGATGCCGACGAAGCCGAACACGAGCACCAGCGCGGCGAAGAGCCACGGGCTCGTCTCGGGTCCGGTGCCCGCGATGAGCAGCGAGCACGTCGTGGAGCCGAGCCCGGCCAGCACGAGCACGATGCGGCGGCGGCCGCCGAAGAAGCGATCGGAGAGCAGGCCGAACACCACGCGGCCCACCATGCCGGTGAGCTGGGCGAGCACGAGGAAGCGCGCCGCCGTCACCAGCGGCATGGCCACGACGTCGCGAAGGTAGAGGACGAGATACGCCATCCACACCGTCTGCATCCCCGCGAACACGAGGGTGGAGGCGGACACGAGCCAGAGATCGCGATTGCGCAGCACGGCGCCGAGGCTACCGCCGGCGGCGCGGCCGGTCTCGACCTCCGCGCCGGGCGGGTCGCGGTAGAGGAGCCAGGTCAGCACGGCCAGGCCGGCGATGACGGCGGCCGACAGCGATACCGCTTCCCGCCAGCCCATCCAGAGCGCGAGGGGCGGCATCAGGAGCGCGCCCATCGCGCCGCCGAGCGGCAGCCCCACCTGCTTGAGTCCCACCACGGTGGCGCGATGCCGCCGCGGGAACCAGGCCATCACCGCCTTGGCGGTGGTGGGATTGAGCATGCCGTAGCCCGCGCCGGCCAGCACCATGAGCAGGCTCAGGAGGACGAAGGACGACGAGCCCGCCACCGCGAAGAGTCCGGCGGCGATGAGGAGCTGGCCGAGCACCATGGTCCGCGCGACGCCCCAGCGATCGGCCATGCGCCCCGCGGGCAGCGACATCAGCGAGGGCCCGATGTAGTACGCGGAGAGGAACGAGCCGGCCTGCGCGGTGGACAGGCCGAAGCTGTCGCGGATGAGCGGAGCGATGGCGGGAATGCCGAGCGGGCCCACGTTGGCCATGGTCTGCGCGGCCATGATGAGCGCGAGTATGCCCCAGCGGCTGGTCACGGGCGGGCGCGCGCGGCGCGGGAGCTCTAGGAAGCGGGCCGCCCGGCGCGGTGAGCGAGCCGGGCTTCGGCGGCGCGAAGATCGTCCTCGGTGTCCACGCCCACCGTGGGCTCGTCGGTCTCGACCACGCGGATGGGGATGCCGTTCTCGAGCAGTCGGAGCTGCTCGAGCTGCTCGGCGCGCTCGAGCGACGACGGGGGAAGGGCGTGGTAGCGGGCGAGGACCTCGCGCCGGTAGGCGTACATGCCGGCATGTTTCCAGTACACGACGTCACCGCGCTGGTCGCGGTCGCATGGGATGGGCAAGCGGGAGAAGTAGAGCGCATTGCCGTGGACGTCCGTCACCACCTTGTTGGCGGTGCGGGTGGGGACTTCCTCCGGCGTCGCCCGGATCTTGAGCGTGGTGACCTGGACGCCGGGGTCATCCAGGAAGGGCTGGACCAGGCGATCGATGTGCCCGGCGGTGACGAACGGCTCGTCGCCCTGGATGTTGACGTAGACGTCGGCGGGATGGCTCAGGGACACCTCCCAGAGCCGGTCGGTGCCGGTGGGGTGGTCGGGTGAGGTCATGATGCTCGGGGCCCCGTGCCGCTCGCACGCCGCGACCACCTCGGCCGAGTCGGTCGCGATGAGGAGACCATCTAAACGAGTGGCGCGCTGGGCGGCGCGGTAGACGTGGATCACCAGAGGCAACCCAGCGATTTCGCGAAGCACTTTACGAGGGAGGCGGGTCGACGCCAGCCGGGCGGGGATGACGCCCAGGACCTTCACGCCGACGCGTCCGAGCGGGCGCGAGCGCGAGGGGAGCTCGGCATGGCGTCACATCGTAGCATGCAGGTTTCGGGTGTTACACTGAACGTCCCATGAGCGAGCTCGCGGTATCGCCCGGTCCCCGGCCGGCGGCGGCGCCCGCGCTGTGGGGGCTTCCTGTCCGGACGGAGTTCAGCCTCCAGCCCCTGATCAAGTACTGGGAGCGGGAGCTCGCCCAGGGCGACAAGCCCTTCGCGACCGCCACCCGGGCCCTCCTGGAGAAGGTGCGACAGACGCCGTCCTTCTCGGGACTCGTCGCCGATCCGGAGGCGCTGCGGCAGCGTCCCGAGCTGCTCGCCGCCCTGATGCTGGCGGTGTTCTCGCCCACGTTCCAGGAGGACAGCCTCGGGGCCGCCACGCTCCCGTTCGAGCTCCGGAGCTTCTTCGCCACGCCCGGGTTCGCGCGGCTCCTCACCGACGCCGACGGCGCGCTGCGGTTCCGGATGGACGCCGACGTGTCCTTGATCCTGAACGTCCGGATCGTGTCCGCCTACTCGCTCATCCTCGAGCGCGTGTACGGCATCGACCTCGGGGTCGAGTATCCGTGGGTCGTCATCGTCACCGATCCCGACACGAAGCTCGACCGTTACTTCAAATTGATCGTCAGCCGCCGGTTCCTCGAGGTGGACGTGATCGGCGAGGTGCCGCCCCTGTCGGAGGAGGCGGTGCGCCGGATTCGCGCCCACATCGCCGACCCCAAGACCTTCACCGAGCTGATTCCCGGCGACCGCTTCGTCATCCGCGGGTTCGGCGTGTTCCAGGCCGTGGAGGTCACGGGGCCCGAGGCGATCTCGGCCATCGAGCGCGACCTCATCGAGAAGGAGTCCATCGTCTCGACGGACCGCTTCCTCGGCCTGCGCGACAAGATGCGCGTGCTGCTGCGGCGTCCGGAGGTCGAGCTGGGGCTGGCCGCCATCGACGGCGACCGCGTGCTGGCGCTCAACCACGGCTCGCAGTTCGAGAACGCCTGCATCTTCGCCGACTCGACGCATCTCCGCGTGTCCGATTTCGCGGGGTCGGTCTACGAGCGGGCGGCCCACGAGCGGCGGCCGCTCATCGTGGAGGATCTCCAGACCTATCCCCATCGCACCCGCGTGGAGAACGAGCTGCTCGCCGCCGGCTACCGCAGCCTGGTGGCGGCCCCGCTCTTCTACGAGGACACGCACATCGGCAGCCTCGAGCTCATCTCCACCGAGCCGGGCGCGCTGAACGTCATGCACACCCCGTCGCTTCTCCAGGTGCTGCCGCTCTTCGCGGTGGCGGTGAAGCGGGGCATGGACGAGCTGGAGAACCGCGTCCAGGCCCTCATCAAGGAGAAGTGCACGGCCATCCACCCCGTGGTGGAGTGGCGGTTCCGGCAGGCCGCGCTGAACAGCTTCGAGGCCGCGGAGGCGGCGGACGACGGGCGGCCGCTCGAGATGGAGCCGATCGTCTTCCGCGACGTGTATCCGCTCTACGCGCTGTCGGACATCCGGGGATCGTCCACCCATCGGGCGTGGGCGATCCAGGCCGATCTGTCCGCGCAGCTCGGGCTCGCGCGTGACGTGCTGGAGGCCGCCCACCGGGCGCGTCCCATGCACATCCTCGATCACCTGCGGCACCGGGTGGAGCGGCACGCCGAGGCGGTCGATCTCAACCTCCGCGCCGGCGACGAGGCGTCGCTCATCGCCTTCCTCCGGTCCGAGGTCGAGACGCTCTTCGAGCACCTCGAGACCTACGGGTCCGATGTGCGGGAGCGCATCGAGGCGTACCGGGCCGCCCTCGATCCGCAGCAGGGCGCGGTGGCGGCCAAGCGGCGCGCGTTCGAGACCAGCGTCACCATGATCAACGACGCCATCCTGTCGTTCCTCGACGCCGAAGAGGACGCCGCCCAGGCGGCGTGCCGGCACTTCTTCGAGATGCAGCGGACGGACGGCGTCGACTACAGCATCTACGCCGGCGCCTCGCTCCTCGAGACCGACGGCTTCACCCCGCTCCACCTCCGCAACCTGCGCCTCTGGCAGCTCATGGTGGCCTGCGGCATCGCCATGCAGGTGGAGGCGCTCAAGCCGCGCCTGCCCCAGCCGCTGGACATCACCAACCTCATCCTGATCCAGCATGCGCCGCTCGCCATCCGGTTCCGGTTCGACGAGAAGCGCTTCGACGTGGACGGCGCCTACAACGTCCGCTACGAGATCATGAAGAAGCGCATCGACAAGGCGGTGCTGCGCGGCACGACGGAGCGGCTCACCCAGCCGGGGAAGATCGCGCTGGTGTACTCGCAGCCGTCCGAGGCCGCGGAGTACAAGGAGTACATCGGCTACCTCCAGTCCCTGGGCTTCCTCACCCCCGAAGTCGAGTACCTCGAGCTGGACGAGCTCCAGGGCGTGACCGGGCTGCGGGCCCTCCGCGTCACCGTGGACCTCGCCAACGCGCGGATACAGCCCGGCGCCTCGCTCATGAGCGCCGCCGCCGCGGCGCGGCTCGCGCGATAGCCCTCCGGCTCGGCGCCGCCGACCGGGGTCGCCTTGACAGGCTCCCGCTGGATGCGCTAGTGAATCTCCGACTCTCACGCTCGTTCACGAGGAGGAGCTCCCCATGACGTCGCGACGCGTGGCATGGCTGGCCGCGGTGACGCTCGCCCTCGGCGCCGTCGCCTCTCCCGCTCTCGCCCAGACGCCCATCCGGATCGGCGAGATCAACTCGTTCAGCGGCATCGGCGCGCCCTTCACCGGGCCTTACCGCGCCGCGGTGGAGATGGCGGTCGACGAGGTGAACGCCCGCGGCGGGATCAACGGAAGAAAGGTCGAGGTGCTGTTCCGGGACGACAAGGGCCAGCCCGCCGAGGCGGTGAAGCATGCCCAGGAGCTGGTCGCCTCCGAGAAGGTTGCGCTGATCTCCGGCACCTTCCTCTCCAACGTGGGTCTCGCCGTGTCCGACTGGGCCAAGCAGAACAAGACCATGTTCGTGGCCGCGGAGCCCCTCACCGAGGCGATCACGTGGGCGAAGGGCCACGACCACGTGGTGCGGGTGCGGCCCAACACCTACGAGCAGGGCCGCATGCTCGCGGAGCGGGCGGGGAAGCTCAAGCACGTCAAGTGGGCCACCATCGGGCCCAACTACGAGTACGGCAAGCGCGCGTGGGAGACCTTCCGCGACCGTTTGAAGGAGCTGAAGCCCGACGTGCAGATCGTGGGCGAGCACTGGCCCACGCTCGGCAAGATCGAGCCCGGGCCCATGGTGACGGCGATCCTCAACCAGAGTCCCGACGCGCTCTACGTCTCGCTCTTCGGCTCCGACTGGCTGGCCTTCGTACGCGAGGCCCAGAAGCGGGGGCTGTTCCAGAAGACCTTCGTGGTCGGCATCCTCCTCGGTGAGCCCGAGTACATCGATCCGCTGGGCACGGAGGCCCCGGAGGGCACCCTCGTGACCGGCTATCCCTGGTACGACATCGGCATGAGCACCCACAAGGACTTCGTGGCGCGGTTCCAGAAGCGGACGGACAAGCCGCCCATGCTGGGCTCGCTCGTCGGATACGTGACCTATCTCTCGATCTTCGAGGCCATCCGCAAGGCGGGCGGCACCGACACCGACAAGCTCGTCGCCGCCTTCAAGGGGCTGAAGGTGGAGACACCCATCGGGCCCATCACCTTCCGCGCCTCGGACGGCCAGTCCACCATGGGCGCGTGGGTGGGCACCACCAAGATCGATCCCAAGCGGGGGGTGGGCATCATGGTGGGCCACGAGTACATCCCCGGCGAGAAGGTGCTGCCCTCGGACGACGAGGTCAAGAAGCTACGCAGCGGCCAGTAGCTCACCCTCTCCGCTCCCGTCCCGCCCGCTCCCCCGGGGGAGCGGGCGGGACGGGGTGAGCCGGGCCTGATGTCCTTCCTCCTCATCCAGCTCCTCAGCGGCCTCGCCAACGCGATGTTCCTCTTCCTCGTCGCGTCGGGGCTCACTCTCATCTTCGGCGTCACCCGCATCGTCAACTTCGCTCACGGCTCGTTCTACATGCTGGCCGCTTACCTGACGTTCACGCTGACCGCGACCCTTCCGCTCGGGGGTGTGTCGTTCTACGCGGCCGCGCTCCTCGCCGCCGCCACCGTGGCCCTCGTGGGCGGGCTTGTGGAGATCGCGCTGCTGCGGCGTGTGTACCGCGCGCCCGAGCTCTACCAGCTCCTCCTGACCTTCGCGCTGGTGCTCGTCGTGGCGGACGCCGTCAAGTACCTCTGGGGCGCGGACAACAAGACCGGCCCCAGCGCGCCCGGGCTCGCGGGCTCGGTGCCCGTGGCGGGCCAGCTCTTTCCCAGCTACGACCTCGCGATGATCGTGTTCGGCCCGCTGGTGGCCTTGGGCCTCTGGGCGCTCTTCTACCGCACGCGCATGGGCATCCTGATCCGCGCCGCCACTCAGGACCGGGAGATGGTGGCCGCGCTGGGCGTGGACCAGTCGCGGCTCTTCACCGGTGTCTTCGTGCTGGGGAGCTTTCTTGCCGGGCTTGCCGGGGCGCTGCAGGTCCCCCGAGTGGCCATCACCACCGTGATGGACACGACGGTGATCGTCGAGGCGTTCGTGGTAGTGGTGATCGGAGGCATGGGGTCGGTGTGGGGCGCGCTCCTCGCCTCCATCCTGATCGGCGTGCTCGGCGCCTACGGCATCCTGCTGCTTCCGCGCATCTCCATCGTGCTCATCTTCGTCGTGATGGCGGTGGTGCTGATCGTCCGGCCCTGGGGGCTGCTGGGGCGCGCGGAGCTTGCGCTGCGCGGCGCCGGGGCGGCCCCCGAGGCCGCGCCCGCGCCGCCCCGCCTGCGTCCCGTCTGGCTGGCCGCCCTGCTCGCCGCGCTCGTGATCGTGCCGCCGCTGCTTCCCACGTTCTACGTCTGGCTGCTGGTCGAGGTGCTGGCCTTCACGCTCTTCGCGTCGAGCCTCTATCTCCTCATGGGGCGCGGCGGTCTCGTCTCCTTCGGCCATGCCGCCTACTTCGGCCTGGGCGCGTACGGCGCGGCCATCGTCATGAAGCATCTGGGGCTGCCCATGCCGGTGGCGTTCGTCGCCGGGCCGCTGGTGGCCGCCCTGGCCGGCGTGGTGTTCGGCTACTTCTCCGTGCGCCTCACGAGCATCTACTTCGCCATGCTGACGCTGGCCTTCGCGCAGATCGTGTACGCGATCGTCCATCAGTGGGACGAGGTCACGGGAGGGGACAACGGCCTCCTCAGCGTGTGGCCGTCGCCGTGGCTGGCGGGGCCGCTCCGCTACTACTTCGTGGCGCTGGCCACCTCCGCGGCGGGGCTCTGGCTGCTGGCGCGCGTGTCGGCATCGCCGTTCGGCCTGGCGCTCCGCGCGGCGCGCGACCATCCCCGGCGCGCCGAGGCCGTGGGCATCAACATCCGAGCCCATCAGCACGTGGCGTTCGTGATGGCGGCATTTGTGGCGGGCATGGGCGGGGCCGTCTTCGTCTTCCTCAAGGGGAGCGTGTTCCCCAACTCCGTGGACGCGCCCATGTCGGTGCAACCGCTGGTGATGGTGCTGCTGGGTGGCGTCGGCTCGCCCGCCGGGCCGCCGCTGGGCGCTCTCGTCTACAAGCTCCTCGACACCCTCATCACGCGCTATACCGAGTACTGGCAAGCCGTCCTCGGCGCCATCCTGATCGCCCTCGTTCTGATATTTCCCCGCGGCCTGGTGGGTGTCGTCGGGCTGTTCTCAGGCAAGCGGCGGTGGGAGGGTCTGGGGCCGGGGAGCGCGAGGGGGCGTAGCCCCCTCGATCCGACGGACCGGGGTTCGCTCCCCCCCGGCCCAATGAAATGAAGCAACCGCAACCCGTGCTCGAGACCGTCGGCCTGACGAAGGCGTTCGGCGGCGTGCGCGCCGTGGACGACGTGAATCTCGCGCTCCCTCGGGGCGAGATCCGGGCGCTGATCGGGCCCAACGGAGCGGGCAAGACCACCTGCTTCAACATGCTCGCGGGGCAGCTCGCGCCGGATCGAGGCGAGGTGCGGTTCAAGGGCGAGCGGCTGTCGGGGCTGGCCCCCTACCAGATCTGGCGTCGCGGCGTGAGCCGCACGTTCCAGATCACGGCGACGTTCGGCTCCCTCACCGCGCTGGAAAATGTCCAGGCCGCCCGCCTGTCCCATCTCCGACGAACCTATTCGCTGCTGTCGTCCGCGTCGCGCCTCGAGGTGGACGAGGCCCGCCGCCGGCTCGATCAGGTCGGCCTCACCGACCAGGCGGAGCGCCCGGCCGCCGTCCTCGCTTACGGCGATCAGAAGCGGCTCGAGCTCGCGGTGGCGCTGGCCGGCGACCCCGAGCTGCTGCTGCTCGACGAGCCCACCGCGGGCATGGCGCCCGCGGAGCGCGGGAGCCTCATGGCGCTGGTCGAGCGGCTGGCGCGGGAACGGGGTCTCACCGTACTCTTCACTGAGCACGACATGGACGTGGTGTTCGCGGTGGCCGAACGCATCATGGTCCTCCACCAGGGCCGGGTCATCGCGGAGGGACGGCCCGCCGAGGTGCGCGCGGATCGCGAGGTGCAGCGCGTCTACCTGGGCGAGCCTGGCGAGGCGCAGCCGTAGGCGAGCCGAGCGGATACAAGGAGAGCTGACATGACGGACACCAAGTACGACTGGGACGCCCTCGTGGGCGGGCTGAACCAGTACCTGCGGCTGCGCTCCATCCCCATCGGGATGAAGCTCTTCGAGACGGTGGAGGAGATGGAGGCGATCCCGAAGATCCGGCGGCCGCGGGTCAAGCACACGACGGATCAGATCGTGGCCCAGGCGCGGCAGCTCGGCTTCACCGTCGGCATCACCATGGCGGACCTGGTCGGGGCGCAGTGCGGCGCCGTGATCGGGCTCTCCCCCCAGGACGACGAGTGGCTGTCGGGCAAGCGCATGGCGGGCGTGTGGTTCAAGACCCAGGAGGATGCGAGCCTCCATCAGCATGCGATGGACTGCGTCCCCTACGGCCGCTACCGCGCCATGGCCGTCTCGCCGCTGACGTCGGGCCGCCTCGATCCCCCCGACATCTGCCTCATCTACGGCACGCCCGGCCAGATGATCTTCTTCATCAACGGGCTGCAGTGGACCGGCTACAAGAAGATGTCGTTCACCTCGGTGGGCGAGTCGGCCTGCGCCGACTCGTGGGGCAAGGCCCTCAGGACCGGAGAGCCCGCGCTCACCATCCCGTGCTACGCCGAACGCCGCTACGGCGGCGTGGCCGATGACGAGCTGCTCATGGCCATCCCGCCGCGCTTCCTGCCCAAGGTGATCGAGGGGCTGGCCGCGCTGTCGAAGAACGGCCTCCGCTATCCCATTCCGCCCTACGGCATCCAGAGCGACGCGGGCGCCGGGCTCGCCGTGAGCTACGCGGACAAGGACAAGACGTAGTGCTGCAGCTCACCCAGGTGCACGCCGCCTACGGTCTATCGCGCGTCCTGCATGGGGTCAGCCTGACCGCGCGCGCCGGCGAGGTCGTGTCCCTGCTCGGGCGCAACGGGGCGGGGAAGTCGAGCACGCTCAAGGCCATCATGGGCCTCATCGACGTGACGGGGGGCGACATCCGCTTCGAGGACCAGGCGCTGCGTGGCCGGCCCACCCACGAGATCAGCCGCCTGGGCGTGGGCTGGGTGCCGGAGGACCGCCGCGTCTTCAGCGATCTCACGGTGGAGGAGAACCTGCGCGTCGGAGAGAAGGGCGGCGGCGTCTGGACCCCGGCGCGCGTGTACGGCCTCTTTCCCAAGCTGGGCGAGCTGGCCCGTCGGCGCGCGGGAAGCCTGTCCGGTGGCGAGCAGCAGATGCTGACCGTCGCGCGCACCCTCATGGGCAACCCGCGCATCGTCCTGCTCGACGAGCCCTCCGAGGGGCTCGCCCCCGTGGTCGTGCGCGCGCTCGGCGAGCAGATTGCCGCGCTCAAGCGCGAGGGCCTCGCCATTCTCCTCTCGGAGCAGAATCTCCGCTTCGCCGCCCGCCTCGCCGACCGGGCCTATGTGATCGAGAAGGGGCAGATCCGCTGGGAGGGACCCATCGGCCAGCTCATGTCGGACGAGGCGGTCCGCCGGGCCTACCTCTCGGTCTAGGGAGACTCCGCCATGCGCACCCTCATCAAGGGCATTGGCCAGATCGTGTCGGGCGACATCGGCCGGCCCCTCCTCGATGGCGATTCCGTGATGATCGAGAACGGCAAGTTCGTCGCGGTGGGCCGCGGGCTCGACGCCGACGCCGATACCGTCATCGATGCCCATGGATCGACGCTGGTCCCCGGCCTGATCGATTCCCATTGCCATCCGGTATTCGGCGACTTCACCCCGCGTCAGCGCACCGTCGACTTCATCGAGTCCGGGCTCAACGGCGGCCTCACCACAATGATCTCGGCTGGCGAGGTACATCTTCCCGGCAGGCCAAGGGACATCGTGGGGCTCAAGGCCCTCGCCATCGTGGCCGCCAAGGCCTACGCGAACCTCCGGCCCGCCGGCGTGAAGGTGCATGGCGGCGCCCCCATCCTCGAGCTGGGCCTCGTCGAGGAGGACTTCGCGGACATGGCGAAGGCGGGGGTGAAGCTCGTCGGGGAGATCGGCCTCGGCTCGGTGAAGACCGGCAAGGACGCCGCGCCCATGGTGCGGTGGGCGAAGAAGCACGGCATGACGGTGACGATTCACACCGGCGGGCCTTCCATCGCCGGCTCCAATCCCATCAGCGCCGAGGTGGTGCTGGAGGCCGACCCTCACGTGGTGGGGCACATCAACGGCGGCACCACGTCGATGAGCGAGCGGGAGATCGACTCGCTGGTGGCGACCACCATGGCGCTCGAGATCGTCCACTGCGGGAACGGCAAGACCGCGCTCCATACGCTCGCGCGGGCCACCGATGCGCGGGCGCTCGGCCGCATCGTCATCGGCAACGACGCGCCGTCCGGCACGGGAGTGGTGCCCCTGGGCATCCTGCGGGTGATCGCCCACCTCGCCTCGCTGGGCGGCGTGGCGCCCGAGGCGGCCATCGCCATGGCCACCGGCAACACCGCGCGGGTGTACGGGTTGCCGGTGGGATTGATCGAGGCCGGGCGCGAGGCCGACTGCTGCATCGTGGACGCTCCGGTGGGGTCGGTGGGCCGCACCGCGCTGGAGGCGCTCCGGGCCGGCGATCTCTTCGGCATCTCCATGGTATTGATCGACGGACAGATCCGCATCGGGCGCAGCCGGAACACGCCACCGGCGGCGCGCGCCGCGGAGGGGGTGAAGGGGCAGGGGCCGGGCGGGGGCGGGCACTGAGGCCACGGGGGGAAGAGCATGAGA
>Ga0081538_10002699_pt1 | contig 17069 bp, 15 predicted proteins | sample TabmetS5T2R1_FD_71022 | JGI IMG/M metagenome (GOLD analysis project Ga0081538, IMG submission 71022) | Tabebuia heterophylla rhizosphere microbial communities from the University of Puerto Rico - S5T2R1 | ecosystem: Host-associated > Plants > Roots > Rhizosphere ... | reverse complement strand
CTCGGCCGCGGACCTGCCCTGCCAGGGTCGCGTGCGGCTCACCGGTCCCCTGCGGGTGGTCGGTCACGACCGCCAGCTCATCACGCCGGTGGAGCTCGGCCCGGTCGCGGGCGACGCCGCCGCGTAGCAGCGAGAGGGGGAACAGCTTGGCGTCAAGGGAGCAACGAGCCACCCTGGCCAACGTCGCGGCCTCAGCGGGTGTGTCCGTCGCGACCGTCTCCAAGGTGCTCAACGGCCGCGACGACGTCGCCCCGGCGACCCGCGCGCTCGTCCAGGAGCTGCTCCAGGAGCACGACTACGTCGCCCGCCGCGGCCGGCCGGCGCTGTCGCCGGCGATCGAGCTGCTCTTCCACGGCCAGCTCAACGCCTATCACACCGAGGTGTTGCAGGGTGTCGTGGAGGCCGCGGCAGAGGCCGGCGTCGCCGTCGTCGTCAGCATGCGCCCGCGGGGGCGGCGCGGCGCCGGGGCGAACCGTCCCACCGCCTGGGCCCGTGAGCTGGCCGGCGCCGGTCGTCAGGCGGCGATCGTGGTGGTCAGCGAGCTGGTGGCCGCCGACCTGGCGGCCTTGACCCGGGCTCGCATGCCGGTCGTGGTCATCGACCCGCTCAACCTGCCGAGCGCGCGGGTGACGAGCGTCGGGTCGACCAACTTCGCCGGTGGGCTGCTGGCGACACAGCACCTGCTCGACCTGGGTCACCGCCGGATCGCCTACCTCGGCGGTCCGGCGGCCGCCGCCTGCAACCAGGCGCGGATGCACGGCTACCGCGGCGCCATGGAAGCCGGAGGAGCGCCCGTCCCCGACGAGTACGCGCGGACGGGGCGGTTCAGCTACGAGCACGGGATCGCCGGCGGGGCCGCGCTCCTCGACCTGCCAGCGCCTCCGACCGCGGTGTTCGCGGGCAGCGACGAGACCGCCCTGGGCGTGATCGAGGCCGCCCGGGTCCGAGGCCTGCGGATCCCGGAGGACCTGAGTGTGGTCGGCTTCGACGACACCCCGGTCGCGCGGCTGGCCGCGCCTCCGCTCACCACGGTTCGCCAGCCCCTGCGCGAGATGGGCGCCGTCGCCGTCCGCACGGCCCTACGGCTGGCCGCCGGCGGGCGGGTGGACTCCCACCACGTCGAGCTCGCGACCGAGCTCGTCGTGCGACAGTCGACCGCGGCGCCCTCCGGCCATCTTCGGGAGTCGGGCTCCCGAGAAGGATCTCCGGGTGGGTAGCGATCAGCGCGCGTCGGTGAGGGCTTGGGCCAGGAGCCGGACGGCGTCGGCGATGCGGTGCTCGGGGAGCCGGGCGAAGCCGAGGACCAGGGCCGGTGGCCCGTCCCGGGCGATCCGGAGCGGCGCGACCCCCTCCACCGCCAGGCCCCGCTCGGCGGCGGCCCCGACCACGGCCGCCTCGTCGCAGCCGGGGGGCAGCTCGACGTACAGCTGGATCCCGGCCGACACGCCATGCACGATCGCGCCGGGCAGCCAGCGGTCGACCGCGGTGGTCAGGGCATCACGGCGGGCCCGGTAGCGCCGCCGCAGCTGCCGCAGCTGCCGGTCGTAGGCGCCGGCGGCCAGCAGCGCGGCCAGCGCGTGCTGGTCGAGCACCGGTGAGCCAAGGTCGCTGGTGGCCCGCCAGGACCGCACCGCCTCGGCCAACGCCGGTGGGGCGACCAGCCAGCCCAGCCGCAGCCCCGGCGCGAGCGATTTGCTGACCGACCCCAACAGGACCACCCGCCGCGGGCAGAGGCCCTGCAGGCAGCCGACGGGGTCGCGGTCGTAGCGGAACTCGGCGTCGTAGTCGTCCTCGAGCACCACCCCGTCCACCTCGGCGGCCCAGGCCACCAGCTGCGCTCGCCGGCGGGGGGACAGGACGACCCCGGTCGGATACTGGTGCGCAGGGGTGACGATGACGGCCCGGGCGGCGGTGCGCCCCAGGGTGTCGACGTCGATCCCCTCGCCGTCGACCGGGACCGGGATCCGGACGGCGCCGGCGGTCTCCAGCAACGCGGAGGTCCGGACGCTGTGGGGGTCCTCCACGGCCAGCGGCAGCGGGCCCGCCGCCGCCAGCGCCCGGATGACGAGGAACAGCGCCTGGGCGACGCCACTGGTGACGACGAGCCGGTCGGGGGTGACGTCGGCGGCGCGGACCCGGCCGAGGTACGCGGCGAGCTCGGCCCGCAGCTCGGGGACACCGCCAGGGTCGCCGTAGCCCAGCGCCTCGTGCGGTGTCTCCTTCATGACCTGGCGCATGGCGGCCAGCCACGCCCGGCGCGGGAAGGCGGACAGGTCGGGCGTGCCCGGTGTCAGGTCGTAGGTCATGTGGCGCGGCGCCGTCGGCTGGTGGATGGCGCTGGCGTGGTCGGCCGACCCCGCCGCCTGGAGCTCGGCCACCCGGGTGCCTGCGCCCTGCCGGGACACCAGGAAGCCCTCGGCCACCAGCTGCTCATAGGCCTCGACGACGACGCCGCGACTCATGCCGAGATCCCGGGCGAGCTCCCGGCTGGCCGGCAGCCGGGAGCCCCCGGCCAGCCGGCCCGACCGGATGGCGGCTCGGAGCTCGCCGGCGACCTGGCTGGCCAGGCTGCCGGCCGGTCGGTCGATCCGCAGATGCAGGTCCAACAATGGACCCCGATTCCGAGCAGGGATTGGACCTTACTCGCGGTCCAATCTACTCGTAGCCTGCGCGGCATGAACAGCATGCTTCGCGGGTCCGCCGGCGCCGCCTCGGCGATGTTCATGGTCGGCACGCTCGCCGCCGTCTCCCCGGTGATCGGCCGGTACCCGCTCTACGGAGGGCAGGCCCTGCGGTATGCGCTCGCGGCCACGATCCTGTTCGCCATCATCGGCGCGAGGGGCCAGCGGCTCGTCGTCCGGCTCTCGCCCCGCGAGTCGCTGCTGCTGCTCGCCCTGGCGGCCACCGGACTGGTCCTGTTCAACGTCTGTGTCATCCAGGCCACGCGCTACGCCAGCCCGGCCCTTGTCGGCACGATCGTCGGGGTCGTGCCGGTGGTCCTCGCGGTCGTGGGGCCGCTGCTGGCGCGCTCGCGTCCGTCCGGACGGGTGCTCGCCGCCGCGGCTGTCGTGGTCGTCGGGGCCAGCATCACCACCGGGTTCGGCAGCGGCAAGCTGACCGGGCTCGTCTACGCCGTGGGCGCCCTGGCGTGCGAGGCGTGCTTCTCGCTCCTCGCGCTGCCGCTGCTGCCGCGACTGGGACCGCTGCGGGTGTCTGCCTACACCGAGGCCGCCGCCGTCCCCCTCCTCCTGGTCATCGGCGTCCTCGCCGATGGCGGCGGCCTGTTCCGCGCGCCGTCTCTGGCGGAGGCGAGCACGCTGGTCTACCTGGGCACGGTCGTCAGCGCCGGCGCCTTCGTCCTCTGGTACGACGCGCTTCCCCGGCTCGGCGCCGACCGGGCGGGGCTGTTCGCCGGCGTGATCCCGGTCGGCGCCATCGTCACCACGGTCCTGGTCGGCCTCGGCGCCCCGACCGCGACCGAGCTGGGGGGCGCGGCCGTGGTGGTCACCGGGCTCGTCCTCGGCCTGACCCCGCGCCGAAGGACCTCCGCCACTGTTTGGAGGCCAAGCGACCCGTTCCCACACGAGGATCGGGCCAGTGGCGATCGTGCCGCTCAGGCTCTGTCGGGGACGGGAAGTTGCAGGTAGGTCAGGCCGCGGAGGTCCAGCCAGGCGCGTCCGGCGCTCTGCACCAGCCGCAGGAGGACCTGGTCACAGGCCGGGCAGCGGGCGACAACGCCGGGGGCGTGGTCGAACACCCGGACCTCGGCCATGGGCCCGGTGCGCCCACAGCCTGCGCAGCGCCCGACGGCGGCGGTGACGTCGACGCAGAAGACGTCGTGGACGTGGCCGGCGAGCGCGGTGCCGTCGGTCCCTGGGTTCGAGCTGGTCATGACCGCCTCCACCCTCAATCGCCCCAGAAGCGCTGCTCGCGCCAGGGGTCGCCGTAGTTGTGGTAGCCCAGGCTCTCCCAGAAGCCTGGCTCGTCCTGGCCCAGCAGCTGGATCCAGCGGACCCACTTGGCGCTCTTCCAGAGGTAGAGATGCGGCACCAGCAGCCGCGCCGGGCCGCCGTGCTCGGGCTCCAGGTCCTGGCCGTCGTAGCGGAAGGCGATCCAGGCCTTGTGGTCCACGAGATCCTCCAGCGGCAGGTTGGTGGTGTAGCCGCCCCAGGAGGTGACCAGGGCGTAGCCGGCGCTGGTCTCCAGGCCATCCAGCAGGGTGTCCAGCGACACCCCCTCCCATGTGGTACCGAGCTTGGACCAGTGGGTGACGCAGTGCAGGTCGACGGTGACCTGCTCTGTGGGCAGGCTGCGGAAGCCGGCCCAGTCCCAGCGCCGCTGCTCGTCGGTCTCGCTGGTGATGACCAGCTCCCAGTCGGCCAGGTCGATGTCGGGGGTTGGTCCGGCCGACAGGACCGGGAAGTCCTCGACCAGGTACTGGCCCGGGGGCAGCTCCACGCCCGGGCGGCGCCGCCCCTTGAACCCCCGTGACACGGTGCTCATCGTTGCCACTCCTTGTGGTCTAGCCGAAGGTGAAGGCGTAGGCCTGGACGCCGGGATCCAGGAAGGTGATCTCCAAGGTCCGGTCACCGATGGGGCCGGGCTGGCGGAGGAGCTGGTACAGCCGCGGCTGGGTGAGGGTGCCGTCGCCCTGGTCGTCGACGTCGCCGCCGTGGGCCGCGCCCGGGGGCTGGCCGTCGAGGCGCACCCGGAACCGGATGGGACCGCCGGGGGTCGTCGGGGCCATGACCAGGTGCAGGTCGCGGGCGTGGAACCGGTAGGCGATCCGCCCCCCGGCCTGGTTGCCCACGATGGCCTGTCCCTTGACCGTCCAGTCACCCGACAGGGCCCAGTGGTTGAGCCCCAGCCGTGTCGGGGCGGCATAGGCGTAGCTCGTGTCCAGGATGGAGCCATTGGGGGAGACGAAGTTGTCGGTGCGCTCGTAGCCGAGGTAGTTCTCCGGCGACCGGAGGCTGTCCCAGTCGGCGGCGACCTCCACCCCATGAGCGTCGACCGACGTCAGCTCCTGGTCGGCGCCGCCGCTGCCGGCCTCGGTCAGGAGCTGTTGAACAACCATCTCGGACATCTTGTCGTCGCCCTCGCCGAAGCGGTGGTGGCGGATCTGTCCCTGGGCGTCGACGAAGTACAGGGCCGGCCAGTAGTGGTTGTCGAAGGCGCTCCAGATGGCGTAGTCGTTGTCGACCGCGACCGGGTAGTCGACCCCCAGGTCGCTGACGGCTCGGCGGACGTTGCCGAGGTCGTGCTCGAAGCCGAACTCGGGGGTGTGGACGCCGACCACGACCAGGCCGTGCTCGGTGTACCGGTCGGCCCAGGCGCGGACGTAGGGAAGCGTCCGCAGCCAGTTGATGCAGGTGTAGGTCCAGAACTGGACCAGCACCACCCGGCCGCGCAGCTCGGCCGCGGTCAACGGCGGCGAGTTCAGCCACCCGGTCGCGCCGTCGAAACCAGGCAGGTGACCCTCGACCGGCAACTGGGCCGCAGGGTGGGTGGCCGAGCGGACGAGCTGGTTGGCCCTGGTGAGGAGCGTCTTCCACCCGCTTGCATCCTGGTCCATCGGTCCCTCCTTCGGAACATACGCCCATCGGTAGCGGGCTGGACGGCGCTCATGCGGGAACTGCGGCCCGTCGCCAAGTCTGGTCCGCGCCAGCTCGGCTCGCATCCGCCAGTGGCCAGCGCGACTGGCCAGTCTGCTGTGAGGCGGAGCCCGGCCGCGGCCAGGTTCTCCTCCGGATGGCCTCGTCGGTCGTCAGGGGAGCAGGCCCAGCTCGCGGGCGCGGGCCACCGCCTGGGTGCGGTTGGTCACCTGGAGCTTGGCGAACAGGTGGCTGACGTGGCGCTTGACGGTGTCCAGGGTGACCACCAGCTCCTGGGCGATGCCCCGGTTGGTCTGGCCGGCCGCCAGCAGCCCCAGCACCTCCAGCTCACGGGGGCTGAGCGGCTCCACCAGGCCGGCCGCCCGATGCCCTCGGTGGCGTGGCCCAGGGCCGCGTCCAGCTCGCCTCGCTGATAGGCCACCTCGGCCATGCCCACCTGCGCGATGCCCGTGAGCTGGGGAGCGGCCGACCCCGGTCCCCGGCCGGCCTCCAGCGCCTCCTGGTACCTCCCGAGCGCGGCGTCCAGGCGGCCCTGGGCCTGCAGGACCTGGCCAAGGTAGTGGTAGGCCCAGCCGGCCAGGGACGGTTGGCCGGCCGCCCGCCAGCCGGTGATGCTGGACGCCAACGCCTCCTCCGCCGCAGCCAGCCGGCCGCGCAGCCACTCGGCCACGGCCAGATACCAGCTGGCGACGGACTCCAGCATCCACTCGCCGTCGCTCAGCTCGGCCCGGGCCTGCCGGGCGAGCGCGACCGTCTGGTCGGCGTCGCCCCGGAGCTGGGCCAGGGCGGCCCGCTGGAGCGCGATCGCCGCCGGGACGTTGGCCAGCAGGCTGGCGCCCCGGCCGACCGACGGCTCGTACGACTCGTCGACGGCGCCGGCCATGGCCCGCTCGGCCTCGTCGAGCAGCGGTTCGATCGCGTCGGTGGCGGCGACCGGCGGCGTGAACGTCCGGGCCAGGCCCAGCCGCGGGCGCGCGCCGACCAGCTCGGGCGGCAGCGCGGCGAGCCACCGCTCCAAGGTCGTTGTCTCGCTCTGCATGAAGCGGGCGTCGAAGTGCCGTTCGATCAGGCGCGCGGCCCAGATGAGATCGCCGGCGGCCAGCGCATGGCGGATGGCGTCGTCGGCCAGCCCGTGCCGCTCGCACCAGGCGGCCGCCGCCCGGTGCAGCGCGGGCACCCGGTCCGGCTCGGCCTGCCGGAGGCGGGCGCGGAGCAGGTCGGCGAACAGGTGGTGGTACCGCCACCAGCGGCGTTCCTCGTCCAGCGGGAGCAGGAACAGATTCGCCCGCTCGATGTCCTCGAGCAGCTGCTGGCTGTCGGGCCGTCCGGTCACCGCCGCCGCCAGCGGCCCGCACACCCGGTCCAGGATCGAGGTCTCCAGCAGAAACGCCCGCAGCGACTCGGGCTGGCGGTCCAGCACCTCCTCGATCAGGTAGTCCAGCACGTAGCGGTGGGTGCCCGAGAACCCCTCCACGAAGCCGGTCGGGTCGCCGTGGCCCCGCAGCGACAGGGCCGCCAGCTGCAGGCCGGCGGCCCAGCCCTCGGTGCGGTCCTCCAGGCGGCGACGGCCGCCCGGGACACGCCCGGCCCGACGGCCGCGCGGAGCAGCTCGGCGGCCTCCTCGTGGGTGAAGCGCAGGTCGGCCTCGCGCAGCTCGATGAGCTGCCCGCGGGCCCGCAACCTCGCCAGTGGCAGCGGCGGATCGTTGCGGCTGGCCACCACCAGCCGCAACCTGGGAGGCAGTGCTCGAGCAGGAACACGAACGACTGGTGGACCTGGGGCGCGTGGATCAGGTGGTAGTCGTCCAGGACCAGGGCGGCCTCCCCGGTCCCACCGGCCAGCCGGTTGACCAGCGCGGTCACCGCCGCCTCCAGCGGAGGGGCCTGCAGGCCGCCGAGCAGCGGCGCCACCCGGTCGGCCACCCCGGCGCTCACCCTGTCCAGGGCGGCGGCCACATGGCGCCAGAACCGGACCGGGTCGTTGTCCCCCGCGTCCAGCGACAGCCAGGCCACCGGCGTCCCCGCACCGTCCGCCCAGTCGCCCAGGAGCGTGGTCTTGCCGAACCCGGCCGGGGCGCAGACCAGGGTGAGTCCGTGGGTGACGCCCTCGGCGAGGCGCTCCAGCAGCTGGGGGCGGACCACGAAGCCGGGCTGGGGGCGGGGGAGGCGGAGCTTGGTGGCCACCAGGGCATCGCGGTCGGCGGCGCGGGGGCGGGTCCTGGCCGGCTCAGCCATCGGCGTCTCGCACGCTCCTGCCCATCGGATGGTGGGCAGCTTGCTCGGACAGCCAATTCTACCCAGCGCCTGTCAAGGCGCCCGCGGACGGTCCCCGCCGACCGGCTCTCCGGTGGGCGCCCGCTGGAGCCTGGTGGCCCACCAGAGGGCGAGGGCGCCCACGACGATGAACGCGGCCGCCGCCGGGACCTGCATGGGCTGGGGGAGGTAGCGGGCCGCGAACCAGACCCTGACCTGGGGGTCGACGCCGAACAGGTTGAAGCCGATCGGGACCAGGCCCTGGGGGACCACGCACAGGATCCCGAGGGTCACCAGCGCGCCGCGGGCGGCGGAGCGGGCCGGGGACAGCTGGGGGGCCGGTTCCCGTCCCGGCCGGGCCGCGCCGGGGCGGGCTGGCTCCTGGGGGCCGAGGTTGAGCAGGTCCAGCAGGTCGGCGCCGTGGTCGGCCAGCCGCCGGGCGGCGACCCGTCCGCCCCACCAGTACAGCAGGATGCCGGTGGCGGCCCCGGCGACCACGCCCGCCGCCTGCAGGGCCGGCTGGCCGCGGACGGTGCCGAGGAGGACGAGGGCGGCGGCGGGCACGGCGACGAGGGCCGCCAGCAGCAGCATCAGGTACTGCTGGCCGATCAGCGCGCCGGTGGCGTTGGGGTCGTCGCCGGTGTCGAAGGGCCCGGCGCGCCGGTGGGGGTCCTTCTGGCGCACCGGTCTGGCCACCGAGACCCACATCATCAGGCCGGCCGTGCCGCCCAGGATGGCCGGGAGGACGGCCAGGACCCAGGGCCAGGCCCAGCCCTGGCCGCTGAGGACGGTGAGGACGACGGTGAGCGCCACCGTCACCGGGGCGACCACCAGCAGCCAGGCGGCCTGCCGGCCGCGCACGTCGGCCCGCTCGACCCCTGGGACCATCCGGGTGAGCCAGAGCGTGGTGCCCTCGTCGCCGTACAGGTTGGCGGCGCCCATGGCGACGATCAGCGCGGCCGCGGGGCCGACCCAGGGCAGGGCCGCCGGGAGGTCGAAGGCGACCGCCGGCACGGCCAGGTTCAGCCCGCTGATCAGCAGCGCCAGGAGCAGCAGCAGGGATCGTCCGGGGTCGCGTCGCCAGCTGCGCAGCTCCTTGGCGACGACCGCGCCGGCGGGGCCGGCCGGCAGCAGCCGGGGTCGGGGGGCCGGGTGGCCGGCCCCGGCGGCGGCCCGGCCGCCACGGGCCGGCCCGGCCGCCCGGCCGCCGGGCCTGCGCATGACCGACGGCAGCACCTCCGCCCAGGCCAGCAGCAGCAGCCCGGACAGGGCGGCCAGGGCGGCCAGCGCCCCCAGCGCCAGCGGCCAGTCCCCGCGGCCGGCGGCCGCCACGGCCACCGGCGCCCAGCCCGAGGGCAGGACGCGCAGCACCATGGCGAGCACGGACGTCGGGCCCTCGGCCAGTTGCTGGCCCATCAGGGCGGCCAGCGACCAGCCGCCCGAGGCGAGCGCGATGATGACCGCCATGAGCAGCCCGCCGAGCTCCTGGCCGCGGCGGGAGCTCAGGGTCGCGCTCAGCGCCGTCACCACGACCCGCGACAGCAGCACCACCAGCGCCACCTGCAGGAGCGTCGCCGGGACGGCGACCAGGACCGGCAGCACCCCCAGCCGGGCGGCGGCCACGACCAGGGCGGCGGAGGCGATCAGGGTGACCGCTGGCGCGAACCCGACGAAGGAGGCGCCGAGCAGCCCGGCGGCCAGGCGGCGCGGGGAGACGGGCAGCAGCGCGAACCACTCCGGCCGCAGGCCCAGGCCGGCGCCACGGACCACGATCGGCCCCATGACCCAGCCGACCAGCCAGGCGAGGCCGAGGGCGGCCAGCAGGTCGACCATGCGGCTCGGGTCCTCGAAGCGGACCAGGCCACACAGGAGCGTGCCGATCCCAAGGAGCAGCCCGACGGTCCGGAGGCCGAGCACCGTGCCCGACCCGCCGGGCGAGTTGCGCTCCAGCGCCCTGCGCATGGCGATCAGCGCGCCGGCCACATCCCGGACGGGGGCGCCGGCGGGACCGGCGGTCAGGACGCCAGCCACGACAGGCCCTCGGTGGTGATGCGGGCGCCGACCAGCCGGACGAAGGCGTCGTCCAGGGAGCCGTCGCCGCGCACCTGGTCCAGGGTTCCCGAGGCGACCAGACGTCCCCTGGCGATCACCCCGACGTGATCGCACAGCTGCTCGACCAGGGCCATGACGTGGCTGGAGATCACCACCGACCCGCCGGCATCGGCGAAGCGGCGCAGGATCACGCGGATGGTGGCCGCCGACACCGGGTCGATCGCCTCGAACGGCTCGTCCAGCACCAGCAGCCTGGGGGTGTGCAGCAGCGCGGTGGCCAGGGTGATCTTCTTGCGCATCCCGGCCGAGTAGTCGGCCACCAGGGTCCGCTCGGCCTCGGTGAGCTCCAGCACCTCCAGCAGCTCCTGGGTCCGCGCGGCCACCGTGGCCGGGGCCAGGCCACGCAGCTGGCCCAGGTAGGTGAGCAGCTCCCGTCCGGTCAGGCGCTCGGGCAGGGCCATGCCGTCGGGCAGGACCCCGATGAGCCGCTTGGCGTCCACCGGGTCGGCCCACACGTCGATCCCGAACACCCTGGCGGTGCCGTCGTCGGGACGCAACAGCCCCACGGCCATGGACAGGGCGGTGGTCTTGCCGGCCCCGTTGGGCCCGACCAGCCCGAAGAACGACCCCGGCGGCACCGACAGGTCGACATGGTCCACCGCGGTCGTCTCCCCGAACCGCTTGTGGAGCCCCACCAGCTGGAGCGCCGAGGTGCCGTCCGTGGGCTCAGTGATGCTCATGCCTGCCACGGTAGGGAGCCGGAGCGGGTCGCGCATCACCCAAAGGGTGGAAAGGGAGAGGCATCCGCGGTGAGCGAGGTCTTGTCTACCCGGGGCGATCGTTCAGCCGGTCCTCGTCGTAGACCTCGTCCGGTGAGCCGACGATGCGGGGGTCGGGGGTGCCGACGACGTCCTGATCCTTGTCGTCGTAGTCGAGGCGGTCCAGGACATGGCGCATGGCCTCGATCCGCCCCCGTTTCTTGTCGTTGCTCTTGACGACCACCCACGGGGCCTCGTCGGTGTCGGTGTGCTGGAACATGTGCTCCTTGGCTCGGGTGAAGTCGTCCCAGCGGTCCAGCAGGGACAGATCGGTGGGTGACAGCTTCCACTGCCGCACCGGGTCGATCTGCCGGATGATGAAGCGGGTGCGCTGCTCGGCCTGCGACACCGAGAACCACAGCTTGATCAGCTGGATCCCGTCCTGGACCAGCATGCGCTCGAACCGCGGGACCTGCTCCATGAACCGCTGGTACTCGGCTGGGGTGCAGAAGCCCATGACCCGCTCGACCCCGGCGCGGGTGTACCAGGACCGATCGAACAGCACCATCTCCCCGGCGGCGGGCAGGTGGGCGATCCAGCGCTGGAAATACCACTGGCTGCGCTCGCGCTCGCTCGGCTTCTCCAGGGCCACGACCCGTGCCCCGCGCGGGTTCAGGTGCTCCATGAACCGCTTGATCGTGCCCCCCTTGCCGGCCGCGTCGCGGCCCTCGAACACGATGATCAGCCGCTCACCGGTCGCCTTGATCCAGTACTGGAGCTTCAGCAGCTCGATCTGGAGCAGGCGCTTGGTCCGCTCGTACTCCTCGCGGCCCATCCGCTCGGGGTAGGGATAGCGCTCCCGCCAGGTATCGACCGGCCGACCGTCGGCTCGCAGCAGCACCGGCTCGTCCTCATCGCTGTCGTCCACGCGCAGGTCGGGCAGCTCATCCAGCAGATCACTGGACTCGGCCGCGGTGCGGACGTCGATGATCTGGTTGTCGGTACTCACCACCGGAGTTTCGACAGCGGCGGGGTGGTCTAATCCTCCCGGAACGAACGAGGAAGCCCAACCGAGCGACTGTTCACCAGGCTGTCACCGTCAGGGAGGCGGCGCATGACCCGTTCCATCCCTCGAGTCCTCGGCTACGCGACCGTGGGCGCCGGGGTGGCCGCGGCCGGCTATGTCGGACTGGTCACCGGCGCCTGCCCGCTGGATCTTGGCATCGGCCGGCGGGTGCGGCCGCTCGGCCCCCAGCTGGTCGACATGGCCGCCCCCCGCGAAGTGGTCTTCGACGTCATCGCCGAGCCGTACCTGGGCCGGACCCCACGGGCGCTGGCCGACAAGCTCCGGGTGCTGGAACGCGGCGGCGACATGGTGCTGGCGGCGCATTTCACCCCGCTCGGTGGGCGGCTGGGCCTGGTCGCCCAGACGGTGGAGACGGTCCGGTTCACCCGGCCCGAGCGGGTCGACTTCCGGCTGGTTCGCGGGCCCGTTCCCCATGTCGTGGAGTCGTTCGTGCTCAGCGAGCAGGCCGGTGGGGCCGGGACGCGGCTGGCCTACGAGGGCGAGATCGGGGCCGACCTGTGGCGCGCCGGCCAGCGGTGGTGCGAGCTTGTCGCCCGGCAGTGGGAGCAGACGGTCGCGGCCTCCCTGTCCACGGTCAAGGCCGAAGCCGAACGGCGGGCACAGGCTCGGTCTACGGGGCGCGGAAGAGGACCCGGGTGATCCGGTCCTGTTCCAGGTGGAGCTCGACGTCGCCGACGAAGTCCTCGCGCGGGAAGCCGTGGCCGGTGAAGGGGGCGACGATCAGCTCGGCGATGGGTGCCTGCGCCCGCGCCGGATCAAGCTCCAATCTGGCATGCCGCGGTACGGCGGTCCGTGACGCCAGCGGTGCCACCACGCCGGACTGGGACTCGACCAGGAAACCGGCCATGGCCGTCGGGGTCGCCACCGCGGCCAGCGCGGCGCCGGGGTCCTCGGAGGCCGCGGCGGCGTTGTAGGCCTCGGCGAAGCGACGGGCCACCTCGGCGGGGGAGCGCCGCCCGGTCGGCGCCTCCTGGCCGCTCATGCCCGGCGGATGGCGATCACCGAGGGCAGGGGCTCGCTCGGGTTCTCGCCGGTGGTCCTGTTGCCCCGCGGCCACCAGGAGGTGTAGGTGGTGGGGTCGCCGTGGACGCCGCCGCTGACCGAGGTCTCCTCGCCGGGATGCTGGATGGCCAGGAACATGGTCGTCTGGTCGGGTGTCCAGATGGGCCCGGTCGACTCGGCCTCGTTGGGGACCGACCCGAAGCGGAAGGCGACGCCGGCGTCGGGTCCGCCGACCCGGATCATGAAGATGCCGTTGTTGCGGTGGTAGGCGTACGGGCTGGCCGGGTCGTTGAGGGCGCTGGAGGAGATGTCGGTGACCATCCACAGGTTGCCGAGCCGGTCGAAGACGAGGTTGTCGGGGGAGGAGAAGCCCTTGACCTGTGCTGGGTCAGGACCCCCGACGGCGATGTCGGACCAGGCGAAGGTGTCGGCGGTGGGGTCGCGGCCCTCCTCGGCCAGGCGCCGGATGCGGCCGTGGGGGTCGTCGGTGTTGTTGGTCAGGGCGGTGTACAGCGAGTTGTCGTAGGGGTCGAGCTCGGCGTCCTCGGGCCGGTTGAGCGGGAAGGTGGCCGGGTTGAACCAGGGCTGGGCCCGGACCCAGGTGTCGGGGTCGACCAGGGCGGCCGGCGACATCTCGACCCGGTGCCAGCGGCCGGTGCCCGACAGGACGGTCTCGTCCTGGCTGGCCGGGGCGAACTCGGCCACCCAGAGCTGGCCGTCCTCCAGCAGCCGCGAGTTCCGCCGGCCGCGGGCCTTGTGGTAGGCGCCGTCCGAGACGTACTTGTAGAGGAACTTGTTGCGGGCGTCGTCGCCGGTGTAGACGACCAGCTGCTTGCCCTCCCTGGCCCAGACGGTGGCGTTCTCGTGGCGCAGCCGTCCCAGGTTGGTGTGCTTGCGCGGCGTCCAGTCGGGGTCGGCCGGGTCGACCTCCATGACCCAGCCGTAGCCGCCGTTGTTGGCGGCGGCGAAGTCCGGTCCCCAGCCGTAGACGGTGGCGTAGTCGGCCCAGTTCTCCTCGGCCGACAGGGCCGTCCCCCAGGGGGTGATGCCGCCGGCGCAGTTGGCCAGCGACCCGTCGGTCCATTCGGGCACCGGCGCCCAGGCCGGGTTCCCGGGGTCGCCGACCCCGGCCCCGGTCATCCGGATGCGGGGGCTGGTCGCGGTGATCCGCCGGGCATAGCGGCGGTCGCGGCGGAGCGTCCAGGGGCCGTGGTCCTGGCGCTGGACGCGGATCACCGCCCCGCCGACGGCGTACTGCTCGAGCTCGATCTGGGCCGCCGTCTTGGTGGCCGGGTCGGGGTTGCCGTGGATGAAGAAGGCGTCCGGGTACTCGTGGTTGACCCACAGCAGCCCGTCGCGGTCGCCCCGCCCGGCGAGCGGGAAGAAGGCGATGAAGTCGTTGTTGTAGCCGAAGGTCTCCCCGCCGCCGATGGGGTCGCGGTAGGAGGCGACGACGTCGTAGGTGAAGCCGTCGGGCAGCGACACGTCGTCGAAGAAGCGGCCTGGCTGGCTGGTCCACCCCTGGGAGAACGGCGCCGGCCGGCGGCCACCGGCCCGGGCCCCGGCCGCCCGTCCCTCCTGGGCCGATGCCCCGGGAGCCACGGCCAGCCCGCCGACCAGCGCCCCGGTCGCGGCCAGGCCCTTGATGAACACGCGGCGGCCGATGCCGGCCTCCGCACGCTGTTCCTGCAGCACGGATCATCCCTCCTCGCTCGATCGGCGGGACCCTACGGGGACGGTCCGACGCCGGGCTGACCACCAGGTGAACCCCACCTGACGCCGGTCTGCCGGCCTGGCGACCCCGCTCAGCCGACGTCCAGCTCGGTGCGCGCGAAGCGGTCCTCGAGGAAGCGGCCGTTGGCGAGGAGGCGGTCGCTGTCCCCCCTGGCGATCGCCTCCAGGACCTCGCCCAGCTTGGCCTCGAGGAGGGCGAGCTGGGCGAGCAGGACCTGCCTGGCGGTGTGCCCGCCGGAGATGGGCACGCGGTTGGCGTAGCCGCGGGGGAGGTTGAGGTAGCTCTCGAGGGCGGTCGGGAGGTAGTCGAGGGCGGTGCGCTCGACCACGAAGGCGTCGGCGGAGCCGGGCGGGAGGGCGTCGCGGCGGGCCAGGACCTCGCGGACCTGGGCATGGACCCGCCCGACGGCGGCGAGGACGTCGTCGGGGACGCGGCCGCGCAGCCGCCGCTCCTGCTCGGCCATGGCCCGGTTCAGGTTGGCCGGGTCCAGGCCGCTGCGCAGGTCGTAGGTCCTGGTCGGCGGGGTGGCGAGGGCGCCGGCGCCGTACAGGCCGCCGACGACCACCGGCCAGAGCTCGCCGACCGCGCCGGCGGCGTGGAGGCCGAGGCCGGCAAGGCCGGCGACGCAGCCGGCCAGGTTCTTGTTGGAGTACAGGTAGCGCAGCAGCCGCTGGCCCCTACTGGTAGCCACGGATCTCCTTGAAGGCGGCGGCCAGGGAGCCGCGGTTGGCGTCGAACATGGCCCCGGAGGTGGTCTCGGCGATGCGGCGCAGCTCGTCGGGGTCGGCCTCGCCGAACTGGATGGCGAAGGTCTTGACCGATCGGGCCGGCTCGGCGACCACGGCCAGCGAGGCCAGGAAGTCGTCCACCGAGATGCCCTGGTTGTTCTCGCCGTCGGTCATCAGCACGATCGAGGTGAAGGAGCCCTTGTCGGCCGCGGTGTCGGCCTGGGCCCGCCGGTAGGCGCGCCGCATGGCCGAGAAGATGGCGGTGCCGTCGTGCAGCTGGAGGCCGGCGACGTAGCCGCGGATGGCGGCCCGGCCGGGGGCGTCCGGCCCGGCGCCCTCGACGGTGAAGTCGCGCTCGTCGATCACCCGCCCGGCGAAGGTGATGATGGTGATCCGCTCGCGGGCCCGGAAGCTGGCGAAGCGGCCGGTGAGCGAGGTGTCGGCGCCGGTCAGGTCGACCAGGGTCTGCTTGAGGGCGGCGATCCGGTCGCCCCGCATCGACCCGGACACGTCGAGCACGTAGATGGTGTGGGCGGGCCGCCGGATGCGGTTGAGGTAGGCCAGCAGGAGGTCGTCGACGACCTTGATGCTGGCCGGGAAGGGCAGCTCGACCAGCACCCGCCGTGGGAAGCGGCCGTCGAGGGCGACCTCGGGCACGGCCGGGCGGCGGGCGGTCGCGGTCATCAGCTGGCGCTGCACCCCGGGGCCGCGCAGGTAGGCCACCAGCTTGTCGTAGGCGGCCCGCTTGGCCGGGTCGAGCAGCAGCAGCGGGTAGTCGGCGGTGATGATGCCGTCGGTGGGGTAGATCAGCTGCAGCGGCTCGCGCAGCCTGCCGGAGGCGTTCAGGCCGAGCAGCACCGACTCGTAGTTGATGAGGCCGTCGAGCTTGCCCTGGCCGGTCACGAAGGCGTCGGCCAGCCAGCCGGAGCTGCCCGCGGTGAGGGTCTGGCCGGTGAAGAAGTCGGTCAGGCCGCCCTCGTCGACGTCCTCGGCCCGCAGGGCGTCGCCGGTGCCGGCGAGGGCGGCGGCCACCCCGACCAGGGCCGAGAAGCCGGAGTTGGACGCGGCCGGGTTGGTCATGCCGTAGCGCAGCTGGCCGGCCTTGGCCTTGGCGGCGATGTCCCTCCAGGTCACCTCGGCGTCGCCGGCCCAGCCGAGGCGGGTCGCGACCGACCGCTTCACCCCGAGGACCACCGGCGACAGCATGATCCGCTCGGACGCGGCCGGCCGGTCCTCGGCGCCGCCGGCGGCGGCCAGCAGGGTCAGGTAGCGGGCCGAGGAGAACCAGGCCAGGTCGGGGCGGGCCCCGCCGCCGGTGATCCGCTCGGCGCCCTCCAGGGTGCCGCTGTACTCGAAGCGCAGGTCGACCCCGGTGGCGTCGCGGATCTGGCCGACCAGGGGCTCGACATCCTTCAGCTCGGAGCCGGCCAGCACCCGCAGGGTGCCCGCCGGGTCGGCGGGTGACTCCCGGTCGCCGGGCGTGCAGCCGGCGAGCAGGGCCAGGACCAGCAGCAGGGGGACGGCCACCCGGCGCACGGTGGTCAGCTCCGCCCCGTGACCGCCGGCAGGGCGAGCTCTCCGGTCCCGAGGCCGAGGGCGCCGTCGTCGATCGCCGGCGAGCCCTTGGCCCGGTCCAGGTAACCGCGGGCCTTGCCCACCTCCGCCTCGAGGGCGTCGACGGTGGCCCGCATGCTCTGTAGGGCGGCGGACCTGTAGGTGTCGACCGCCTCCATGGTGGCGTAGATGTTGGCGAAGGCGGTCTTGAGCTGGTTCAGGTTGATGGTGGCGCTGGCCGCCTGGTCGTGGATGCGGCCGGTCTGCTGGCGCAGCATCGAGGAGG
>Ga0081538_10002698_pt1 | contig 17073 bp, 16 predicted proteins | sample TabmetS5T2R1_FD_71022 | JGI IMG/M metagenome (GOLD analysis project Ga0081538, IMG submission 71022) | Tabebuia heterophylla rhizosphere microbial communities from the University of Puerto Rico - S5T2R1 | ecosystem: Host-associated > Plants > Roots > Rhizosphere ... | reverse complement strand
GGGTATTGGAGCTGTTGGATGAGGAAGCGGAGCGCTGCAACGATCCCGTCCGTGCCGCCAGGCACGGGAAGAGCGGGACTTCCTGGTCGGGGAGCTAGCGCGGGCGGTGGGGTTGGGCGGCCTGGACCGGCGGGCGGCCTCCCACGCCGAGCGGGCCCGGCTGAACGCCACCAGGGCGATCCGGTCGGCGATGGCCAACCTGGCCCGCGCCAACCCCACCCTGGGTCGGCATTTGGCCGTCACCATTCGGACCGGCCGGTACTGCTCCTACACCCCCGACCCGCGCGCCCCGATCGTCTGGCACCTGTGACCACCTACCCTTTGTTGCCATGCTGACCTACTAGCCTGGCGCAGGCAGCCCTTGCCGAGGCCGGATCAGTAGGAGCAGGTGCGGCCCGGGTGCTACGGATGGAGCCGCAGGCCGCGAAGGACCTTGTCGACCACGCGCCGCTGGTCGTGCAGGGCCAGCCCGACCAGCCGCAGCGCATCGGCGGGGACCGCCGCGACCGCGGCCCGGTTGTCAGCGTCGTTGTCGGTGCCGAACAGCTCCTCGGTGAAGATGCCCAAACGCACCTGGTGGGCGACCGCGCGGGTGTACGTGGTGGTGAGCTGTTCGGCGGACCCGACGAACACCAGCACGGGCTGGGCGAACATGGCCAGGTACTTGCGGCCGGAGGCGTCCTCGTACGGCTCGCCGATGACCCCGTCGCTGCCGGCGGCCACCGCCCCCGCCAGGAACGCGGTCACATTCAGCTTCTGCCAGGTCGGCAGGTCGTCGCGAACCACGATGGCCAGCTTGGTGTCAAAGCGCACGCTGGACTCCCTTCGGCAGCAGCAGCTGCGCCCTACCATAGGGAGACCATGAGGTGCTGGTCTTGAACGTTGGTGCGGCGGGACGCCCGCCTGGGACTGCCGACAGCCTGGTGGAGTGGTCGCAGTACCGGCGGCTGGCGGACCTGCCCGTGGAGGCCATGCGGGCCCACTTCGTCCGGCACGTCTATGACCGCCACAGCCACGACGCCTACCTGTTCGGTGTGACCGAGCAGGGCGTGCAGGCGTTCCGCTGTCGGGGCAGCACGCGGGCCAGCGCCGCCGGCATGGTCATGGCCTTCAACCCCGACGATCCCCACGACGGGCACGCGGCCGCGCGCGGTGGGTTCACCTACGCCATGCTCCACGTGGGGACCGACCTGGTCGCCGACATCCTTGCCGACGCTCAGGGCAAGCGCGTGGGCCTGCCGCTGTTCACCGAGCCCGTCGTGGACGACCGGGCGCTGGCTGGCCGGCTGCGGCGGCTGAATGCGCTGCTGCTGGACGGCGCGACGCGGCTGGAGGCGCAGGAGCTGGTCATGGGCGCGGTGCTCGCCATGGTCGAGCGGTACGCCAGTCATCCCGTCGCGGCGCCCATGCCAGGGGGGAGCGGTGCGCCGTCGCGGGTGCGGGACCTGCTGCACGATCGTCTCGCCGACGACCTCAGCGCCGACGACCTCGCCCGTGCCGTGGGGTTGAGCCGCTTCCAACTCTATCGCCAGTTCCGGGAGCGGTACGGCGTCCCGCCCAGCGCCTACCTGCGCCAGGTCCGGCTACGCGAGGCCAGGCGCCGGCTGGTGGCGGGTGCGGCGATCGCCGAGGTCGCCTTTGCGACCGGGTTCGCCGACCAGAGCCATCTCACCCGCTGGTTCCGTCGGACCTACGGGATCACCCCGCGCGTCTACCAGCAAGGCGGGAGCGTCCCGGCGTGAGGTGTCACGCACGGACCTGCCGGCTCCAGCCGCCAGCGGGACCCGCGGTCCTGGGGCTGATACTCAACCGTAGATCGAAACGTCGAGAACGCCCATACTGGACTGCCGTGCTCTCACCATCTGGGTCGTGGGGCTACGCATGACCGACCCTCCGGTCACCCTGATCACGGGCGGCGCCAGCGGCATCGGGGCGGCAACCGCCCGGCGGCTGCTGGACAAAGGGCATCGTGTGACCGTCACCGGACGCGATCGGCAGCGGCTTGGCCGGTTCGCCCAGGAGCGCGGCGACCCGGCCGGCCTGTTGCCGCTCGCCGGAGATGCGGCCGACGACCAAGCGGTCCGAGCGGCCGTCGAGGCCACCATCGACAAGTTCGGGCAGCTGGACACGGTGGTCGCCAATGCCGGGTTCGCCACCCACGACAGCCTGGCCGACGGCGACCCGGGCCGATGGCGCGAGATGGTCCTGACCAACGTGCTCGGACCCGCCCTGCTCATCAGGGCCGCCCTCCCCGCCTTGCGGCAGACACGCGGGCGGATCGTGCTTATCGGTAGCGTCGCCGGCTTCGTCCATACTCCCGGGAACATCTACGGGGTGACCAAATGGGCGGTGACGGGGCTGGCCGAGAACACCCGACAGCTGGTGACCGGCGACGGCATCGGCGTGACCTTGATCGCGCCGGGACGGGTGGCGACCCCGTTCTGGGATCCCGGCGGCGGTCCTCCTGAGGGTGGACTGCTGACCGCCGACCAGATCGCCGACGCCATCGTGTGGGCGATCAGCCAGCCGAGCGGCGTCGACGTCAACACCGTGATCGTCAGACCGATCGGTCAGCCCGGGTGATCGCAGCCACTCAAGGCATCAAGGCATCACGATCCAACGCCGCCGTGCCAGCGGAGCATGCACGCCCGGGTACCCTCATCTACCTGGACCCGGCGACCTCGGCCTCGAACGCCGATCTGCCTGCACGACGGTTCAATCCTGTTGAACGCTCCGACGGTCGACGACCCGCAGCGATAGCAGCTCGATGTAGGTACGAGCAAAGTGGAGCTCCTGTTCATCCCGGCCATGCTCACCCTGCTCCTGGGCCGGTTACGGCAGGGCGTCGAGCGAGCGTCACGGCAGGCGCGAACCAGACTCGACGAGGTCGCGATCACGAGTCGGAACAAGCACGGCGCTCGAGCGGTCGAGGCGCTCAGCAACAGCTGAGGCAAGCGTCAAATCACCTCGGGGACAGGTCACTAGTCCCGGAGGCCGCAGTACTCTATATGAGCGCGACCCCGAAGCGCGGCAGGGTAGCATCCAGCTCGATGCTGCGTTCTGGGCTGGCCGGCTTACAGCGCATTACTTCGCCCCTGACGGTCGCGCGCGACCTGCAAAACGCAGGGTTGCACAGCGTAAGCGCTCGATTGCTGATAGGGATGAGGGCGCTGGTTCAAGTCCAGCCAGGCCCATTTCACCGGGGTTGACCTGGGGTAACGCTGGTCCGTTGTCATCGCCGGTCGCAGCCGCTCGCCTGCATCGCCTGCGCACAGCGGTCGTAGAGCGCGTTACTTCGTGAGCTGACGCTTGACGCGGCTCCTGTTGGCGCCGGGTGGCGCCAGGACCCGGAAGGTTGGGTCGGCTCTCCCAGACGTGACGCCACGAACCGGGGCGGGAGGAGGAGCGGCCAAGTCGAGGCAGGATTACTGCTGGTCGAGGCCGAGCCGGTGGGCGACCGCGGCCGCTTCCCCGCGGCCGGCGACACCCAGCTTCGCCAGGATCCTTGAGACGTAGACGCTGGCGGTCTTTTCGGTGATGAATAGCGCCTGGCCGATCTGCCGGTTGGTCCGGCCCTCGGCGACCAGTGCGAGCACCTCGGCCTCGCGCTGCGTAAGGCCGAGCGCGGCGGCCGGTGAGGACGCCTTGGGCGTCGCGGCTATGTCGACCGGTTCTTGGAGGTGGAGGCGGCCGCGCTGGGCGAGGTGTTCGATCTCACGCCGCAGGGGCGCAGCTTCCAGCGCGACCGTCGTGTGGTGGGCGGGACGTAGCGCTGCCTCGGCCTGCTGGCGAGCCGCGCCGCCGGCCAGGAGCGCCTCGGCCTGTCGAAAGCGCGCGTAGGCCGCCTCGAAGGGGCGCTGCAGCCGCTCCCACGCGGCGGCAGCCACATGCCACCGCTCCGGGTCCGGCGCCCCCTGAAGTCGGGACCGCTCGGCCTGAGCGAGCAGCAAATTGCAGCGGACGCCGGGATGGCGGGCCATCGGTACGTCCAAGCTGATGAGCCGGTCCAGCCCGGCGGCGATCGAGGCAGCCTGCCGCCGGATCTCGGCCAGCTCATCGGTGGCCCGCCGGGCGGCGGCAAACTCGGCCCGGTCGGCCGCCAGCCGCAGCGCGAGCGGGTACCAGGGGCTGGTGTACTGGGACAGCGCTGGGTTCGGTTCCAGCCCGGCGCGCCAACCAAGGCCCTCGGCGATGGCGGCACTCGCTGCCTGGTGGTTGCCCTCCCATAGCGCCAGCTCGGCCCGCGCTTGCCAGGCAGGATCGCGGTTGGCGGCTCGGCTTGCCTGGCGTGCCTGGTCGAGCTGCCGGTGGGCCGAAGCGAAGTCACCCCGGCGGGCTAGGAGCTGACTCCGGACGGCGTGCAGGTCAAAGGCATCCCAGCTATCGGCGGTCAAGACCTCGCCGGTGAGCCGCTCGCACTCCGACCAGCGGCCGGCTGCCAGCAGCTGCCGAGCGAGGTGCCAGGCGATGTAGCTGCCGACGGCGTGCTCCAGGCCGAGCTGGTGGGCCCGCTGGTAGCCCTCGCGGGCGTTGACGAGGGCGTCTTGGTCGCGGCCGGCCAGCTCAAGCGTGTCGCCGAGGGTCAGGTAGGTGCCGATAAGGGTCTCGGCGTCGCCGACCTCCTCGGCCAAGCGGCGGGCGTCCAGGTGCAGGGCGATCGACTGGTCGACGTCGTCTGGGCTATCAAGGCAGGACGCGAGCGTGTCGAGCGCGAACGCCTCCTCGGCCCGGGCGCGGACCAGCCGGGCGACGGTGATCGCCTCTTCCAAGCGCGGGATGGCCTCCTGGGGACGGCCGATAGCCTGCAGCGCATGGGCGTGGTCGGCCAGCACATATGCTCGTTGGGCCGACGGCGTCGCGGCGGCCAGCAGCCGCTCCGCCTCAGCATAGGCAGCCAAGGCGGCGGCATGGTCCAGCGCGTTATGCCGGTGGCCGCCAAGCCGGCTCAACAGCGTAGCGGCCCGGACCGGGTCGACGGTCCGGTCCAGGTGGCCGAGCGCCTGCTCGAGCAGTGCGATGGCATGGTCGGTGGTACCGGTTTGGGCGGCTGCCTCGGACGCATGGGCGAGCAGATCGACCCGGTCCAACCCGGCCAGCCGATCCGGGTCGGTGACCTGCTCCCACAGCTCCAGGGCGCGCTGATAGTGCCGGTGCGCCTCGGCGAAGGCCCGAGCGTGCTCGGCCGCCAGCCCTGCGGCCACCCGGGCTGGTAGGGCCTTGGTAGGCTCGGCGGCGGCGTCCCAGTGGGCGGCCAGCTCAGCTGCGGCGACCGCCGGCAGCGCGCCGGCCAGCTCGGGACGCTCGGCCAGCGCCTTCGCGTACCCGCCGTGGACCCGGACCCGCTCACCCGGCAGCAGGTCGGCCTCGACCACCTCGCTGAGCAGCGCATGGCGGACCTCGTAGCCGTCCCCGCCCGGCTGGGTCACCAGCAGCTGCGCGGCGACCGCCATCCGCAGCATCGCCACCAGCGTGTCGTCGTGGCCGGCGACTGCCGCCAGCAGCCGGTGCGGCACCCGTCGGCCGGCCACCGCCACCACCGCAAGCACCTGTCTGGCCGGTTCGGGCAGCGCCTGGACCCGGCCGCGGAGCAGGTCCCGCAGGGTCGCCGGGAGCTTATCGGAGCCGGCCTGTATCGAGCCGAGCAGCTCCTCGGTGAAGAACGGGTTGCCCTCCGAACGGGCGAACACCGCATCGGCCAGGTCGGCGGGTGGCGCTGCCCCCAGAATGCCGACCAGCTGGGTGACCGTCTGGGCTCGGTCCAGGCGGGGCAGCTCCAGGCGCTGGACCCGACCGGCGCGGTCCAACTCGGCCAGGTAGGACCCTAGTCTCTGGTGGCCTGGCTCGTCGTTGCGGTAGGTGACCACTACCAGCAGCCGCTCCCGCCGGAGGTTCCTGACCAGGAAGGCGAGCAGGTCGCGGGTGGAGCGGTCGGCCCAGTGCAGGTCCTCCACCACGAAAACGAGCGGGACCTGGTCGCTCAGGCGCCCCAGCAGCCCCAGCAGCAACTCGAACAGCCGAGACTGGGCGGCCTGGCTGGGCGAGCCAGTGCGAGCCGGCTCACCAAGGGCGGGCACCAGACGGGCAAGCTCTGGCCAGGAGGGGCCCACCAGCTCGCGGACCACCCCCACGCCGACCTCGGCCAGCAGGGTTCGCAGGGCCTCCACGATCGGGGCGTAGGGCAGGGCGCCATCGCCGACAGGGACGCAGTGGCCGACCAGCACCCGGGTCCCGTCGGCGGCGCAGCGGCTCGTCAGCTCAGCGGTCAGACGTGTCTTGCCCACCCCGGCCTCGCCCCCCACCAGGACGACGGTCGGTTCAGCATCTGCGGCCCGCCTCCTGGCCGCCTCGAGGGTCTCCAGTTCCTCGACGCGGCCGACCAAGGTGGGGCTCGCCACGCGGCCGCCCATCTCGCCGGGATTATCCCGCGCGACCGGCCGGAGCGAAACGGCGGCTGTAAGGGGCCACCGACCGAAGATTGGGAACGCGCTGGCGCTGACGTAAGGCATCTGCCGAATTCCACGCAGCCGCTGCCTCGCCATCCTGAGCTGGCCAACGACGACCGACGCTCAACCAGGTCGCTGGACAAGCAAGCCGAGCGCAGTAAGGGAAGGGACCATGCACAACCAGCATGCGGGGCTGAGCCAGACGCTGGCCGAGCAGCACATCACCCAACGGCAGAAGCAAGCTGCCCAGGCGCGGCTGGTGCGTGCCGCTCGCCCGCCCCGCCGCCGGCGCCGGTCGTGGACCGTACGGGGCTGGTGGCAGCCAGCTCGGGCAGCCACGCATCGCCATGGAGCAGCCAGTCCAGCACCCAGCGCGCCAGTCAACCAACCAAGCCGATCCTGAGAGAGGTGTCGTTGCCATGGCCAGGCCGCTGGTCCACCGCATGGTCCACCAGCAAGACCACCCTGGGTTCCAGGGCGGGTCCGAGTGGGGCGTGCCCGTTCTGCCCCCATCAGGTCGTCTACTGGCCGCTGCACCACAAGGTCATGCTCACCGGTCAGGCCGACGTCCTCCACGTGCGGGCCATGACCGAGGTCCCCGTCCACCTGGACGACCTCGTCGTTGAACTGACCGAGACCGACGAGAACTGGCTCACCCTCAACGCCATCACCTGGTCGGACGTGGCGGCTTGATGACGAGCAGCCCACCACGCTGGCCACAGTCCAACCATTCGTCGGCGTGTGCGCGCTGGGAGCACCGACGCTTCGTGGACGGCAACCCTAGCGCCCGGCAAGCACCCTGATCCAGGCAAGAAAGGTCACCGATGCAGCCAACCATGGTGCTAGAGGAAGGCGGTGACCACCGCCCCCCAGCCGACCACCAGGCACAGGGCACCGGCGGGCAGGCGGCGGCGTCGGTGGGAACCTGCGAGCTGGTGGCGCGGGCCAGCGCCGGCGATCAGGGCGCCTGGGAGCAGCTGGTGGAGCGCTACGGTGGGCTGGTGTGGGCGGTCGCCCGCGCGCACGGCCTCCGCCATGCCGATGCGAGCGAGGTCAGCCAGGTCACCTGGCTGCTGTTGACCCAGCACCTCGGCTCACTCCAGCAGCCCCAACGGCTAGGGAGTTGGCTCCTCACGACCGCCACCCGCGAGGCGTACCGCATGGGCAAGCTGCGCGGCTACGAGTTTCCTACGCCGACGAACACAACTCGGACTGCTCGGCGTGTTGTCGCTAGGTCATTCTGAGTCGATGCGCCGCTTTAGGTGTGCTGCGATTTCGACGAGTGGAGCTTGCTTCGCAAGGGCCAGAGACCAAGGAGGCTGGGTCATCGCATGAGCGACGTCGAGACGGGCCGCGCGTCGGCGGCCGATCGAGGGACATGGCTGCGGGACCTCCGACGGGTCGACGAACGGCAAGAGGACGCCCTGGCCGGCGACTTCGACACCCAGTACGGGGAGATCGAGCCCACCCACCAGGCGTTCGTGGAGCGGTTCCTGCAGCCGCTCCCGCCCGACGGCCGGGTGCTGGACGCGGCGTGCGGCACCGGCAAGTACTTCCCGATGGTGCTGGCCAGCGGCCGCTCGCTGCTGGGGGTGGACCATGCCGGCGCCTTGTTGGCCATCGCTGCGGCGAAGTTTCCGCAGGTCGCCACCGCCAAGCACGACCTGCAGGACCTCCCCTACCGGGGTGAGTTCAACGGCGTGCTGTGCGTGGACGCCATGGAATTCGTCCCGCCAGAGGATTGGCCACCGGTCCTGGAACGCTTCGGTCGGGCCCTACGCTCGGGCGGCTGGCTGTACCTGACGGTGGAGCTTGCCCCCGCCGAGCGGGTGCGGGCGGGCAACCAGGCGGCCCGCAGGTCGGGCCTTCCGGTGGTGGACGGCGAGGTCATCTGGGACGGGCCCGACGGCTACTACCATCACTACCCGAGGATGTCGCAGGTCCGGGTGTGGCTGGCCGCTGCGGGGTTCGTGGTCGTGGAGGATGCTCAGGGGCCGTGGCACCAGGAGGGGTACGCCTACCATCACGTCCTGGCCCGCTTGGCGGCCCCGCCAGGTTGAGGATGTCCGTCTGTTGGCACTTGGATTAGCCGCTGTCACGCCGTTGGAAGCGGCACTGGGCGATGTAGGTTCAATAGGTATGAACCTGTCGGACGACTCCCTGCTGGCGGGGATGGCGATGGGTGACAGCGCCGCCGCTGCCGCGTTCGTGCGCCGCTACCAGCCGCGGGTCTATGGGCTGGCGCTTACCATCGTGGGATCCAACGCGGTCGCTGAGGAGGTGGCGCAGGAGGCATTCCTGCGGATCTGGCGAAGCGCCGCCGCATACGACGCGCGGCGGGGGCAGGTGGGGACCTGGGTGCTGACGATCACCCGCAACCTCGCCGTCGATGCCCTGCGCCTTCGCGGTAACCATGAACAGCCCGTCGAGCCCCAAGCGCTCATGGAAACATTGCGGTCGCGCGAGGAGCGCGAATCGAGGAGTACACACACCGAGGACAGAGAGCAACTCAGGAGCGCGCTCCGTGCGCTTCCGCCGGAACAGGTCAGGCTGATCGTGCTGTTCGTGGTCTACGGCCTGACCGCCCAGGAGACTGCGGACCTGGAGGGCATTCCGCTCGGCACCGCCAAGACGCGGATCCGCCGGGGGATTGCCAAGCTCCGCGAGGCGCTCGGGGTGAGCGGTGGCTGAGGGGCTGGAGTGCGCCGAGGCCCGGGAGCTGTTCCCCGAGCTGGCCGCAGGCGTGGCTGCCGGCGATGCGCGGGCGCGTGCCCTGGGTCACCTCAGCGGCTGTCCGGCGTGCCGGCGTGAGTTCGCCGGCACCGCGGAGGTTGTCGACGAGCTGCTCTGGCTGGTGCCGGAGCATGACCCCCCGGCGGGCTTCGAGCCCTCCGTGCTGGCACGCCTCACAGCCGCGGCTCCGCCTCGCCGTCGTCCACGGCCTCGGCTGCTATGGGCGGCGTCGATCGCGGCCGCGGCGGCCCTCGCCGCTGGGACCGTGTGGTGGCAGACGGCCGACGACCGCGAGCTTGCGAGCAGCTACCGTCAGACGCTTGCGGTCGCGCACGGACACGATCTGAGCGCGGCGCCGCTGCTGGCGGGGGGCGCCGAGACCGGGACCGTCTTCGCCTATCAGGGTTCGCCTTCCTGGATCTACGTCACGTTCAGGTCGACACCCCCACAGGGCCGCTATGACGTCCGCCTGCTGACCAGGGACGGACGCCGGTTGGCGTTGCGCTCATTCACGACTAGGCCGGGCGGAACCGCTTGGGGCAGCACGATCCAGGTGCCCATCCGACAAATCCAGAAGCTCGAATTCATCAGGTCCAACGTCCCGACAATGACTGCCAGCTTCGGTTGAGCCCGGATTCACCGATGCGGTGATCGGTGGCAGTAAGCGATGAAGCGGTCCTCGGACTTGGGAGAGTGCCGCTGCTGAGTCGAGGTCCAGGCACCAAGACAAGCGAAGCAGCGTTTCGTCCCGGCAGTCAATGCGCCCGGTTGTCGCCTTCGCGAAGATACCCCTCGCTCCGGAGGCGCTCGAGGATCGACTCGGCCGCCTGCTCGGACGTGCAGCGCGTGGTGTCGACGACGATGTCGGCGTCGGCGGGCGGCTCGTAGGGGTCCGAGACGCCGGTGAAGGCCGGCATCATGCCGGCCCGCGCCCTGGCGTAGAGGCCCTTGCGGTCCCGAGCCTCGCAGACCTCGACCGGGGTGGCGACGTGGACGAGCAGGAAGCCGCCGTAGGCCTCCACCATCGCGCGCACAGCCTTTCTCGGAGCGTCGTAGGGGGCGATCTGGGCGCAGATGGCGACGCCCCGGTGCTTGGTCACCTGGGCGGCGACGAAGCCGATCCGGAGGACGTTCTGCTCGCGGTCCTCCTTGGAGAATCCCAGGCCGGCCGACAGGTGCTTCCGTACCAGGTCGCCGTCGAGCAGGGTCACCTCCCGACCCCCTCCCTCGAGGATCCGGACCTGCAGGACGTTGGCGATGGTGGACTTGCCGGCGCTCGGCAGCCCGGTGAGGAAGACGGTCACACCCTGCTCGGCCCGGGAGGGACGGCTGCGACGCAGCTCGCGGGCGACCGCGGCCGGCGTGAACCAGGCGGGGAGCGGACGGCCCTGATCGAGCTGGCGCCGCAGCTTGGTGCCCGAGATGACGCGCGTCCGGGCTCCGGAGGGAACCTCGTCCTCCGGCAGGTAGGCGTCGGCGTCCACCACATAGACCATCTGCCGGAACGGCACGATCCGGATCCCCAGCTCGGCCTGGTGCCGGCCCAGGAGGTCCTGGGCGTAGTACGGCTCGTAGAATGGCCGGCCGGTCCGGTCCATGCCAGGTCCGGCATGGTCGCGACCGACGATGAAGTGCTCAGCCCCGTGGTTCTTGCGGATGATGGCGTGCCACACGGCCTCGCGGGGTCCTGCCATGCGCATCGCCAGCGGCAGCAGGGACAGCATCGCCCGGCCGGCCGGCAGGCTGGGCACGACCGCCCGGTAGCACCGCACTCTGGTGTAGTGGTCGATGTCGCCCGGCCGGGTATGGCCGACCACGGGGTGGACGAGGAGGCTGGCCTCGGTGGCCCGGACCGCGCGCGCGACCAGCTCCAGGTGCGCCCGGTGCATCGGGTTGCGGGTCTGGAAGGCCACCACCCGGTCCCAGCCGCGGCGCGCGAGCTCGGCCCGCAGCTCGGCCGGCGTGTGCCGCAGGTCCCGGAAATCGTAGTGCCGGGGCCGCCCCAGTCCCTCGACACCGCCGCCGACGTACCAGCTCCCCGTCCGCTGCCGGAGGTGGGCGACGCCGGGATGGACCTCGTCCGAGGTCCCGAGCACCTGCTGCGCTTCGGCCTCCCGGTCGGGTCTCCAGGCGTCGTCGACGTGGAGGACGGCCAGCGGAACGTCTTCCGGGTCCCGGAGCACGAGCCTGGCGCCGGGCCCGAGTCGGCGTCCGACGGTGTCCGGGACGTCGAGGGTGACCGGGATCGGCCATAGGGTGCCGTCGGCCAGGCGCATGCGGTCGCAGACCGACTCGTAGTCGGTCCGGCCGAGGAAGCCCCGCAGCGGAGAGAAGCCGCCGCCCAGCAGCAGCTCGAGGTCACAGAGCTGCCGAGCCGACAGGTCCCACGACGGCCACCGCGCCGCCCGTACCAGCAGCTCTCGCCGCCGTTCCGGGGTGCTCATGAGGTCTACGAGCCGTCCGCCGTGTGGTGCGATCAGATGGTCAGGCATGGTCAGTCCTTGGGCTCGCCGATCTCCTGCCAGGGTCCGGTCATGGCGGTAGCCGGTTGCCCGCGACGGTCAGGACGGCGGTCCGGACGGCTGCGGCGGCGGCCGGAGGAGGAGGAGCACGACCACGGCTAGCGCCACGACACCGTCGATCGCCAGCAGGGCCGCGCTCACCGGGTCGACGCCATGCTGATGGGCGGGCCCGGCGGCGACCTCGGCGTTCCCGGCAGCATCCGCCTTCGCGGCGTCGGCAGCCGTCGTGGCATCGCCGGTCGATGGTTCACGCGCGGCACCAGGGCCGGCCGCCGAGCGCATCCCGACGCTGAAGTGCAGCGTGCCGGCCAGCTCTCGGCCGTCGGTGAAGATCACGTGATAGGAGACCGTCATGTCGACCGGTCCGTCCGGCGGTGCGGCGGTCCCGTGGATCGGCTGGCGCAGCCGTTCCGGCTGGACCAGACGCGGGCGACCGGCATCCAGGGCAGTCCCGGATCCGTCGCGGACGGATATGTGGGACAGGTCCGGGTCCGGCACGGCGGTGAACGACAGCTCCACCCCGCTGGGGGCCCCTACGAGCGCGGCTCCGTCGGCGGGGTCGGTCGAGGCGAGGGCGGCCGCTCGGCCGGGACCCGGCGGTCGCTGGGTGGAGGACACGGCCAGCCCGACCGCGAGCACCACGATGGCGCACGCGGCGACGAGTAACGGCCAGGGTTGAGTCAAGCGGCCGGGGCGCTGGGGGCGCTCGCGGCGCGACCGGTCCGGGCACGGTGGATACAACTGCACGACGTTGCTCGCAGCTCCCGCTCGTTGGGTCGCTGATGCAGGTAGACGGCGATCATCATGGGAATGAACACGATCGAGTTGTAGAACAGGTGCAGCTCCACCCGGGGAAATACGGTCTGGGCCACGCTGGTCGGGACGGTGCCGCCGAGGAAGAAGACCTGGGTTTGCGCCTGGATGAGCAGCAGCAGGTGCTCGATGTGGTGCCAGAACTGGATCAGCAACGCGACCGTCCACCAGACGCGGGCCCGACCGACGAAGCCGGGGCGCAGCAGAACCAGCCCGACGATCATCACCAGGGCGTACCAGTAGTGCAGCCATTCGGATGTGGAGAGCCATGGAAAGAACTGGCCGAGTGCGCCGCGCGCCGCCGGGCGAGGCCAGTCGAGCACCCAGACCTGATACGCCTGCGCCAGATGCTCCGCCCAATGCGCCAGCACGATGAACAGGAACACGGTGAGCGCCTGCCGGTGCAGTCGATGGTTGATCGTCGCGATGCCGCGCCACCGCGGCGAGGTCGCGCCGAGAGCCGACATGCCACCTCCCATCCCGTCATGGTGAGCTTGCTTCGAAGTACCTTTCGCACAGCCGCAACCGACGGGCGTCCCACACCATGTAGGTGCCAAGAACGAGCTGGACGAGGCTGCGCCACACGTCTTCCCACCGGTCACGCAGCCGCAGGTACCCGAGCGTCAGGGCGCGGCGACGGGCCGGGGCATCACGCGGCGTCATCAGGCAGGGCCCGCGGTTGGGAATCGGGCGGGTGTGCGCTGCGGAGGTGGCGAACGCGAAGCGGGCGAGCAGTTCCCGGGTGACCGCCTTGACCGTCACCGGCGCGAGGTGCCAGGCGGGGCAGGGGCGGTTGGCCGCCACGCCGAACGGAATGTGGCCGCCGGAATGGTGGAAGTCCGCGTAGTTGAAGCAGAGCACCGACCCGGCCGGGATCGTCGAATCGCGGGACAGCACGATGTCGGCCGTAGCGACCCGGTGCGCGACGCCGAACAGCGGGTACCGCCGCAGTGTCTCTTCGAAGATGTGGTCGAGCAGCTTCTCGTCGGCCGCCGCACGCTGGAGGGCATTGTCCGCGGCGAGCACCATCAGCACGTGTGCGGTGGCCTCGGAGCTCTGCACGATTGCCGTGTTGAAGAACGTCCCTTGCAGATACAGCGCCCGCTCGCGGCGGTCGAGGACGGCGGGCAGGTCGTGTGGCACGTCGTCGAGCACCCGTTCCAGGTGGTCGGTCAGCCGGAGCCTGCGATCCATGTGCCGCAGCCCGCAGCACTTGAGGGCGGTGACGACGTCGTCGGCGTTGTCGACGATCAGCCCGCGAACCTCATCGGTGGCGGGGCGGCCGAAGGCCACCCGGTGATAGAACTCCGCCCAGACCGGCATCACCAGGTCGCGCAGGCGGACCAGCCCGGTCCGAGACGGCAGCGCGACCCGCAGGCTTTCGGTGGCGAGCTGGTCCGCCACGGCGCTCGGCATGGTCAAGATGCGGCGGGTGCAGCGCGCCACCTCGTCGTACCGGGGGCCGGGCTCCAGGTGCTCCTGATGTACTTCCGGGCCGGGGGACAGCCAGTACCAGAACAGGTCGGACAGGGCCGCGCCGCGACTGCGACCGCTCGCGGCGGGATGGGAGTAGACCTCCAGGAATCGGGAGTCGTCCACGAGGTCGCCGGGTATCGCGATCCCCTCGGTGCCGTTGACCCGGGCGAACAGCCACACCCGCAGCGCCACGACCGACCTGGGCAACCAGTACGGCAGGCTCGCCAGCACAGCGAGCGCGACGGTCAGCGCAAGCGCGATGATCACACCGGTTATACGGAGCCGAGCACGTCGCGGGATTCACACTGAATCCCGCGGGCCGGGAGACGTCGTATAACCGGCATGGACTACGTCGTGATCGGCGCCGGTCCCGCGGGCCTGCAACTGGGGTACTTCCTCCAGCGGGCGGGACGCGAGTACCTGATCGTCGAAGCCGGGTCCACGCCCGGCACGTTCTACCGCACGTTCCCCCGCCACCGTCGCATGATCTCCATCAACAAGCCGCACACCGGCTGGCGCGACGCCGAGAAGGACCTTCGTGTCGACTGGAACTCGCTGCTCAGTGATGACCCGGCGCTGCGGTTCACGCACTACACCAGCGCGTACTTCCCGCACGCCGACGACTACGTCCGCTACCTGACCGACTTCGGCTGCGGCCTCAACATCCGGTACGGCTGCCGGGTCAGCCAGGTGAGCCAGGGCGCCAGTGGATTCGCCGTGACCTGTGAGGACGGAGAGACGATCCGGGCCCGAACGGTGATCGTCGCGACCGGCTTCGGCGCCATGAACATGCCGCCGATTCCCGGGATCGGGACCACCGAACAGTACTGGGACATGCCGGTCGACCCGGCCGGCTTCACTGATCAGCGGGTGCTGATCATCGGCAAGGGCAACTCGGCGTTCGAAACCGCGGACAACCTGATCGAGAAGGCGGCGGTGATTCATGCCGCCGGCCCCCGGTCGATCCGGTTCGCCTGGCGCACCCACTTCATCGGCCACCTGCGCGCGGTCAACAACAACTTCCTGGACACCTACCAGCTCAAGACCCAGAACATGGTGCTGGACGGCGACATCCTGCGGATCGAGCGCCGGGCGGACGAGTACGTCATCACGTTCGCCTACGCGCGCCGGGACAAGGTGGTCCAGCTCGCTTACGATCGGGTGATCACCTGTACCGGGTTCCGGATGGATTCGTCCGTCTTCGCGGACGGCTGCCGGCCGGCGTTGACGATCGACGACAGGTTTCCGGCGCTCACCGCGGAGTGGGAGTCGGTCAACGTGCCCGGGCTGTACTTCGCCGGTACGCTCACCCAGTCGCGGGACTTCAAGAAGCACACGAGCGCGTTCATCCACGGCTTCCGATACGGCATCCGGGCCCTGGTCCACATGCTCGAGCAGAAGTACCACGGGATCGAGTGGCCACATCGGACGGTCCCGGCCGAGGCGCTCGCGGACGCCGTGCTCGCCCGGATCAACCGGACCTCGGCGCTGTTCCAGCAGTTCGGCTTCCTCTGCGACGTGTTCACTCCGGACGGGCGGTACTACGAGGAGATGCCGCTGGACTATGTGCCGTTTGACGACTGCTTCACGGTCAGTCTCGAGTACGGCGCGGGCCACGACGCCATCGACCCGTTCGATGTGGAGGCCGGCCGGGCATGGGAAGCCGACGAATCCCACGACGACCGGTACCTGCACCCGGTGATCAGGCGCCGCCGCGATCACGAGCCGGTTTCGACCTGCCGGCTGCCCGAGGACATCTGCAACGACTGGACCGACGAGAAGCTGTACCGGGAACCGTTGCGCGCCTTCATCGCGGCCGAACTCGAGACCGCGTCATGACCGTGGACGCCAGTCCCGGCCTGGTCAACCTCCGTGATTTCGAGGCCGCCGCCCGCGCCTGCCTGGATCCGGTGTACTACGACTACTTCGCGAGCGGCGCTCAGGACGAGACCACGGTGGCCGCCAACGAGGCGGCGTTCCGCGGCCGTATGCTGATCCCCCGGGTCCTACGCGGCCGCCCGCCGCCGCGGCTGGAGACGAGCGTGCTCGGGCAGACCGCCGCCATGCCCGTTCTCATCGCGCCGACCGCGTTCCACCGCCTCGCCTGTCCCGATGCCGAGGTGGCGACGGGTCGGGCGGCGGCCGCGGCCGACGTCATCATGATCGCGGCCATGCTCTCCACGGTCACCATCGAGGAGATCGCGGCGACCGGCGCGAAGCTCTGGTTCCAGCTCTACATCCAGCCGGACCTGGCCTTCACCGAGTCGCTCGTCCGGCGCGCGGAGGCGGCGGGTTGCCGCGCGCTCGTGGTGACCGTGGACTCGCCCACCCTCGGCCGCAACGAGCGCGGCGACCGCAACGACTTCCACGACCTGCCGCCGGGCGTGTACTGCGCCAACATGGGGGCCGCCGGCCACGTGCGCCAGGTGGTGCTCTCGCCGGCGATCTCCTGGTGGCACGTTGACTGGCTGCGCGAGACGACGTCGCTGCCCATCCTGCTCAAGGGCGTGCTGCACCCCGCCGACGCCGAGCTCGCGGTCGAGCACGGCGTGGACGGGCTGATCGTGTCCAACCACGGTGGCCGCCAGCTCGACGCCACGCCGGCGTCGCTGGACCGGCTTGCGCCGATCGCCGAGGCCGTCGGCGGTCGGGTACCGCTGCTGCTCGACGGCGGGGTACGGCGCGGCACCGACGTCGCCAAGGCAATGGCGCTGGGCGTGCGGGCGGTGGCGATCGGCCGTCCGGTGCTGTGGGGTCTGGCGGTGGCGGGGGAGACCGGCGTGTGCCGGGTACTGGAGCTGCTGCGCGTCGAGTTGACCAATGCCCTCACCCTCCTCGGCGTCGGAGCGCCGGCAGAGCTGACCCGGGATCAGGTGGTGCCATGAAGATCATCGGCGTCGGCGTCGGGCGGACCGGGACGCTGTCGCTGAAGGCCGCGCTGGAACTACTCGGTTTCGGGCCCTGCTTCCACGGCCGCCACGTGCTCGACCATCCGGACCGGCTACCGCTGTGGCGGGGGGGCGCCGCCCGCGGGGCGGGCGCGGGGGGGGGGGGGGGTGGCGGGGGCGCGCCCCCCGTGGGGTGGC
>Ga0081538_10002697_pt1 | contig 17076 bp, 17 predicted proteins | sample TabmetS5T2R1_FD_71022 | JGI IMG/M metagenome (GOLD analysis project Ga0081538, IMG submission 71022) | Tabebuia heterophylla rhizosphere microbial communities from the University of Puerto Rico - S5T2R1 | ecosystem: Host-associated > Plants > Roots > Rhizosphere ... | reverse complement strand
CGAGACCCCAGGGGGAACGCTGGTCCTGACCCTCGACCGGGCCACCCAGGAGACGGCCGAGCGAGCCCTCGGGCCCCGCAAGGGGGCGGTGGTCGCCCTCGACCCGAGGACCGGGGCGGTCCTGGCCATGACCACCTTCCCCCGGTACGACCCCAACCAGCTCTCCAGCCACAACCCCGAGCAGATCCGCCGCAACTGGGACCGGCTGATCAACGACGAGGACGGGCCGCTGCTGAACCGGGCCGCCGGGGCGCTGTACCCGCCCGGGTCGACCTTCAAGGTGATCACGGCGGCGGCGGCGCTGGAGAACGGCGTCTCGATGACCGAGGAGCTGCCGTCCCCGCCGGTCTACGACGTGCCCCAGACCTCGGCCGACATCCGCAACTTCGGCGGGTCGATCTGCCGCGACGGCAGCCTGACCCTGACCGAGGCGCTACAGATCTCCTGCAACACCACCTTCGCCGCCCTCGGGGTCCGGATCGGCAGCGAGAAGCTGGCCGCCGAGGCGGAGAAGTTCGGCTTCAACCAGCCCAGCCCCTACCAGCTCCCGGCGGCGACCAGCACGATCCCGGCCGACCAGGACGTGCCCGCCACCGCCCAGAGCGCCATCGGCCAGCGCGACGTCCGTGCCTCGCCGCTGCAGATGGCGACCGTGGCCGCCACCGTGGCCAACGGCGGCCACCGGATGGGGCCGTTCGTGGCCCGGCAGATCGTCTCCGACAAGGGCCAGGTGGTCAAGCGGTTCGAGGGCCAGGACTTCGGCCAGGTGATCCCCGAGCAGGTGGCCGGCGACCTCAGGGACATGATGCTCCAGGTGGTGGAGAGCGGGACCGGCGTGGCCGCCCAGATCCCGAATCTCCAGGTGGCCGGCAAGACCGGCACCGCCCAGCACGCCCAGGGCAGGAACCCACATGCCTGGTTCATCGGCTTCACCGGGTCGGGCGACCGGCAGATCGCGGTCGCGGTGGTGGTCGAGGAGGGCGGCAACCTCGGCAGCGAGGCCACCGGCGGCCGCACCGCCGCCCCCATCGCCCGGGAGGTCATGGCCACCTACATGAGGGGGGGATAGACGGTGGTCGCCCTGCTGGGGGACCGGTACCGGCTCGGGGAACGGCTCGCCGCCGGCGGCATGGGGTCGGTGTACCGGGCGGTCGACGAGAGCCTGGGCCGGCCGGTCGCGGTCAAGGTGCTGCGGCCGGAGCTGGCCGACGAGCCGGCCTACCTGGAGCGCTTCCGCCGCGAGGCCAGGGCCGCGGCCGCGCTATCGCACCCGGGGGTGGCCGGCGTCTACGACTACGGGGAGCTGGGCGGCCAGCCCTTCATCGTGATGGAGCTGGTCGAGGGCGAGACCCTGGCCGAGCGGATCGCGGCCAGGGGCCGCCTGCCCTGGGCCGAGGCGTTCACCCTGGGCGAGCAGGTGGCCAGGGCCCTGGCCGCCGCCCACGCCCACGGGCTGGTCCACCGGGACGTGAAGCCGGGCAACATCCTCGTCGGCCCGGGCGAGCGGGCCAAGATGACCGACTTCGGCATCGCCAAGACCGCCGCCTCGGCCACCCTGACCCGGACCGGCATGGTGCTGGGCAGCGCCAACTACGTCGCCCCCGAACAGGCCACCGGCGGGAACGTCGGCCCGGCCGCCGACCAGTACTCCCTCGGCTGCGTGCTGTTCGAGGCCGTCACCGGGCGAACCCCCTACGCCGGGAAGAATCCGGTCGCGATCGCCACCCAGCACGTCTCGGCGCCGGTCCCCGACCCACGGAAGCTCCAGCCCGACCTGCCGGTCGCGGCCGCCCAGCTGATCTTCCGGGCCCTGGCGAAGGACCCGAGCGACCGGTTCCCGTCGGCGTCGGCAATGGCCGACGCCTTAGCCGCCACGGTCCAGGGCACGCCGAACCAACCCGCGGTGCCGGGGCCCCCGACTCCCGACGGTAGCCCATCGGCGGGATCAGGGGAGCGGCTTGTCCACAGCCCCCAGCGGGAAGCGGGGGAGGCGGTTGTCCACAGTCCCCGGCGGCCGGGGCGGCGGGGCTGGCGGTGGGGGCGGTCGTCGTGAACTCGCTGCTCCTGCTAGCCTGGCGCCCGCGCGGTGGGCTCTCGGCTCCCCCGGCCGGCCGGCCCCAGCGCCAGCCAGCCCCCCAGCCCACCGTCGACAACGGCGACGAGGACGACTGATGGCGACGACTCCGCATGTGCTGCTGGACCGCTACGAGGTCGGCCGTCTGCTGGGCGCGGGCGGCATGGCCGAGGTGTACGAGGGCCGCGACCGGCTGCTGGCCCGCCGGGTGGCCATCAAGGTCCTCCAGGCCCAGTTCGCCCGCGACCCGAGCTTCCTCATCCGGTTCAAGCGCGAGGCCCAGGCCGCGGCCAGCCTCAGCCACCCCAACATCGTCGGGGTGTACGACACCGGCACCGAGGACGGCACCTACTTCATCGTCATGGAGTTCGTCGACGGCCGGACCCTCAAGGAGGTCATCCGGGCCGAGGGCCCCCTGTACCCGGAGCGGGCGGCCGAGATCTGCGCGGACGTCTGCAGCGCCCTGATCGCGGCCCACGCCCGCGGGCTGATCCACCGCGACATCAAGCCCGGCAACGTGATGCTCACCCCCGAGGGCAAGGTCAAGGTGATGGACTTCGGCATTGCCAGGGCCACCACCTCGGAGACGATCACCCAGACGGCCGCGGTGGTCGGGACGGCCCAGTACATCTCGCCTGAGCAGGCTCAGGGGCAGACGGTCGACTACCGCAGCGACCTGTACTCGGTCGGCTGCTGCCTGTACGAGATGCTCACCGGCACGGTCCCCTTCACCGGCGCGACCCCGGTGGCCATCGCCTACCGGCACGTCCGCGAGGACCCGACCCCGCCGCGGATGCTGAACCCGGACGTGCCGGCCCCGCTGGAGGCGATCACCCTCAAGGCGATGGCCAAGCTGCCCGACAACCGCTACCAGACGGCCGCCGAGCTGCACGACGACCTGGAGCGGTTCCGCAACGGCCAGCCGGTGATGGCCACCCCGCTGCTGGACCCGGCGGCCACCACCCAGGCCATCCCCCGCGGCACCAGCGCCGACGCGACGGCCATGCTGGGCGGTCCGGTCCCGGCCGACGCCTACACCGACTACGCCGAGCCGGAGGAGGAGCGGCGGACCTCGGTCGGCTGGATCGTGGTCAGCCTGCTCGCCCTGGTCCTGGTGGGGCTGGCGGCGTACTTCATCACCCGGGCCCTGACCGCGACCGACGGCACGACCGCGACCACCCTGGCCCCGACGACCGTGCCGACCACCCGGGCCCCGGCCACCCAGGCCCCGACCACCCAGACCACCGAGGCCCCGACCACCCAGACCACGCGGCAGACGACCACCACGCGGGAGACCACGACCACCGAAGAGGAGACGACCACCTCCGAGGAGTCGACGACCTCCGAGTCGACGACCCTGACGACCTAGGCCGGCTGGGCCGTCCGGGACCGGAGCCGGGCCAGCCAGTTCCCGAGGAGCTGGTGGCCGGCGTCGGTGAGGATCGACTCGGGGTGGAACTGGACGCCCTCGACCGGGTGGCTGCGGTGACGCAGGGCCATGACCAGGCCCTGGGCGGTCTCTCCGGTCACCTCCAGCACGTCGGGCAGGCCGTCGCGCTCGACCACCAGGGAGTGGTAGCGGGTGGCCGCGAACGGCGCCGGCAGCCCGGCCAGGACCCCGGCCCCCTGGTGGTGGACGGGCGAGGTCTTGCCGTGGACCAGCTCGGGAGCGCGGCCGACCCGTCCGCCGTAGACGTGGCCGATGACCTGGTGGCCGAGGCAGACCCCGAGGACGGGCAGCTCGGCCCCCAGGTCGCGGACGATGTCGACCGAGAGGCCGGCGTCGCGCGGGTGCCCCGGCCCCGGGGAGATCACCACACCGTCCGGGTCGAGGGCGCGAACGTCGTCGACCGTGCCGGCGTCGTTGCGCCACACCACCGTCTCCGCCCCCAGCTCCCCCAGGTACTGGACCAGGTTGAAGACGAACGAGTCGTAGTTGTCCACCACCAGGATCCGCAGCCCCCGGCCTGGCTGCGCGCCGACGGGGCCGGCGAGGGTCATGGCGTCTCGGCTCCGCTCTCGGTCTTCTGCTTCTCCTGCCGGGCCTGCTCCTCCTCGACCAGGGCCCGGCGCAGGACCTTGCCGATCAGGGTCTTGGGCAGCTCGTCGCGGAACTCGACGGCCCGCGGGACCTTGTAGCCGGCCAGGCGGGCCTTGGCGAACTCGCGAATCTCGTCGGTGGTTGCCTGCTCGCCGGACCGCAGGACCACGAACGCCTTGACGATCTCGCCCCGGTAGCTGTCGGGCACGCCGGCGACGGCCACCTCGAGGATCTTGGGATGCTCGTAGAGGATCTCCTCAACCTCGCGCGGGTAGACGTTGTAGCCGCCGGCGATGATCAGGTCCTTCTTGCGGTCGACGATCGAGAAGTAGCCCTCCTCGTCCATGACCGCCATGTCCCCGGTGAGCAGCCAGCCGTCCTTCAGCACCTGGGCCGTCTCGTCGGGCCGGTTCCAGTAGCCGAGCATCACCTGCGGCCCGGCCAGGGCCAGCTCGCCCGGCTCGCCGACCGGCATGGTCTGGGACGGGTCGTCGGGGTCGGCGACCCGGGCCAGGGTGTCGGGGATGGGCATGCCGATGGTGCCGGCCTTACGCTTGCCGTAGATCGGGTTGGCGATCGCCACCGGCGAGGACTCTGAGAGGCCGTAGCCCTCGACCAGGCGCCCGCCCGAGAACCGCTCGAACCGCTCGGCGACCTCGAGGGGCAGGGCGGCCGCCCCGGACAGGCAGGCCTTGATGCTGGACAGGTCGTGGCCGCCCTGCTCGACGGCGTTGTTGATGGCCACGTACATGGTGGGCACGCCCGGGAACAGTGTCGGCCGGTACTTGTCGACCGCGCTCAGCACGCCGTCGAGGTCGAAGCGGGGCAGGAGCACCAGGGCGGCGCCGATGCGCAGGCCGAGCAGCAGGCAGACGGTCAGCCCGTAGACGTGGAAGAAGGGCAGCACGGCCATCATGACCTCGCGGCCCGGGTCGGCGTCGGGGAACCAGGCCCGTACCTGCTCGACGTTGGCCCGGAGGTTGGCGTGGGTGAGCATCACGCCCTTGGAGACCCCGGTGGTCCCGCCGGTGTACTGGAGCAGGGCCAGGTCGCGGTCGGCGTCCACCTCGGCCAGCTCCGGGACCTCGGGGGCCGACCCGAGCAGGTCGCGCCAGCGCTTGACCGGCTCGTCCTTGCCGATGGGGGCGCTGGCCGCCTTGCCCTTCCTGGTGTAGGGGGCCAGCCTCCGCTTGAGCCCGGGCAGCTCGTCCAGCACCGAGGTGACGATCACCTCGCGGATCGAGGTCCGGGGTCGCAGCGCCTTGACCCGCTCATAGGTGAGGTCGAGGCAGACCAGCACCTCGACCCCGGCGTCGGCCAGCTGGTGGCCGAGCTCCCGCTCGGTGTAGAGGGGGTTGTTCTGGACCACCGTCGCTCCCAGCCGCAGCGCCCCGAACAGCGCCACCACCGCCTGCGGGCAGTTCGGCAGGATCAGCCCGACCCGGGTCCCGCGGCCGACGCCGAGCCCGGCCAGCACCCCCGAGAACCGCCTGGCCTGCTGGTGCAGCTGGGCGTAGGAGATGGTGCGGCCCTCGAAGTGGAGGGCCGGCGCGTGCGGGAAGTCCCTGGCCGCGTCCTCGAGCAGGCCGGCCAGGCTGGCCTTGGGCAGCTCCACGTGCTCGGGGACGCCAGGGGGGTAGTTGTCGAGCCAAGGCGTCGTCGTCTCGGGCATCGTGGTCCCACCTCGTCTCTGGCACGCACCGGGCGTGCGCAAGCGGCTTGGCAAGCAGTATCGGCTGTCGCTCGCCGTCAGGACAATCTACCTGCGGTGCCGGGCCCACCTCGGGCCCCGGCCTCAGAAGTTCTCCGGAAGAACTCTCTCCAGCCAGGGGAACACGTAGTACCAGCACAGCACCATCAGCAGCACGATCCAGGAGATGATGGCCACCACCCGGGGCCACGCCCTGGCCTGCCGCTCCCCGCCGGGCCGGTGCCGCCGCCCCGTGCCGGTGTCCGGCGGGGCCGTGCGCCGCGCCGCCCTCAGGTCGTCGGCCGTCTCCTGCGGGGCCCGAGGGCCGGTTCGCGGGCGGGTCGCGGCGCTTCTGGGGTCGGTGGCTCCGGGGAGTCCCTCACGCGCCGAGGGCCCGGGCGTGCGCCGGGGCCGGGGGCGGAGGGGCACGCCCGGCTCGGCCTCGGCCTCGTCGGGCCGCCACACCCGGGTGGCCGAGGGGTCGGCCGCTCGGCGGGCCGCCGGCACGTCGGTCGGGATCGCCGACGCCCAGTCGTCGGCCGGGGGTCCTGGCTGGGGCGCGGCCGGAGGGACGGCCGGTGGTGCCGGCGGCGCGACCCCGTTGCCGTCCCCGGGCTGGCCGGCCCACGGTGAGAGTCGCGGCTCGGAGGCGGGCTCGGGCGCCGGTTCCTCCCATGGCCGCGAGCCGGGCCCCGGCCAGACGGCCGTCTGGTCCGGCTCGGGGGGGGCCGGCGGCCGCGGCTCGTCCAGCCAGGACGCGGAGCCGGGCTGGTCCCACTCACCCTGGGTCGAGGGCAGCTCGTCGGACGGCCAGATGAACGAGCGGTCGCTCGGCTCCCAGCTCTGGGTCGTCTCCTCGAACGGCCAGGCCGGCGCCGGCGGGTCCGGCGACCCCTGCTCCGGCAGCGGCTCCGCCGCCGGGGGCGCCTCCCAGATCGGGTCCTGCTGGGCCGCGCTCCGCCGGTACAGCTCCCCGAACAACGCCGGATAGTCGGGCTCCCGCCCCACCGGCTCGACCGGGTCCCAGGCCCCGGTCGGCGTGTCCACCCCGGCCGATTGCCACTCACCGACCCAGTCGGCACCCCCCGGTTCCCCACCGTCATCCCCGCCGCGGGGGTCGGCAGGCCCACCGAGGTCGGCGCCGCTCCCTGGGTCGCTCCAGTTCTGGGTGCCGGCCGGGGACCCGGCCCAGCCGGACCCGGTCCCGGCATCCTGCCCCTGGTCCGCGAACGCGTCCGCGACCGAGCCCGAAGGGGCCGCCTCTTCGTACTGGTCCCACCTGGGGTCGGGGTCTGTCCGGGCCGGCTCCCCGAAGACGTCGCCGGCCGCTGGGCGCCACGACCAGTCGGGCTCGGAGGCCGCGACCGTGTCGTCCGGCCGTGGGGCGGGGTCCCAGCCGCCAGATGCCGCCGTCTCCCCGCGGCCGTCGGTCGCTGGGGCCCACCCGGGGTCGGGCGGGGGCTGAGGGGGCGGGGCTGTGGGCCGAGGGCCGGCCGCCCGGCGGCCGCGGAGGGTGCTCGCCCAGTCCTCCTCGTCGTCCTCGGCCTGGGCGGCCTCCCGCTCCAGCTCCTCCAGCCAGGCGGTGCTGTCGAGCTCAGGGTCCTGGTCGCCGCGGCGCCCCTTGGCCCGCCTGCCACCCTGTCCCCGCCAGGCCATCGCTACGCCGCCACCTTGCCGGTGTTGGTGGACGTGTAGCTGAGGTTGCCGAACACGATCAGCCGCTGGCGGGCCGAATAGCGGGGATGGCAGGTGGTCAAGGTGATGGTCGCCTTCGGCTTGTTGTCCGGCCCAAGCACGTTGTCGAGGACCTGGGTGTCGGTCGGCCGGACGATGGCGGTGCGGGTGACGGTATAGGTATAGATCGCCTCACGAGTGACAACGGTGATGGTATCGCCTTTTACCAGCTCGTTGAGCCGGTAGAACGGCGCACCGTAGGTCGTCCGATGTCCCGACACCCCGAATGCCCCGGGCTGCCCGGGCAGGACCGTGCTCGGCACATGGCCGGGCCCTTTGCGCAGGTCGTCGCGGCTGACACCCTCGACGATCACCTTGCTGTCGAGTTCGATCTTGGGGATGTCCATCACGGCCAGCGCTTTGCCGGGCGCAACGCGCTTGGGTACCGCCTTCTTGGGGTCCTTCTTTGGCGCCGGCACCGACGCCGTCCACTCCCGCTGCAACTCGTTACGCAGGTCCGCCTGGCCGCGACTGGTCACGGCATTGGTGCCAACGAGCTGGTAGACGAGGAAGTAGAGGACGAAGCTTCCCATCCCGATAAGGGTCCAGCCCGTTCCGCGAAGCAGCCTCCGCACCATCACCTCCGAACAGCCCGGCGGCCAGGTCGAGGTCGTCGGTCATCCTACGCGGTTCCCGACGGTAACTTCTCATTCGAGGAGTTCCGCCTCCGCTTGAGGAACTCCGGTCCCCTTCGACCGGTTCCGGCTTCCCTCGGACGAGCTCCGCCGGATTGGCCTGCCCTCAACCTGCCCACCCCGGCCGGCCAGGTCACGACCCGGTGAGCAGCTCGTCCACCTTGGAGCGCACGTCGGCCACGGTGACGCGGCCGCCGATGCGGCCGGCCCGGCTGCCGTCCCTGGCCACGAACCAGGTCTGGGGCAGGGCGGTCACCGTCCAGCTGGCCGCCACCCCGCCGCGCAGGCCGGCCTGGTCGTAGACGGTCGGGTAGGTGACCCCGACCTCCTCGAGGAACTTGGCCGCCTCCGGACGGACGTCGGAGGCGTCGACACCGATGACGGTCACCGGCTTGCCGGCCTCGGCGTAGGCCCGGCTGACCTCCTCGAGGGCCGGCATCTCCTCACGGCACGGCCCGCACCAGCTGGCCCAGAAGTTGACCACCACAACCCGGCCCCGCAGCCCGTCCAGGTCGGCCTGGAACTGCTGCTGGGTGCGCGCCACCAGGGGCTCGGCCCCGAGCGGCGGCTGGGGCGCGGTGGCGGCCGCCGGGGGCTCCGGCCCACCGCCCACGCAGCCGGTCAGGGCGAGGCCGGCGACGAGCACGACCGTCACCATCAGGCGACCGGCCGGGGCCAACGGCGACTGGAGAGGAACCGGCGGTGGGAGGGTGGCCTCGACCTCGGCCGGAGAGCCCTCGGTCGGGGTACGATCGTTGGTCGTCGCCGCCCTCCCCCGCCGGGATGGGCGGCGCCCCGGGAAAGGAACCCTCCGCATGCCAAAGTCCCGCTCCAAGCGGCGCCGGTACCAGCCGCCGCCCCGTCCCAGGCCGAAGCCGTCGCCGCCCTGGGTCGGTCCCACCATCGTCGTCTGCCTACTCCTTGGCCTCATCTACATCCTGCTCTTCTACATGCAGATCCTGCCGTCGTTCCTCGACGACCTGGGGAACATCAACCTGGCCATCGGGTTTGTGCCCCTCATTGTCGGGCTGCTGCTGGCCACACGCTGGACCTGAGCAAGCTCGGGCGGCTGACCTGCCGAACTACACCTCTGTCATTTCTTCCCCAGCTGGGGATAACGCTGGGGACAACCTGACGGGAGAGGAAGGGATGCCCGTCTACGAGTATGCCTGCCGGGCCTGCGGCGAGGTTGAGGAGCACCTCCAGCCCATGGGCAGCGACGCCCCCGGCCCCTGCCAGGCCTGCGGCGGGGAGCTCCGCCGCCGCTTCTCCCGGGTCGCGGTCAAGTACCAGGGATGGGGCTTCACCAGCACCGACAAGCTCCTCCCCGATGACCGGCGCAACCAGGACTTCCGCGCCCTCCGCGACCGCGCCGAGCAGATCTCCGACGGCGGCTAACGCTGACCACGGCACAGGCGCTCTTGGGGGCCGTGGGGGGAGCGAGCTCCCCCACATGGATCAGGGACTTCGGGAAGACAACCCGCCGCCTGCATCTGATGGGCGACCTGTGCCGGCAGTTGGGATACGGCGGAGGACCATCTTCTCGGCGCAGTGCCGGGGGGGCACGTCGGTGCCCTTGCGCAGCAGGACCAGCTGCTCGCCGCAGGTCTCGCAGGCGTACACGAGCAGGGTGCCCTCCTCGGCGACGTCGACCGGCGGCCCGGTCGGGCCCTTGGTGACCGAGTAGCCGCGGAACACCGCCCGCCCGGTCGCGAGGATCAACGCCCCGAGCAGCACCGCCGCCACCACGTCGCCCCGCCCGACCGCGAACAGCACCGCGGCGCCCACCACCGCGGCCGCGATCCCCAGCCGCACCCAGCTCCGCCGCATCTCCCCGCCTGTCACGTCTGGTCCGCCCACCGGCCGCCCGATGCAGCCGGCCCCACCGTATTGTCCTATCCTTCCAGCCGTTCCAGCACGGTGGCGTTGGCCATGCCGCCGCCCTCGCACATCACCTGGAGGCCGTAGCGGCCGCCGCCGCGCTCGAGCTCCCCGATGAGGTCGGTCATGATGCGCGCCCCCGAGGCCCCCAGCGGGTGGCCGAGGGCGATCGCCCCGCCGTTCGGGTTGACCCGGTCCCAGTTCGGCTCGACCTCGCGACCCCAGGCCAGCACAACACTGGCGAACGCCTCGTTGATCTCGATCACGTCGAGCTCGTCCATCCCCAGGCCGGTCCGCCTGAGCACCCCCTCGGTGGCCGGGATCACCCCGGTGAGCATCAGCACCGGGTCGACCCCGGCGAGCGCGAACCCGGCGAACCGGGCCAGCGGCCGCAGCCCCAGCCGCTCGGCGGTCGCCCGGCTGGCCAGCAGCAAGGCCGCCGCACCGTCGGAGATCTGGCTCGAGTTCCCGGCCGTCACCTGCCCGTCGGGCCGGAAGGCGGGCTTGAGCGCGGCCAGCTTCTCCATCGAGGTGTCCCGCCGCACCCCCTCGTCGGCCCGCACCGCGCCGGCGTCCGATCCAGGGACCTCGACCGGGACCAGCTGCCGGTCGAAGTGGCCGGCGTCCTGCGCGGCGGCCGCCCGCCGGTGGGACCGCAGGGCGTACTCGTCCTGCTCCTCCCGCGCCAGGCCCCACTTCTCGGTGATCAGCTCGGCCGAGATGCCCTGGGGGACCAGGCGGCCCTGGTAGCGGTCGTGCATGGCCGGGCCGAAGGGGACGCCCGGGCCGCTCATCGTCGAGCCCATCGGGACCCGGGTCATGTGCTCGACCCCGCCGGCCACCACCAGCTGGTAGCCGCCGGCCATGATGCCCTGGGCGGCGAACTGGACCGCCTGCTGGGACGAGCCGCACTGCCGGTCGATCGTGGTCGCCGGGACCTCCTCGGGCAGCCCCGCGGCCAGCCAGGCGTTGCGGGCCACGTTCACCGACTGCTCCCCGACCTGGGACACACAGCCCATGATCACGTCGTCGACCAGCATCGGGTCGATCCCGCTGCGCTCGACCAGGGCCCGCAGGACCACCGCCCCCAGGTCGACGGCATGCACCCCGGCCAACCCGCCGTTGCGCCGCCCCACCGGCGTCCGAACCGCCCCGACCACAACCGGCTCCAACCCCGGCTCCGCCCCGGCCCCGGGCCCCTGTGCCTGCGCGCTCATGTCCTGCCCCTTCCCGCGATCCCCACAAGCGAAGGTGGCACCCGCCACCGGCCCCGTCAACCGGTCGGGGCGCCTGGGACCGCGGCGGCTACTCGCTCTGCTCGATGGTGACGCGCTCCAGGCGCAGCTCCTCGACGGGGCGGTCCATGGGGTCACGCTCGACGGCGGCCATGGCGTCGACCACGTCCATGCCCTCGACGACCTCGCCGAAGATGGTGTGCTTGCCGTCGAGCCAGGGTGTCGGCACCTGAGTGATGAAGAATTGGGAGCCGTTGGTGTTGGGGCCGGCGTTGGCCATGGCCAGGTAGCCGGGGCGGTCGAAGCGGTGCGGGCCGCCGACCTCGTCCTCGAACTGGTAGCCCGGGCCGCCGCGGCCGGTGCCGAGCGGGTCGCCGCCCTGGATCATGAAGTTGGGGATGACCCGGTGGAAGACCGTCCCCTCGTACAGGGACCCCTGCTCCTGGGCGCCGGTGGCCGGGTTGCGCCAGGGCTTGGAGCCGGTGGCCAGGCCGATGAAGTTCTCGACCGTCTTGGGGGCGGAGTCAGGGAACAGGCGGACCCGGATGGGCCCCTTGGAGGTCTCCAGGGTCGCGTAGGTGTCGGCCACGCGGGCCTCCTCGCCGTCGAGGGCTGGCGCTCGGATCGCGACCAGCGCTGGTCGGGGCCACCCTACCGAACCCGGCCCATCGGCTCATCCCGTCACCCACAGCCCACCGTGACCATTTCGAGTCGGTAGCGCCGCCACTCGGATGCACGCTCGCAGCCACCCCGTGACCGCGCCGGTGGATGCTCTGGCCAGGAGCTTTCCGAAGAAGGTGAACGCCATGCGGCTCGTCCGAGCTCTCCTCGTCACCAGTCTTGCCGCCCTCGTGCTGGCCCTGGCGGCCGCGCCCGCCGGCGCCCAGTCCACCCCGACGCTCGTCGACGTCCGGGCCGGCAGCCACACCGGCTTCGACCGGGTGGTGTTCGAGTTCCGTGGTGCCGTGCCCGACCACCGCATCCAGTACGTGGACCGGCTGGTCGAGGACGGCACGGGCGACCCGGTGTCGGTGGCCGGCGCCGCCGACCTGGAGGTCGTGTTCGAGGGCGCCAACGCCCACGAGGAGAACGGGTCGCCGACCATCACCCCGCGGCGCTTCGCGCCCGGCCTGCCCGCCGTCAAGGAGATCGCCCAGCTCGGCGACTTCGAGGCCGTGGTCAGCTACGGCATCGGGGTCGACCAGCGCCGCCCGCTCGAGGTGTCCACCCTCTCGAAGCCGTCGCGCCTGGTCATCGACATCGCGACCACCGGCACGGGCGGCTCGACCGGCGGCGACTCCGGCTTCCTGCCCTTCACCGGCCCGAAGACCACCGAGCTGCTCGTCACCGGGCTCGCCCTGCTGGTCACCGGGGCGGCGGTGCTGGCCCTGGCCCGCAGGACCCGCATCGCGTAACGCGTCGCCGGGGGACCGGGGGCCTCCGGCGGCCACTCGAGGCAGCCGCTCTGGACGCAGGGCGGCTGCCTCGCTTGCACCGGTCGAATTGGTCGAAAGCCGTTCAAACTACTCGGAAAGTGGGATAGCGTCCTCGGCCGATGAAGGCCGACCCCGCCGCCGACCCCCCGGTCCCGCCGGCCCTCGGTCCCATGCCCGCACCCGGCGGCAGAGGCGGGCCGGGGCCCAACGGCGAGCCGCGCCCCCAGGGCGGCGTGCTCATCCTCAACTGGCGCGACACCACCCATCCCGAGGGTGGCGGCTCCGAGGTCTACGTCGAGCGGATCGCGGCCGGGCTGGCCGCCCAGGGAAGGCCGGTCACGCTGTTCTGCGCCGCCCATCCGGGCGCAGCGGCAACCGAGCGGGTCGGCGGCATCCGGGTCGTCCGCCGCGGCGGGCGGCTCAGCGTGTACCTCCACGCCTGGTGGGCGCACCTCACCGGGCACCTCGGCCGGCACGACGTGGTCGTCGACGTCCAGAACGGCCTGCCGTTCCTCTCGGCCCTGTGGTGCCGGCGCCCCCTGGTCGTCCTCGTGCACCACGTCCACCGGGAGCAGTGGCCGGTGGTCATGCCCGCCCTCCAGGCGAGGATCGGCTGGTGGATCGAGTCCCGGGTCGCCCCCCGGCTGTACCGGCACGCCCGCTACGTCGCCGTGTCCGAGGCGACCCGGCAGGAGCTGGTCGGCCTGGGCGTCCGGCCCGGCGCGATCACCGTTGTCCACAACGGGATGGCCGCGCCCTCACCGGCCGGCGCGGTGCCGCGAACGCCCTTCCCGTCGGTGTGCGTGCTCGGCCGCCTCGTGCCCCACAAGCGGGTCGAGCTGGCCCTGGAGGCGGCGGCCCGCATCCGCCAGCACCTGCCCGGATTGAAGGTGCTGGTGGCCGGCCACGGCTACTGGGAGCCGCGGCTGCGCGAGGCGGTGGAGCGGCTCGGGCTGCAGGACGCGGTCGAGCTGCTCGGCTGGGTCGACGAGGAGACAAAGCAGCAGGTGCTTGCGAGCTCCTGGGCCCTGGCCATGCCGTCGATCAAGGAGGGCTGGGGCCTGGCCGTGCTCGAGGCGGCGGCCAACGGGACGCCGGCGGTCGCGTTCCGGGCCGCCGGCGGGCTGCGCGAGTCAGTGCTGCACGGCACCACCGGCCTGCTCGCCGACGACCTGGAGGAGTTCACCCGCCACCTTGCCTGGGTCCTGCTCAACCGGCACCTCCGGGAGCGCCTCGGTGAGGCGGCCAGGGCCCACGCCGCCCGCTTCACCTGGCCCCAGTCGGTGGCCGGGTTCGGGGCGGTGCTGGACGCGGCCGTCGAGCACAGGGGCGTCCGGCTCCCGGCCGCGGGGGAGCCCGCCGCGGGGCGAGCGACCGCGTAGCCCCGTTCCGGCGCGGCTACCGCGAGCCGTAGACGACCAGGGGCTTGGACGACACGGAGGTGGCGTTCTGGCTCGACACCAGGACCAGTGAGGCGACAAAGGCAAGGACCAGCGCGCCGGCGGCCAGCGCGGCCAGGGCCCGCAGGGTCAACCCGCTCATTTGGGACCTCCTCGGCGATCTCGGGCGGAGAATACCAATCGGCGCGGGCGGAACGGAAGGGCAGCGGTGGAGGCCCAGATGACCAGGGCGAGGGCGGCCGCGTCGGCCAGGACCACCGGCGCCACCGGCGGGGCGGGGAAGCGGGCCGCTGCCGGCACGGCCGGGACCCGGTAGAGGGCCAGGGCGGGACGGTCGAGGACCAGGTCGAGGCCGTCCAGGCGCGCTGACCAGGCCGGCCAGTCCCCGGTCCTGTGGACGAGCACGTACCGGACCCCGGCGCCGGGCAGGGCCGGGGCGAGCGGCGCGGAGCGCCGGACCAGCGGCCCGAGGCGGTTCCCGTAGGGATCCTCTCCGGGAACCGTCAGGCCGACCAGCTCCAGGTCGTCGTTGCCGACGGCCCGGCGGGTGAACCAGCGCCGCGCCGGGTCGAGCACCACGCGGTCGGCGTTCCAGGGGTAGGGCTGGTAGAGGTGCCAGGGCAGGACCAGCACCGCACCCGGGGCCGGGTCGGCGGCCATGACCGCCCGCGCCTCGGCGAACCCCTGCGGGTAGTCGACCGCGACCAGCCGCCCGGCCGCCCCCCAGGCGAGGGCGGGCAGCAGCAGCACCGGCGCCACCACCAGCCCGACGGCGGCCGGCCGGGCCCACCGCCGCGGCAGGGCGGGGACCACCCGCTCCACCCCCAGCCCAAAGCCGACCGCCTCGACCAGGGCCAGGGGAGCGACGAGCTTGTGACTGTCCCGCACCAGGCCGCCGCCGGGGACCTGCGTCACCAGCAGCTCGGCGAGCGTTCGGAGCCCCGGCAGGGCCGGGGCGGCGGCCAGCACCAGCCCGGCGGCCGCGACCGCCAGCAGACCGGCCGCCGCACCCCGAGGCCAGCGCCGCCCGAGCAGCGGCAGCCCGGCGACCGCCACGGCCAGCACGACCGCGAACCCGGCCAGCCAGGGCCAGGACCCGAGCCCCGGCGGGACGGCCAGGGCGTTCCAGATGCCCCCGAGGCCGATCAGGCTGCCCAGGGTCCCCAGCGGCCCATCGGGCCGGGCCGCGAACGCCTCCACCCCCTCGCGCCGAACCGGCACACCGCCGGGCCGGAGCAGACTGGGCACGACCCACGGTGCGTTCACCACCAGCGCCACCACGGCCACAAGCACAGCGTTCGACCTGATGCCGGGCTTGGGCCACGGTGGGGCGGCAGCGACCCCCAGCGCGAGCACGGCCGCGATCGCCCCGCCGGACGGGTTGCCGGCCGCAGCGACGGCCAGGGAGAGGACCAGACGGGGGACCGAACGATCCCTCCAAGCCCTGAGGTCGAGAGCGGACCGGGCCACCCAGGGGAGGGCGGCGTAGGAGACCAGGAGGCCCCAGTGGCCCATGAGCAGGCGCTCGTACAGGAACGGGTTCCACGCATAGAGCACGGCCGTGGCCGCCGTGGCGGTGCGGGACCTCGTGGGGATGAGGCGGGCGGCCCCCGCGGCGGCGCCGAGAAACACCGCGGCGAGCACGACCGTCTGGACCAGGTCGGCCGGGACCAGCCGGCTGGCCAGCGCGACCAGCAGGTCGGCCGGGACCGACCTGGCCACGGCGGTGTCGAGGCCGAGCAGGCCGCGGGTCAGCTCGAGCCGGGGCACGAACACCATGTCGTAGGTGAGGACATACCCTCGCCCCAGCAGCGGCCCCAGGGCCAGCAGGGCAAGCCCTCCGCCGACGCCGAGCCCGACCCACCGCCCGCGGTCCGGCGCAGCCGCACGTGGCGCCCGGCGGTCCCGAACGACCGGATCCCGCGCCTCGGCGACTCGGGGCCTCGCGGAGGCCCGGCCCACCCCGATCCCGTGCCTTGGCGTGGGGATCAGACCGCGTCGGCCGGGCGACGTTCGCCGCGGGCGACCCGGCGGCCCTCCGGGGAGCGGAGCAGCACCAGGCCGGCGGCGATCGCGATCACGCCGAGGAGGAGGGCGGCGAGCGGCAGGATGGTGCCGAGGAGGCGGAGGCGGTTGGCGCCGCTGGAGGCGTCGTCGGCGTTGCTGCTGACGGTGGCCTCGTCATAGGTGAGGACGGCGTCGATCAGGGTGAGGACCTGCTCGCCGCCCTGGGTCTCCAGCACCTGGGTGGCGTCCTGCTGGGCCTTGACGATGATGCCGGTGGTCGGCTCGACCCAGAGGGTCTTGGTGTTGGAGTAGATGATGTTGGTCTGGACGCTGGGCGTGTCCGGGTCGCCGGCCAGGGTCCCCGGGATCTCCTGGTCGCCGACGTCGAGCCGGTCGATGCGCTGCTCGAACCGGTAGACGGTGAGGCCCTCGAGCTGCTCGGTGCGGGTGAAGGTCGCCGGCAGGGCCCGCTGGGCCGGGCCGTCCCAGAACTGGTAGGTCAGCTTCTGGGTGTCGAACGGGAACTTCAGGGTCAGGCCCTGGTGGCGCGGGTTCTCGCCGCAGCACTGGACCGACTGGGCGGTCACCCGGTCCAGCGCGATCCGCTCCTGGGTGGCGGTGATGACGCCCTGGTCGGCGGTGTCGACCGTGCTGTTGAAGGAGTCCCAGATGGCGACCTCGTCGGTGCCGGCCTTGACGTCGCCCCTGACGATGCGGACGTTCTTGAGCTGGGCGCCGGTGACCTCGGTCAGCTTGTCCGGGCTGCGGTTGAAGTAGGTGCCGGTCCCGGTGGCCACCGGCGAGGAGTACTGGTCCAGGGGCGCCTTCTTCAGCCGGGGATAGGCGTAGACGCGCTCGAACAACCCGAAGAACAGCAGGAACAGCCCAACGAAGACGAGCACGAAGCCGACCCGGCGCCCCATCGCTGCCTCCCTACCAGCCG
>Ga0081538_10002696_pt1 | contig 17076 bp, 18 predicted proteins | sample TabmetS5T2R1_FD_71022 | JGI IMG/M metagenome (GOLD analysis project Ga0081538, IMG submission 71022) | Tabebuia heterophylla rhizosphere microbial communities from the University of Puerto Rico - S5T2R1 | ecosystem: Host-associated > Plants > Roots > Rhizosphere ... | reverse complement strand
GACCTCGCGCTGATGGCGGTGCCGGGGCAGGAGAAGGTCCAGATCGATCTCGGCTACACGGTCACCCAGTCGACCGGCACCGAGCAGCAGACGGCCAGCTCCACCGAGACCTCGAGCTCGCAGACCACGTCGAGCCAGACGAGTCGCCAGACGACTCACGAGGTCAGCCAGGCCCACCAGGTGGGCGGTGAGTGCAAGTACGGCGGCGACGACTCCGGTTGCAGCGTCAGCTACCAGTACACGAACACCACCACGGACTCGACCACGAACGGGTCGCAGTGGGGCTTCGACAACACGCTGGCGACGACGCAGCAGAACCAGGAGATGCAGTCGACCACCGCTCAGCGACAGGTGACCTTCAACCCCGCCGGTTGCATTCAGATCAACCTGCTGCTCCGAAACACCGGCTCCGTGGCGGTCAGCGTCGACGACTTCCAGGTGCTCGCGACCATTCCCGACCCCGAGCAGCCGAACAGCTCGGTGCCGTTCGCCACGCTGCTTCCGGTGAGCGGCCAGGTCTACACCGAGGATTGCCCCTCGACGGACAGCAACTTCCCGGGCCTCACCATCCCGCCGAACGGCTCTCAGACGGTGGGCTTCTCCCAGCAGGTCCCGGCGACGATCCTGCGCAGCTACATGGCGAACCCCGCGCCGATCCAGTACGACTTCGGCGCGATCCAGATGACCGGCACGAACAGCGCCGGTCAGCAGGTCAACTTCTCGGGAGACGTCGCCAACGCCGTCACCGAGCAGGACGCCTCGGTCACCGTCGACTTCGGGGACGGGACGATCGAGGAGTACGAGGTGGCGGCGGCGATCGAGCGCCACAACGGCGCGCCGACGGGCATCACGCTGGGAGAGCTGCTCGGCCCGGCGCTGGCCGACCTCGATCCGACGTACAACACCGGTCAGCCCGAATTCGTCAGCGGGCTGCGCAACCCGGTCACCGGCGAGCAGGTGGCGAACGGCGCCACGGCCCAGGATGGGGCATGGAACCTGGTCGGGAACGCGGCGGGCGTCGGCGACAGGGATATCCCGTGGCGGCAGGTCGTCCTGAAGCCGGGCGACGCGGTCACGCTCGCATACTCGAAGGACTCGGATGCCGACGGGCTCGACGACGCGTACGAGGACCAGATCGGAACCGACCCGCAGGTCCCGGACACCGACGGTGACGGGCTCGGGGATCAGCTCGAGTCGCAGACGGGTTGGACGGTCCCGCTCGCGAAGGGCACCCAGTCCGAGTACACGATCAGGCCGAGCCCACTGAGCTGCGACGCCGACGGCGACAACTCGCCGGACGGCGCCGGCGCCGGCAACGCGACCTACGGGACGTGTCCCAAGAGCTCGTACCCGCCGGAGAGCGAGCGCGCGGCCACGCACGGCGGCACCGCCCTCGAGGGAACCGACCCGACGCTCGCGGACTCGAACTTCGACGGCCTCCTCGACGGCGCGGAGCCCTACCCGGACGTACTCACCAACATCGGCCCGGGTGGTCGCGTGCCGGTTTTCCTCGTCGACTGGGGCGGGCCCGGTGGTGGTGGTGGGTTCTTCACGCACGCGCAGGCGATCGCGGTCGACCACAACCAGCCGATGTTCAACAGCAACGGCCAGCCGATCCCGATCGACAGCTACGTCGTGGATCGGACAGACCCCGACGCTGCGGGCTGGGACCAGGTTCAGAAGTTCAGCGGCAACCCGCTCGTCTCCGCGCCGACCTACAGCGCCTCGCTCAACCCGGCCGCGACCTACTCCGACCAGAACGCGGAGATGATCATGGCCGCCACCGGGATCTCGGTGGCACCGGGCACCGTGGGGTCGGGTTCGGGGGCCGGTAGCCCGCTCGTAGCGAACTACTACCCCAAGACGAACAGCTCGGTCACGACCTTCGCCCAGACGACGAACCTCGTCGACACCTTCAACGGGGCCACCGGAGCCGACCTCTTCTCGGCGGCCAGCGGGTATCCCGGCTTCGTATACGGAGGGAGCAACACACCCGAGGCCTTCCAGGCACCCGTGGGCCTGAATGGGTCACTGATCGGGAACGGATTCCTCGATACCAAGGACCAGGACGTATTCATCGCGCACGGCTTCTCCTCGAGCGATCCCGGGGAGAACCTGACCACGGACAACGCCCTGCCGACCCAGTATGTGTCGAACGGCAGCGTCAGGGTCTTTGGCTCGAAGTCGGAGTTCGCGACGCCGTCGCGGGGGCGATTCGTCGATCCGGCCGGACTTGCGGTCGACCGGGCGGGCAATCGGCTCTACGTCGGCGATGACGTCGGCGGACCCGACCCCGCCAACTCGTCAGTCAACGCGATCACGCGCTTCGACATCGCTACTGGAACCGCCGAGGAGTTCCTGCTCAAGATCCACGGCGAGCTCGCGGGGCTGCGCGGGATCGCGGTCGACCCCTCGGGGGACTATCTCTATGCGGCGGCGGCCGGGGACAATGTCGTCTACAAGCTCTCGCCGTCGCTGTCGATCCTGGGCCGCTTCGGGTTCCCGGGCAGCGACGGCAAGGGCGGCTTCACCGACGTCTGGGACGTCGACGTCGATCAGGCCCACGGGGTGTGGGTGACCGACCAGGGCTCGAACCTGATCCAGTACTTCTGGTATCCGTTCGGCCCGGATTGAGGCCGACTACTCGGGCCATGAAGCGTCGCCCGTGGTCGCGCCGCGCATCACCTTCAGCGACAGCAGCGCGCACTTGCGGCGCGTGGGGGAGATGTCGATGCCGAGCTGGTCGATGACCCAGCCGGCGTCGAGCTTGCTGATGTCGTCGACGGGCATGCCGACGAGGTCCTCGGAGGTGATCGAGGCGGCCGCCTGGCTGATCGCGCAGCCCTGGCCGTGGAAGCGCAACTCCCTGATCACACCGTCGTCGACGACGATGTGGACGCCGAGCTCGTCGCCGCAGAGCGGGTTGTGGTCGTGCCACTCGAGGTCGTGCGGGTCGAGCTCCCCGAAGTTCCGGGGGTTCTTGTAGTGCTCGAGGATGTAGTCGCGGTAGAGCGCGTCCATGGCTAGAGCTTGAAGACCTCGCGCGCACCGGTGAGGGCCTCGACCAGCCGGTCGACCTCCTCGCGCGCGTTGTAGACGTGGAAGGACGCGCGCGCCGTGGCGCCGACGCCGAGGCAGCGCATCAGCGGCTGCGCGCAGTGGTGGCCGGCGCGCACGCAGACGGCCTCGCGGTCGCACAGCTCGGCGATGTCGTGCGGGTGGATGCCGTCGATCGCGAACGCGACGACGCCGCCGCGGTGATCGAGGTCCGACGGCCCGAACAGGCTGATCCCCTCGACCTCGGGAAGTCGCTCGAGCGCGTACGCCGTGAGCTCGCGCTCGTGCGCGCGCACGTTCTCCATGCCGACCGCCGCCAGGTAGTCGATGGCGGCGCCGAGGCCGACGGCCTCGGTGGCGGCGGACGTGCCGGCCTCGAACTTGAAGGGCAGCTCGTTCCAGGTCGAGCGCTCGCGCTCGACGCGCGAGATCATGTGGCCGCCGCCGAGGAAGGGCGGCATCTCCTCGAGCAGCTCGCGCCGACCATGCAGCATCCCAATCGTGGGGCCGAGCGCCTTGTGCCCGGTCCAGGCGTAGAAGTCGACGCCGAGCTCGCTCAGGTCGACCGGCATCTGGGGCACGGCCTGCGCGCCGTCGACCACGGTCACGGCGCCGGCGGCGCGGGCCCGGCGCGCGATCTCAGCGACGGGGTTGATGGTGCCGAGCACGTTCGAGACGTGCGCGAAGGCAACAAGCTTCACGCGGCCCTCGGCAAGCACGGCGTCGAGCTCATCCAATGACAGCTCGGCGCTCTCGGTGAGGGTCAGGTAGCGGAGCCGAGCACCCGTCGCCTCGCAGAGGATCTGCCAGGGCACGATGTTCGAGTGGTGCTCCATCTCTGTGATGAGCACCTCGTCGCCGGGACCGATGTGCGCGCGCCCCCACGTATAGGCGACCAGGTTGATCGCCTCTGTGGCGTTGCGGGTGAAGATCGAGCAGGCCGGGTCCCAGCCCACGAACTGCGCGATGCGCGTGCGCGCCCCCTCGAAGGCGTCGGTCGACTCGCGCGCGAGCTCATAGACGCCGCGGTGGATCGGCGCGTAGGACGAGCGCTGGAACTCGTCCATCGCCTCGATCACCTGGCGCGGGCGCTGGGCGGTGGCGGCCGAGTCGAGATAGGCGACGCGCCGGCCGTCGAACACCCGGTTCAGGACCGGGAAGTCGGTCCGGACGTCGACGAGCGGGTGCTCGGCGGTAGCGGCCATCAGGTTGCCTCCGCGCGCTCCCCGATGAACTCGCGCACCTGTTCCTCGGCGCCGTGCAGCTTCTCGGCGACGCGCCGGCGGACGAGATCCTCGAGGCCGGGGTCCTCGAGGCGCTGGACGACCTCCTCGAAGTAGCCCTCGACAAGCACGCGCACCGCCTCGGCACGCGAGATGCCGCGGGTCATCATGTAGAAGATCTGCTCGGGGTCGAGCTCGCCGACGGTGCCGCCGTGCGAGGCCTTGACGTTGTCGACCTCGACGATCAGCGACGGGATCGCGTCGCCCTTCGCCTTCGGCGAGAGCAGCATTGAATGCGTCTGCAGGTACGTATCGACCTCGGTCGCCTTCGGGATGATGTGGATGAGTCCCTCGTAGGAGGCCCGCGAGTCGCCCGTGAGCGCGCCCTTCCATACGGTGTCGCCGGTGGTGTGAGCGGCCTCGTGCTTGTCGGTTGTGAACAGGTCGAGGTGCTCGTTCCGCTCGGTGAAGTAGAGGCCGGTGTGCTTCATGTCCGAGCCCGGCTCGGCCGTGATGATGTCGAGCGTCTGCTTCGTCAAGTGGCCGCCGAGATGGATCGGCACCCACTTGACGCGCGCGTCGCGGCGAACCTCGACGCGCCGGGTCGACAGGTCGTAGACCTCGCCGCGGCCCCAGTCCTGATAGTGGGCGAGATCGACCTGGGCGCCGGGCAGCGCGTACAGCTCGAAGGCGCCAGAGTGGAGCGCCTGGCCCTCGAAGTCGGGGGCGACGAAGTACTCGCGCAGCTTGCACTCGGAGTTCTCGCCGACGACTGCCAGCGTGTGCGCCCACTGGGCTGTGCCCGGCTCGTCGATCAGCCAGACGACCTGGATCGGCTTCTCGATCTGGACGTTCTTCGGGACGTGGACGAAGACGCCGCCGGTCCAGAACGCCGCCGCGCCTGCCGCGAACTTGGCCTCGTCGTGCGGGAGCCGCTTGCCGAAGTAGGGCTCGACGAGCTCCGGGACCTCCTCGACCGCACGCTCGAGCGGCATCACGATGATGCGCTCGTCGGCGACATCGGTGTAGATGACGCTCGCCCCCTGCTGCACGATCAGCGCCGCGTGCTCCTCGTCGCCGAGGTCGTCCTTGACGATCTGCGGCAGTTCCTCGACCGGCTCGTAGCGCTTCGGCTCGAGCGCGTCGAGGTCGAGCCCGCGCAGGGTCGTCGTCCAGAAGCCGGAGCGGCGCCAAGTCGGGACCGGCTCGGCCTCGTAGGCCTCGAGTGCGGCACGGCGGCGGTCTTCGACGAACTCAGCCGGCACCGGCCGCCACCTCCTCGCGCACCCACTCGTAGCCCTTGTCCTCGAGCTCGTCGGCCAGCTCGGCGCCGCCCTCGCGGACGATCCGGCCGTCGATCAGGATGTGGACGAAGTCGGGCTTCACGTACTCGAGGATGCGGGTGTAGTGCGTGATGATCAGGAAGCCGCGCTCGTCGCCACGCATCGCGTTGACGCCGTCGGCGACGATCCGCAGCGCGTCGATGTCGAGACCGGAGTCGGTCTCGTCGAGCACCGCGTAGGCCGGCTGCAGCATGGCCAGCTGGAGGATCTCGGCGCGCTTCTTCTCGCCGCCCGAGAAGCCCTCGTTCAGGTAGCGGCTCGTGAACTCCCGGTTGATCCGCAGGAGATCCATGTTCTCCTTCAGCAGCGACCCGAACTCCTTGACCTTGATCGGCTCCTCGCGGGTGGCGTTCATCGCCATGCGCAGGAAGTTCGCGACCGAGACGCCGGGGATCGTGGCGGGGTACTGGAAGGCCATGAAGAGGCCGGCGCGCGCCCGCTCGTCCGGATCGGCCTCGGTCAGGTCCTCGCCGCCCAAGACGATGCGTCCCTCGGTCACCTCGTAGTTGGGGTTGCCCATGAGGGTGTTGGCGAGGGTGGACTTGCCCGAGCCGTTCGGGCCCATCAGGGCGTGGGTCTCGCCCTTCTTCACGACGAGGTCCACGCCGTGGAGGATTTCGCGCTCCTCGGTGCGGACGTGCAGGTTGGTGATCTCCAGGGTCATGCGGTCACGGTCTCCGTTTGCTTCCGGGTGCGAGCCGGCCTCGCCAGGTCGGCCAGCGTCATCTCGTTCAGGGTGCGGACGATGGACCCCTGTACACGGGTCCAGAGCAGCTTGGTCGGGCAGGGCTCGGTGGCCTGCCCCTCGCGGACGCAGACGAGCGTCCCGTCGGGATCGGCGCTGATGCACTCGATCGGGGCGATGTCGCCCTCGAGCGCACGCACGACCTCCGCCATCGTGATGTCCTCGGCCTCGCGCGCGAGCGTGTAGCCACCGTGCGCGCCACGGTGAGACTCGACGAGCTCTGCCTTGCGTAGGCGCTGCACGAGGTGCTCGAGGTAGGCGAGCGGCAGCCCCTCCGCATCGGCGATCGATCCGAGCGAGATCGGCTTGCCCGCGTCGCTCTTGGCGAGGTGCGCCATCACGCGGATGCCGTACTCGGCTTTGGTCGAGAACATCATCGGCTCGGTAAATCCTACTCGGCGAGTCGGAGAAACTTCAGCTAGCCCTGATCTCGTCGCCGACGGCGATGCGGCCACCCTCGAGGATGTCCGCGCGCAGGCCGCCCTTGTGCGCGAGCTTTCGCAGGATGCCGGGCTCCGTCAGGCGCTGCAGGTGCGCGCAGGGCTCGCAGAGCCGGCGCCCGACGCACGTGACCTCGCCCACCGTGAAGTTCTTGCCGACGAGCGCGTTCAGGTCGATACCGCGAGTCACGAGGTTGCGGCGAGCGTCCTCCGGCGCCAGGCCGATGCGTTCGGCCTCCTCTGCCTCGATCAGCGTGAGCTCGTGACCGAGCCCGTGGGGATTCGAGAACGTGCCCGCGCCGTCGGCGTAGCGGTCGCCTTTGATTCCTCGGCCCGCGATCGCCTCGGCCTCGGGGATTTTTTCGACCGCGCCCTCCTTGTGCTTTGCGATCACGATCAGCTCGATCGTGCCTCTTAGGCGCGTGACGTCCCTCGGCCTTGGTATCCAGTCCGCCACGTCGGCGGCGGCTATTACGTAACCGGAAACGACGGCAGTGAAAGGGGGCGGGTCGGGCTTTGGCCACCAGACCAGGTCTGGGGGCGGGCCGAACGCTATGGCTGCCCTCTGTTCGTCCTTGCCGTCGTCCAGGATCGCCAGCCAGGGGCCGGGCCAGGAGAACTCGCGTGGCTCCTTAATCGGTACGAGGCCGAGGCCGCGCTCGCCCAGCCAGCCGCGCCACAGGCTCCACGGATCGGGCCCGGTCGGGACCGGCACCTCTCGAGGATCGACGCGGAGGAGATGTCCGAGGCACGCGGCCACCTCGCGCGTGAGACTCATCCCTGCGCCTCCGCTTCGAGCAGCCGCAGGTCGTGGGCGAGCCGCTCGGGGGTCGCCTCCGAGCCGGGGAAGCCGACGCGCTGATAGCCGCTCGCGTCGACGAGCGTGATGCGCGCCTGGTGCTCCTCCGTCACCGATTGCGGGCGGACGAAGAAGCCGTCCCAGAGTGGTTTGAGCTCGTCGCGCGTGCCGAGCACGAAGTCAATGCGCCCGAGCGCGTGCTGCTCCGACAGGAACGCCTTGGCTCGCTGTGGCGTGTCGCGCGGCGGGTCCACCGCGATTGCAAGGGCGGGGAGGTCGTGACCGAGCTGGTCGAGCGCGCCGCGGATCGTCTGGGCCTGGATCGGGCAGGTGTCCTCGCAGGTCGTGTAGAGGAAGGTGACGATCACCGGCCTGCCGCGAAGGGAGCGCATCGTGACGGTGTCCCCGTCCTGGTTCTCGAGGCGGAAGTCGGGGGCGCGGACGTTCTCGGGCATGCGAGCGCCCTCGAAGCCACTGGTGGCCGCTTGTGGCTCGCCGTCGTCACCGTCACGCCGGCTCGCGGCGAGGACGATCGCTCCGAGCGCAAAGACGGCTACCAGGAAGAGGGTGATCAGAACCCGCGGGTTCACTCTGCGCGGAGCGTAGAGGGGGGCGAAATTGCGGTTCGTCCTGACTTGTAGGGCCAATGGCCACACAAGTCAGGACTATTGAGCGAGAAATCGCGCGGATCGCCGGGCGGGCACATGGGGTGGTCACGAGGGCTGAGCTGCTTGGGGCGGGGCTGACGCAGGACGAGATCGCGCACCGGTTCCGTACTGGCTCCCTTATTGCTGTCTTTCGAGGTGTCTACCGGGTCGGTCACATGGCGCCGTCCCTGGAGGCGCGCTACATGGCCGCCGTGAAGGCGGCTGGGGAAGGGGGAGTTCTGAGCGGACTCGCCGCCGCGCACCTGTTCGCGCTGAGCAAAGGCGCTGCGCCGCCGCCCGAGGTCATCGCGCCGACGGAGCGCAGGATCGTTGGCGTCCGCGCCAGCCGCCGACGCCTTGACCGCCGAGACATGACGATCTGGCGGGGCATCCCCGTGACGTCGCTACCGCGCACGCTTGTCGACATGGCCTCAGTGCTGTCGTTGGACGAGCTGGCTCGAGCGTTCCATGAGGCGAATGTGCGCTACAGAACGACGCCGACACTTGTTGCGGAAGCGTTGCAGCGTGCGCCGCGGGCGAAAGGGCGCGCGCGCCTGATCGCCGTGATCCGCGGAGACGCAGACGTCATCCTGAGCAGACTCGAGCGCCGCTTTCTCAGGCTTCTCCGCGCTTACTCGCTGCCGCGCCCTCGCACCAACCGGCCGGCGGGCAGCCACTACGTCGACTGCCGCTGGCCTGACCACCGCCTGACAGTCGAGCTCGACAGCTACCGCTACCACAACAGCCGCTACGCCTGGGAGCAGGATCGTCGTCGTGAGCGTGAGGCCTACGCCCGCGGGGACCACTTCCGCCGGTTCACCTGGGGCGACGTGACCGAGCGACCCGAGGCCGTCATCAGCGAACTCATGCCGCTTCTTTCCTGACTTGTATGGCCATTAACCACACAAGTCCGCAAAGTCGAGTCCTTAGGGCTCGACCAACCCCCGCCTGATCGCGTAGCGCACGATCTCCACACGGTCGCGCATCCCGAGCTTTGCGAAGACGTTGGCCCGGTGGGACTCGATCGTCTTCTCGGAGAGCTTCAGGGTCTCGGCGATCTGGCGGTTCGTGAACGCCTCGGCGATCAGCTTCACCACCTCTAGCTCTCGGGGAGTCAGGGGGTCGTCGGGCTCGGCGCGGCCGCCCTCGAGCCACTCGTCCATCAGCGTCCGCTGCGCCTCGTCAGACAGGAACGTCCGGCCGCCGGCCACGGTCCGGACTGCGCCGATCAGGTCGGTGTCGGCGGCGCGCTTCAGTACGTAGCCGGCTGCGCCGGCCTCCAAGCCCTCGAGGAAGTAGCGCTCGTCGTCGTGCATCGAGAGCAGCAGCACGCGCGTGTCGGGCACGTGCGAGCGGATCTCGCGAGCGGCCTGCAGGCCCGTCATGCGGGGCATGGAGACATCCAGGACGGCGACGTCGGGCCGCTCGGCCTGCGTCGACTCGAGCGCCGCGACCCCATCGTCCGCCTCGGCGACGACCTGCATGTCGTTCTGGCGCTCGATCAGCATCCGCAGGCCAGAGCGGACGATGCCGTGGTCGTCGGCGATCAGCACCCGGATCAAGCGCGCCGTCCGATCCGCATCGTGACCGTCGTGCCGCCTCCCGGGGCGGAGCGCACGTCGAGCTCGCCGCCGGCGAGCCGGGCCCGCTCGGCCATCCCCCCGAGCCCGAGGCCGCTGCCGCCGGACTCACCGGCGAGCTCGCCGGGGTGGAAGCCGGCGCCGTCGTCGCGCACGCGCAGCTCGATCTGCTCGGCCACCTCGACGTCGACCTCGACCACGGTGGCGCCGGCGTGGCGCGCGACGTTGGCGAGCGCCTCCTGCGTCACGCGATACAGAGCCGTCTGCACGTCCTCGGGCAACTCGTCGGGATCGCCCTCGCGGTTGAGCCGCACCTCGACGCCCGTGCGGGATGAGAACCGCTTCAGCTGAGCCTCCAGGGCCGGCATCAGCCCGTGGTCGTCGAGCGCCGACGGGCGCAGATGGCGGGCGAGATTCAGCAACTCCTCCATTGCCTGGTTGACGAGCCGCTTCAGCTCGGCGACCTCGGCGGCCTGCTCGGGAGGCGTGTCCTGGCCGAGCGCCTCGAGCCGCAGCAGGATCGCCGTGAGGGCCTGGTTGACCTCGTCGTGGAGATCACGCGCGAGCCGGCGCCGCTCCTCCTCCTGCGCGCGCATGACAAGCGTGCCGGAGCGCCGGCGCTCCTCCTCGATGCGGTCGAGCAGGCGCCGGAACGAGTGGGAGAGGCGGTCGATCTCGGCGACCGGCTCGGGCTCCTCGAGCGGATCCCCCACCGGCACGGCCGGATCGATCCGCTCCACGCGGTCGATCAGGCGCTCCAGCGGCCGGAAGCGCCGCTGCAGCATCCACAGGTTCACGCACAGGGTCAGGATGATCGACAGAGCGAGGATCCCGAACGACCAGCGCTGGTTCTCGACGCTCAGGTCGAGCCCGGCGGCGAGGCTCGCAGCGAACAGTGTGAGTGCCACGAGCACGACGTTCGCGGCCACCACCTGGCCGATGAGGGAGTCGTCGCGCCGAGTCACGTTCGGTCTCATGGATCGTCAGACCGCCATTCGGGACAAATGGGGTCTGCACCCCATATCGGCAGGAGGGCCCCGGGACGAAAATCCTGGTGAGGCTTCAAACGGCAGCAGCACTGCCCGGGGCTTCCGCACAATCTAGGTCTGGGTCTTCCACCGGGGCGCTCGAAAGGGCGCCCCGGTACCTTTTCAGGAGGCCTGACAGGCCTGCCGAAGGGCGCTACACTTTCTGAAGTATTGAAAGCTGACCGAGATTCAGGGGTATAGCTGATGGCAAGTGGCGCTGAGCTGCTTCGCAAGGTGAAGGAGCAGATCGAGGAGGTGGACCCGAAGGAGGTCCACGACCTGACGCTGAACGGCAACGGCGCCGTGATTGTCGACGTCCGCGAGCAGCACGAGTTCGAGCAGGCGCACCTGCCGGGCGCGGTGCACGTGCCGCGTGCCCATCTCGAGTCGCGGATCGAGGGCGTGGTGGGCGACCGCGACCAGCGCGTGATCCTCTACTGCGCCTCCGGCAACCGCTCGGCTTTCGCAGCGCAGACCATGCAGGAGCTGCTCGGCTATGACGACGTCGCGTCCATGCGCGGCGGCATCACTCTCTGGAAGGACCGCGGCTACGACGTCGAGGTCCCGCGCGTGCTCACCCCCGAGCAGCGCGAGCGCTACTCGCGCCACATGCTCGTTCCGGAGATCGGGCTGGAGGGCCAGCTCAAGCTGCTCGACGCCAAGGTCCTGCTGCTCGGAGCCGGCGGCCTCGGCTCGCCCGCCGCGCTCTACCTGGCCGCGGCCGGCGTCGGCACGATCGGCATCGTCGACAACGACGTCGTCGACCTCTCGAACCTGCAGCGCCAGGTCGCCCACGCAAACGACCGCATCGGCGTGCCGAAGGTGGACTCGGCCGAGATCTCGATCCACGACATCAACCCGGACGTGAAGGTCGAGAAGTACCCGGTGCGTCTCGGCGCGGACAACATCATGGAGATCATCGACGGTTACGACGTGGTCGTCGACGGGCTCGACAACTTCCCCACGCGCTACCTGCTCAACGATGCAAGCGTGCGCAAGCAGATCCCGGTCGTGTCGGCGTCGATCCTCGGCTTCGAGGGCCAGCTCTCGGTCTTCCATCCCTACGAGGGCCCGTGCTATCGCTGCCTCTACCCGACGCCGCCGCCCGCGGAGCTGGCCCCCTCGTGTGGCGCCGCCGGCGTGCTCGGCGTGCTGCCGGGTGTGATGGGCCTGCTCCAGTCGGTCGAGGTGATCAAGCTGATCACGGGCGCGGGCGAGACGATGGCCGGCCGCCTGCTGCTCTACGACGCACTCGGCACGACCTTCACCGAGCTCAAGGTCCGGCGCGACCCCGACTGCCCGATCTGCTCGCGCGAGCCGGGCGAGATCTCCGACGAGGAGATGGGCGTCTTCCCGGACTACGAGGCTTTCTGCGCTGGCGCTGGCTAGGCTGCCGGACCCGATGAGCACGATCAAGATCCCTCCGGTCCTGCGCGGCTCGGTCGGCGGCGCAAAGGAGCTCGAGGCCTCCGGCTCGGATGTTGGCGAGGTGCTGCGCGCGCTGGCCGCCGAGCATCCTGCCACCGAGTCACAGCTGTTCTCGGAGGACGGCGAGCTCAACCGCTACGTCAACGTCTACCTCAACGACGAGGACGTGCGTGTGCTCGACGGGCTCGGCACGAGCGTCTCCGAGAGCGACACCATCGTGATCCTGCCGGCGATGGCCGGCGGCTCGTGAGGGTCACGAGCCTCGACGAGGTCGAGCCGTTCATCACGCTCGACGGTTCGGAGATCCGCGAGGTGGCCGGCCCGGCGATCGGCAGCGCCGTCAACCAGAGTCTCGCCGAGGCGACCGTCCCCGCCGGTGGCTCGACCGAGGAGCACTTCCACCGCGTGACCGAGGAGATCTATTTCTTCACGGAGGGTCGCGGCCGCATGCGGCTGGCCGGCGTCGAGCGCGACGTCGCACCGGGCGACACGGTTGTGATCGCCCCGGGGGTCAGGCACAAGCTGTGGGCGTCCGACGACGCGCCGCTCAAGCTCCTCTGTTGTTGCGCCCCCGCGTACTCCCACGAGGACACGGTCATTACGGAGTAGGCCGCCGCGCGGCCGGGGCGAGCCGCGCCGCCTGCGCGCTCGGCTGCACCGGGTCGACCGTCCAGTCCGGGTGGTTCGGCATCGGCGGTGTCGTAGTGCCGTAAAGCCAATCGCGCAGGAAGTCCGTCAGGTCGCGGCGGGCGACCTTCGAGGCGAGCGCGATGAAGTCGTCGGTGCCGACCGACTCGTCGCGGTAGCGCCGCACCCACTCACTCTCGAGCTTCTCGAACGCACGCGTGCCGATCTCCTCGCGCAGCGCGAACAGGACGAGCGCGCCGCCGTGGTAGCGCTGGAACGCGAAGAGCGAGTCCGGGCTTGACGGCTCGGCGACCGGGCCATCGTCGGCGCGCCACTGATCGCCGTGGGCGTAGACCGCCCTCATCAGCTCCTCGAGCGTGGCGTAGCCCGTCTCGTCCGGGTAGTTCTCCGTGTCCTCCGCGAGGAAGCCCTTCTCCTCTGCGTAGACGAACTCGTACCAGCTCGCGTGGCCCTCGTTCAGCCACAGGTCGCTCCACGTCTCCGGTGACACGCTGTTCCCGAACCACTCGTGCGAGAGCTCGTGGACCATCGTCGGGTCCCAGGTGCCCTGGCCGAAGACGGTGAACCAGATCTTGTCGTACAGCGAGATCGTCTGGGTCTCGAGCGCGAAGCCGAGGTCAGCGTCGACGATCAGCGAGCCGTAGATGTCGAACGGATAGCGCCCGACGCGCTCCATCATCCAGTCGAGGTGCTCGGGGGTGAGCGCGACCGCCGGGTCGCCTTCCTCCCTGAGCGACGGCGCGATCACGTTCCGAATCGGCACGCCGCGATGCCGGCCCGCGAACAGCAGGTGATAGCCGCCGACGGCCAGCTGGACAAGCTCGGTCGCCATCGGCTGGCGCTGGAGATAGCTCCAGGTCGTCCGTCCGTCGTGCTCCCGGCGTCCGGTCGGCACGCCGTTCGCGACCGCCACCCTGCCGCTCGGCACGTCGAGCCGGAACGTGTAGCTCGCCTTGTCGCTCGGGTGGTCGTTCGACGGGTAGATGTAGTGGGCAAGGTCCGGCTGCGCCGCCGTCGCGGTCCCGTCTGGCGTGATGAACAGCGCCGTGCTCGTCGGGTCGTCGCTGGGCAGGGTCGGCACAGCCACGAAATGCGAGACCTTGACCACGAAGGGGCGTCCCTTGGCCAGGGGGCGCCTTGGGGTGATGACGAGCTCGCCGTCCTCGCGCGTCCAGTCCGCGTTTCGGCCGTTCACTGAGACGGAGCCGACGCTCTCGCCGGCGAAATCGAGGTTGAAGCGCGACAGCGACTGCGTCGCGCGCGCGAAGATGGTCACGGTCCCGTCGACGCTCTGCTGCGCCGGATTATCGCCGACCTCGTAACGCATGGCGAGGTCGTAGTGGAGGGTGTCGTAGCCACCGTTGCCGAGCAGCGGATAGAGCCGATCGTCAAGGCCTGGCGCCCCCGGTGAGGGTGGGGCGGCCGCGGCCGGGGCGGCGGCGATCAGCAAGACGACGAACGTGGCAGGCAGAAGGCGGCGCATGAGAACGTGCTTACCCACGCCGGGTACGCTGCATGCGTGGAGCCGTTCCCTCTCGACCCGACCAGAATGGCCCTGCTGGTCGTCGACATGCAGAACGACTTCGTCCGCGTCGGAGCGCCGCAGGAGGTGCCGGACGCCCGCATCACGATTCCGGTGATCGCGTCGCTCCTGGACAGCTTCCGCGAGGCCGGCCGGCCCGTCGTCTACACGCGCTTCACGGCGGGGCCGCGCCGGACGCTGCTGTGGACCTGGTCGCCAGAGTGCGGGCCCGAGCTGCGCTCGTGCTGGCCCGGCGAGCGGCGCGAGTACGGCGACGCCGAGGGCACGCGCGAGGGACACGCGGTGATCGACGAGCTGGCGCCAGGCGACGGCGACCCCGTCGTCGACAAGTACGGCTACGGCGGCTTCCACAACTCAACCCTCGAGGCGGTGCTCCGGGCCCACGACGTATCCCAGGTGGTCGTGACCGGGACCGTCACGCAGATCTGCGTCGAGGAGACCGTTCGCGAGGGCTTCCACCGCGAGCTCGAGATGGTGCTCGTGTCCGACGGAGTGTCCTCGTTCGACCCCGAACTGCATGCCGCCACGCTCCGCAACGTGGCCATGAAGTTCGGCCGCGTCGAGCCCGCCGAGCGTGTGCGCGAGGCCCTAGCGCCCGCAGGTGCGCCGCACTACACTTTCTGAAGCAATGCAGCCGGGAGGGCTCGACACAAAGCCGTGCGGAGGCAAGTACGGCGACATCATCCAGGCGATCGGCAATACGCCCCTCGTCGAGCTTCGCCGGCTCAGCCCCAAGCCCGGTGTGCGCATCTACGCGAAGCTCGAGAGCTACAACCCGACCGGCTCGGTCAAGGACCGGGTGGCACGCTCGATGGTCGAGAGCGCCGAGGAGAACGGCTTGATCGCGCCGGGCCAGACGATCCTCGAGCCCACCTCCGGCAACACCGGGATCTCGCTCGCGATGATCTGCCGCCGCAAGGGTTATCCGCTCAAGGTCGTGATGCCCGACAACGTCACGGCCGAGCGCACCCAGCTGTTGAAGATGTACGGCGCCGAGATCCTCTACTCACCCGGCGAGCAGGGCTCGAACGGGGCCGTCGCGATGGCGCTCGAGATGGCAGAGCAGGACGCGAGCTACTACATGCCGTACCAGTACGGCAACCAGGCGAACCCCGACGCGCACTACACCGGCACCGCCGTCGAGATCCTCGAGGAGCTCGATGAGGTGAACGCCTTCGTCGCTGGGCTCGGCACCGGCGGCACCCTGATGGGCAACGCGCGCCGGCTCAAGGAGGAGGACCCGGACACGCTGATCGTGGCCGCGGAGCCGCTACAGGGCGAGCTCGTCCAGGGCCTGCGCTCGCTCGAGGACGGCTACATCCCGCCGATCATCGACCTCTCGCTGCTCGACCGGAAGATCTTCGTCTCGAACCGCGACGCGGTTGTGTGGACGAAGAAGCTGCTCGAGGAGGAGGGCCTGTTCGTCGGCGTATCGGCCGGTGCGATCGCGTCGATCTGTGTGCGCGTGGCGAGTCAGCTCGACGAGGGCAATGTCGTCTTCGTGGTGCCGGACGACGGGTGGAAGTACCTGAGCTCGGGCGTCTACACGAAGACGGTCGAGCAGCTCGAGGCAGAGGGCGTCCTCGAGACCGCCTCGTTCTGGTAGGTCAGCCGAGGGGCACCAGGTACGACTCGACTTGCGAGATCGCGTCGTCCCTGAAGGAGAAGACGTCAGCGTAGGCGAACCGGAACTCCTCACCGCCTTTCCGCCGCGCCCGGCCTCTGCCGATCGCGACGACCGTGTCGTCCTCCTCGACGAGACGGTTCAGGTCGAGGAGTGGGCGACCCTCGAACGCATCGTTTTCGATCTCGCCGTCGAACGCTTCCTTGCCCTCGAGGTACCTGAAGCCGGGAAGGTCCCAGACCACGTCATCGGTCAGGCAGCCGAGGATCAGCTCGTGATCGCCGCGGCGAAAGCCCTCGAAGTAGCGCTCGACGACGCGCTTGTGGTCCGCCACGGGCGCTAGGCAGCGCGTTCGGCGCGCTCGCGCTCGTGGTCGCGCTCGTCCTCGTCATCGTCGTCGTTCACGCCCGCGAGCGAGTCCTTCAGCTCGCGCATGCCGCGGCCGACGGACCGTGCGGCCTCGGGCAGGCGCTTCGGCCCCAGCACGAGCAGGGCCACGACGAGGATCACGAGCAGCTCAAGCGGCCCGGGTGCGCTGATGAAGCTCATCCCCATGCAGGCTACTCGGGTCCGGCTCCGCCCGCCAGCAGGGGCAGGCCGGCGGCGGCCCGCAGGGCCACCTCGTGGGCCGACTCGCAGGCCATGATCGACCCCAGAGGACGGCGCAGGCCTGGCCTCGTGATCTCCGCCGCCGCCGACGTGTAGGCGGCCACCGCCTCGGCCTCGAGGTCGAGCGCGAAGCGCGCGAAGGCCGCCGGGCTCCGCAGTGCCGAGCCGAGCTCGGGTGGCGGTACGCCGGCGCGCGGCGCGCGCCCGCCGACCGAGCGGAGCGCCTGCTCAAGCCCGCGGATGTGCTCGCGCTCCTGCTCCAGCAGGAGCTCGCCGAGGCCGCTGTCGATCGCATCGCGCCGAAGCGCCGCCTCGTAGGCGCCCGCGAGCCGGGCCTCGATGGCAAGCAACTGCTCGAGGGT
>Ga0081538_10002695_pt1 | contig 17077 bp, 11 predicted proteins | sample TabmetS5T2R1_FD_71022 | JGI IMG/M metagenome (GOLD analysis project Ga0081538, IMG submission 71022) | Tabebuia heterophylla rhizosphere microbial communities from the University of Puerto Rico - S5T2R1 | ecosystem: Host-associated > Plants > Roots > Rhizosphere ... | reverse complement strand
TCAGTAGAGTCGGAGCAGCCCTTCCCCCTCGGTGAACCCCTTCCCCCCTTGTGGGGGAAGGTTGGGATGGGGGGTGCCGCGGCACGGTAATATGACAGCTATCGAGATCTTATTGGTGCGCCACTTCAGTGGTTCGTGCGGCGTCACCCCCCCATCCAGCTTCGCCTAAGCTCGCTTCGCTCGCTAAGGCTCCGCATCCTTCCCCCACAAGGGGGGAAGAAAGGTTGCCCTAGCTCGCCTTGCTCAGCGCATCGCGCGGCTCATCCGGGCGCGGCCATGATTGCGTCAGGCGGCGCAGATCGTCCATCACGGCCATCACCGCGCGGTCGTTGCGCTGCCGGGGGTCGGGCGGCGGTAGCGCACAGTCCGCAGTGATCCGGCCCTCGCTCGGCGAGAGGATGAGGATGCGGGTCGAGAGCTCCACCGCTTCGCCGACATTGTGCGTCACCAGCAAGGTGGTGGTGCGATGATGCCGCCAATACGTGTTGAGCAGGCGGCGCATCCGCTCCGCCAGCGCGGCATCGAGCGAGATCAGCGGCTCATCCAGCATCAGGAACTCCGGCTCGACCAGCAGTGCGCGCGCCAGCGCGGCGCGCCGCTGCATGCCGCCGGAGAGCTGGCCGGGCAGCGCGTCCTCGTTGCCCGCAAGCTCGACCTCGCCCAGCAGCGCCCGCGCCTGCTCGCGCCGGTCCGGCCCCGTCACCAGCAGCAGGTTGTCGAGGATGCTGAGCCAAGGCACCAGGCGCGGCTCCTGGAACACCGCACCAAGCCGCGGCCGCCTTTCCGCCTGCCAGGTCACGCTGCCGGCATCGGGCGTGTCGAGGCCGGCGATGAGGCGCAGCAACGTGGTCTTGCCGGAGCCCGACGGACCGACCAGCGACACGAACTCGCCCTGTGCAATGGCAAGGTCGATGCCGCGCAGCACGTGGCGTTGGGTAGGTTCGGAGAAATCCCGGGTGACGCCGCGCAGCACCAGTCCGGTCATGCGCGCCGCCAGCGCCCGAGCCGCCGGTCGATCGGCTGCAGCAGGAAGGTCTCGATCGCGATCACCGCCGCGATGAACGCCAGCGAATAGGCGAGAATGCTGGCGATGTCGAAGAAGTTGAAGAACGTGCGGATCTGGAACCCGACGCCGTTCGGCCGGCCGAGCAGCTCCACCACCAGCACGATCTTCCAGGTGAGGGCGAGGCCGGCGCGCGCCGCCGCCATCAGGCTCGGCGCCAGCTGCGGCAGGATTACGCGCGTCAGCACCCGTGTCGGCTTGACGTTGAACACCTGCGTCATCTCGAACAAAGAGCGGTCCAATGCCTTGGCGCCTTCGCGCACCACGGCGGCAACGGTCGGCACTTTGTTGATGGTGACGGCGAGGATCGCCGCCACTTCGGTCAGCCCGAACCACATGTAGCAGAGCACCATTGTCACCAGCGCCGGCAGGTTGAGCCCGATCACCAGCCAGCCGTTGAAGACCTGGTCCAGCGTCTGCGAGCGGCCAAGGAGGATGCCGATGGCGCTGCCGATCAGCATGGCGAGCGCGAACGCCACCGCCACCCGCGCCAGCGTAATGGCGACGTGGAACAGCAGCTCGCCGCGCATCAGCTCGGCATAGCCGGCCTGGAATGTGGCGAGCGGCGAGGGCAGCAGGGCCGGATCGGCCACCGCCATCGCGGACGCCTGCCACAACGCGAGCAACGCCACCGCCGACAGCAGCCGGTTCCAGCCGGCGCTGAGGCGGATCGGTAGCGCGCTGGCGACCCTGTTCATTTCAGATAGCCGGACCAGAAGGTGCCTTCCGGCAACCGCTCCAGGTTGGCGACCGAAGCGGGATCGGCCGCGCGCATCACCGCGAACGCATTCTCCGCCGCCACTACGTCCTTGTGCTCATATCCCTCCGGGATGCCGTCGCGGAAACCCTCCTTCAATGCCTGGAAGGTCGCGTCGTCCTCGGCGTCCATGATCGGGCGAAGCGTCTCCCAGACCGCATCGTCGCTCTTGAGCAGCGCCTTGGCTTCATAGGAGGCGTCGATCAGTCCCTTGGCGAGCGTCGGGTTCTTGGCGGCCCATTCGTCGCTGAACACCCAGCCCAGCAGCGGCGGGTCGGCCTCGAGCCCGAGCGCCGGCAGGATGTCGCGGATCGACACCACCGGCACGAAGCCGGCGCTCTTGAGCCGCGCGTTGAAGTTCCAGAAATTGAGCACCGCGTCGAGCTTGTCGCGCTGCACCAACTCGTTCAGCAGCGGCGGCGCGCCGAACTGCACGTCGGCCTTGTCCTTGAGCTCCAGGTTGGCGGTCTTGCGTGCATAGGCCTGCAGCAGCACCCAGCTCTTGTCGCTCGGCCCGCCGGCGACGCCGATCGACTTGCCGGCGAGGTCGGCGACCGTCTTGATGCCCTTCTTCGGGTCCGCCATCACCGCGCCGACCGAGCGCGAGAACGGCACGAAGGTGAAGTTGTGGCCGAGCTTGCGCTGGGTCGCCACCCAGATCCAGTCGGTGACGATGACGTCGACCTCGCCCGACTGCAGCGCGATGCTGGTCGCATCCTTGTCCGCGAAATCGACCCGGGTCAGGGCGAAGCCGTGCTTCTCGTCGAGCCCGTCGGCGATGACCTTCAGCTCCCAATTCACGGTGCCGAACTTCAGCGTCCCGACCTTGACCTGCGGCGCCTCGGCGGCGATCGCAGGCGCGCCCAGCATCAGGGCGCAGCAGGCGAGGAGAATGCGTGTGATGGCCCTGATCATGATTGGCCTCCGTTTACGCTGCGACCGCCCCAGGCGCGGGAATCCCCGGCATTGGGGTGAAGCCGGGGATCTGCTTGATGCGGTCGATCCAGTGCAGGATGTTGGGATAGGGCTTGAGATCGATCCCCGCCTCGCCCGCCATCGCCACGTAGGGGAAGCAGGCGATGTCCGCGATGGTCGGGTGCCCCAGCTCCAGGAACTCGCGCCCCGCCAGGTGCGCATCGAGAATGCGAAACGCCGCCATCGCGCGCGCCTGCAGCGCCGGCAGGTCGAGCGGGTATTTGAACAGCTTGACCGCGCGGGCGCCGGACGCGGCCATCAGCTCATGCCCGCCGAAGGCGAGCCATTGCATGATCCGGCCCATCGAGTCCGGTGCGTCGGGAAACCAGGTGTTCGAGCGATCGTACTGCCGCGCGATGTAGACCAGGATGGATTGCGAATCGCGCAGCCGGACCTCGCCATCTTCCATCACCGGCACCTCGCCGAGCGGATTCAGCTTCAGGAATGGGTCGGTCTTGTGCTCCTGGTTGATGAAGTCGACCGGCACGCGCTCGCACGACACTTTCAGGATATTCAGCAGCAGGCGCACCTTGTAGCAGCAGCCCGATAATTCGAAATCATATAGCCGGATCATCAATGCCTCCCGTCGGCCTCACCCAGCTTCGCTCATCTGCCGGGCATGGTGCCGGACATGGTCGGCGATGAAGGTCTGGATGAAGTAATAGCCGTGGTCATATCCCTGGTGCCGCCGCAGCACGATCGCCTGGTTGGCCTTGCGGCAGGCGTCTTCGAACAAATGCGGATGGAGCTGCTCGGCGAGGTATGGGTCGTCGAGCCCCTGGTCGATCAGGATGGTGGTCGACAGCGTGTTGCGCTGCACCAGCTCGCTGGCGTCGTACGCGCTCCACTGGCTGCGATCCTCGCCGAGATAGCCGCTGAAGGCCTTCTTGCCCCAGGGCGAACGGCTCGGTGCCGCGATCGGCGCGAACGCCGACACCGATCGGTACTGGCCCGGGTTGCGAAGCGCCGCGACCAGCGCGCCATGCCCGCCCATCGAGTGGCCGAAAATGCCCTGCCGCATCGGATCGATCGGGAAATTCTCCGCCAGCACGCGCGGCAGCTCGCTGGTGACGTAGCTGTACATACGCCAATACTCTGCCCATGGCGCTTGCGTGGCATCGACATAGAAGCCGGCGCCGAAGCCGAAGTCCCAATCGGCATCGGCGCCCGGCGTTCCGGTGCCGCGCGGGCTGGTGTCGGGCGCGGCGAGGGCGATGCCGGTCTCCGCGGCGAAGCGCTGACCGCCCCCCTTGAGCACGAAGGTCTCTTCGGTGCAGGTCAGTCCGGCCAGATAATAGAGAACCGGCACGCGCGCCCGGGCCGCTGCCGGCGGCAGGTAGAGCGAGAATTTCATCGTGACGCCGCATTCCTTCGACGGATGGCTGGCGAAGATCTGCCATCCGTCGAAACAATGATGCCGAGAGGTCTCGGTGACGCTCATGTGGTGCGGCCGCGGTGATGGCTGGAATGGCCGGACCACCCGCGGCCTGAAGGCTCAAAATCGCAGATTTCCAGGGGTCGGACGGCCTCGGTTCGCATTGCAGCGCGCGTTTCCATCCTCCGCGCTCCTCTTATTGCGTGAGCGTCCATTTGCCGAACACAATCATGTGCGGCACGAGTGGATATTGCCCGTCTGCTCTGGTTGAATGTTAACGAGAACTTCGCGCGCTCCGAAATTGGACTTTGGATCGAAGCGAATAGCGTCGATAATACCGCCACTTTCGAGGCCGAGCGCCGACGGCCCGCAACGATAGAAATCGGCCGCGTTCTGGGAGAATGGCCATGTCGCTCGCATACAAGCATGCGCCCGGGGAGGCGCCGGATCCCAACGCCGCGCACCGCTGCATCCGCTGGGCCTTGCAGGACGAGGACATGGGCAAGACGCCGAAGGAGATGGTGAACGCCATCCTCGATTCCTTCCGCGGCGTGAAGTCCGAACTGGTCATGCTGTTCTGCTCGCCGCAATTCCACATCGCCGAAATCGCCGCCGCGGTCGGCGAATACGGCCTCGACGCCACGGTGGTGGGCTGCACCACCGCCGGCGAGATCACGCCCCTCGGCCACCGCCGCGGCTCCATCATCGGCGTCAGCTTCGATGCCGAGCATTTCGCGGCGTCGGTAAAGCCGATCGAGCGGCTGGTCGATTTCGAGATCGCCGCCGGCTTTGCCGCCGCCCGCGCCCTGCTGGCGGAGCAGGAACTGGTGCAGCAGCGGCTGGAGACGCCGCACACCTTCGCCATGCTCATCAACGACAGCCTCGCCATGCGCGAGGAGGCGATCGTCAGCGCGTTTGGCGCGGCGCTCGGCCATGTGCCGCTGGTCGGTGGCTCGGCCGGCGTCAGCCCGGCGGTGCGCGAGCCCAACATGTTCCTGGACGGGCGGGTGCTGGAGAACGCCGCTTTGATGCTCCTCGTCTCAACCGACCATGACTTCCGGGTGTTCCAGACCCAGCATTTCAAGCCGCTCGACCTCAAGGTGGTGGTGACCAAGGCCGATCCAGCCAACCGCCTCGTGATGGAGATCAACGCCGAGCCCGCCGCCAAGGAATATGCCCGGCTGCTCGGCCTCCGGCGCGACGAGCTGACGCCCCAGGTGTTCGCCGCCCATCCGCTGGTGGTGCGCGCCGGCGGCCGCCACTACGCCCGCGCCATCCAGCAGGTGAACGACGACGACAGCTTCCACTTCTTCTGCGCGATCGACGAGGGGATCGTGCTCAGCATCGCCGAAAGCGGCAACCTGGTCGCCGACCTCGAATCCCTGTTCACCCGCCTCAACCACGATCTGGGGCCGGTCGAGGCGGTGCTCGGCTTCGACTGCATCCTGCGCTACATCGAGATGGAGCAGGGCCAGATGCTCCAGGACATCTCGCGCCTGCTGACCGCCAACACCGTGATCGGCTTCAACACCTACGGCGAGCAGTTCGGCACCATGCATATGAGCCAGACCTTCACCGGCATCGCCTTCGGCTCGGCGCTCGCCGGCTAGCGGAGACCTTTGGATGGCGCCCGACAGCGCACCCAACGACGAGCTCAGCGAGCTGCGCACCAAGGTCGCGAAGCTGACCGAGATCAACCGCGCCCTCATGCAGCGGGTGGAGCATGGGCTCGACCTGCACGGCAATGCCTACCACTTGTTCCAGGCCGCCATCCTGCTGGACCGCATGGTGCGGGACCGCACCCGCGAGCTGGAACAGGCCCTGGAAGCGGTCGCCACCTCCAACCGCGAGCTGAACGAGGCGGCGGTCGTCAGCATGACGACCCAGAACCGACTGCAGGACGCCATCGACAGCATCTCCGAAGGCTTCGCGATCTTCGATCCGGAGGACAGGCTGATCCTGTTCAACCGGCGCTTCACCGATTTCTGGCCCGGCCTCGGCGCCGAGATCCGCACCGGACTGACCTTCCAGGGCCTCATCCGCGTTGCGTTCGAGCGCGGCTGCATCGCCGCGCCGGACGGGCAGAGCGCCGATGCCTGGATCTCCGACCGCATGCGTCAGCGCGAAAACACCCGCCGTCACGGCGCCGACCGCTGGGTCTACGCGCAATCCAGCGGCCGCTGGGTGCAGGTGAACGACCGGCGGTCGATCGAAGGGGGCCTCGCCTCGATCTACACCGACATCACCGACGTCAAGGACGAGGAGCGCCAGGAACGCGAGCGCGCCCTGGCCGAACGCTCGCTGCACCTGCAGGCGACGCTGGAAAGCATGTCGATCGGCGTCGCGGTGTTCGACAAGGACCAGCGCCTGGTGACCGCCAACCGCCAGTATGGCGAGCTGCTCAGCCTGCCCGCGACCTTGCTGACGCCCGGCGCCGCCCTGCGCAGCTTCCAGCGCTTCAACGATCTGCGCGACGTGCCGGAGCTTGGCACCGCATCGCCCATCATCACCACCCATGGCGGTCCGCCGGCGGAGGTCTCGGTCAACGGCCGCTGGTTCGCGATCAAGAGCGACCCGATGCCGGACGGCGGTTTCGTGGTCTCCTATTCCGAGATCACCGACCGGCGCCAGGCCGAGGAGGCGCTGCACGACAGCGAGGCGCGCATCCGCCTGTTCGCGAACGCGATGCCGACCATGATGTGCTACATCGACGAGCAGGAGCGCTATCAGTTCGTGAACCGCGCCTATCGCGCCGCCTTCGCGCGCGACGGCGGCAAGCTGGTCGGGCGCAAGATGCGCGCTGTGCTGGGCGAGGCGGAATACAATTTCCGGCGCAGCTATATCGAGCGCGCGCTCGCCGGCTCCACCAGCGTGTTCGACGTCGGGCTGCCCGCCGCCGATGGCGAGCCGCGCTTCGGCCTTGCCACCTACGTGCCGCATCGCAGCGCCTCCGGCCGGGTGATGGGTTTCTTCACCCTGATCCAGGACATCACCGAGCGCCGCCGCACCCAGCACATGCTGGAAATGGCAAAGGAGGACCTGGAGCGCCGGGTCTATGAGCGCACCGCCAGCCTGCAGGAGCTGAACGAGACCCTGGTGCGCGAAATCGAGGGCAGGCGCCGGATCGCGCGCGAGCTGCGTTCCGCCAAGGTGGAGGCCGAGCTCGCCAACGCCAGCAAGACCCAGTTCCTGGCCGACGCCAGCCACGACCTGCTGCAGCCGCTCAACACCGCGCGCCTGTTCATCGCCTCGATCCAGGGCAGCAAGCTGCCGCGCCGCACCGCCGAATATGTCGAGAAGGTCGACCGCGCGTTGGTCAACATCGAGGATATCCTCAACATTCTGCTCGACATCTCCAAGATGGAGTCCGGCCGGGTCAACGTGCAGGTCAGCCCGGTTCCGCTCGGGCCGCTGATGCAGTCGCTGCGCGACGAGATCGCGCCGCTGGCGGAGCGCGCCGGTCTCGTGCTTTCGGTGGTGCCGTCCTCGCTCAACGTGCGCACCGACGTGCGCCTGTTGCGGCGACTGCTGCAGAACCTGCTCAGCAACGCCTGCCGCTACACGCCCAAGGGCAAGGTGCTGTTCGGCGTGCGCCGGCGCGGCAAGTTCGTGGAGATCCAGGTCGGCGACACCGGCATCGGCATTCCCAAGGACAAGCACGACGAGATCTTCGCGGAGTTCCGCCGCCTGGCCGACCTCGCCGGCGGCGCCAAGGGCTACGGCCTCGGCCTTTCCATCGTGCGCCGGATCAGCAGGCTGCTGGATCACCCCGTCCACGTGCGCTCGCAGGTCGGGAAGGGCTCGGTCTTCACCGTGCTGGTCCCGCTCAGCGAGAAGACCGGCCATGCGAGGCCAATCCAGGCGCCGCGCCTGCCGCGCCATCGCACCATCGACGGCGTGCGCGTGCTGGTGATCGACAACGAGGCGCAGGTGCTGGAGGGCATGACCAGCCTGCTCGACACCTGGCGCTGCCGGGTCATCGCCGCGTCCAATGCGGAGGGCGCGCTATCGGAGCTGGACCGGACGGGAGAGAAGCCGGAGCTGCTGCTAGTCGACTATCACCTGGACCACGGCAAGGTCGGCACAGAGGCGATCCGCGCCATCCGCAAGCGGGTCGACGCAGGAATCCCGGCGGCGATCATCACCGCCGACCACAGCCCCGCCATTCAGGATGACGTGCGCAAGCTCGCAGGCGTCAGCCTGCTGCTGAAGCCGATCAAGCCGGCGCGCTTAAGGGCGCTGATTGCCTCGGTCCGAGAGTGAGGCCTGGCGGCAGTATTTCTGGTACAGGATGACCGCCTGGGTGCGGCGCGAGACCCCGAGCTTTTGCAACAAGCTCGAGACATGCGCCTTGACCGTGGTCAACTGGACATCGATCGCATAGGCGATCTGCTTGTTCAGCAGGCCCTGCGCCATCAGCTCCAGAACCTTCCATTGCTGGTTGGTGAGCAGCTCGAACCGGCAGCGCATCGCGTCGTCCAGCTCCTGGCCGTCGTCGCTATCCTCGGCGCGGGTGTGGCCGATCTGGCTGTCGTCCGGGGTGAAGCTCCCGCCGTCGAGGATGGTCTGGATCGCATCGGCGATGCCCGCCCGTGGCAGCGACTTGGGAATATATCCAATGGCGCCGGCATCGAAGCACTGTTGCACCACCATGCTGTCGTCGAGCGCTGAGATGACCGCGATCGGGATGTCCGGGCGGCGGCGACGCAGGGTACGCACGCCCTTGACGCCGCTCATGCCGGGCATGCGCAGGTCCAGCAGCACCAGATCGATGTCGTTGGCATTGGCGACCTGATCGATCGCCTCGGTCATCGAGCCGGCTTCCAGAACCCCGACCCGGTCGAACATGGTGCGCAAGGCATCCGCAATCGCTTCGCGGAACAGCGGATGATCGTCGGCCACCAGCACGGTCGTCATGCGGCGATGCTCCTCCCAGGCGGCGCTCCCCGCGCGCGCCAATTATGCCGATTTTCTGGCCTTTTTTGCCATTGAATCCCCGATGCAGGCGGCTGTCAACGATCAAGGCTGGGGCATTTTCTTTGTCCAGTATTCCCACCATGCGGTGCAGGAACTACTCATCATTTCGATAAAATTTTACAATGTTATCAAAGTATTAGTTCGAATTGACTACGGCAATATTAGGGTCTGATTAATAGTTCTCGTCTTTATTCAGAGCGAGCGAGTCAGTCGAGCCGGCAATATTTACGACCTCGGAGCGCTCGCGCCCAGACATCGACAGGACCTTGTGATGGCAACGCTCTACGTTTCGCCAACCGGATCCGGCTTGCGTGATGGATCCTCGATCGAGAACGCCGGCACGCTTTCCAGTCTCAACCAGTTCATCCAGGCGGCGGGGCCGGGCGGCGAAGTGCTGCTGCTGGCCGACCAGGGCGCCTATCAGCAGAACACCCAGCTCTCGATCACCAAGGGCGGAACCGATGGCGCGCCCGTCACCATCCGCGGCATCGACAGCAGCGGCAATCCGATGGCGGCGGAGATCGTGGGATCGCGCTCGCCGAGCTGGACCTACGGCATGGCCGAGGGCAACGAGCTGTTCCGCCTGCTGTCCGGCGCCAACAACCTGGTGTTCGAGGACCTCACCGCCAGGAACTTCGGCAACGGCGTGTTCCGCGCCGGCGCCGACATCTCCAACCTCACCATCCGGGATGTCGACGCCAGCAACGTCAGCCGCTTCATCGAGAACTACGTGTCGGGAACCGCGACCACCGCGACCATCAGCGGCCTCACCGTCCAGGACGTCAACGTCACCGACTATTCGCGCAGCGTGATCCGCCTGCAGTACGACACCCACGATGTGCTGATCGACAACGTGGTCGGCGACAGCGAGCGCACCTTCGGCGGGCTCTATGTCAGCGGCATCGCGCTCGACGGCACCGCGCACGACGTCGTCATCTCCGACACCGTGATGAAGAACAATTTCGGCCAGGGCACCGCCAGTGAATACTGGAACGGCGACGGCTTCTCGACCGAGCGCGGCAACTACAACATCCGGTTCGAGAACACAGTGGCGTCCGGCAACAGCGATGCCGGCTACGACCTCAAGTCCAGCAACACGACCCTGGTGAACACGGTCGCCGACGCGAACAACCGCAACTACCGCTTCTGGTCGAGCTCGATCACCATGGAAGGCGGCAGCAGCATCAATCCGACCTACTACGGCGGCAACACCGACACGGCCCATGTCTGGCTCGGCCTCGATGCCGAGGCCGTCATCGAGAACCTGACCTTCTCCGACGCGCTGCTGCCGCAGGTCCTGTTCGACATGAGCAAGGGCGGCGCGACCGTGCATCTCGCCGACACCGTCATCCCGCTGCTCTACCAGGCGCTGATCCTGCTCAGCAACGGCTCGGTCCTCGATATCCTGCCCTCCGACGCGGCGCCGACCGGCGTAACGCTGACCGGCGGCGCGGTGGAGGAGAACGCAGTCGCCGGCACCGTCGTCGGCACGCTTGGCGCCATCGATCCGGATTCCGGCGACACCCATAGCTTCGCTTTGACCGGTGGCGCCACCAACTTGTTCGACGTTGTCGGCAACCAGATCCGCGTCAAGGCCGGCGCGTCCATCGACTTCGAGGCGCAGTCCTCCCATGCGCTGACGGTGCAGGTCACTGATCAGGACGGCCTCAGCACGACTCAGACCGTCACCATCGGCGTCACGAACGTGGTGGAGACCGGCACTGCGGGCAACGATGTCCTGGCCGGCGGCGCCGGCGGCGACCGCCTGACCGGCGGTGCGGGCAACGACACCTACACCGTGAATAACGCCGGCGACGTGGTCGTCGAACTCGCGAGCCAAGGCGCCGATCATGTGCAGGCCAGCATCGCCACCTACATGCTCGCCGCCAATGTCGAGAAGCTGACCTATGTCGGCGCCGGCAATTTCGCCGGCACCGGCAATACCCTCAACAACGTGATCACCGGCGGGGCTGGCCATGACACGCTGCGCAGCGGCGGCGGCAACGACACGCTCAATGGCGGCGGCGGTAACGACACCATCTACGGCGAAGGCGGCATCGACCTGGTCTATGCCGGCGACGGCGCGGACAAGATTTTCGGCGGCGCCGCTAACGACCGCCTGTCCGGCGATGCCGGCGACGACTGGGTGCTGGGCGAGGCCAACCGCGATTATCTCTATGGCTGGACCGGCAACGATCTGCTCGACGGTGGTGCCGACATCGACCGGATGGCTGGCGGCGCAGGCAACGACACCTACATCGTGGACACCTGGCGCGATGTCGTCACCGAGAAGGCGAACGAAGGCATCGACACTGTGCAGAGCTTGGCCACGTTCACGCTCGGCGGCTATGTCGAGAATTTGATCCTCACCGGCGCGGCTGCGATCAAGGGCACCGGCAACGGCGGGCACAACACGATCATCGGCAATGCCGGCGCCAACACGCTGAGCGGTGGCGCCGGCAACGATCGTCTCGAGGGCGGCGCCGGCAACGACTCGCTGATCGGCGGGCAAGGAGCAGATACCTACGTCATCGGACTCGGGAGCGGTAGCGACCGCATCTCCAACGCGGACACCGATCTCGCCGCCGATCGCGTGCTGTTCGGCGCCGGCGTTTCGGAGGATCAGCTGTGGTTTGCGCGCAACGGCAACGATCTGGTGGTCAGCGTCCTCGGCGGAACCGATCGCGCCACCTTGCAGGGCTGGTACTCAAGCACCAGCAACCGGCTCGATCACTTTGAGCTGAGCGACGGTGCGACACTCGCGGCGACGCAGGTCCAGCAGCTGGTCAATGCGATGTCGGCGTTTACTGCGCCACCATCGAGCTTGAGCTCTCTGACATTGGCGCAACAACAATCTGTGGAATCTGTGATTGCGGCGACATGGCACTAGGCCACATGACCTCTATCGATTGACAGAGTCGACGGGCTGCCGCTTATTGTAATAAGATTGATGTGCTCGCAGCGAAGAGGTCTGGGTGGCACCTTCGCCTGCGTGGGGGAAAGACCGAAACAGGGTCACATGATGCGCCTTGAGCCGACTGCCATCGGCTCACGACGCGCAATCGCTTTTTGAGTCTTGGGGATTTCGACGCGCGTGCCGGCTGACTGCCGACCGCGCGAACGGATTGATTTGTCTGCAAGCAATATGGAAGGCGTGCAATGAAAGTATTTTACATTTCTCCGACCGGCGCGGGCTCTCGCAGCGGTTCTTCGGCCGCCAATGCCGGGACAATCTACGATCTCCCCAAGTTCATCGCGGCAGCAGCTCCGGGTGATGAGGTGCGCCTGCTCGCCGACCGGGGCGCCTACAAGGTGACCAAGCAGATCACCATCGACGACGGTGGCGCCGCCGGTGCACCGATCACCATCCGCGGCGCGGCCAGCGACGGCAGCGCGATGGCGGCGACCATCGTCGGCACGCGCGCGACCGGCTGGAAGCCGGGCCTCAGCGAAGGCGTCGAGCTGTTCCGCCTGATGGATGGCAGCGACCATCTGAAGTTCGCGGACCTTGCGACCAAGAACATCGGCAACGGCGTGTTCCGTATCGCCGGCGATCTCCAGGACCTCACCATCAAGCGCGTCGCCGCCACCAATGTCGGCCGCTTCATCGAAAATCTCGTCTCCGGCAGCGCGACAACCGCCAGCGTCAACGGGCTCCTGGTCGAGGATGTGACGGTCACCGGCTATTCCCGGAACGCCATCCATCTCAAATACGACAGCCGCAACATCACGCTGCACAATGTGGTCGGTGACAGCCAGAAGCAGAATGGCGGCCTCATCATCTCCGGCGTCGCCCTGGATGGCACGGTGCACAACGTCGTCATGGACCACGTGACCATGCGCAACAATTACGGCCGCGGCGCGGCGGGCGACTATTGGAACGGCGACGGCTTCGTCGCGGAGCGCGGCACCTACAACCTCACGTTCCGCGACACGGTTGCCACCGGCAACACCGACTCCGGCTACGACATCAAGGGCAACAACGTGACCTTGATCCGTGCGCAGGCGAGCGACAACACCAAGAACTTCCGCCTGTGGGGCGCCGAGTCGGTGACCATGACGGACAGCGTCAGCCGGAATCCGTATTACTTCGGCGGCATCGGCAAGCCGTCGCACTTCCAGGCGCCCAGCGGCGCCAATGTCACGCTCGACAACTTCCGCTACTTCGACACCTCGACCGTCAAGGTGTTCGACCTGTCGAACGGCAACAACGCCGTGCGGCTGGCCAACATGGCATTGCCAGCGGTGAGCGACATCCACTTCGGCAACAACAGCCAGGTCCGGTTGCCGACCGGAGTGGTCATGCACGGCACCTCGGCCGCCGATACCATGGCAGGCGGCACCGGCAGCGACATGCTGATCGGCGGCGATGGCAACGATGTCTATACCGTCAACAACACCGGCGATCGTCCGGTGGAGGAGGGTGCCGAGGGCAGCGACCTCGTGAGGACGTCGTTGTCGTCCTACACGCTCGGCGCCCATGTCGAGAAGCTAAGCTATGTGGGTACCGGCAATTTCAGCGGTGTCGGCAATAATCTCAGCAACAGCATCACCGGCGGCGCCGGCAACGACTGGCTGAACGGAGGCACCGGCAACGACGTGCTGACCGGCGGACAGGGCGGCGACACCTACTGGTTCGGCCTCGGCGGCCGGCACGACACGATCTACAACGGCGATTCCGGCGGCGTCGATCGCGTGGTGTTCGGCGCCGGCATCGGCGCGGACGACCTGTGGTTCGCGCAGAACGGCAGCGACCTGCTGGTGACGGTGCGCGGCACCGGCGGCACCGATGCCGTGCGCGTCAAGGGTTGGTACTCGGACACCGACAACCGCCTCGGCAAGTTCCAGCTCAGTGACGGCCAGATCCTGGAAGCCACCAATGTGCAGAAGCTGGTGCAGGCGATGGCGGACTTCTCGACCAGTTCCGGCACGCCCACCAGCCTCAGCGGCAGCGAGCAGCAGACGGTGGAAACCGTCATCGCGGCCAACTGGAAAACCGCCTGATTCGGGGGCAGGGGATATGGCCGCACCGGTCTATATCCCCTGCCTAGTAGGCGCTGGCATCCAAACTCCCCAGATGTAGGGGGAGTTATTGGAAAAGCGGCGCATTATTAAGAGTTTAGTCAGCTATCGCGGCCATAGTCCTGAAGTGCCGAAAAGTTTGGTTAAAAAATCAACGCCGACATGACAGGCCAGATGCTCACCGCGGCAGTCGACGTCCGTCAACGGACCCTCAGCTGCCTCGCAACTCTGCTCCGCTTCCATGGCCTCCCCATGGGCGCGGATGCGCTCAGCCGCGAGTTGCCCGGCTCGGACGTCATCACCGCCGACGACATCGTGCGCCTGGCGCGCCAGCAGGACCTGAAGGCGCGCCGGACGGTCAGCTCGTACGACCGCCTGCCCGCCGCGCCGCTGCCGGCGCTCGCCGGCGGCCATGACGGCAGCTTTTTCATCCTCGGCCGCTGCAACGAGGACAAGGTGCTGGTGCATCGCGGCACCGGCGGCGCCGCCGAGGTGATGGACAAGACCGCGTTCGAGGCGATCTGGGACGGCACCCTCGTGTTCGTCACGCGTCGCGCGACGCTCTCCGACTTCGGCCGGCAGTTCGGCATCTCCTGGTTCATGCGCGCGATCTACAAGTATCGCAACCTGCTGAGCCAGGTGCTGCTCGCCTCCTTCTTCCTGCAGATCTTCGCGCTGATCTCGCCCTTGTTCTTCCAGGTGGTGGTGGACAAGGTGCTGGTGCATCGCGGCATGACCACGCTCGACGTGCTGCTGATCGGCCTCGTCACCGTCTCGATCTTCGAAACCGTGCTCGGCGCGCTGCGCACCTATGTCTTCTCGCACACCACCAACCGCATCGACGTCGAGCTGGGCGCACGCCTGTTCCGCCACCTGGTCGCGCTGCCGCTCGCTTATTTCGGCGCGCGCCGGGTCGGCGATTCGGTCGCGCGCGTGCGCGAGCTCGAGAACGTCCGCCAGTTCATCACCGGGTCCAGCCTCACGCTGGTGATCGATCTTTTCTTCACCGTCGTCTTCATCGCGGTGATGGCGTGGTACAGCTGGTGGCTGACCGTCATCGTGCTGGTGTCGCTGCCGATCTATGCCGGCATCAGCATCGCCCTGACCCCGCTGTTCCGCGCGCGGGTCGAGGAGAAGTTCAAGCGCGGCGCCGAGAACCAGGCCTTCCTGGTCGAGACCGTCACCGGCATCGAGACCCTGAAATCGATGGCGGTGGAGCCGCAGATGCAGCGCCGCTGGGAAGAGCAGCTGGCCGGCTATGTCGGCGCCTCGTTCCGCGTCGCCAACCTCGGCAACTATGCCAGCCAGTCGATCCAGCTGGTCTCCAAGCTGGCTACAGCCGGCATCCTCTATTTCGGCGCCAAGGCGGTGATCGCCGGCGACCTCACCGTCGGCGAGCTGGTCGCGTTCAACATGCTGGCCAGCCGCGTTTCGCAGCCGGTGCTGCGCCTCGCCCAGGTCTGGCAGGATTTCCACCAGGTGCGCCAGTCGATCCAGCGCCTCGGCGACATCCTCAACACGCCGGCGGAACCGGCGGCGACGCCCGGCCGCGGCGCGCTGCCGACGGTCAAGGGCGCGGTGCGCTTCGACCACGTGAAGTTCCGTTACCGCATCGACGGGCCCGAAGTGCTGCGTGGAGTCGAGCTCGACATTCCCGCCGGCCAGGTAGTCGGCATCGTCGGTTCCTCCGGCTCCGGCAAGTCCACGCTGGCCAAGCTGGTGCAGCGCCTCTACGTGCCGGAATCCGGCCGCGTGCTGGTCGACGGCATCGACCTCGCGATGGTGGACGCCTCCTGGCTGCGCCGCCAGATCGGCGTCGTGCTGCAGGAGAATGTGCTCTTCAATCGCACGGTGCGCGAGAATATCGCGCTCGCCGACCCCGGCATGCCGCTCGATCAGGTGGTAGCCGCCGCCAAGCTCGCCGGCGCGCACGAGTTCATCCTGCAATTGCCGGAAGGCTACGATACCTTGATCGGCGAACGCGGCGGCACGCTCTCGGGCGGCCAGCGACAGCGCGTTGCCATCGCGCGCGCCCTGGTGACCAACCCGCGCATTTTGATCTTCGACGAGGCGACCAGCGCCCTCGATCTCGAGTCCGAGCAGGCGATCCAGCGCAACATGCGCCATATCTGCAAGGGCCGCACCGTGCTCATCATCGCGCACCGCCTGTCGACCGTGCGCAACTGCGACCGCATCATCACCATCGAGCAGGGCCGCATCATCGAGGAGGGCAAGCACGAAGAGCTGATCCACAGCGGCGGCCGTTACGCGCTGCTGCACCGCATGCAGTCCGGCGAGGTGATCGATGCAGCGTGACAACACCGCGCATCAGCACGACGCCGCGAACGAAAGCCGCGAATCGCCGCTGAACCGCCTGCTGAAGAAGCCGGCATCCGAAGCGCCCGCCGCCAAGCCGGTGAGCACGCCGGCAGCGCCCGTCGCCAGCGCACCGCAGGCTGCGCCACAGCCGGCCGCGCCGAAGCCTGCCGCCGCCTCGCCTGCTGAGATCATCGCCAACAAGCTGCGCGGCTTGCAGGCGCCGAGGCCGCTCCCGCGTCCCGAGCCGCCGCGCGCCCCGGCTGTCATTCCGGAAGTGACCGTCGCCCACGAGCCCGTGGACGTCGAGTTCACGCCGGTGGAAACGCCCGCCGAAAACCCTCAGCAAGCCGCGCCGGCGGAGCCAGCTCCCGCGCCAAGCCTGGCGCCCGCTGCCGCCAAGACGGTGGACCGGTTGGTGCCAACCGCACCTGCCATGGATCGCGCGCCCGCTCCGGCGCCGAGCTGCCCCCCCTCCTCCCCCAGCCGTGAGGCGACGTCCCCGCTGTCGCGGGCACAGGCGCGCTTGGGGGGCCGTGGGGGGAGCGAGCTCCCCCCACATGGACCAGGGACGACGCGTCATTGCGATGGA
>Ga0081538_10002694_pt1 | contig 17078 bp, 20 predicted proteins | sample TabmetS5T2R1_FD_71022 | JGI IMG/M metagenome (GOLD analysis project Ga0081538, IMG submission 71022) | Tabebuia heterophylla rhizosphere microbial communities from the University of Puerto Rico - S5T2R1 | ecosystem: Host-associated > Plants > Roots > Rhizosphere ... | reverse complement strand
ATGAGCTGCCGGAGGGGAGCGCCGCCCGGGTGTCCCACCCGCTGCCCGCCGCCCCCCGCCGCGACATCCTCCGTCGCTCCGTCGGCGGGGAGCTGTCGGTGTCGCGGCTGGCCGTGTCCTACCCGATGAGCTTCGCCGCGGTGCAGAAGCACGTGACGGTGCTGGAGCGGGCGGGGTTGGTCACCAAGGAGCGCCGCGGCCGCGAGCAGCTCGTCAGCACCGACCCCGACGCGCTAAGCCGGGCGCGCCGGGCCCTGGATCGGCTCGAGACTGCCTGGCGCGGGCGGGTGGACCGGATGTCCCGCCTGCTCGCCCAGGACACCGATCCGGCCCGGCCCAACCGGACGAGAGGACGGAAACCATGAGCGTCATCAGCGTCGACAAGGACTTCGACAGCCTGACCCTCACCCTCGTCGCCGAGTTCGATGCCCCCATCGAGCAGGTGTGGCAGCTGTGGGCCGACCCGCGACGGCTCGAGCGCTGGTGGGGGCCGCCGAGCCACCCGGCGACCGTGGAGCGCCACGACCTGACCGCCGGAGGTGACGTCACCTACTTCATGACCGGTCCGGCGGGGGAGAAGAGCCGCGGCTGGTGGCGGGTCGCATCGGTCGACCCGCCGCAGTCCCTGGAGTTCACGGACGGGTTCGCCGACCAGGACGGGACACCGGTCGCCAGCATGCCGACCACCACCGTGCAGGTGCGGCTGTCCGAGCGCGACGGCGGCACCCGGATGGTGTTGCGCTCGGTCTTCGACACACGCGAGCACATGCAGCAGGTCGTGGACATCGGCGCGCCGGAGGTCCTCCGGGAGTCCGTCGGCCAGATGGATGCCCTGCTGGCCGCCTGACCCGGGCGGCCCGCGCCGACGCCGGCGAACGACACCCACCGAACCGAAAGGAACGCATTTCGTGCGCACGTTCAAGCTCCAGGTCCAGACCACCGTCGACGGCTACATGGCCGGCTCGAATGGCGCGATGGACTGGCTGACGTTCCCCTGGACGGACGACCTCAACACCTACGTCGACGGCCTCACCACAACGGTCGACTGCATCGTGTTGGGTCGCAAGCTCGCCGAGGGGTTCATCCCGGCCTGGGCGGCCGGGCCCGAGGGCGAGGACCAGGCGTCGATCGACTGGATGAACAACACGCCCAAGGTCGTGATCTCCAACAGCCTCACCGAGTCGCCGTGGGAGAACGCGGTCGTCGCCGGCGGCGACCTCGCCGACACCGTGAACGAGCTCAAGACCCGGCAGGGCGGGGACATGATCGCCTATGGCGGCAGCGGCCTGGTCTCGAGCCTGATCGCCGAGGAGCTGCTCGACGAGCTGCATCTGTTCGTCAACCCGACTGCGACCGGCACGGGCATGCCGGTGTTCCCCAAGCTCGGGCACAACCAGCAGCTCCGGCTCGTCGCCGCCCGCCCCTTCGACTGCGGGATCACGGCGCTGCACCTCGAACCGCATCGTTCCTGAACGCGGCCCGGCCGCGCCGCGTCGCGCCGTCATGGGCGATCAACGACAATGGGCCCGATGACAGAGGAGCACGACGACACCGTCACCTACCGCGGCGCCCGGTTCGAGGGCGCCGACTTCAGCGGAGCGACCTTCCGCGACTGCGACCTGCGGGGGGTGAAGGTCGTCGACACATGGCTCGTCGACGCCAACATCTCCGGGCTCATCGACAACCTCGTCGTGAACGACGTGGACGTGTCCGCCTTCGTCGAGGCCGAGCTCGATCGGCGCAATCCCGAACGCGCCCAGGTTCGGGCGATGCGAACGGCAGACGAGTACCGCGCCGCGTGGAGCACGCTCGAACGCCTCTGGTCCGACACCGTCGAGCGGGCGCGGCGGCTGCCGGAGGACGCCCGACACGAGCGTGTGGACGACGAGTGGTCGTTCGTCGAAACGCTGCGGCACCTGGTGTTCGCCACGGACGCATGGGCGAGCCGCACGATCCTCGATGATCCGATGCCGTATCACCGGCTCGGCTACACGCACAGCTCCTATCCGCCCGCAGACGCAGCTGCGCTCGGCGTCGACCTCGACGCCCGGCCATCGTTCGACGAGGTGATGGAGGTACGGACCGATCGCATCGCCGTGGTGCGCCGCATCGTCGACGGCCTGACCGACGACGAGCTCGAGCGGCTGTGCATGCGCTCGCCCGCCCCCGGCTACCCCGAAGAGCCACGCCGGGTCGGGAAGTGCCTGCAGGTCGTGATGACGGAGGAGTGCGAGCATCGCCGCTACGCGGAGCGCGACCTTGCCGTCCTGGAGGCTGGCGCCTAGCGACCGGAGCCCGACGAAGGCAAGGCCGCGGTGTGCGTGTGGGCGGGGATGTCCGGTCAGACGAGGGCGGCGGCGAACTGGTCGTGGTGGTTCGTCCACCAGCGGCGCCGGCGGTCGTAGCGCTCGCTGCCGCCGGTCCGCTCCCACAATGCGATGGAGTTGGGGTCGCCGGCGGCGACGCTGCGTCGGACGGCGGCCTCGAGGCGGTCGATGGCATCGTTCACGGCGGGGAGCAGCTCTGCCCGGCCGTCGTGATCCAGTCCGTAGGCGTCGGCGACGAGCCGGAGCCGTGCCGGCCGGTCGGCGGGCCGCCAGCCGAGCCGGGCCTGGTCGAACTCGTCCTCGATCGGTACACACAGGCGGGCGAGGTGGGCGAGGTCGTAGACGGGTCGGCCGGGGGCAGCGGCCTCGAAGTCGAGCAGCGCAACGGCGATGCCGTCACGGAACACGACGTTTTCGGGGCACACGTCGTTGTGGCACACGAGCGTCCCGCCCGCCGGGTCAGCCAGACTGTCCTCCCAGGTGAGACCGTGGGGGTCGAATCCCCGGGCGGCGTCGTGCAGGCAGCGCAGGAGCGCGGCGATGGACGCCAGCGCGGTGTCGGACTGGCTCCAGTCCGGATAGGGCGGCAGCGGGACCTCGCCGTCGATGAACACGAGCCGCTCGCGTCCGTCCTCGTCGATGCCAACCGGTGTCGGAGCGCCCTCGAATCCGGCGTCACCCACCGCCCGCAGGAAGGCGTGGACGGAACCCGAGTGCCGGCTCGAGGGGCGAAGCACATGTGGACCGACGCGGACGACCTGGCCCGCGTTCGTGATCCCGCCACCCAGCTGCTGCTCGGCCACGCGCGGTCCCCCCGTGGGCGAGCTCAGGCGTCGGCGGCCACCGACTTGACGCGGGCCATCTGGGCGTCGAGCTCGTCGCCGGCCGCGTCGTCCTCGGCCATGGCGGCGTCGATGTCGGCGTCGGCGAAGGCCAGCACGCCCATGTCCGCGAACGCCTGCTGCACCTTGTCGCCCCACAGGCCGATGTCACGCAGGATCGGCACGATCCGCACGAACAGGAAGCCGCGGAACTGGCGCAGCACCTCGCTGTTGTCGACGTAGTCGGTGACCTCCCGGGGCAGGCCCAGGCTCGACCAGACCTCATCGCCGAGGAACCGGTCGCGCATCCGGTAGCAGGCGTCGATGCAGAACTCCTCGCGTTCGTCGCGCTCGGGCTGGGTGAGCTGCGGGTAGTAGTCGCGCAGCGCCAGCCGGCCGAACATCACGTGGCGTGCCTCGTCCTGCATGACATAGGTGTTGATCGCCCTCGCCAGGGGATCGGTCGCCTGCTGGCGGATGAGCCCGAAGGCGGCCAGTGCCAAGCCCTCGATGAGCACCTGCATCCCCAGGTAGGTCAGGTCCCAGCGGCTGTCGGAGATGACGTCGTCGAGCAGGGACCGGAGGTTCTGGTTGAGCGGGTAGGCCAGCCCGATCTTGTCGTGCAGGTAACGGCTGTAGACCTCGACATGGCGTGCCTCGTCGATGGTCTGGGTGGCGGCATAGAACTTCGAATCGAGGTCCGGCACCGTCTGCACGATCTTGGCCGCGCACATCAGCGCGCCTTGCTCGCCGTGCATGAACTGGCTGAACCGCCAGGCCTCGAAGTGCCGCCGCAGCTCGCCCTTCTCAGCGTCGTTCATCTTGTCCCACCACGGCGTCCCGTAGATGGCGATGAACTCGTCGGGCAGGCCCGTCGGGTTGTCCGGGTCGATCTCGGTCCGCCAGTCGATCCGCTCGGAGCCGATCCACTGCTTGCGGGTGCCCTTGTCGTAGAGGCGCAGGAGCTGGTCTCGCCCCGCCTCGTAGTCGAAATCGAACAAGGTGGTGACAGCGCTGTCGACGCCCCACTCGTGCTCGCCCGTGTCAATGGGGTGGGCCGTCATCGCAAACTCCCGATCGGTCTTGCATCCGCACTCGAGTCATGGGGCAGGGCGAGCCCGCTCAGGGCGCGCACGCGGTCCTCGACCACGTGCCCGGCCGCGTTAGGCGGCCCGTACATGAGGAGCCGTAAGGCCATCGTGATCCTTCCGCCGTAGTCGATCACCCAATGAGCGTGCCGTGGCCGTGCCACGCCATGGCACGCGCCTCGTCAGCCTACCGACGGCAAGCCGCCCATGGTCGAGGGCCCGATCGTCCCCTCGAACGGCACGCTACGACTCGAAGCTGAGCAGGTCACCCGGCTGGCAGCGCAACTCTGCGCACAGCGCGGCCAGCGTGGTGAAGCGGATGGCCCGCGCCTTTCCGGTCTTGAGGATCGACAGGTTGGCGAGGGTGAGGCCCACGCGGTCGGCCAGCTCGGTGAGGGTCATTCCCCGGGCCTCGAGCAGCGAGTCGAGGTGCACGGTAATGGCTGAGACGTCGGTGTCGGGTGGCATCAGATGGTGAGCTCTTGCTCTTCGCGCAGCTTGACGCCGTACTGCCAGATCTGTGCGAGCGCGAGCAGCACCACCGCCGAAACGATCGGCGCGAACGAGATGTCCGTGCTCGACCGTTCGAGCCCGAGGTCGTCCTGGATGATGACCGCCACGAGCGACCGTGCCAGCGTGAGCACGAAATACCCCAGGGTGAGGGCGGCGAGGACCCTTATCCGGCGGACGTTGGCGCCGACGAACGGGGCACCGGCCCGGGCCGTCGCCACGATGCCACGGAGCACCTCGGCACCCGCCAGCACGATGAAGCTGGATGCGGGGCCCACGAGCCACCACCCCAGCCGGTAGCCGAGCCCGGCGGGCACCGCGGCGACCCCCTGAGCATCGTCGAGCACCACCCCTTGCGGCAGCGAGTCGCGCAGGGGCCTGGTCGGCAGGCCGATCGTGAACTCCTCCAGGGAGTCGGAGGTCACGGCGACGAGCAGCGACAGCCCACCGGCCAACCCGGCCAGGAGGATGGTGAGGAGCAGTAGGCCCTCGAGCGCAGGGAGCAGGGATCTGTTGGCGAATCGCATTGGCATCCTTTTGGCGATCTTCGTATCGAAGAACGATAACATCGTTTATCGATAAGCCACAACCCGCGAGGCCAGCGCCCGAGCGTGCCATCCGTCACTGCCGGAATGTGGCACGCGGCGCAGCCCGTCGCCCGGGTTCCAGCGATGCTGCGTGCCACAGGAGACAAGTCGAGGGAGACGATGTGACGGCCATCTTCCTTCTCGTCCCCGGCCTGGTGCTTGCGCTAGCGGCGGCGGGGATCGTGTGGGTTCGACTGGCGGCGGCCGAGTACCGCCGCAAGTGGACCGGCTCTCACGGGCCGTCGCCGGGCACGTACGCGCGGCGGTGAAGCGGCCGTCACGGATCGGGCGAGCCGGGGCGCCGGGCAACCTCGGTGACGAAGGCGTCGAAGAGCCGCTGCTGCACCGCATCGGTGCCGGCCGTGTCCTCCGGATGCCACTGGACACCGATCACCCACTGGTCCGGGAGGGCGAGCTCGATGCCCTCGACCACGCCGTCGTCGGACCACGCCACGGCCTCGAGGTCGGTGCCCAGCTTGTCGATCGCCTGGTGATGTTGGGATGAGACGGTGGCGGTCGCAGCGCCCAGTGCCGTCGCCAGCCTGGATCCCTCCCGCACCCGGACTGCATGTGCACACGAGCCGCCGGCCACGCCCGGGAGGCCGTGGGGCACGGGGCCGGGGGCGAGGTGCTGCTCCAGCGTGCCGCCAAGGGCGACGTTGAGCACCTGGTGACCCCGGCAGATCGCCAGGGTCGGCAGGGACCGGGCGATGGCGGCACGGGCCAGGGGGAGCTCGAAGCCGTCGCGCCGGGCGATGACGCCGTAGACCTCCGGCTCCCTCGGCTGGCCGTAGGTCTCGGGATCGAGGTCACCACCGCCGATGAGCAGCAGGCCGTCGAAGCCGGCGAGCAGCTGGTCGGCCTCGCCCTCCCCGAGCTCGTCCGGCATGACGATGGCGCCGCAGGCGCCAGATCGGCGGAGGGCCGTCAGGTAGGTCTCCGGGGTGGCGACTGCGTTGGTCGCCCAGCCCTCGACCCGTCCGGACCTCACCAGGTAGGCGGGCACGGCGATGAGCGGCGGCCTCGTCATGCCAGCTCGAAGCTACGCCTCAGCTTCCCGTCGGTGACAGGCCCCGCGCTGCGAGGGCGTGGTTGCCGTCACCGGCGCGCCTGCGGCTGCAGGCGTTGCCGGCTGCTGGTGCAGTGTCACCACCCGCCCACGGTGATGGACCGGGGCTGACCCCGCTAGGGCCGAAGGTCCCGATTGCACCACCGACGCGTGGGCGTTCGGTCGAGGCAGCCGCCCCGGACACTCCCTCGCCCCGGGGAGCGTCGGGCCCAACCGCGGGGGTACCGTTCGCGCCGATGAGTGCATCGGTCGCGATCGAGGAACGCAAGAAGCTCCTGAGCGACGTATGGCTGTTCCACGGCGCCAGCGACGAGGAGCTCACAGCGCTGGCCGAGCTCGCGTACGAGGTCACGATCGGTCCGCACGTCGACGTCGTCAAGGAGAACGAGTTCGGGGACGAGCTGTTCCTGGTGGTCGACGGGCACGCGGCCGTGACCCGGGCCGGAGTCGACTTGAGCGTGCTCAACGCCGGCGACTTCTTCGGCGAGATGGCCCTGCTGGGCACCGGGGTTCGGACCTCCACCGTGCGGTCCATCGTCGGCATGACGCTGCTCGGGTTGCGAGCCGAGCACTTCGACGACGTGCTCGCGTCCGACCCCGCGGTCGCCCGGCGCGTGCTCAGCGTCGTGGTCAGGCGCCTCGAGCAGGCCGACCGCCGCCTGGCCGAGCTCGAGGGCCGCGCGCCGTCGAGCTGACCAACTGCGCCGCGAGCGCTAGCTTCCGGCGTCCGGCTCCTGCTCGGCGGCGGTGCGTGAAACTCGCCGGGCGCAGCGATGGTCCGACAGCAGGAGCCCGACCGGAGGTGTCGTCATCGATGGCCGTGCAGCTACGACGTGAGCCGAGCGACTTCTGGCGCCGGGCGTTGCGGGGGGCACGCCGAGGGCGTCAGCCGGTTCCGCCCGCCCTACCCCCGGGCACCCTCGTACGCGTCCCCGATCGGGGGGACGTGTTCGTGCGCTACCAGGCGGGACCCCCGGGTGCCCCGACGGTCCTGTTGCTGCACGGATGGATGGCGTCGGCCGACCTCAACTGGCTGGGCACGTTTCCGGCTCTCGCCGGGCGATACCACGTCTTGGCGCCGGACCAGCGCGGGCACGGCCGCGGCATCCGCAGTCGCGAACCCTTCAGCCTCGAGGACTGCGCCGACGATGCGGCCGGGTTGCTGCGCGAGCTGGGGGTGTGCAACGCGATCGTGGCCGGCTACTCGATGGGAGGTCCCGTCGCCCTGCTCCTCGCCCGCCGGCACCCCGTCCGCGTGCGGGGCCTGGTGCTGGTCGCCACTGCGGCCGAGCTGGCATCCAGCCTCATCCGGCGAGGGATGGGTCCGATGGTGCACCTGCTCGGGCCGCTGGTCCGCTCGGGACTCCCGGATCGCATGGGGGCCGAGTGGGTGGCGGGCCGGTCGGCCTGCCTGGGAGGGTCGGCGGACCTGACCCCGTGGCTGGCGGGCGAGATGAAGCGCCTCCACCCGTCCGACATCGTCAGTGCCGGAAGGGCGATCGCCGCGTTCGATGCCCGCCCGTGGCTCGCCGAGCTGGGGACGCCGGCCGCATCGATCGTCACGCAACGCGACCTCGTGGTCGGGCCCGCCCGGCAGCGGTCGACGGCGGTGGCATTGGGTGCACCGGTCATCGAGGTGGACGCCGGGCACGCGGTGTGCGTGACCAACCCCGAGGCGCTGGGTGGCGCCGTGCGGCAGGGGGTCGACGTCGTGGCCGGCGGTCGGCGGATTCGCAGGCGCACCCGGACGGGCCGTTGGCTCCGCGCCATCAGCGCCGCGCCGTCACCGGTGGTCCCTCCCGACGACGGGCTGCGTGACGTGGCCGTCTAGCGCGACTCACGAACATGCGGCTGAGAGACCGTGCGCCCGGTAGCCGGCGCGGAGCTGTTGAACGAACCGCGCCGATCGGCGATCGGATGTGCAGGGATCGGCAAGGATCGTGCAGGGAGGAGCGAGACGGACCGCCCCGTGTCCGAAGACGATGGCGGCATGTTCGACTACGTGATCGTCGGCGCCGGCAGTGCGGGCTGCGTGCTCGCCCGGCGCCTGGGCGAAGACCCCTCCGTCCGTGTGTTGGTCCTCGAGGCCGGGCCGCCCGATACGGCGCCCGAGATTCGCATGCCGTCAGCGACGCCCACCCTGTGGCAGAGTCCCTACGCCTGGGACGACGTGACGACACCGCAGGCTCACGCCGGTGGCCGACCGCTCTTCTGGCCGCGCGGGCGCACGCTGGGCGGCAGCTCGTCGATCAACGGCATGGTCTATGTCCGGGGCAACCCGCTCGATTACGACGCCTGGCGCGACGTGTACGGGTGCCAGGGCTGGGCTACGCAGATCTGCTGCCCTACTTTCGCCGTGCCGAGGACCAGGAACGCAGTGCCGGGCCCTTCCACGGCGTCGGAGGGCCGCTGCGCGTGGAAGACGGCCGCCACCGGCGGGCAGTGTCGGAGGCGTGGGTGGCCGCCGCCGAGTCGGCCGGCCTGCCCGCCAATCACGACTTCAACGGCGCCACCCAGGACGGCGTCGGCTACTACCAGGTCACGCAGCGATCGGGTCGGCGCTGGTCGGCGGCGGACGCGTACCTCCGTCCCGCCATCGCTGGCGGCAACGTCACGGTCGAGGTCGACGCCCGTGCGACGGCCGTCATCGTCGAGGGCGGCGCGGCCGTCGGCGTCCGCTACCGCCAGGGGGGCGCAGAGCGCGAGGCACGGGTGGCGAGGGAGATCCTCCTCGCCGCCGGCGCCGTGGCCAGCCCGCAGCTGCTGATGCTGTCGGGAATCGGGCCGGCGGACGACCTCCGGGCCCATGGCATCGACGTCGTCGTCGACGCACCGCGTGTCGGGGCCGGCTTGCACGACCATCCGGCGTGCTTTCCGGTGTGGCGTACGCCCGGGCTCCCGACACCGTGGGAGGAGGCCACCCCAGACAACCTGGCGCTCTGGGAGCGGGAGGGCCGGGGTCCCCTCGCGTCGCATGGCGTCGAGGCCGGGGCGTTCGCGCGATCCCGCCCCGGGCTGGCCGCTCCCGATCTCCAGTACGGCGTCGCCGCCGGGCCGCCTCCGGTGCCAGGCGGGGACCCGACCGAGAGGCTGGTCACGGTGCCGGTGATCGCGCTGTCGTGCGCAAGCCGGGGCCGGGTCTCTCTCCGGTCGGCCGATCCGCTCGCACCGCCGGCCATCGACCCGGCGTTCCTGTCCGCCGATGCCGACCTCGACCTGCTGCTGGCCGGCGTCCATCTGGCGCGGGAGATCGCCGCGCGTCCACCGTTCGACGCACTGGTGGCAGGTGAGGACGCGCCGGGTTCCGGCAGGGACGGCGAGGGGCTGCGCGCATGGATTCGCGGCACCGTCGGCTCGATCTTCCATCCCACGGCCACTTGTGCCATGGGCGCCGGTGAGGCGCCGTGCGACGCCGAGCTGCGGGTTCGGGGCGTGGAGCGTCTACGCGTCGTCGACGCGTCCGTCATGCCGGCCACGCCCCGGGGCAACACCAACGCACCCACGATCGCCGTGGCCGAACGCGCGGCCGACCTCGTACGCGGCGCGGTGCCGCTCCCGCCGGCCGCCCTCTGACGCCACCAACCCCGACGTCGGCCGAGGACACTGGAATGCCGGCAGTGAGGCGCCCGGGCTCGACGCCGATACGGTGCAACGGCGTGACCGTGGTGTTCCGCGCCGACGACGTCCCCCCGTGCTCCCGCGCCGACTACTGGCACCACATCGTCGGCGAGACGGTGGGTCCGCACGATGTACGCGTGGAGGGACCCTTCGGCCACCACGATCGGCTGGCCGTCGCCGATGTGGGCCCGGTCGCGGTGGGCGACCTGTCCGCCGGCGCCCCGGCCGAGGTCCGCCGCACCGCTCGACACGTCCGGCTCGGTGGCTCCGACCTGTGCAAGGTCCACGTTCTGGCGGCAGGGCGCGGGGTCGTGGAACAGGACGGACGGCAGGCGTCCCTCCGGCCCGGTGACCTCGTGTTCGTGGACCTGTCGCGGCCGGCCCGGTGGGCCATGTCACCGATGCGGGCAGTGGCGGTGGTCTTCCCGCGGGACCTGCTCCCGCTCCATCCCGACCAGGCCGCGGGGCTCACGGGCGTGCGCATCGCCGGCGATCGAGGGGCAGGGGCGGTGGCGTCGTCGCTCGCCCTGCAGCTACCCCGCCAGGTTGACGGCGCCGGCGTCGAGGGCTCGGTCCGGCTCGGGACTGCGCTGCTCGACCTGCTCACCGTGGCGCTGGCGTCGCGGCTCGACGGCGACACGGGCGGGAGCCTCGCCAGCTCGGTGCCGCGCGCCGCCAAGCGCCGTGCGCTGCTCATGCAGGTGCTCGCCTACATCGAGGCGCGGTTGGGCGACGCCGATCTGACGCCCGCCGCGGTGGCCGCCGCCCATCACGTGTCGGTGCGGTCCTTGTACTCGCTCTTCGAGTCCCAGGAGACCACGGTGGCGGGCTGGATTCGCCACCGCCGCCTCGAGCGGTGCCGCCGCGACCTTCTCGATCCCGGCCAATGCCAGGTGCCCGTGAGCACCGTCGCCGCCCGCTGGGGCCTGCCCAGCCCCGCACACTTCAGCCGCGCATTTCGCGCCGCGTACGGGCTGGCGCCGGTCGAGTACCGGCGGCTGGCTGGGTCGCCCGCATCCCGTTGACACTGTCGTCGTGCCGGCCGCGGGTTCCCGCCCGCGCTCGCCACTCGGTCGCCGGGAGCGGATAATCACGCCATGGCGGTCGAACCCCGCATGGTGTTCCTCGGATTCGGCAAGTTCGCCCGTGCCGACAAGATCTACGCGCTCGAACCCCTGCGGGGCGATCAGCGCGGCGACGGCCGGCGCACCAACGTCTGGGTCGAAGGCATCGACGGGCCGATCGTCGCCTCGCGGACCGAACGCACGATCCTCCACGACATGGGCCAGGATCCGGCCGCTCCGTCCCCGATCGTCGACGAGGCGCTCGACCTGGCCGAACGCCTCGTCGCCGCCGCCGACGCCGGCCGGGTCGACCTCGGTGACCTCGGCCGGCGTGCCCGCCACCTGCTCGCGGCGACGACGGCGCCGTCCCGAGATGCTTCCGACGGTCGGGGCTGAGGTGCGGGCCGCGTTCGGCCCCTGTCGTCAGGCCGCCAGCAGGCGATCGAAGAACGCGCGATAGCGCTGGAACGTCACGCGCAGGTCCTCGGTCGAGACGTCCTCGCCCCCCTCCCGCGGACCGTCGAACGCGCCGAGCTCGGCGGTGAGCCTGCGCGTCAGGTCGTCCATCATCTCGGTCAGCAGCTCACCGGCGCTCTGGACCGCGTGGCGGGGCTCGTCGACGAACCCGGTCTGGATCTCGTACCAGCGGTCCTGGTAACGGCCGGCGTCGGTGAGCAACGGTCCGTCGACGCCCGAGGCGACGTCGCCGGAGCCACCGGAGCCGACGCCGCTGTCGGATCGATCACCGTCCACGACGGTGTCGTCCTCGGCGACTCCGACCGACGCTGTCTGGTCCGCTGGCGCCGATGGTTCCGGCTCCCCGGCCGAGCGGGGTCCGTCACGCTCCTCGATCTCGTCGGCTTCGTGTTCGTCGACGGGTTCGTCCGCGGGGAGCACCTCCGTTGCGGGGCCGCGATCGTCCGTCCGGTCTGATTCGTTCGTAGTCACTGCGTCCTCCCTCCTCAGCGCACGTCGTGCTCGCGGGGCACGTCGTGCTCTTCGGCCAGCTCACGATCGTCCGCGACGATCTCGTCGGCGTCAGCGTCCTCGCGGTCGCCGGCGCGATCAGCCAGCAGATCGTCGAAGAGAGCCCGGTACCGCTGGAACGCCTCGCGCAGGTCGTCGACCGACGCCGAGTCGTTGCCGCTGCGGCGCTGAATGGCGTGCGCCACGCGGTAGTTCTCGGCGAGTTCGGGATGGTCGACGGAGACCATCTCGAGACGCTCGTCGAACTCGTCGACCGGGTAGCCGCGCTGGCGCATCACCTCTTGCACCAGCCGGTCGGCGTCATCCACCGCCCGGCGGGGATCATCGACGAACCCGGACTGGACGTCCCGCCACCGGCCCGCGAACTGCGTCCGCGCCTCGGGCGGCAGCTCCCGGATCTCCAACTCGTCGCGCCGCTTGGCTCGGTCACGCAGCGATGCCTCGGCGGCGCGGCGGCCGCCCTCCTCGTCGACGCTGCGGTCGTACTCCGGTCCGAAACGCCGCTTCAACGCTGCGGAACGGCCTCGCCCCAACGCCAGGGCCGCCAGTGCGAGTACCACGACGACGGCCACTACAACGATCACCCAAGTCATGGGAACCCTCCCTCCTAGGTGGCGGTCATCTACCCGCCAGCGGCGCGGCTCATAACCGCGGCGACGCCGGACGGGGCATCTCGTGAGCGGTCCTGCTCCTGGTCGCGTCACGATGGGCAGGTGGCGCAGACGAATCGCGTGAACCCCTGGGGGGAGATCGTCGCCATGGACCAACGCGGGCTGTTCATGGGCAACCGCGGATGCATCCACCGCGACCGACGGATCGTGCGGCCGTGGCAGGTGCGCCGATGGATCACGTGCGTCCTCGAGCACAAGGGCTGGGTGGCGCCGAAGTGGGAGCCCGGCCGCTGGACGCCGCTGTTCTTCTGGGACGAGGCCGTGGCGCTGGCCGCGGGCCACCGACCCTGTGCCCTGTGCCGCCGCCCCGATTTCGACGCGTGGCTCGACGCCTGGGAATCGGCGTTCGGGGAGCGCCCCAGGGTGGACCCGATGGACCGCCGCCTGCACGCAGATCGCCGCGATGGCAAGGCACAGCGCCGCCACTCACGTGCCTGGACCGACCTGCCGGTGGGCGCGTTCGTCGTCATCGACGGGCCGGGCGGTGGCGGCGAACCCGTGCCCGCCCTCGTCTTGACCGATCGCCTGGTCCCCTGGTCACCGCGCGGCTATGGCCCGGCGGTCGAACGCCCGGATCGGGGACCTGTCACGGTGCTCACGCCCCGGGCCAGCACCGACGTGTTGAGCCACGGCTACCGCCCCGCGCTCCACCCGTCGGCGAGCTGACCGGGATCGGATGGAGGTCGCGGAGCAGGACCGGCGGCGGCAGGTGGGACGAATGCAGCGGGTCTCGCTGGTCGGGGTGCCCGGCTCGGGCAAGACGACGGTGGGCCGGAAGCTGGCCGCATCGCTGGGCCTGCCCTTCGTCGAGCTCGATGCGATCTTCCACCAGCCCGATTGGGCCGAGCTTCCGCGGGACGACTTCCGCGAGCGGGTGGGTACGGCGGTGGCGGCACCGGGATGGGTGGTCGACGGCAACTACTCGGTGGTGCGCGACCTGGTGTGGGACCGGGCCGACACCGTGGTCTGGCTGGACCTCCCCCGTCGACTCGTGATGCGCCGGGTGATCCTGCGAACCCTGCGCCGCGCCGTCACCCGCGAGGCGCTGTGGAACGGCAACCGCGAACCGCTGACCAACTTCTATCGGCTGGACCCCGACGTGAACATCATCCGTTGGACCTGGGTCAAGTACGCCACCTACTTCGAGCGCTACGAGGCGGCCATGCGTGAACCCGCGAACGACCGACTGAGCTTCGTCAGGCTGCGCACACCCCACGAGATCGACGCGTTCCTCGCCGCCAGCTCCCGGTGAGCGGACTCCGACGGTCGCAGCACCTCGGGGCGCTGCTGTACGGTCGGCGTCGTGCGGACGGTGGGCAACATCATCTGGTTGCTTTTGGCCGGGATCTGGATGTCGTTGGCATACCTGGTCGCCGGCGTGCTGGCGATCGTCGGCATCGTCACCATTCCGCTGGCGGTGCCGGCGTTCAAGCTCGCCGGCTACGCCCTGTGGCCGTTCGGCCGGATGGTCGTCCCGCGGCCCGACAGGGACGCTGCACTGAGCGCGATCGGCAACGTCGTGTGGCTGATCCTGTGCGGCTGGTGGCTGGCGATCGGCCATCTGCTCACGGCCCTGCTGCTGGCGATCACGATCATCGGGATCCCCTTCGCCGTCGCCTCGCTCAAGCTGGCCGGCCTCGCCCTGTGGCCGTACGGCCGCACGGTGGTGCCGATCCCCGACGACGGCGCGTTGCCGGCCGACGCCGTCGCCGTTCGCGCCGCCTGAGGCGGTCGCGGGCGTCGCAGACGCAGGCTTGGCGGCGTTCCGGCGTTCGGATGTGACGTAATCCGGCGCATGTGGACGCTGGTACGGGCCGGCCCCGACATACCGGCGTTCGGGCGGCCGTACCGGCGTTCGGGCCGCCCCACGCACCCCAGAGTGTCCTCAATTCCGGGATGCCTCGGGAGTCGTGACCACCGCGTCCGGCGTCCACGAGCCCCGGATGTCGGGGTGGGTAAAGTACACCCTGTGAAAACCCCGTCGGGCGCGGCTCGGAGCTGGGCGCCCGCGCGGGGTAGAGCGCCGGGCGGCGTGACCCGCCGGGCAAGCCCCGCGGGCGGCAAGCTCGCCGCCACCGTCGCCGACCGGATCGTCGAAGACGTCCTGGCGCAGGGATGGCCGGTCGGCGCGGTGCTGGGGTCCGAAGCGGAGCTGCTCGACCGCTATGGCGTGAGCCGCGCCGTGTTCCGCGAGGCGGTCCGCCTGGTCGAGCACCAGCAGGTGGCCCGCATGCGCAGGGGACCGGGGGGCGGCCTCGTCGTCCGCGAGCCCACGGTCGACTCCGTCATCGACGCCGTCCTCGTCTACCTCTATCGCCTGGGCGCCCGCCTGGACGACGTCTTCGAGACACGACTCGTGCTCGAGGAGATCGTCGTCGACCTGGCGCCGGATCGGGTCGAGGAGGTCGACATCACGGCGCTGCGCGGCGTGATCCAGCGTGAGGCGGCCGGCCACGCGAGCGACCCCCGCGAGCTGCACATGCTGCTCGCCACGGTCACCCGCAACCCGGCGCTCGAACTGTTCGTCGACATCCTCAACCGGGTGTCCGCGCTGTACACCGATCTGAGCCTTGTGGGCCCGAGGATCTTTCGCGAGTCGCGGGAGGCCCACGTGCGGATCGTCGACGCCGTACTGGCGGGCGATCGGAGCACGGCCCGGCACCGGATGCGGCGGCACCTCGAGGCCGAGCACGCGTGGTTGCGGCGGCGTCGGTCGTCGCGCCAGCTGCTCGACCCCACAGGCGTCCAGTTGACCGGCGGTGGGGACAAGCGCGGCGAGGGTGTGGCTCGTGAGGTCTTCCGGCAGGTGGTCAGCGACGGTTGGCCGGTGGGCAGGTGCCTCGGGTCGGAGCCCGATCTCATGGAACGTTACGGCGTCAGCCGGGCAGTGCTGCGAGAGGCGGTGCGGCTGCTCGAGCATCACGACATTGCCGCCATGCGCCGTGGCCCGGGGGGAGGACTGTTCGTCACCGAGCCCGGCCTCGCCACGGTCAGCGACACCGTCGCCCTCTACCTCGACCGTCGGGGCATGAACGTCGGCAGCCTCGTCGAGCTACGCGCCGGTGTGGAGATGGCGGTCGTGGACCGGATCATGGACAAGGTGGACGACGACGTCCGGGGCCGCCTGCGCCAGGCGCTCGACGCCGAACGCAATGCCCCGGACCAGGACTTCGTTCAGGCGGTCGGCCACGATCTCCACGCGACGATCGCCCACCTGACCCGAAATCCCGTCCTCGAGTTGGTGGCGCTGGTGCTGATCCGCCTGGCGTGGATGCATCCGGTCAACCCCTCCGGGCGCAGGCCGCGCGAGCTCATCGAGGAGCTGACCCTGACCCACGAGCGCATCGTCGAGGCGATCGTCTCCGAGGACCGGGAGCTCGTGCGGCACCGCATGCGGCGCCACCTCGAGGCGTTGCGGCCCTACATGGGCTGACCGCAGCCCAGCCCCAAAAGGTATCCCCTTTCCCGTGCGTCCACTCCCTTCCGAGGCCCCGGGCGGGGATGCGGTCGTCCCGCAGTGACCGGCTTATCAGTGTCCTCTTCGTCGTGGCCCGGCGCCGTCGCCAGGTAGTGTGGGCCGGTGACCATGATCCCGTCAGCGCCCGACCCGTTGCCCCCGGTCGAGCGACTGCGGCCCGGCCTGTGGACCATCCCGGTGCCGCTCCCGAACAACTCCCTGCGCTATGTGTTCGTCTACCTGTTCGAGACCGAGCGCGGCGCATACCTCGTCGACGCCGGCTGGAACACCGAGGACGCGTACGCCGCCCTGACTGCGGGGCTGGCGGTGGCGGGCTACGCGATCGGCGACGTCCAGGGCGTACTGGTCACGCACATCCATCCCGACCACTACGGCCTGGCGGGACGGATCCGTGAGGCGTCCGGTGCCTGGATCGCACTCCACCCCGCCGACGCGGCGCTGGTGCGGGACCGCTACGCCGAGCCTGCCGACCTGCTGGAACGCGTGGGGATGATGCTGCGTCGCGTCGGAGCTCCGGCGGACGAGATCGCCACCCTGCAACGCGCGGCGATGCCGGTCCGGCCGTTCGTCGATGCGGTCATGCCCGATGTGCTGCTCGAGGACGGCCAGCGCCCGGACGTCCCCGGCTGGGAGCTGACCGCCATCTGGACACCGGGCCACTCGCCCGGCCACCTGTGCTTCTGGGAACCGTGCCACGAGGTGCTCCTGTCCGGCGACCATGTGCTACCGCGGATCACGCCCAACATCTCGTTCCATCCCCAGGCGGGTGACGATCCGCTCGGCGACTTCCTGCGGTCGCTTGACAAGGTCGACGTCTACGACCCCGACGACGTCCTACCGGCGCACGAGTATCGCTTC
>Ga0081538_10002693_pt1 | contig 17079 bp, 17 predicted proteins | sample TabmetS5T2R1_FD_71022 | JGI IMG/M metagenome (GOLD analysis project Ga0081538, IMG submission 71022) | Tabebuia heterophylla rhizosphere microbial communities from the University of Puerto Rico - S5T2R1 | ecosystem: Host-associated > Plants > Roots > Rhizosphere ... | reverse complement strand
TCACCTGTCGCGCCAGCCAGACAAAGGGAGCGCGAGACATGAGGCGGCGCCGCATAACCTCGAGCGGGACATCGAGAAGATGCGCCATCTGGGGTGCAATCACCTCAGGATGCTTTATCTCATGGGGAATGGCATATACAGAAGGCACGGGGACGCTCGTCGCCAGTACCCGTCCGTGGCGATCGAGTACCCGCCCCCGCTCAGGTCGCAGCGTAATCGACTGGGTGTACTGCTGGGTTGCCATCTGACGCAAACGGGCATGGCTGACGACTTGGACGAGATAGAGCCGGACAAAGAGGACCAGAAAGCCAAGCCCAAAACCTCCCACCACCAACCACAGTCGGGGACGACTATACGGGTGACGCGCTCTGACACGTCTCATGGCTTCCTCTCCGCCTCGATGTGATCCTGTCCGGGACGCACGTAGATAATCTGCGAAAGCTGTGGCGGCCCCATATGCAGGCGTTGCACCGCGATCCGTTCAATACGTGAGAGTTGTTGCAGGGTGGCAAGCTCCACCTGCAACTCCGTCCGACGTTGCAGGATCTGCGCCTGCTGCGCTCGCAGCTCCCCCTGACGATAGCCGAGCTCGACCAGGCGCATTTGTGGCCAAAGGTAGAGCAAAATACCGAGTAGAACCGCCCCAGCACTAAGCAACACGACGCCCACCTGCTTGCCCGACACACGTCCCCTTTGCCCGCGCCGCGCCGTGGCGACCGACACAACCGGTTTGGAGCGTGGCATGTCTTACTCCTCTACATCGCGTTTTTCGCCCACACGCAGCCGGGCACTACGGCTACGGGGGTTGCGCTGCACTTCTGCGGCACTCGGCAGCAGCGGTTTGCGGGTCAGCACCGTGAGACGCGGCCGCTTCCCACAGACACACTGTGGGAGGCGTGGCGGACACACACAGCCGCGTGCTTCTTGGTGCAAGAACTGTTTGACCTGTCGATCCTCGAGCGAGTGAAAGGCCACGACGCCGAGGCGTCCTCCCCGCCGCAACGCAGCGACAGCTTGAGGCAGCGCCTGCTGCAACGCCTCTAGCTCTCCATTCACGGCCATGCGTAGAGCTTGAAACACCCGCGTTGCGGGATGGATCCCAGATGGCCAGGCGCCACGTGGAATGGCACGGGCCACCATAGCGGCCAAGGCATGGGTACGGGTGATCGGCGCCTGCTGCCGCTCCGCCACGATGGCCCGGACGATACGTGCGGCCCAGCGCTCTTCTCCTAAGGTGCGGATGATCGTCTGCAAGTGCGCAGCACTGGCCTGATTCACCAGGTGACAAGCCGTATACGTTTGCGTGGTGTCCATGCGCATATCGAGCGGACCATCAAGACGAAAGCTGAAGCCTCGCGCGGCAGTATCGAGCTGATACGACGACACACCCAGATCAAACAGGATCGCATCGACAGCCGCAAAGCCGCGTTCTGTGAGGAGGGCGGCGAGATGGCGAAAGTCCCCGTGGATCGGGATGAACCGCTCACCCCAAGCGTGTCCCCACTGACGCGCCGCAGCGATGCAATCGGGGTCACGATCGATGCCAATGACCACTGCCGAGCTGGCCTGCAACAAAGCTCGGGCATGTCCTCCTGCTCCCAGAGTGCAGTCGACAATGGTGGTAGGCGCATGCGGCAAGAGGCACGAGAGGACCTCCTGCTGCATCACCGGACAATGCTCGACCGTGGCGCACATTTCTCTGTCTCCGCGTCGCTTAGAGTCGCAGTTCCATCAAGCGGGCATTGGTATCGAAGCGGGGGCTCTCAGCGGCATCGTACGCTTCCCAGCGGCTCGGCGACCACAATTCAAGCTTCTTGGCCACTCCGATAACCAGCACTTCTCCATTGATGTCAGCGTACTGCCTGAGTTTTGGCGGGATTAACAGACGTCCCTGACGGTCGAGATTGCACACGCTCGCGCTGGCACAAAATTGTCGCACAAAAGCCCGTGACGAGGCGTCATTGGGCAATTCAAGGAGCTGTGCCTGGATGTCGAGCCAGATAACCTTGGGATACGCGACTAAGCAATTCTCAAAATATCTGGTCACGACCAGGGTTGTGTCGTCAGGTGCATAGAGTTCCCGCAAGGTGTGACGTAATACCGCCGGAACGCTAAGGCGCCCTTTGTCGTCGAGGTTAAGACGGTATTCCCCAACAAGCAGCACTCTGTGCTATCCCACTTACTACTCCTGAGTTTCCATTCCCTCCCACTTTCTCCCACTGAAACTATACGCAGCCCTTTGAAGATCTGTCAAGGAAAAAGTCTGGAAACAGGTCCCCGCTTTGCCTGCCTGCGCCAGGCGCCCCAAGGCGAAACGCGAGGTGATGCTCCCGGTGGCGTAGAGCAAAGCGGACTGGGAGGTCAGGGAGAGCGAGGCGGGCTCCAGGGGAGATGATGAAACGGGACCTCACGACATTGGTACCCAGACATTAGGACACCCGTGCCCATTTTCGCGCATGTCGGGCGTCGCACCTACGCATCGTAAGGGGTCTACATAAGGACAACAAGAGGGTAAAGCAGATCAATAAGCCGGGTTCTGTTCCGCCTGCACCAAGCACAGGCGACGATGATCATTCCTCTGGGACATGCGTTACCGCATGCCTCAAGCGACCGAACCCAGAGGCATCGGACGAGCAACCCTTATCCTACCCTCCCCCCGGTGGGAGAAAGTGGGAGAGCCTCTCTATTTGGTCTTGCTCCGGGTGGGGTTTACCGAGCTCCCGATGTCACCACCGGGACTGGTGTGCTCTTACCACACCGTTTCACCCTTACCAGGATACGCCGTACAGCGGCTCGCCGTTCCGTACGTGCACCTGGCGGTCTATTTTCTGTGGCACTTTCCTTAGGGTCACCCCCACTGGACGTTATCCAGCACCCTGCTCTGCGGAGCCCGGACTTTCCTCCCCCCGCCCTCAAGGCGAGCAGCGATCATCTTGATCTCCTTTACCCTCTTGCATGCCTAGGATGATCAACGAGATGGGCACAGCGGGCGTGTGACCTTAGACAGGCCACAGCAACATGCGCTGACAGTGAGGGCAGGTGATCAGCGTCTCTTGTCGTCTGATTTCCGACACCAGTTGCGGTTGTATCTTCAGATGACAGCCGCCACAGGTTCCCTCATAGAGCTGGACCACGGCGAGCCCCCCACGCTGGGCGACCAGTCGCTGATACAGCGCATAGAGCTTGGTATCCAGACGCGCTGCAAGCTGTTGACGCTCCTGATCACCGTCCGTGATCTGCTGTGCCAATACCTGCTTGGCCTGCTCGATCTTGTGGCGCTGGATCTCTAACTCGTGCAGCGCTTGTTGCACATGCTCTTCGTGCATCTGCAAGCTTCGCCGATTCTGCTCAGTCTGCTCCATCAGTTCGAGAACTTGGTCTTCAAGGGTGTCGATGCGTTGCCTCCCCATGGCAATTTCTGCCAGCACCGCACTGTATTCCTTATTGGTCTTGACTTCGTGTAGCTTGCTTTGGGTTTTGACCAGCTGTGCCTGATCACGGTCAAGCTCGCGCTCGAGGGTACGACGCTGCCGCTCAGCTTGGTCAATCGCGCTCTGTACCACAGAAAGCTGCCCCCGCGCCGTCACGCACGCCTGCTCATAAGGCTGCAACTGCTGCGGCAGCTTTTTCTGCTCGATGCCCAAGGTACGCAAACGATCATCCAGCTGTTGCAATGCGATGAGCAGCAGAAACTGGTCCTGCACCGTCCGTACCCCTTGCTGAGTCGTGAAAAGTGGGCCCACCTGGCCTCGAACCAGGGACCAACCGGTTATGAGCCGGTGGCTCTTCCAACTGAGCTATGGGCCCGCCCTCCTAGAGCATGACTCTACTCGAAACGCCTTCATCCTGTCAAGCAACTACCTAGGATGCACCGCAAGGCGTTCAGGCGTTCTCCATAAAGCTGCGCAAGAGCTTGCTGCGGCTCGGATGACGGAGTTTGCGTAGTGCCTTGGCTTCGATCTGACGCACACGCTCTCGTGTCACATCAAAGTCGTGACCGACTTCTTCCAGTGTATGTGCGGTATCAACGCCAATACCAAAACGTTTCCGCAGCACCCGCTCCTCACGGGGGGTGAGCGTTTGCAACACCTTGAGGGTCTGTTCTTTGAGATTCATGCGAATGACGGATTCGGAAGGCGAGGCGATCTTCTTATCTTCGATGAAATCTCCAAGGTGACTGTCTTTCTCTTCCCCAATGGGGGTTTCTAAAGAAATGGGTTCTTTGGCGATTTTCAGCACCTTACGCACCTTATCTACCGGAAAGTCCATGCGCACGGCGATTTCTTCTGGTGTCGGCTCACGACCAATTTCTTGCACCAGCTGTCGGGTCGTGCGCACCAACTTATTGATGGTTTCAATCATATGCACCGGAATCCGGATGGTGCGTGCTTGATCCGCAATGGCGCGGGTGATCGCCTGACGTATCCACCACGTGGCGTATGTACTAAACTTATATCCACGCCGGTATTCAAACTTATCCACGGCCTTCATGAGGCCGATATTCCCCTCCTGAATCAAGTCGAGGAAGTGCAAACCACGGTTGGTATACTTCTTGGCAATGCTCACCACCAGACGTAAGTTCGCTTCTGCCAGTTCACGCTTCGCTTCACGATCTTTCTGCTGCCCACAGCGGATACACTGCAGAATCTCGGCCAATTCCGCTTTTGACATGCGCGTGCTATGCCATCGGTGCGGCGCATGACCATTGTGCCGTACCTCTATCCGCAGCGGTTCTAGTACCTGCAGAGCCTCGGGTGTCTCCAGACCGTACTGGCCATCTTCACCCTTTGCTTCGGGGAGATCCTCTAACATCGCCTCCAAGCGACTCACCACCCGTTCGACCACTTCGGGTCGTAGATTGAGCTCTTTCGTCACTTTGGCAATACCATTGCGCAGCATGCGGTCTTTACGCAACAGTTCCTTATCCTCTTCCACAGCGATCCCCTGCATGGCCGCAGAGGTATGCAGCATGGCGATGTCGTCGTAGAGCTCGCGCAAATGCTGAACAATTTCAGCCATATTCACCGCCGAAGGCTTGCTGATCTCGTCACTAGGCTCTTCCTCCAGCAGGTCGCCATCCAGGTCGTCCGGCTCAACGACGTCCGTCTTGCGGAGCAGGTCGTGCTCGCTGACCGCCAATAACTCTCGCACGGCCAACGGATGTGACACAATCGCCTGGACCACCTCGTTTTGCCCCTCTTCGATGCGTTGGGCAATTTCGACCTCCCCTTCCCGCGTGAGCAAGGGAATGGTCCCCATTTCACGCAAGTACATCCGTACGGGATCGTCTGTCTTGCCAAGCGCTTCGGCCGGTAAATCGAAAACACGCCCTGGCTCCGCGTAGGATGTCGGCTCGGAATGCTCGAGGGCGATGGCAGGGCTCTCATCAGCAGGGCTATCAGCACTGATGAGCTCGATATCGAGCTCACCAAAGAGCAACATCAGATCGTCAATCTGCTCAGGTGACACGGCATCCGGAGGAAGCACACCGTTCACCTCTTCGTAGGTGAGATACCCCTTTTCTCGGCCCAGAGAGATTAACTGTCTGACTTCTCGTCGCTTGTCGTTCTTCGCCATAGTCACTCCTGCCCTCTCCACTGGCATTACGCCCCCAATGTTCTTACTATACCTGCACCTGGCATCATCCACATATCACAGGGGTCGCATGCACTTGCTGTCTATGCAAGCTGTGATCACGCATGCCTCACCGTACCTCTAGCCCACTTCCCCCCTTCTGTTGCAAACGCTGGAATTCTCGCAGTAGTTGGCGTTCCGCCTCACCACTGGCAGTATGCAGTTGGTTGATGACGTGCTGCCGTTGTGCCTTCATGTGCCGCCGTTGTATCTTGCGCAGGCAATCCTCCACGGCTTTGGCACGCTCGTCGCCGCTCGTCGCCAACGATTCCATCGCCATCTTCGCCACCATCTGTCGCTGTCCTGGAGGCGCCATCTCGTGCAGCAGCTGTGGCCAAACCGTCCCTTGACACTGCGGCGCCAAACGCACCAAGGTCACAAAAATGGCACGCAAATCCTCATTGGAAAACGCCTCGGCAGTGATCTGTTGTTGGACGCGCGGCAAAAAGTGGAGATCGTGGCCCAACTCTTGGATGAGCAGGTATTCTTCTCGCGGCCCTGGCGTCAGGCTTGGCGAGGCAGAGGAAGGCAGAGGAGGAGAGGCAGAAAGGGTAGGAGATAGGCTCCCTCGTCTCCCCTTCTCCCCTTCTCGCATCGATTGTACCTGGCGCTGGAGGACTGCAGGGGGGAGACCAAGTTGTTCGGCAAGCGACACCACATAGCCCCAGTGCTCAACATGATCGTCAATCTTGTGTAGCAACGGCAAAATACGTGCCACACAATCGGCCTGTCCCGTTGGCGTCCGCAGATCGTAGACACGCTTCGCCCGCCTGATGAGATAATCGAGGAAGCTGCACGCCGCCTCCACCCGGTGCAGAAACTCCGCCCCGCTGTGCTGTTGCAAGAAACTCGCCGGGTCTTCTCCCTCTGGCAGCTCGACAACGCGCACCCGCATGCCCGCATCGAGCAGCAGTCCAATGCTGCGCTCGGTCGCCGCTCCCCCTGCCGTATCCGCATCAAAGATGAGGACAATCTCTTTGGTCAGGCCCTTTAACATCTCCACATGGCTCGTCGTCAATGCCGTGCCCAACGTCCCCACCGCATGCGTCACCCCCTGGCGGTGACAGGCAACGACATCGGTATATCCCTCCACGAGGAGCACGCGCCCTTGCTGGCCGATCGCCTGTTTCGCCAAATGAAATCCGTACAACGTGCGCCCCTTGTGAAACACGGGCGATTCTGGAGAATTCAGATATTTCGGCCCCTGCCGCGTCGCCTCTCCTTCCAAAGCACGTCCCCCAAAGGCCACTGGCCGTCCCTGACGATCGTGAATGGGGAACATGAGACGATGTCGGAAGCGGTCGTATACCCCGCCACGGTTTTCGCGTGCCACAGCTAAGCCGCTCTGCACTAAGAGCTCTTGGGAAAACCCTTGGCGCTGCATCTCGTGCACCAGATATTCCCAGGCCTCAGGGGCATAACCCAAGCCAAAGCGCGTCATCACCTCACCCGAGAGCTGACGCTGCCGACAATACGCACGCGCCTGCTGCGCCGCGGGATGGTGGAGAAGACAGTGGTGCAAGAAAGTCGCCGCCGCTTGCTGCAGGCGGTAGAGCTGTTGCCAAGCCGACGGAGGCTGGGGAGAAGCAGCGTCCGGAATACGCACCCCATAGCGCTCCGCTAAGAGCCGTACCGCTTCGGGAAACGTCAAGTGGTCATGGTGCATGACAAAGCTAATGACGTTACCACCAGCCTGACAGCCAAAGCAATGAAACACCCCCTTGGCGGGATTCACGGTAAAGGACGGGGTCTTTTCCTGATGGAAAGGACAGAGGCCTTTCGCATTGGCCCCACGTTGCGTAAGTTGTACGTAGTCGCCAATGACATCGACGATATTGGCACGCTGTAAAACGTCCTGAATCGTCTCTTCAGGAATGCGTTGGCTCACCACTCTTACCCCTCGAGTTCCACCACTGTCGTGCCTCCCCCACCCTCTCCAGCTTGGAAACGCCGTACCAAGGGATGATGCTGTAAGAACTCGTGAATGGCATGGCGTAGCCGGCCACTGCCAATGCCATGGATAATCCGCACGCTGGGGAGACCCTGCCGACAGGCACGGTCGAGATACTGCTCAACTGCCGGTAAGGCGTCATCCACGGTGCTCCCCATCAGGCGAAGCTCAGCTGCCAGCCCTCCCTCAGGCGCCGAGCGCTGGCGGCGTCTTGACACAGCGCGCCGCCCGGGTTCCGGGCGGGTCCCTGCCGTAGACTCCTGCGCCCGTTCAAGATCAGACGCCGCCACCGTAAGCGTCTTGTTACCAACGGCAACCTGCACATTTCCATTGGCCGCCACCTCGGTCAGTACCCGCCCAGTAATCTGCAGACCCCGCACCCGCACGTGTTCACCCACCTGCAGGGGCTGCACCGGCAGATCGGCCTCTGGCGAAGCCACCGCAAGGGAAGCAATCGCCTCTTCTGCCCGCTGCCAGATCGCCTGGGGAAAGGCGAACGTTTGCCCTGCCGGCGCCTGGCGACGCAACGCGGCAAGCGTCGCATCCAGCTCTTGCCGCACGCTTTTGAGAAGGGCATAACCCTCGGCCTGCAGGCTTTGCCGCACCCGCAACTCTTCCGCCTGCGCCTGGGTCAGCACGGCCTGGGCCTCCGTGTGCAACTGCGCGATCTCAGCCCGCTCTGCCTGCATGCGTTGCTGCTCGACGTCCAACGCCTGACGCTGACTTTCAAGATGCGCCAGTAACTGCTCACTGCGCCTAGGAATCGCTCCCATTTCGTGCTGCGCCCGGCCAATGACAGCTGGCGGGATACCAAGTTTTTCCGCAATCACAAAGGCTTGACTCCGACCGGGCAAGCCATAGACCAGCCGATAACGCGGCTGCAGCGTCTCGGCGTCAAAGGCAACCGTGGCGCAGGTCACCTCTGGCGTCGACATGGCAAACGTTTTAATCGTACTATGATGCGTCGTCGCCACCGTCATCGCCCCACGCTGCAGAAAATAGTCCAATATGGCGATACCCAATGGGCCACCTTCCAGCGGATCGGTTCCCGCGCCGAGCTCGTCGAGGAGCACCAACGAACGCGGCGTGGCCTGCTGCATCATGGTACAAATGTTGGCGAGATGCGCCGAAAAGGTGCTGAGGTTCTGCTGCAGACTCTGTTCATCCCCAAGATCGACAAAGACCTCGCTAAAGACCGGCAAGACACTCTCGGCGCTCGCTGGAATGTGCAACCCTGACTGCGCCATCAAGACCAACAAACCCACCGTCTTCAGGAGTGCCGTTTTGCCACCAGTATTGGGACCGGTGACGACCAATATGTGGCTTTCCGGTCCGATGTGGACGTCGATCGGCACCGGGGAGGCGAGCAGCGGATGACGTGCTGCCAGCAACTGCAAACGGGGCTCTACGGTAAAACGGGGCGCCGTCCCGTGCATCTGGAGGCTCAGTCGCCCCTTGGCAACGAGAAAATCCACCTCCCCGACAAGCCGCAGCGCTTGCGTCAACCCCACACTTTGCACCGCGACCCGTCTCGTCAGATGGCGTAAGACCTCGCGTACCGCGCGTTCTTCTTCCGCCTGGGCATGCAACAACTGATTGTTGAGATCAACAACACCATCTGGCTCAACATAGACCGTTGCCCCACTGGCCGATTCGCCATGCACGATGCCACGCAAGGCGCGACGAAAATCGGCTTTGAGGGGAATCACAAAACGATCATTGCGGATGGTCACCAGCGCGTCCTGCACCACCGCCCGGTGTTCCGTCAAGAGTTCTTGCAGGTGGCGCTGGATACGCTGGCGCAGCCGTTGCAACGTCTGGCGCACCTGCTGTAACGCCGCACTGGCCTGATCGCGCACATGTCCTTGCTCATCAATGGCACTGCGAATCTCACGCAGCAGGATGCCAAAATCCGCCATGGGGGCGAGGCGGCGGCCGACCCGCAAGGCGCGATGCGCCTCCTCGGAGGCATAACGCCGCAGACGCTGCATACTTTCAAGACCATAGGCGACTTCTAAAAGCTGCAGCGCTTCCAGATAGAAGCCATCAATCGCAGTCATGGCCAAATGAGCACGAAGATCAATGAGAGGAGAAAGAGGCGGTGCATCACCGGCAATGAGGAGATCAACAATTTCTGAAGTTTCCTGGAGTTGTTGCATCAGCGTGACACGGTCGCTAAGCGGCTGCAGTTGCGCCGCCAGCGCAGCCCCCATGGGTGTCACGGTATAGGCTTGGAGGTCACGTCTGATGTGCGTATAATCCAGGACTCTTTCCGTGTGTTCATTCATGCACGCACCCTACGCTCGCCGCGCATTGGCTGCCAACGTGCAATGGAAAAAATCCATCGAACCTCTAGCGACAGGCCGACTATGTTTAGATATCGAGCAGCTGTCGCGCTTTGGCGGCTTTCTTTTTCGCCGCGATGATCTTGCGCTTACGCTTCACACTCGGCTTCTCGTAATACTCGCGCCGACGAATTTCCGACAACACGCCGGCTTTCTCACATTGCTTTTTAAACCGCCGCAAGGCATTCTCGAACGGCTCGCTTTCGCGTACTTTAACGCCTGGCATACATGCATCTCTCCTTTCTAACTCACGCCTCCCTTATCAGTCCGCACCATCACTGACCCACCTGGCCTATGCGTATCACAGCCAAGAACTGAGGAAAGCACAATGTGAGTATAAGCTGTTATTATAAAGCTTCTTAATATACGGTGCAAGTGGGGAATGAGGAGAAAAAGCAAGACATTATGCCTCTGCGCCACGAGGCGAAGGCGCGACGGGCAATGGAGTGCGTTCCCCTTTGCCGCCACGAGGCCGACCAAAGCGCCGTTGCAACTCGCGCAACACCTCGTGGGGATGAACGCCATGATAGCCCAACAGGACCAGCGCGTGAAACCACAGGTCGGCCATTTCGTACACGACCTCTGCCGACGTCCCATTTTTGCTCGCCAGCAGGACTTCGGCCGCCTCCTCCACGACCTTTTTGCAGATACCGTCCTGCCCACGCTGAAACAACCGCTGCACGTATGAGCTCGCATCACCCGCGTCACGACGGCGCAGAATAAGATGATAGAGAGCAGCAAGAAGCTCCGTCACGGAGGGGAGAGCGGCTTCCTCGCCGGCCTCAGCCGCGGCCGTCACCAGGGGTAGGGTGCGGTAAAAACACGAACGCTGACCTGTGTGACAGGCCACGTTATGCTGTACCACGTGCACGAGGAGCGTATCACCGTCACAGTCGTAGTGCACGGCAGTCACCCGTTGCACATTGCCCGACTCCTCCCCTTTTTTCCACAAGGTCTGCCGGGAACGGCTCCAGAAGTGTGTATAGCCCGTACGCAAGGTCAGCTCGAGCGCTTCTTGGTTCATATAGGCGAGCATGAGCACGGTGCCGTCACTCGCCTCTTGCACAATCGCCGGTAATAGGCCATCGGCACCAAAACGGAGATCTGCAGGAAGGTCAAACATCACATCTCCTCGCCAGCGCCATGGTCGAGCCGCACCGCCACCCCACAGGCATGCAAATAGCGCTTGGCATCCGCAATCGTATACGTCCCAAAGTGGAAGATCGATGCTGCCAGCACCGCGTCCGCGCCGCCAATGGTGAGCCCCTGGCAGAGGTGTTCAAGCGTCCCGACACCGCCCGAGGCGATGACCGGAATCCCCACCGCATCGGCAATATGGCGCGTCAGAGCCAAATCATACCCAGAGCCTGTGCCATCACGGTCCATGCTGGTGAGGAGAATTTCCCCCGCTCCCAAGGCTTCGACTTCCTGTGCCCAGGCCACCGCATCGCGACCCGTCGCCTGGCGTCCCCCATGGGTAAACACCTCCCAGGCGGCAGGGCTCTGCTGGCGGCGTTTCGCATCAATCGCCACCACCATGCACTGACTCCCAAACATCTCTGCGGCTTCACGCACCAAGGACGGACGCCGCACCGCCGCGGTGTTGATCGAGACCTTATCCGCCCCAGCACGCAGGATGTCGCGAATCTCGTCCGTGCCCTGGATCCCCCCGCCAACCGTCAGGGGCATACAGATGCTCTGCGCCGTGCGGCGTACCACATCAATGAGAATCTGGCGCTTCTCGTGTGATGCCGTAATGTCGAGAAAGGTGAGCTCGTCCGCGCCCTGCGCATCATAGGCCTGGGCCGCGGCCACCGGGTCGCCCGCATCGCGCAGGTTGACGAACTTGACCCCTTTGACGACCCGTCCATCCTTCACGTCCAGACAGGGAATAATCCGCTTTGCTAACACCGCTCTCTACTCCCCTCGCAGCGCGGCACAGGCCTGTTGGTAGCTGAAGCGTCCCTCATACAGGGCCTTGCCAACGATGACCGCCGTGACCCCCAACGGCTCCAAGGCTGCCAGCTGCCGCAAGTCGTCCAGGCACGAGACACCTCCCGAGGCAATCACCGGCACCGTGACCTGCTGCGCCAGCGCACGGATAGCGGAGATATTCGGTCCTTGTAACATGCCGTCACGGCTGATATCGGTATAGATAATCGCGGCCACACCGGCAGCAGCCACCTGCTGCGCCAATGCCAAGGGCTCGACCTCCGAGACCGTCTGCCAACCGCGCACGGCAACATGGCCGTTGCGGCTATCAATGCCAACGCAGACACGCCCAGGAAAACGTCGCGTTGCCTGTACCAGGGTCTCCCGCTGCTCCAACGCCGAGGTGCCGAGCACCACGCGCTGCACGCCAGCGGCAAGTACACGCTCGATGGTAGCCAGGTCACGGAGTCCACCTCCGAGTTGGATGGGGATCGGCACGGCCTGCGCCACCCGCTGAATCACCTTGGCGTTCTGCACGCAACCGCTAAAGGCACCGTCGAGATCCACGACGTGCAAGAGCGCCGCCCCTGCCTCCGCCCAGCGTTGCGCCATGGCGACCGGGTCATCGCTATACACGGTCTGCTGCTCCGCCTGTCCTTGCAGCAAACGCACGCATTTGCCGGCACGGATATCGAGCGCCGGAATTACTTGCACCCTCGCCTCCCCTGGCTCAGCGCCACAAAATTACGCAGGATACGTAGCCCGTAGGCTTGGCTCTTTTCGGGATGAAATTGGGTCGCATAGAGATTGTCGCGCCACAGAACCGAGGCAAAGTCCTTCCCATAATCTGTACACGCCACCACCACCCGTGCGTCTGTGGGCTCCGCGTAATACGAGTGCACAAAGTAGGTAAACGCCCCATCCGGGATGCCGTCGAGTAGCGGACATGGCCGCTGCATGTGGAGCTGATTCCAGCCCATGTGCGGCACTTTCAGCCGCCTGGACTGCACGTACATATCGTCGGGAAAACGCCGCACGGCACCGTCAAAGATGGCCAGACCCGGACTGTAACCAAACTCGTCGCTCTCCGCAAACAACACCTGCATCCCCACACAAATGGCCAGGACCGGGCGTCCTGCGGCAATGACTTGACGCAGCGCCTGATCAAGACCACGCGCGCGCAGATTGTGGAGACAATCACGAAACGCTCCCACACCGGGGAACACAACAGCATCGGCCCGTGCCACGACCTCGGGCTCTGCACTCACTTGCACTGCAGCACCCACCCGCAGCAGGCTGTTCTGCACGCTCCAGAGATTTCCTCGACCATAATCAACAATCGTCATCATAGGCAGTTCCTAGCCAAACGCGTCTTTGGTGGTCAGTAAGCCGGTCAAGCGCGTCTCCAGCTGCGTGGCCTCATCAGCCGCGCGCGCAAAGGCTTTAAAGAGCACTTCGGCAATATGATGGCGGTTGCGGCCATAGTGCAGGTTACAATGGAGCGTAGCGCGGCTGTGCGCCACAAACCCGAGAAAAAACGTCTCGACCAACTCGACGTCAAAGGTACCAATGCGTCCGGGGGGGAAATTAACGTGATACACCAGGTACGGGCGATCGCAGAAGTCAAGCACCACCGTGGCCAACGCCTCCTCTAAAGGGACGCTCGCCGTGGCGTAACGGCGCAGACCCCGCTTGTCGCCCATGGCTTGATGCCACGCCTGTCCAAGACAAATCCCCACATCCTCGACCGTATGGTGGTAGTCCACGTCCAGGTCGCCTTCGGCATGCACCTCAAGGTCGAAAAAACCGTGACGGGCGATCATGCTCAGCATGTGATCGAAAAACGGGATACCGGTATGCACGGTATACAGGCCACTGCCGTCCAGATCAAGCGACACGCTAATGGCAGTTTCTGTCGTCCGACGCTGGATAGTCCCACGGCGTTCCATAATCCTCCTCATGCGGTGAGATAGGCACGTAGCTGCCGAATCAGGTGCATGATCGGCTCGTACTTGGTCTTGTGACTGGCCCGGTTGACCACCAAACGGGCGGTGGAGCGGACGATTTCCTCGACCTCAACAAGGCCATTTTCGCGCAGCGTGCGACCGGTTTGCACCAGGTCGACGATGAGGTCACTGAGGCCCACCAGCGGCGCCAACTCGACCGCCCCGCCCAAGTAGATGATCTCGACCTGCACCCCTTTCTTGGTGAAATGTTCTTCCGTCAAGCGCGGAAACTTCGTCGCCACTTTGACATGCGACCAGCTCGAGGCATCGACGTGGCGGCGCTGCTCCTGCGGTCGGGCGACGACGAGGCGACAGGCGCCAAACTTGAGATCGAGCGGCTCATAGATATCCTTCAGTTGTTCAAGAAGATCATCCTTGCCGACAATGCCCATATCGGCCGCGCCGTATTCCACATACGTGGGGATATCCGCACCGCGCAAGAGGAGAAAGCGCACCCCCTGCGCGGGGAAAGGCAGGATCAACCGGCGGCTCTCCTGTTCATTGGCTAGGGCCTGGCAGTCAAAGCCAATTTTTTTCAAAAGCGTGAGCGTATCGGGCAACATCCGCCCCTTGGGGAGCGCCATGGTAATCTCGGTTGCTAGCCCTCGCGCCATATCTTTGCTCCCAACGCTGCCAACTTGACTTCGATACGCTCATAGCCACGATCCAGGTGATACATGCGTGATACCACCGTATCCCCTTGCGCCGCCAGCCCCGCAAGGATCAGGCAAGCAGAGGCGCGCAAATCGGTGGCCATCACTTCGGCCCCACTGAGGGCACGCTGGCCGCCGTGCACGCGTGCCACGTTGCCGTGCACGGTAATCAGCGCCCCCATACGGCGCAATTCTGCCACGTGCATAAAACGATTTTCAAATACCGTCTCGCAAATGGTACTGGTACCCTGCGCCAGCGCCATGAGCGCCATGAGCTGCGCCTGCATGTCGGTAGGGAACCCCGGATACGGTGCCGTGTCAACGTGCACAGGCCGCAGTGCCTCACCGCCCTCAACACGTATCGTCCGGTCCTCCACGCACACTGCCACCCCTGCCTGGCGCAGCGTCTGTATGACCACCTCAAGGTGATCGGGACAACAGTTCCCCACCTCTACTTGCCCGCCAGTGATCGCTGCCGCTACCGCAAACGTTCCGGCTTCAATGCGATCGGGGATAACCGTGTATTGAAAAGGCTGGAGAGACGGTACCCCTTCGATCTCAATGGTGTCCGTCCCCGCCCCCTCGATGCGAGCCCCCATCTGCTGTAAGGCTTCCGCCAGACAAACGATTTCCGGCTCACACGCCGCCGGGTGGATACGACTGCGGCCACGCGCCAGGGCTGCCGCCATCATCAGATTCTCCGTCCCGGTCACGGTGGGCAGGCGCAAGGTGATATCGGCACCGCATAAACGTCGTGCCCGAGCCCACACATAGCCATGATCCAGCTCGATCTCGGCCCCGAGGGCGCATAGACCGGCAAGATGTTGATCAATCGGCCGGGGGCCAATGGCGCAGCCGCCAGGCAGAGACACACGCGCCTGCCCGTAGCGTGCAACCAGAGGGCCTAATAACAGCACCGAGGCGCGCATCGTCTTCACCAGATCATACGGGGCTTCGTAACCTGACAACGACATCGCATGCAACCGCATTTTGCCGCTACCGAGCGTTTGCACCTGGACACCAAGCCGCTGCAACAGGGCGCTAAACGTGCGAATATCACCCAAGTCCGGGACATTGCTAATATCACATGGGCCATCACTAAGCAAGGTCGCAGCCATCAACGGTAAGGCAGCGTTTTTCGCCCCACTGATCTCAACCCGACCGTGTAAGGCGTTGCCGCCCTGAATAACGATACGTTGCACAGGTGTCTCCTAGGGCATGCGTGCCCACACGACCCGATCGATCCCCGCCATGTCCTGGTATACGCCGACGTCTTGAAATTGACCACAAGCTCGGATATGATCCACGACCGCCGCAGCCTGACGCCATCCCACTTCCAACAGCAGACTGCCTCCTGGCGCCAACACCGCAGGGCTGGTGGCAATGAGGCGGCGGATCAAGCATAAGCCATCGCCACCGCCAAGCAGAGCCCCAGGCGGTTCATATCCTTGAATTTCTCGAGGTAGTTGCTGCCACTCCGCCGTGGTTACGTAGGGCAAATTGCTCACACAGAGGGCAAACTTCCTGCCCTGCAGGGGGGTCACCAGATCGCCGCAGATCCAGGTCAGACGCGCGGCGACCTGCAGGCGTTGCGCATTCCACTGCGCCACGCGTAGTGCCCCAAGCGCGCGATCAATCCCCCACACCTGGCTCTGGGGCAGAGTATGCGCCAGGCTAATAGCCAGGTTACCACTGCCAGTCCCGACATCAAGCAGAGAAAGCGGTGCTTGCTGCCTCGCCTGCCACCACTGCTGTGCCAGACGTACCCCCTGCTCGACCAACAGCTCGCTTTCCGGACGTGGGATGAGAACGTAGGGATTGACGACAAATTCTAATGACCAAAATTCCTGTCGGCCCGTAATATACTGCAGCGGCTCGCCACGCAAGCGCCGCTCGAGGCGCGCGGCATAACTCTGATACTGCTGGGCACTGAGCAAGCGGCGGGCTTCAACATAGAGCAGTGGGCGTGCCATCTGCAGCAGATCGGCGAGGAGCACCTCAGCAGTGGCACGGGCTTCCGCAATGCCGGCCGCTTCGAGACGGTGCCACGCCGCCTTTAGGGCCTCGCCAATCGTCAGACTCATGCCTCTATGGCCTGTAATCTCGCAGTCTGATCGGCAAGCGAGAGGGCTTCAATAAGCTCCTCCAAGTCTCCTGCCAAGATCTCCTCTAGCCGATAGAGAGTCAGATTGATGCGATGGTCAGTCACCCGTGCCTGCGGAAAATTGTACGTGCGGATCCGCTCGCTGCGATCCCCACTGCCAATCTGGGCGCGGCGCTGTTGCGACAATTGCGCCTGCTGTTCACTTTGGAGGATATCGAGAAGGCGGGCGCGCAACACCTTCATGGCTTTGGCCCGGTTCTTGTGCTGGGACTTCTCGTCCTGACAGGACACGACAATGCGCAGATCTTTGCGCTCCTTCGGCTCGTAGGTAATACGTACGGCAGAGTCCGTGGTGTTGACGCTTTGCCCGCCCGGTCCGGAGGAGCGAAAGACATCGATGCGCAGATCGGCAGGATCGATGTCCACGTCCACTTCCTCCGCTTCGGGCAGAATC
>Ga0081538_10002692_pt1 | contig 17080 bp, 18 predicted proteins | sample TabmetS5T2R1_FD_71022 | JGI IMG/M metagenome (GOLD analysis project Ga0081538, IMG submission 71022) | Tabebuia heterophylla rhizosphere microbial communities from the University of Puerto Rico - S5T2R1 | ecosystem: Host-associated > Plants > Roots > Rhizosphere ... | reverse complement strand
GGCGCCTTCTTCACCTACACCGGCGCGATCGTCGCCCACCTGACCACCGGCTACGCCCTCAACGAGCTGCCGCTGCTGACCGTCCTGACCGTCCTGACCGTGCGGTCTTGGGCCCTGCGACCCCCAGCCGCCGCCTGGAGCCGCACACCCACCGCACCACTGGCCGCCCCGGTCCAGACACCCCGGTGTCGCGCACACCATTCCGGTGATCGGCACGGGGCCGCGGGTGCGGGCGAGGCGCCGCGGGCGCGGATATGCCACGGAAGGATCGGTGAGTGAAGCTGGCCCGCACGCCTAGCCTCGTCGTACGCAATCTGTTGTTCACCGTCGTGGTGCCAGGGCTGGGAGGAGCGTGGGTCCCCTGGTGGATCCTGACGCGTCGTGGGGGCGCTGCTACTCCGGCCGCGTGGGAGGCGGTCCCGGTCATCGCGGCCGGGACGGCCCTGTACGTGTGGTCCGTCTGGAACTTCGCGGCGGTGGGACGTGGCACGCCCGGCCCCTGGGACGCACCGTCGCGTGTGGTCGCGGCCGGGCCCTACCGCTGGGTGCGCAACCCGATCTACCTTGCCGCGCTCCTGATCGTGCTGGGGGAGGCATGGCTGTTCTTGTCGCTGCCGCTGTGGCATACGCCGTCGCCATGGCGATCTTGTTCCACCTGTTCGTCATCGGCTACGAAGAACCGACGCTCCGGCGCCGCTTCGGCAGCACCTACCTGGAGTACCAGCGCACGGTCCCGCGCTGGATCCCCCGTCGGCCGCGCCAGGGTTAGGAACTCGGTTTCTTCCCTTGCCCTATGCCGGGATATTGCGGCCTCGACGCTCGCCCGCGACCTGCGCGACCTGCGCCTTGCACAGCGCTTAGCCGCGTGTAGTCCGCGACTACCTGGAGAAGCCCCCCTCGGGGGAGTGGCGGCCGTGCCGCAAGGTGCGCTTCGCGCGATTGATGCATCGGCCTGGCCGCGTTCTTGGCCTGCGGTCCGCGCCGCCTGCGGCGGCCATCTCAGCTGACCCGATTGCCAGGCAAGGTAGTGGCGCATGCACACCGCTCTCGCGCCCAGTCGACGCCGGCATATCTGCATTGCCCAGTGAACAGGATTCAAGCGACCGCACGAGCCAGCGCAAGCAGCAGCAGGTGACGCCCCGCGGCGTGGTGTAAGTGGCTCCGTGCGGGGTCAGCGTCGGGAGTCTATGCCGGCATGAGCTGGGCTGGCGCCACCTCCGTTGTTGTCGCGGTGAGCAGGGCCATGGAGCCTTCGGACAGGTAGCGGCGGTCGCTGACCTGCCACTCATCGTGGGCCTCGACCAGGACCGCCCCGGCCAGCCGCAGCAGCGCCTCGGGATTGGGGAACACCCCGACCACGTCGGTGCGTCGCTTGATTTCTTTGTTCAAGCGCTCCAAGGGGTTGGTCGACCAGAGCTTCTTCCCGTGGCTGGGTGGGAAGCTGGTGAAGGCCAGCAGCTCCTCCGCGCTGTCGCGCAGCATCGCCTCCAGCTTGGGGAACTGGCGGCCCAGCATCCCGGCGATGCCATCGAGCTGGTCGTGGACGTGGGCGGCGTCGGGCTGGGCGAAGCTGGTGCGGATGGCCGCGGCGACCATCTCGGCGGAGCCCTTGGGGACCTTGGCCAGTAGATTGCGGAGGCGGTGGGCCTGTATGGGAATGACGTGCCGGTTTTTCGTCTTGGCGTTGCTTGGTGTCGTATGCGCGCATGCGCGTATCAATGGAGATCCGTTGGCAGCTGGCCGCCAGGTTCGAGGCGCTGCTGCCGCACCTCAACGAGCGGCAGCGGCGCCTGCTGCTGGCAACCGAGGCCCGGCTGCTGGGCCATGGGGGCGTGCGCGCCGTCGCCCAGGTGGCCAAGGTCAGCGAGACCACCATCCGCAAGGGCCTGCTGGAGCTGGACGCGGACCAGGGGCCACTGCCGCTCGGCCGCGCCAGGCGGCCGGGTGGTGGGCGCAAACGGGCCGAGGACAACGACCCAGGACTGGTGCCTGCCCTGCTAGGGCTGGTCGAGCCGGACGAGCGGGGCGACCCGATGTCGCCGCTGCGGTGGACGACCAAATCGCTGCGGCACCTGGCCACAGAGCTGGCCCGGCAGGGACATGCGGTGTCGGCGTCCACGGTCGGCAGGCTGCTGCGCGAGCAGGGCTTTAGCCTGCAGGGCACCGCCAAGACCCTGGAGGGCGCCCAGCACCCGACCGGGACGCGCAGTTCCGCGACATCTATGAGCAGGTCAAGGCGCAGCAGGCCGACGGGGAGCCGGTCATCAGCGTCGATGCCAAGAAGAAGGAGATGCTGGGGCAGCTGCCCAACGCCGGCCGGGAGTGGCGCCCCAAGGGCGACCCGATCCGCGTCGAGGATCACAGCTTCTTCACCGCTCCCCACGGCGAGCAGGCCATCCCGTATGGCGTCTATGACCTCACCCGGGATGCCGGCTGGGTCAACGTCGGCGTCGATCACGACACCGCCACGTTCGCGGTGGCATCCATCCGCCGCTGGTGGCAGGCGCCCGGCCGGCTCGACTACCCCGACGCGACCCGGCTGCTGATCACCGCGGACGCCGGCGGCTCCAACAGCTGCCGCTACCGGGTCTGGAAGGCGGAGCTGGCCCGGCTGGCCGCCGAGGCGGGCCTGACCGTCACGGTCTGCCATTTCCCGCCGGGCACCTCCAAGTGGAACAAGATCGAGCACCGGCTGTTTTCGCAGCTCACGATGAACTGGCGCGGCCGGCCGTTGACCAGCCATGAGGTTGTGGTCAACGCCATCGGCTCCACCCGGACCCGCACCGGGCTGCGGGTCCAGGCCGAGCTGGACCGGGGGGCCTACCCGACCGGGGTCGCGGTCAGCAAGGCGCACCTGGCGGTGCTGCCGATCCAGCCGCACGCCACCCACGGCGCATGGAACTCCACCATCTCCCCAGCCGCTGGGCTGCCCAGCCCGCAAGCGGGCACCAGCGGCCCACCGGCAGCGGCCAAGCGCGCGGCGATGCTGCGAATCCTGGCGCACCCGCGGCTGACTGGCATGCCCCGACAGGAGCTGGACGCCCTGGCCGACAGGCTGGCCCCGCGCAGGCGGCCGCCCGGGAGCAGCGCTGCTACCAGCAGCGCGGCGGTCCGCGCCGCCAGAGCCCCGGCGCCCACGGCCGGCCGATCCTGTCAGATCGCGACCGGCTTCTGGTCGCCGTGGTCTCCCTGCGGCAGGTGTGCTCCCAGCAGGTGCTGGCCGACCTGCTCGGGGTGACCCAGCCGGTGATCGGCCCCGCGGTCAAGGAGACCCGGCGGCTTCTGGCCGAGCAGCAGCACACCATCACGCCGACCGCACTACGCCTTGGCTGCCCGCAGGACGTCCTCGACTACACCCACACCGGCAACGCCCGAACCGACCCGGCCCGGTTACGCCGTCATCAGCAGCTGGCCGATCCAGCCCTGACCGGCATGCCCCGCACCGACCTGGATCTGCTGGTGGAGCGCCTGTCGATCCGGCAGGCCGCCCTGGTCGAGCGGCGCCGCCACCAGCGCCGAGGCGGGGACCGGCTGCCGGGCACCAGAAGGGGCATCTTCCAGCAGAAGATCACCGACCCTGAACGGGTCCTGGCCACCGTCTTGCACCTGCGCCAGGTCTGCACCCAGGCGGCACTGGCCGACCTGTTTGAGGTGAGCCGTGGCACCATCCGCAACGCGATCCACGACGTGCTCCCCCTGCTGGAGGAAGACGACTTCCAGCTCCCACCCTCGCCCGTGCGGCTTCGCAGCAAGGCGGAGGTACTCGCCTTGGCCACCGCCCACGACACCGCATCGGCGGCCAGCAAGCCACCAGCTTGAATCTGCACAGGCCCAGTGGACCCGGCACCGCTGGACGGCCGCGCCGGCCATGACCGCCTGGACGGCTTGACGCAGCCCGAGGTGGGCGTCGGCGATGACCAGCTGCACCCCGGCCAGCCCGCGTGCCTTCAGGCTGCGCAGGAAGGCGGTCCAGAAGGCCCCATCCTCAGAATCGCCGACGGCGAAGCCCAGCACCTCGCGGCGGCCGTCACCACACACCCCGGTGGCGACCACGACGGCCTGGGCGACCACCCGGCGGTTGACCCTTGCCTTGCCGTAGGTCGCGTCGATGAACACATAGGGGAAGCTCTGGCCGGCCAGCGAGCGATCCCGGAAGGCGCCGACCTCGGCATCCAGGTCGGCGCCGATCCGGGAGACCGCGCTCTTGGAGATGCCGCTGTCGGCGCCGAGCGCCCGGACCAGGTCGTCGACCTTGCGGGTGCTGACCCCGTGCAGGTAGGCCTCCCTGACCACGGCCAACAGGGCCTGGTCGACCCGGCGGGGCCGCTCCAACAGCGAGGGGAAGAACGACCCGGCCCGCAGCTTGGGGAGCCGTAGCTCCAGATCCCCGGCCGTCGTGGACAGCACCCGGGCCCGATGCCCGTTGCGCTGGGCCAACCGGTCCGGCGTGCGCTGGTGGGGGGCGGCACCGATCACGGCGGTGAGCTCGGCCTCGATGAGGGCCTGGTAGATGGTCTGGGCGGCCTGGCGGACGCGGTCGTCCACCTGGGCGGCCTTCAGTGGGTCCAGGACTTCGATGAGTGCAGACTGGTCAAGGGCCACCGTGCGTTGTGTCCTTTCGCGAGCACCATTGGTCTGGTCTCGCTGACCATCGCACGGTGGCCACTCCAACATGCACAGCGACGCCGTCGAGGTCCTGCTACCTACACCACTCGGTGGGACGCCACTGCCGATCGCCACGCCGACCTGTGGTTTGCCTGCTTGCCGGGCTCCAGAAGCGGCGAAGTTACTGGTACAACGATGCTCACGCGTGGTGGCCACGGCTCCGGCTCGGCCGGAGGGTGAGGCCCGTCCCGGTGACCACTGCATCGCTGGCAAGAGCCCGGAGGGCTCGCGGCAGCCTGGGTGGGCGGAACTTGGCGGTGCGCAAACCAACCGTTGCTTTGAGGCGCAAGCGCTGAGCGTAGATTGAGCCGAGCTTCTCGGTCCGGCGCCGCCGCGGCCTTATTGCCGTCCTTCGACGAACCGGCGGACGGCTTGGTCGATATCCTCGCCGGCCTGTTCGACCTCTTCCATATAGAGCCGGCCCCAAGCGATGCGATCATCCGCGACGCCGAAAAGGGTGACTCCTCGCATCGCGAACGGTGACCCGTCGGCTCGATTGCCGGTCCAATGCCATTCTGCCCAGACGGTGTCGCCCTCGGCAGTGATGGCCAGCAACTCCGAGTGGAAATCAGGTATGGCGCCATAGATCGCGGTCCAGTTTTTCCTCACCTGCTCGCGACCACCGAACCCGCGATTCGGATGGGCGGGCTGCTCGCTCCGGTAATCTGGATGCATGCAGGCGAGGTGCGCCTCCAGATCGTGCGCGTTCATGGCGCGATGTAGGCGCTCGACGACGTCCTTCGGGTTCGCTTGGCCAGTGCCCACGTTACTCCCTTCGTCGGTGCCAATCGTTTTGAGCGGGACGTCCGGCTCGGCTGGCCTCGGCGCTCGATTGTCCTGTACGCCGTTTGGGCAAGTCCCGCAGGAAGGCGGCAGCCATTTGCGAGGGCGGTCATTGTCGATACAATCCAGAAATCGGGCGAGGGGAGGCATGATGGCGATGTCGCTTAGATGTGCGGACACCGGGGCCGACTGCCGCGGCGAGTGGACGACCGACACCGAAGGCGAGTTCTGGAAGCACTGGGAGCTGCATGTCGCCGAGGCGCATCCCGATCTGGTGGTCACGCCGGAGCTCCGGGAGCAGACCAAGGGTTTCGTTCGGGAGGTCTAAAGCGCACGTTGTCCTTGCGGCCCCGCGTAAGGACGTTGCCGTGTGCTCGAAGCGGGAGGACGCCCTCGGCCAGCAGCGGAGGCGCCCTCTCACTGTGCAGCCTCTCAGGGCGGTGCGGGCCGCGGTCGCGACGGCCGTTCGAGTAGCCGTGTTAACCAGCTGATCGGGCCAGACGATTCCGCACGCGGCATCGGGGCCGGATGCCGCAGACCTGACCTCTTGCATGCCATACACGTCCTCCGCGACCACTAAACGGATCCGCCGGAGCTTCAGCTGGGGTCAGGAACGGGGCGGTGGGACTTGGAGGTCGGCCTCGCCCTCGGCCATCAGGTCGGTCTTGGCGTCACCCGCCAAGTCGCCACTCGCGGAGAGGAGGAAAATTTTCACTCCCGAATCGTCGCTGCGCCATTCCGCGACGAGACTCTGCTCCTGCTGCACGAATCGGTAGTAGTCAGCGAAGGCGGAGGGTGGGAAGAAGATCACCACCGATATCTCGCCCACGTGCCCGAGGCCGCGGGTCTTCATCTCGGCTTCGTCGAAGATCATCCAGATGGACTTGATCGAGGGGTCGTCGTGGCCTTCCTTCAGCCAGAGGATCAGCTTGACATCTTCGAAGCGCTTCCCGTCCTGGAGACGCGCACCATGGTAGATTCGGTACGAGGAAATTTCGGCCCGCCCCATAATGCTCGACCTCCTGACCGTTGAAGGCGCCGCACGCAGGATCCTGCGGTGGTTGGCCCGGGTCAAGTCGCACATTCACGACAGATGAGAAAGAACAGGCGCGAGCGGTTCAAGCTCTGTCAAGGAGTCAAGCGGGGCGTCCGCTCCCAGCTCGCGCAGCGGGTGACGAGGGGATGGCCGCGCAGTGACGCTGACCTGCGCTTCTGTGGTGGTGGAGCTGAGGGATTTGAACCCTGACCCCTTGCATGCCATGCAGGTTCGGGCCGCTCTGCTCCTCCAGGTCAGAAGCGGTCCATCTTGGTCGACAGTCCACGCGGAGTGACCGCGACTATCCGCTACGTACCGCTCCTGACCGCTGCTAATGGCATGTGGGTGGCACGACCTGCGAGTACGGCGAGTACAACGGAGGCTCCCAGCTGGCGGCGATGGCTCCCAGCTCGGCCCGAGGTGGGCCCGTCGTCGGTGACCACCGGCTCGTGGGCAACAGCCTGAAAGGGCTCGCGGCAGCTGGGTGGCGAGACTTGAACGCTGACCAGTCTCCTGGAGGATGACCTGGTTGCGGCGGCACTGGTGGGCGCCGCCTGGTGCGCTGGTTCAGGCTGGCCGGACGGTGGCGGCGGTGCCGTAGGCGACGATCTCGGCCAGGCCGTTGCCGAGGTCTGAGGAGTCGAACCGCACCCCGAGGACGGCGTTGCCGCCGAGTTGCCGGGCGTGGTCGATGAGGCGCTCCAGGGCCGTGTGCCGGGCCTGGTCGACCACCTCGGTGAACTCCTTGACCTCGCCGGCCTTGAGCGAGCGGACGGTGCCGGTCAGGCCCTTGGTCAGCCCGACGCTGCGCACGATCAGGCCCCAGGACAGGCCGAGGGTGCGTTCCACCGTGTAGCCAGGCAGCTCGAAGGTGGTCGAGGTGGGCATGGCGTCTGCTGGCCCGCCGGTCATGGCTGCACCAGCTGCCCGGACGCCAGCCACCGCCGGGCCTCGTCGGCCGCCCGGGTCAGCGCCCAAAGCGGCCCCAGGCGAGGGTCCACCCCGACCACACTCTCAGCCACCGTCCACCTCCAACCCCTGCGACGTCAAGGGAGAGATCACACCACAGGCGCCGCCCACTGGCGAGGCGCCGCCGGTTCGACTGGCGGAACGCCGAGACACCCCTGGTGCCGGCGTGCACCGAGACCTCGCTGGCCGCCCTTGGGCAGCCGCGACCAGACCTGCTGGTGGAGGTGGGGAGACTCGAACTCCGCATCGCCGGTCTCCTCCATACGAGGTCAGGGGCTATAGGTGGGGCGACCTGCGGTTTCAGCGAACGTCAAGTGACGCTCCGGTCCGCTGTTGTCCGTCGTTTGCCCAACGGCACGGACCCAGGACGGACCCGAGGGACTGAGGCCTGTCTGACGACTCATGATAGATCTCAGCCTTGCAGCCACTCCACGAGCGCCTTGGTGACCTGTTCCGGTTGGTCCAGAGGGGTCAAGTGACCGGAGCCAGCGACCACGACCAGGCGCGCCCCGGGGATACCTCCGGCGATCTCGGCCGACAGCTCGGGTGGGGTCAGCTGGTCGCCGTCGCCGACCAGCACCAGCGTTGGGCAGTCGATGGCGCCAAGCCCGGGCCGCGAGTCGACCCGGCCGATGATCGCCTGCTGCTGGCGGATGAACGCCTCGGCCCCGGTCTCCTCGGCCATCAGCCGCACCAGCCCCCGGACGGCCGCGTCACCGTGGCGGGAATGGTGGACCAGCAGGGAGAACTGCTGGTCGGCGACCTCGGCGAAGCGGCCGTTGCGCGCCAGCGCGATCTGGGCCTGGCGCCGCTGGGTCAGCTCGGGCGTGTCCGGGCGGGCGCTGGTGTCCAGCAGGGCCAGCCGCGCCACCCGGTCGGGGGCCTGGCGGACGATCTCGAAACAGATGTAGCCGCCCATCGACAGCCCGGCCAGAGCGAACCGTGGTGGGGCGTCGGCCAAGATGCGGCTGGCGATGGCGGTGACGGTGTCGTCGCGGGTGTTGCCGGCAATGGTCACCGGGCCGTGCTGCCACAGGGTCGGGAGCTGCTCGGCGTACAGCCGTGGGGAGGTCAACAGGCCGGGGACCAGCACGATCGGGAACGGTTCGGTCATCTGGATGCCTCCTTGCCGTGGAGCCTCCGGCAGCACGCTCGACGATGACGCCGTGGTTGACGTCAGCGGTCACGCAACCCGCCAATGGCAATCCGTAGCCCGGGCTCGGCCGCCTTCAGCGCTGGTCGCCCAGGAAGGCGAGGACGTGCCCGGCGAAGACCTCGGGGACCAGGACGTCGGCGACGTGCTCCTGGCCCGCGATGACGACGATACGGGCGTCGGGCAGCGCCCCCGCCACCGCCTCGATGTCCGCCTTGGAGGGGTCGGAGCTTTTCTCGCCGGTCACCAGGAGCACCGGCACGGTGATCCTCCCCGCCAGCTCAGGATCCAGCCGGGCCCCGGTCTCGGCGCGGACCTCGCGGGTGATCGTGTGCGCGGCCGCGACCCGTCCGGGCCAGGACGGCGCCGCCTTGAAGGCCTCCATGTCCTCATCCGACAGCAGCTCGAGCGTGCGAAAGACGGTCTCCACGACCCCATCGCGGTCGCCCGCGGCCAACAGCGCCTCCAGGCGCTCCTCGAGTCCGGGAGGCAAGGCGTACACGTCGGGGTCGCGGACCGGCCAGCCCTCATAGAGCACGAGCTTGCCGAGCTTCGAGGTCAGCGTGGCCGCGCCGAACGCTACGATGCCGCCGTGGGAGTGCCCGTACAGGCCAACCGGAGTGCCAGAGGCCGCTGCGACCGCGTCCACCACCGCGGCGACGTCCTCGTACTCGCGCGCCAGGTCGTAGTCGGGGGCGTCGCCGCTGGCGCCACGACCTCGCCGGTCCAGGGCGTGGACGGTGACCTGCGGCTCCAGGTAGGGCAGCAGCGGCCGCCAGCGCGTGTGATCGGCGGGCGTTCCGTGCACCACCACCAGCGGCGGCCCTTTGCCGCTGGTCCAGCAGGCGATCTCGGTGCCGTCGCGGGACACCACCCGGGTCATGGTTGCCCCGCCGACGCCGTTGACCTGGATCGTTCCGTTCCGCATGGTCATGGCTGCCCTCCTTGACCACCTCGCCCCGTCGAGGTCCGGGTTCGGATCATGGACCCTCCTGGTGCACGGACCCGACAAGCATCGGGCCTGCGCTCAGGCGGCGAATCGGTAGACCTACCCATTGCTCATCTGGCCCCCAAGCGGGCGGGCTGACATGCTTGTGGTCCCGTCCCGTGGTGAGGAGGGGCATGCTCGGCGAGCGGGTCCGGCTGGCTGACCTTCTGGCTGCTGTATCGGTGGCCACCGACCTGGGATGGGACAGGAGCCCGAGAAGGCAATCCGCGCCTGGTCGCCGACCGGCGCCTAGTCGTGCTGGCAGGCGCCTGTGCCCGCCGCGTCGATGAAGAAGGTGATCCCGTCGCTTTCGTCTAAGCCAGAGGCGACCCCTACGGCAACCCCTCGTGCGGCGACTCCTAGTAGCTCCCTTCGGGGCTGACGGTCCGGGTGATGACCCAGATGCCACCGGCGCCCTGGCGGACAGGCTGGGCCAGGTGCAGGGTGGCCACCCACTCCGAGCCGGGTGCGCCGACGTCGTAGGCGGCCGGGCCCACCCGGCGCGTCACCGCCCCGGGGATGCCGTACGCAGCGGCGGCATAGGAGGTCGAGACCAACTCCGGCGACAGCAGCCAGGGCTGATGACCGGCGTCGGCGCGCTCTTGGAGTTCTCTGGCCTGCTCCAGCGTCCGGACCGGCCACAGGCCAACAACGGTCTCCGAGTCTGGGCCGGGCTTTGGCTTGGGGGCGGTGCTGGGCGGCCTTGCCTGGCCGGCCGGGGTCGTGGCCGGAGCGGCTCGCTCGATCTGGGCCGGGACGGGCGTGGTTGGCTGGTCGGGTCGGCTCTGGCAGCCCGCCACGGCCAGGGCGACAAGGCCTAGGGCCAGTGGGGCGATGGTCCGGATTGGTCGCATGGCAACCTCCTTGCTGGTGTTGCCACTACGATCGTTCCGTCCGGTTACAGCGGCGACGCCGAACGGCCTCGACCTTGCAGCCGGTTGGTCTCTGTTGGGCGACGGCGAGCGGTCCGCCTCCGCGGGAGGAGATCGACACCTACCGGTCCAGCCTCCCACGCCTCGGCGGCGCGTTCGCCCCTTGGTGATGCCCCCTCCGGGGGAGTGGAGCGGCGCCGCCTACGGCGGCCATCTCAGCCTGACCTGGTTGCCACTTACAGTGATCGGTTGACTTTGTGGTTGTCAGGTTCAGCTGAGGCCCGGGCGATAGGCTAGGCCGTCGGCGCGGGGGCAACCGTCGTAGCAGTCCTGGCTGGTGGAGCCGCCCCAGAGCAGCAGCTCGGTGCCGGTCCAGACGGAGCTGGCGCCCTCACGGGTGAAGGGAGCGTCGGCCATCCGACGCCAGCGGTCGGCTGCGGGGTCGTAGGCGACCCCACCGCCGAGGCTCCACATGAGCACCTCCCGGCCGGTCCAGACGGCCTGGCCGCCGCCGGACTGCGGGCTGTCGGAGCGGGCCGCCGGGCGCCGCCAGTGGTCGCTGGCCGGGTCGTAGATGCCGTTGGTGTAGACCCGCTCTCCCCATTCGTTGTTGCCGCCGTCGAACCACTCCGAGCCGGCGGAGAGCAGCACGATCTCCGAGCCGGTCCAGATCGGCTGCGGGTACATGATCGGCAGCAGTGGGCACGCCCCAAGCGCGCGCCAGGTGCCGGCGGCCAGGTCGTACAGGCCGCCGTGGCAGGCCCGCTCGTTGTCGATGTAGGTGAAGGCGGCCAGCGTGCCGTCGGCCAGTACGACGCTGAACTCGTTGCCGGCGGGCAGCGGCGAGGTCGCCAGCCGCCGCCAGCTCCCGCCGCGCGGGTCCCAGGCGGCCGCCCCCAGCCGCGCCCCGGCGCCGCCCCCGGCCCGCCCAAACACCAGCAGCTCGGTGCCCGACCACAGCGCCGTGTCCCCGCCCAGGGGCGCCCGAGGGATCGGCCGCCAGCTGCGGGTCGCCGGCCGGTAGGCCGCGCCGTCGGCAAGGGCAGCCCCGAAGCGCCCGCCGCGGCCGATCTGGAAACCGCCCCACACCAGCATCTCGGTCCCGGTCCAGACCGCGGCGTGGTAGCTCCGACCAGTCAGCGGCGCTCGCGGCAGCCGCCACCACCGGTCCGTGGCGGGATCGTAGGCGGCCCCGTCGGCCACCGCCCGCCCGCCAGGAGGGCCGCCACCCCAGATCAGCAGCTCGCCGCCGGTCCAGACGGCACTGTGCCCGGTCCGCGGCGACAGCGGCGAGGTCGCCAGCCGCCGCCACCCCTCCCCGGCAGCCGGCCGGGACCCACGCTCACCGACACCGCACCCCGACGCAGCCAGCGCCACGGCGACAACCGCCATCCCGAGCCAACCACGCCGGCGCCACATCCCCATCGTCCTTCATGCCAGCCCTGCTGATCCCATCCTTGTGACGCGTAGGGATCGTGGGAGGTTCCCACATACCGCGCGCCGGCGCCGGCGAAGCATGCCGCCCAATCGGCGAAGTCCACCGTGGCGGCGTTGTTGTCGAACTGGCCACGGAAGTCGAAGTACGAGTAGTCCTTGCCATAGGTCGCCTGGTGATGCCGGGAAGTTGCTGACCCGGGCACGCGCAACGCGTTGAGGTACCACTCGGCGTACGGGAGGCGGCCCCTGGTGTCCTTCCCGGCGGTCAGGTCGCGCATGAACGCGGTGTAGTCGTCGCCGGTGCGTTCGGCGAACGCCGGGATCGAGTACAGACCCCAGTGAACGAAGACGCCAAGCTTGGCGTCGGCATACCAGCGCGGGACCGGCCGTGCGTCAAGCAAGGCCCGGTCAGGCCGGAAGGTCATAGCAGTCCCTCGTTCCCCTCGTCATGGGCGGCCTTGCGCCAAGCCCCAGACTGCGCGGGCGCGAGAGGGAGCTGCGCGCGCTGGGCGGAGCCCTGGATCGGGTGGCCTCTGGCGGCACGGCGACCGTGCTGGTCGAGGCGAGGCGGGCATCGGCAAGACCCGCCTGCTCGCCGAGTCGCTCGGGGATGCCCCCGCTCGCGGCATGCGCGTTGCCGCCGGTCGGGGTGAGGAGCTGGAGCGAACGCGTCCGTTCGGGCTCCTGGCCGACACGCTGGACTGCGCGCGGACCTCGCCGGATCCGCGCCAGGCCGCGATCGCCGAGCTGTTGGCCGTCCGTGTCGGCGACCGGGAACGGGCCGAGCAGGCGGCGGCCGCGGTCGCCGAGATCGCGGCCAGAAACAAGTCCCCTGGCTCACCGGTACCGCGTTGCGCTGCCAGGGCTGCTGGGGAGCGACCCTGAGGTCCTGCTGGCCGCCGGGGTCCGCGTCGGCGGCCCCAGATCGGCTGGGAGAGCCTCACCCCGACCGAGCACAGGGTCGTCGAGCGGTCTACCTCGAGCAGGTCCGTCCCCGCCTGGGGATCCAATCGCGTCACGCCAACGGCGCAGAGCATCGACGATCCGCGCCGCCGCGGCGGCAGGTCCGCACGGCACCCGGACGTGGGTCAGGCCAGCTGGGCGAAACGGGAACCATTCGGGCGGCTCAGCTCGCCAGGACCTGGTCGAGCCAGTCGTGGACGACCTGGTCGTACCGGCTGAAGGCGACGGCCTCGCAGTGGCCCCACTCGCCGCCGTCCGGGTCGAACTCCGCCAGCACCTTCGGAGAGGGAATCGCGTCGTAGAGCCGGCGCGACTCCGCGTCGCCGGGTTGGGCGGTGACCAGCGCCGGAACGGTGATGCGGGCCGCCGGCACCCGGTAGTCCCGCAGCATCCGCACGTACTCCGGGGCGCTGGTCGCCCCGTGGGCGGCCGCGCGTGACATGAACCAGTACTCGCGGTGGGGGTCGCGCTCGAACATCTCGGCGAACGCCCGCTCGGCCTCCGGGGCCGACGCCTGCACCTGCGCCTACAGCCTGGGCGGCAGCGTGGCCTGGGCCTGAGCGCCGAGGTCGTACTGGCCGGGATCGGCGATCAGGGCGCGGGCGCGGCGCTCGAAGCAGGCCGCCCGTGGCGCGAGGTAGCCGCCGAAGCTGCGCCCCGACAGCGCCATCCGCTCCCGGTCCACGTCGGGCCGCTCGGCCGCGACGTCGAGGATGGCGCCGAAGACGACCTCGTAGTCGGGGCGGAACACCAGCCCCCGCTCGTACAGCGCCGACCCTTGACCCGGCCCGTCGACCATGAGCACCGCATAGCCGCGCCTGGTGCCGCCCACGACGTTGTAGGCGTAGTACTCCTCGATCGGGGAGTCGTAGCCAGCCACCGTCACCACGGTCGGGTACGGCCTCCCAGCGGCTCCCTCGGGGCGGATGAGGTAGCCGGTCAGCGTCGTCCCCCCGTACGAGACCGTTACCTCCTCGACATCGACGCCGAGGTGGTCGAGCCCCGCCCGGAAGCAGCGCCGGGTCGCCTCCCAGGCCGAGCGCAGGAAGGACCCGGCCAGGTCCACGCGGTCGAAGAAGTAGCTCGCCCGGTGGTACTCCGACGCCCGCAGGTACGCCTCGCCGGCGCTGCGCCGCCGACCGGCCTTCGCGGCCTGGTCCGCGATGCGCTCGACGCGCTCGGCGGTCGCATGCCAAGCATCGCGCCAGCTGTGGTAGTCGGCGGCGGTCATGCGGCTGGCCGTGGCGAAGCATTCACCCACGTCGGCCATGCCCTGCACGGCCTTGCCGAGGGTGCGGGCGAACTGTGCGTCGAACTCCGAGTCGTCAAAGAACAGCTTCATCCCGCCTCACCTCCAGGCCAGCCGGCGCCGTCACTCTCGCGACCTGCGCGACACTGACCCGACTCGGCTGGTTGTTCCGTCCTGATGGGGACTGTAGCCGGGCAAGCTCCTGCGGTCGACAGCACGGGCGTCGTAGACGGCTGTGGATCGACATCTACCTGTAGGTTGCGGGTTCGAGTCCTGCCGGAGGCGCAAAGGCGCAGGTCAGAGGCCTGGAACGCTGGTCGCCATGATGGTGCCGGTCAGGCCGGTCCTTCCTTCGCCGCTGTGTCTCAGCTGCGAGTGGCCGCATACCTCAGCGACACGATCCCGGACGCGTACGGCTTGGCCTCCAGGAGGGTCAGGTCCTGCCGGCCGCTGTCCTCGGTGAGCAGCGTCCGGCCGTGGCCGACCATGGTCGGGATCACGCGCAGCTGGATCTCGTCGACCAGGCCGGCCTCGAGCAACGACTGGGCCAGCGAGATGCTTCCCCACACCATGAGGTCTCGCCCAGGCTCACGGCGGAGCTGCTGCACGTGATCGACGGCGCTGCCCTTGCGCACCCGTGCTGGGTCCCAGCGGCCCCACGGGGCACGGTCCAGCGTCGACGAGAACACGATCTTGGGGGTCGAGTTGACCGCCTCGGCCATCAGCTCGTCCTCGGCGGTGGGCCAGTAGTCGACGAACAGCCGGTATGTCTTGCTGCCCAGCAGGATGGTGTCGACCTGGCCGAGGATCGACAGGTTGTCCTGGTCAACCTCACGGTAGTCCGACACCGCCTCAAAGAACTCCAGCTCCCCCGATGGGCCCGCCACGAAGCCATCGACGGTCACAAGTTCCTGGACAATGACTCGGCGGGTGGCCATGCGGGCTCCTCTTCTGGGGTTTGTGGTCCGACGTCCGAGCGTGCCGAGACGAATGGTGCCGGCCCTGGCACGAGAAGTGGCAGCCGAGGATAGCGCGGGCGATAGAGTTGAGCGGTCACCGTGGTGACCTACCGGAGCCGGCTGGCCATTCCGCCAGGCGCAACACCCATGACGGGCCTGGAAGTGTCGGTCTGGCCGATCGGGAGCCCGTCGATGGGCCTCCTTCGTCGGCCCACGACAGCAGAATCGTGGTCCCTGGGTCGCGCCGGGGGGGAGAGAGATCCGTGGGTGAGGGGGGTGTCACCTCGGGTGCACGGGGGTTGTCGCCTGTGGGTGGATGTGGCGGATGCCTGGTGGCGGTCGCGTCAGCTCTTGGCCAAGGGCACCGGGCAGCTGTGGCGGCTGCGCGTCGGCCCGTGGCGTTCGACGGCGCGCTGGCGCTGGCGGCGGCCGGCCTGAGCACGAGCTTGTTCGTCTCCGACCTGTGGGGTAGTGGGCTGCCGCGCTCCAGGCTGGCTCTGGGGTATGCGCCTACGCTGCTGCACACCTTGCCGCTGGCGGCACGGCGACGGTTCCCCAGGGCCGCACCGTGCTGGTCTCCAGCCACGTGCTCGCCGAGGTCGCCCAGACCGTCGACCAGGTGGTCATCATCGCCTCAGGGCGGCTGGTCACCCGTCCACCCTGGCCGCCCTGACCGCCCGCACCGACCAGCAGGTGCGGGTCCGCAGCCCCCAGGCCGATACCCTGCGGCCCCTGCTGGCCGCCCAAGGCATCCACGCCGACCCGGACGGCGCCGACCAGCTCGTCGCGACCAACACCACCACCGAGGCCGTGGGCCAGGTGGCCGCGGCCGCCGGTGTCGTCCTGTACGAGATGCGCGCCGAGCGCTCCAACCTCGAGGACGTCTTCCTCCAGCTCACCCAGCAAGGAGCCCGATCATGATCCGTCTCATCCGCGCCGAGCTCACCAAGCTGGGCAGCATCCGGCTCATCTACGGCATGGCCGCGGGGATGGCGGCCTTCGCGCTCCTCACAGTCTTCGCCGGCATTGCCTATGCCGGGCAGGAGGGCACCCCTCCGCTGTCGGCCGACCGCCTGCCCGCACTCGTCGCGGCCCCGGTGACGCTGCTGTCGGGCGCCGCATTGCTGTTGGGCATCCTCGGCATGACCGGGGAGTTCCGCCACCAGACGGTCACCCAGACCTTCCTGGTCACCCCCGACCGGGGGCGGGTGGTGGCGGCCAAGCTGGTCGCCTGCTCCCTGGCCGGGATCGCCCTGGCGGTCACCATCCTGGCGTTCACCGCGGCCGTGGCGACCGGGTGGCTGGCCGCCGAGGGCATCACGCCATCGTTGCTGGACGCTCGGTTCGGCCGGGTGCTGCTCGGCGCCGTGCTCGCGGCCGGGCTGTGCGGGCTGGTCGGCGTGGGCGTCGGCGCGCTGGTCCGCAGCCAGGTGGCGGCGCTGGTCGGCGTGGCGGTCTGGGTCCTGCTGGTCGAGGGCCTGCTGATAAGCCTGCTCAACGCCCCCAGCCTCGGCCAGTGGCTGCCCAGCGCGGCCGCGGCCGCCCTCACCAATCCGGGCGGCGGCCAGCTTTCCCGGGTGGCCGGGACCCTGCTGCTGGGCGGCTACGCGCTGGCCTTGGCCCTGGTCGGCACGCGCCTTGTCGTCCGCCGCGACATCACCTGACTGCGGCACGTGGACCTGGACGAGTCGAGGGAGGTGGCTCGCCATCACCGACGCCGCGACGACCAGCACGACCCACGCGATCGTCCTCGCCGACACCAGCGGCCAGGTCCGCCATCGGCCACCGTTGGCGCCATCGCCGTCTTCGAGCCCCGGGACCGGCGATGAGGAATCATGGGGACCGATCGAGCCGGCTCCGTTCGAACCAGTCCGGTATGCTCGTCAGTGGAGGGGAGACTGCCATGTCGGGGAAGTTCGGCCTTGATCCTCATCGGCTGGACGACGAGGCGCTGGAGCGCGAACTCCGCTATCTGTACGCGACCCGCGAGGAGACCTTCTTCCACG
>Ga0081538_10002691_pt1 | contig 17084 bp, 20 predicted proteins | sample TabmetS5T2R1_FD_71022 | JGI IMG/M metagenome (GOLD analysis project Ga0081538, IMG submission 71022) | Tabebuia heterophylla rhizosphere microbial communities from the University of Puerto Rico - S5T2R1 | ecosystem: Host-associated > Plants > Roots > Rhizosphere ... | reverse complement strand
TCGGGGAGTTCTCAGGTTCGGAACGGATGCCGATAAGCTATCCCGCAGCAAGCTAACGGAGTATCAGAAGATGGCATCCCAAAGGCGTCACCCCCGAATGTCTTAATCGGGGGTCCAGCTCCGGTCTCACCTGGATTCCCGATAGAAGCATTCGGGAATGACGGACCCTAAGAGGTCTGGTTATGGGGAATCAAATGCGCCATGGCTGCATCAGCCGATGGTCAATCATGCGGGTTAACCGTCTTTCAGGCCTCGAACCTTTGGAACGATTGAAACGGCTTGAACTTTTGGAACCCCATCTTGTTATGGATGCTCCATACCGATCGAGAACATCCGCTCCAGGTCATGACGCGAATAGACCCGGAACGCGATCAACGACTCTGAGGAGCTGATGCCACCGACTTTGCGAATCCGCTCGGTCACTACCTTGGCGAGATCTTCGTTGGTCTTAACCCTGACGATGGCTGCGAGATCGTAGCGTCCAGCAACGGAATAGACCTCGCTGACACCCTCGAAATCCGCTATTGCATCCGCGACGCTGTTGATCTTGTCGCGCTCGACCGTTAATAGAACGATGGCTGATACCATAAACTGCCTCCTTATGTGATACAGCGTGACGGGAAGCAATCGTTTGTCGCCCCATTTTCAAGAGTATTCGATAGAACGCTACAACGTCAACTCCAATACCGGGTGGGTTGCTTTGCGCTGGAGAGAATGGTTTCATTTAGCTACTGGAGCCCCGAAATTGCTTGTCCTACGAACGCCAAGAAGTCCTGCAAGACCTGCCGTTATGCCAGCGAATCCCTGGTTGCCACTCGCCCGGTCCCTCGTTTGTGAACCCAATGGCTCTTTGCCTCGTCGTACTAGCTGAGGTTGTCGACCGTGGCCGATAAAGAGACAACCTCCTTTGAGGATCTGTATAAAGCCCACCACTCCAAGGTGCAGCGGCTTTGCCGTATCCTCCTCAAGGACGCAGCCGAAGCGGAGGAGACGGATCAGGAGGTCTTCCTCAAGATGTTCAAACAGTATCAAACCGCGGGTTGGCCTCAGGATTGGGGAGCTTGGTTGACTCGCGTCACGATCAATGCCTGCCATGATCGGCGCAAATCCGCTTGGTGGAAATGGTGGCGCTCATCCAATGGCGAGTTGCAGCTTGCGGATTATCCGAGTTCTGAGCGCACGCCGGAACAGGAAGCCTTAGGACGCGAGCAGCGCGGTCATATTTGGCAGGCTTTTCGAAAACTATCGGCGCGCCAGCGTGAGGTGTTCGTTTTGCGATATCTAGAAGGTTGGTCCACGGAGGAAGTTGCCAAAATGTTAAGCATCAGTGAGGGAAGCGTGAAAAATCATCTTTTCCGGGCTGTCCATCAGCTTCGCAAGGTCCTTAAGAAGAATGGAGAGGGTTCATGACTCAGTGTTTGGAAGACAAGGCGCTGTTTCTCCTGAGTGAGGGAGAGACCAACCCAGAGCAGCAGTCACATTTGCAAAACTGCCAGACATGCACAAAACGCTACTATGAAATAAAACAGGATCTTCGGTTGATCACAGCTACGCTTCGGCAGGAAGCGCCACCGCTCCCGCGGACCCCTAAAGCACCAATACTCTATAGATCTTTACCGATCGCCGCCGGCGTGCTGTTGGCCCTCGCTCTAGTGCTGGGCGACAGCCGGCTATGGCGGCAAAGTCCTCCATCGGAGCAAGCGCTCAACGGCGATGTTTCGCAGTTCTTGGAACAGGTTTCGGAAGCCGTTTTCGACCGTGCAACCATTAGAGAAGTTGAGACCGCTTCATCCGATTCTGACCTCGCTTCTGTCCAAGTCGCGCTAGGGGAAAAATGTTCTGCCGAGTGCCGCGAGCTTTTTATCAACTCACTTTCCACGGATATAAAGTCAAAAGCAGAAACCGTGGACCGACCCGTTGTAACTGCTAGAAGGCGCTCTGTTGATCCGGCGATGCAACGTATGGTTTCAGACAGGACCAGATGACGGGTTGGCTTTTCGCCATGCAGAAGCAGGAGGTTCTATGAATTTCAGCACAAAGACTGTCGGCACCGTCGGGACTATTCTTGTTGCGGTCTGTGTATGCACCCTTCCGAGTTACGGGCAATCCCGTCCCAAACCTCATGAGCCGCTAGGAAGTATGACAGGAGATGAAACCAGGATGGCGCTTCCTCTGTTGCTGCGAGGGGCGAAGCTGACGCCTGATCAAAAGGCTCAAGTCCAGCAGATCATGGCTAATCACCGAGGGAGGTTTCGCGATCTCTTCAGCAAGCTGAGGGCCACCCAAGATCAGATAGCGAACAAGCTTTTTTCCGCTGAAAGATTACAGGAAGCTGACCTCGCACCCCAGGTTCAAGAGATTTCTCAACTTCGGAACCAGCTGACCGAGCAAGGTCTTAGAGTCGTATTGGAAATTCGCGGCGTTTTAACGGCGGAACAATTAGCAAAAGCTTCGCAGCTTAAGTCACAAATGGAATCTCTCCACAGCCAGATGCGGAGTCTTTGGGAACCGCCTCAACCCGAGCGATAGCGCCTGATCACTTTTCTTCTCTTCCAATCTATAAATACTTTTGATCGCTAGCAGAGCGGTAGGGGTTTTTAGTCGACCCGGGAGTTCGGCACCGCTGGTGGGTTTATTTGCTCGCGCTTTTCTGTTCCAATTCTTTTTTAATCTCTTCGACCCATCTGAGATCTAGAAATTTTTCCGGAGGTAGCGATTCTTCCATTTTCATCGGCAGTCGTACTTCGTATTCGAGTATACTTTTGACCCCTTCGGGTGAAGGCATACCCGGAACGCCTTGCGGAAAAGCACGCACATAACTTTTGATCGCATCGGTCAACATCGGTTTGGTGATATTTTTAAAGCGGAGCCTTTTCATGGCAATTTCGGTCGCCTCTTCGGGCCGCTCGCGCAAAAATATCAGTGACCTAACCATGGCTTTGATCCATCTTTTGACCTGTGTCGGGTTTTCCGCGATCTTTCGATGTGTCGTCACATATCCCTGGAACGGCAAGGGGAACACATCGCCTAAATAGGCCAGGCTTCGCAATCCTTCTCGTTGCGCCATGACAGCGGCCGCAGGGTCGAGCACCACCGCAGATATCCCGCCACTCTTCAGTGCCAGAATCTTATCGCCAGGGTTCGTACCGAGGGATATTTTTGTCACATCTTTGGCGGACAGTCCGGCACGTTCGACGAACAGCGTCGTGAATCGATCCTCGCTGTCGCCAATCAGAGCCACGCCGATTTTTTTTCCTTTCAGATCCGAAACCTGGGTGATGCTGGGATGAACGATCAGATACCAGGTGGGTCTTTCGGTTTGGTACAGGATCGCTCTCAGGGGTGCTCCCTTGACCGCCGCACGGAGCCCGCTTCCCCCCGCACCGCTGTAGTCCACGTCACCGCTTACGAGAGCCGCAATCCCAGCGGGCCCGCCGATAACGATTGTTTCGTTTTCCAACCCCTCGTCCCAAAAAAACTTTCGCTCTTCGGCGGTAAACACAGAGAGATAGTTCAAGTTCAACCCGGGAACCGCAGTCCTGATCTTTTCAGCCCCTGTCGGCGACGCCAGCAGAAAGGAAACGACAAAAACCAACGGCGCAGCCCAGATTGCAGCGCTTAACATCTTTTTCTTCCCCGGTTCTACGGGACTAGATAACCGACGTTTCGTAGCCGGCGGCACCAGTCTGATCAGCCGGAAACAAATTCCACGACTCGATCCATTGGCGCGTTCGTTCGAAGATTTCTCGCGGGTAAGGTTCAAAAACCAGCCGCTCTCCCGGACCGAAGGTTCGGACATCCACCATGCCGTGATAGCGCTCCGGCAACTCCTTGAGAAAGTAGTGCTTATAGACCTCCGGTTCCATGTCGATGTCCTGCTGGGCACGGCGCAAGGCTTTGAAATAACGATCCACGTCTTCGGTCTCTGCGGCGCCGGAAACCAGATGGCCAACCATAAACGTCGTATCCACGACCTTGCGCAGACCCAACTGTTCCACGACATACGCTGGCGCGCCAAACAAACTCGCTGCGGGAACTCGCCGATCTACCAGCAGGGCGAGCCGATCCAACAACAGGCCGGCAAAATGGAGCTTGATCTCATCGCGACTAAGAAACTTTTCGAGATTTTGCAGGGTGGAAAAATGGCTGCCCGAGTGATAGCCCACCGTCACCGGGACATGCGCCAGATCTTCGGGCTTCTTGATCCGAGAGTCCGAAGCCACATAGATAGCCGATGGCGTAACCGAATAGGCTTTGGTGTACATCTTGCCGTGACCGGCGGAAGCGGCCATGTTGACCGTCCAATGACAAGCCAAACTCAGCTCGCATCCACGGCCATCCTCGATGGATTCGAAGGCGCCGCGCTGCACTTCCGCGGGAGCCGACTCGGTAGACTCCACGTCGCTAGACCATGTCGCGATGGGCTTGACAATAAACTCGTAGTCCAGACCTTCATTCTTGAAGTAGCCCTTTTCTTCGGCTACCCATTCTTGCAAACGCCCATGGGACTGGATCCGAAACTTGGCCATCTGCTTTCTCCTTCTCTCCGATTGTTAACCGATCTGAGATTTATGGAATCTATTCGAGATCGCGCTTAGTCGCAAGTCAACCGAGATTTTTCAAGATGAGGCTCCTCGAACGCTAAAGCCCTGTGCCGCCCTAGGATTGTAAGGACATTGATTATTTCTGGGCACCGCCGCCCAGGAGCCCCTTGAGAACCGAGCCCGCACCCTCAACCACTCCCGCGACACCCTCGACACTCTTTCTGCCGAGCGTGCCGAAATCTTCGGCCAAACCCCTGATGCTCACGCCGAGTTCGGTCGCCATTCCCATGGCAACGCGGGTAGCGATGGCTTCGTTGATCGAAAAGGTCGGATTGCTGGTGTCCCCGGTCAGCACAAAGTCCACGTCGATGGCATTTTCGTGGTTTTTAAGAAAGTTGATCACTGCGCTGCGTGGAATGCCCATGAAAGTGTCGAAGTAGCTTCGCGACGGTGCGAATTCAAGATCTCTGATGATGATCTTGCCTGTTCCGTCCAATCGATTGGCCCGGACCTCGGAGTTGAGGCGCAAGTCCAGAATCCCTTTTCTGAGTTGCGCCTCGCCCAACCTAACCAGGTAGGGTTGCAGGCTCACGAGATCGACGGCATCCAGTGTGATTTGCGACGAAGAATCTCTACGAGCGGACCCGACCCATCCTGTAGCCCTGACCCGGCCATCGCGCCGCATCCCCTTAACTATACCCCCCAGTTCAAAATAAGTTTTGTTTTGTAGCCACGGGATGGCTATGTCACGGATGCCGCCATCGACCCGCTCCAGCCGGGTTTTGAGCGGTGGGCGGCTCACTGTGGCGTCGAAAAGTTCAACGGCTCCCTGCTGGATCGTGATTTTTGAAATCGTCACCGTCCGGCGAGGAGGGTGGCCCAGGCGGGCCGCGGTGTTCTTCTTGCCTGACGGTGTTTCCGTTGTTAGGCCCGGGAGGATGTGCATCTTTTCGCGCGTGCGCAATACGGCGAGATAAGGCTTTTCAACAACGATGGAAGAAATATGGATCTGGTCGGTTAACAGAGTGCCGAGGCTCGGAACGATTGTGATTCGCTCTGCGCGAAACGCTCGTGCCGTCGGCCAGCCTTGTGGCGCTTCGATAGTGACTCCCAGAAGATCGAGGGAAAACCAGTTTACTTGGAGCGCTGCGATATTGCTGCCGGGTCCCAGCGCCTCTACGACCCGGTCGCGGAGCAGCCGCACACCCCCGCGGTAACCCGTGACAATACCAACGACTAGAAAAAGCAGAGCGGCGAGAACAACGATTTGCCAGCGCTTCATGCCATCCGTCCGGCACACTATTGTGACAGCGGTAATTCTCGGCTGCAAATCTTTCTATGAAAGCTAACCAGCCGGTCTCCCGAACGAAAACGCTACGAAGCAGATTTAAAGGCACTTTGAGTCCTTTCTGATCTTTTTGGCAAATTTCTGTAACCTTAGCTTTATATGTTCTTAATGTTTTGTTAACACTGCGACGCTAATTGGCTAATAAAAAGGAATAACCGCAGTCACCGAGGTAAACATGATGGCTTTAGATAAACGTAGAATTAACGACAGCAGTATTAGCAGGGCGCTGGTCTCGCTTGTGTTCGCTGCCGCGCTCATTGCGCACCCATCCTTCGCCCAGGACAAAGTCATCGGCACCTACACCTTACCCGACACCCCAATCAAACCGTTTCAAAACGCGGTGCTTCCGGGAAGTGTCGCTAATGATCGCAAGGTTCTTCTGGGCTCTATTGGCAGCGATCTGTGGCACGGCCCCAAAGATCCGCGCGACGAGTTCTGGATGATCACCGACCGTGGGCCCAACGGACAGATCGCCGTCGACGGCAAGAACCGTCGAACATTTTGGGTGCCGGAATTCAACCCGACAATCGTTAGAGTTAAGACAGAAGGCAAAACGATCAAGATTTTGGACGCTATCCCGATTGTCGGCCAGTCGGGTAAGCCGGTGACCGGCTTGCCGAATCTAAAAGACATGGACGAAGCACCATACAATTATTCGGCACGGGACCTTTTGCCTATAAATCCGAACGGCCTCGACACCGAAGGGCTGGTGCGCACCAGCGCCGGTGACTTCTGGATCTCCGAAGAATACAGCCCGTCGATCCTGCACGTTGACCGGACCGGGAAAGTCATTAAACGCTACATCCCGGAGGGTCTGGATCTCGAGGGTACGGATTATCCCGTCGCGAAGGTTTTGCCGTCGATTTACAGCAAAAGAAAAATCAACCGTGGCTTTGAAGGCATCGCGCTGAGTGGCGATGAAAAAACACTTTACATCGTTCTGCAAAGCCCACTCTTGAATCCGGACAGAAAGACAGGCGACGCGTCGCGCAATAGTCGAGTGCTCGTGTTCGACATCCCAAGCGAGAAAGTTACGGCCGAATATGTCTATCGATTCGACGTATCGAAGGAATTCGACCCCAATCCCAAGAATAACCCTGACGAGATGAAGCTTTCCGGAGTGATTGCCATGAATCCCACCACGCTACTTATTCTCGAGCGTACAGACCTGGTTGCGAAACTATACAGCGTCGATCTCAGTCAAGCCACCAACATTCTTGCCAGCAAATGGAACGATGCGAAGACCGTCCCGGCCCTCGAAGCGTTAGCCGATCCGGCGACCGCGCAAGTGCGGGTTTTGCCGAAGACGTTGATACTCGATCTAAGCTCGATCAAGGGCATGCCGGAGAAGATCGAGGGGATCGCTTTGCTCGACCAAAACACACTCGCGGTCGCCAACGACAACGATTTCGACAGCGAGGAGAGTAAATATGATGCCGACGGCAACAACATCGGTAAGGGAAAGATAAGCCAGATTCTCACCATATCTCTGGCCAAACCTCTGCCCTTATCGCAGTCTGCTGTGGCAAAGATTTCCGATTCTCGTTGAAATTCCGACCAGTGCTGCAAATTCGAAACTCGAAATCCGAAATTCGAAACAATTTCAAATAACCAAAAATCGGAAAGTTCAAAATAAGCCCACGTTAGAATTTGTTCTGCTTAGACCTGTTCCAAAGCAGGCATAACCCGCTCGGCAAACAGCCGGATGTTCTTGAGCGCCATCTCCTGGGGCATGCCCCCGAAATAGAAGGTAAAGGAAAATGTCGTCAGACCGACTTCCTCCTGCCAGCGTCGGATGATATCGATGCAACGCTGGGGATCGCCGACGATGATAAATCCGCGCTCGATGTCCGAAGCAAGGTCGTGGCGCGTCAGTTTTCGACTAGGATCAGCCGCAGCGTGAGCGGCGTGATAGTTCTCCATATACGGAGTTGCCTCTCGCACCGCCCGCTCGAAACCGTCAGACATGTAAATGTGAAACTTACCCAAAATTTCGCGTGCTGCAAGATCGTGTTGCGCTTGGGCGAGTTTCCCGCGGTAAATCTTGACCAGCCGTTGCACTGCCTCCATGGTGGGATGAACGAAAGGAATCGTCATCAGATTGAAGCCGTTCTCGCCCGCCCAGCGAAAACTATCCTCGTTGCGAGTTGCGCCCACCCAAATCGGCGGGTGCGGCCGCTGCACGGGCTTGGGCAAAACGCGAACATTATCGTAGTCAAAGAACTCGCCGTGAAAGCTGACCGGATTGTCAGACCAGGCACGGCGGATTATTTCGGTTCCCTCCTTCATGCGTCCAGTGGCTTCTTCCTGGCGAGCGCCCAATCGCCGGTACTCAACCGGTTCGCTGCCCTTGCCGATTCCAAAATCCAAACGGCCATTTGAGAGCACGTCAACCATGCCGTAGGATTCTGCCAAATGCAGGGGATTATTTAACGGCAGTACGGCGACGGCAACACCCAGGCGAATGCGCGAGGTCTTACAGGCGACAGCCGACAGAAAAGTTGGCGGATGCGGGATCGAACCGCCGTAATCACCGAAGTGATGCTCGGTCACCCAAACACGGTTAAATCCGAGCTTCTCCAACTCCACTATTTGCTCCAACATTCGCTGGTAGAGTTCAGGGACCGAGCGGTCAAGCTCCGCGACATAAGTGGGCAGAAAGTGCGCGCCGAACTTCATACTACTTCCGACGGTTCGTTTGTTATTGCAGACTCATGACTAACTTCATCGTTAGTTACCATCACGGGGCAGCGCCGGCGAAGCGCTTGGTGTTAATCACCGCTCGGCGATGAGTTCCCTCGCCGATCTTGACGCCTTGGTCGTTGACGGCGGATACGGCAAATCGAAGCTTGTTGCTATTAATTTCTAGAAGCTCTGCGGTCACCGTGACACTCTGGCCGATCTTGGTGGGGGCCATATGTCTCACATCGACGTGAATTCCCACGGTTTGTTCGTCTTCGTCCAAGTACGGCGCGACCAAGAGTACGCAAGTGTATTCCATGAGACCAATCATCGCCGGTGTCGAGAACACATCCGAGGCTAGTTGCTTTGCGCGCATCTCGATTGTCGTCACATAGGTTTGCGCCTTTGTGAGCCCAGCAACAATTTCGTCCTTCATAACAGTCCTATATCACAAGAAAGCTTAGAGTTAACCTTCAACGAATAGAATCCATCGTCAGCGAGGGTAAGCCGCTCAAGGCTTTAATCGCTTGCGCTTTTGGCCCATTCTTGATTGTGTTAATCGTTCTCCTTATAACGATTAACTTTTATTCTCTAAAATGCGTGAAGAGAAAGTTTCCTTTGTCAATCGACGCGGACAAGCGCTGGATGGGATTTTGCACTATCCGGCGGCGGTTATCCCCCGAGCGGGAGTCATTCTCTGTCACGGCATGGGATCCAACAAGGAGAGCGACAAGCTAGCGCTCCTCAGTCAGGAACTCGCGCGGCGCCGTCTGCTAGCATTGCGGTTTGATTTTGCCTATGCCGGGAAAAGTGGGAAATTCGAGGAGATTACTTACAGCGGAGGAGTCGAAGATTTGCAGGCAGCGTTTGCATTCATGCGCGATCGCCAAACGCGGAAGATAGCGATCTTCGGTTCCAGCATGGGCGGCACGGTGGCTTTACTCTTCGCGGCGGAACAGCCAGCCTTAGCCACAGTCGTGACAATCGCTGCGCCGGCACACCCAGAGCTTTTTACCAGTCGTTTGCTGACGCCGGCTCAGGTTGAGGAGTGGCGTAAAACAGGGCATACCTTCTACCATGGGCAGCGGATCAACGTTTCTCTGCTGCACGATTTGGAAAATCTTGACGTACCGGCAGCAGCGCGGAAAATATCCTGTCCCGTATTTATCTTGCATGGAGACCAGGACGACGTCGTGCCGGTTGAAGAAGCCCACGAGCTTTACGGATACCTTTGCGGCTTAAAAAAACTGTCGATTGTTCAGGGCGCCGACCATCGTTTTTCTGATCCAACCCTCATGGATCGAGCAGTACACGAGGTGGTCGAATGGCTTTGTGAGCGCGCCAGCTGAGTTGTCTATGTCGAGCAAAACGCTTGCTTGGTTCGGTCTGCCGTTTCTTGCTTTGGCCATTTTTTTAAACAGTTGCGCCCGAGATTTGGGCACCGCACAGGGTGTTGCCGAGGAATTTGTCGATCAGCACTATGTCCATATTGACCTGCAGAAGGCCAAGGTCTATGCCGTCAGCGTTGCCCTCGACAAGATCAATGAAGAGATCCGTCTCACCGCCGGGCAGAAAATCGACGCATCGACTCAAAAGCCTAAAGTCAACTACCGGCTATTGGAGAAAAAAGAGGGAGAAACGCGAGCGTCGTTTCTCTACGAAGGGAAGATCGTGTCAGACGATGGTTCTTCGTTTACACGCAAATGGTTGATTCTCGCGCGTAAAGACGCCGACCAGTGGCGGGTATCAAATTTCACCGAGTCCGATTGAGGGACGGAGGAGCTTACAGTTTCGCGTTTTGAGTTTAGAGTTTCGCGTTCTAACTCGAAACGCGAGACCCGAAACCCGAAACTCAGTTCTACGCACCGGCCGGCTGCGGCGTCGGTGCCGAGGTCGCTTGCCGCTGAACGGGCTTGATCTGCAAGGCTAGACCCGCCGCGACCATCGCGATCACCCCACCGGACAAAAACGCAAACTGGTAATCGCCCATGGAGGTCCGCAGCGCGCCCGCAGCCGAAGCCATAATCGCCGCGCCGATCTGATGCGACATAAAAATCCAGCCGTACACCTTGCCGACGTTTTGCTTGCCAAAAGTATCGGCGGTGAGCGCCATCGATGGCGGAACCGTTGCGAACCAGTCCAATCCGTAGATCACGGCAAAGATAACCAGACCGAAATAACCTTGGACGAACGGCAAAAGGAGCAGGGACAGACCGCGCATCGCGTAAACCAAAGCGAGCCATCTTTGCGGTTGAACCCGATCGATCATCCAGCCGGAAAAGATCGTGCCGACCATGTTAAGCGCGCCCATGAGACCGAGCAAAGAGGCGGCGGCGATCTGGGGAATTCCCATCTCGATTTCGTGGGGAATCAGATGGGTACCGATCAGGCCGTTGGCGGTTCCGCCGCAAACGAAGAAACTGCCGGCAAGGAGCCAGAAAGTCGGATGGCTAACAACATCCCGGGCGGTGATCGTAGCATTCTTGGCCGGTATCCCGCGCAGGGACGTTGCGCTTGTGGAAATCGCCGCTCCCGGCTGTCCGGCACCGTAAGGTTCCAACCCAACCTCCGACGGATCATCACGCATGAAGAGGTAAATCAACGGCAACAGGACAATCGCGACGATAATCAGAGCCATAGAGCCCAGGCGCCAACCGGCGTAGGTGATCATCGCCATAAACAACGGCAGAAAGATGATCTGTCCCGTTGAGCTGGCGCTCCCCAGAATCCCCAGCGCCAGCCCCCGCCTTGCCACGAACCAGCGATTGCCCACTGACGCGGTCAAAACCGAGCCCACTCCGCCGGCGCCCAGCCCGACAATGATTCCCCAGACCAGAAAAAACTGCCAGAATTCCGTCATCGCCACCGTACCGCTGACACCCACGATCAGCAAAATCAGACTGCCCAACATGACTTTTCGCGGGCCATAGCGGTCGATTAACCAGCCGCTAATGGGAGAAGCGACGCCGAATAGCAAGAGATTCATGCTGATCGCCGAAGCAATCAAAGTCCGGCTCCAACCGAATTCCGATTCCAGCGGATGAATGAGCACCGAGGGGGACGAGCGGACACCGGCGCTGGTCAACAATGTCAGAAAGCAAATCGATAAGACAAACCAACCGTAATAAAACGGCAGAGAAAGCGGGGGACGCTTCAAGACCAAGTCTGGGCTGCTTATTGGCATAATCATATATACATAATCCGCTTTATCTGAAATCACAACCGCTGAGCCTATTTCGCCGCACCCAATCGCATGCTATGAGTGACGGTTATGAAAAAGTTTTGCGTGATGATCGTCATGGCTTGGATCGTACAGATCGGCGTCGCCAGCGCGAACGTGGACTACCGGGAAGAAATCCCCTTCGTCCCGACACCCATCGAAGTCGTCGATCGAATGCTCGAGCTCGCCGAGGTCAAAAAAGCAGATATCGTCTACGACCTCGGCAGCGGCGATGGCCGCATCATCATCCGCGCCGCGAAAAAGTATGGCGCCCGCGGCGTTGGCATCGAGATGGACCAGACGCTAGTTGATAGAGCGCGAAGGAGCGCTCAAGCGGAAGGCGTCAGCCATCTGGTCGAGTTTCGCGTCGAGGACGCGTTGGCAGCGGATATCTCGCCCGCAAGCGTCGTCACTCTCTACATGTTGCCTTGGTTCAACGCTGCCATGAAACCGAACTTTGAGAAATATCTGAAGCCCGGCACGCGCATCGTCGCTCATGACTTCGGCATCGAAGGTTGGTCACCCATAAAAACGGAAAAATTACCGGATTTGGAGTACCGCGGTGGTGGGTACAAGCACGAACACATTCTGTATTTGTGGAAAATTGAATAGTATGTGAAAAGATTTAGACGAAGCGAGCGTCTTTCCAGAGCCCATTGCATATGAAGAAAATTAACTTACTAATTCTTTTCGTTTTTTTGTTTTTGGTTCCTTCATGCTTATTCGCCCAAGACTACGAGAAGGTCCCCTATGTGCCCTCGCCTATTGAGGTCGTTGATCGGATGCTGGAGTTCGCCGGCGTCAAGAAGACAGACATCGTCTTCGACATCGGCAGCGGCGACGGCCGGATGGTGATCCAGGCCGCCAAAAAATACGGCGCTAGAGGCGTAGGCATTGAGCTGGAATCCCGCCTCGTTGAGCTCGCCCGTGCCGGAGCCAAGCGGGAGGGCGTGGATCATCTGGTGGAGTTTAGACAGGGAGATGCTTTCAAGGCCGATCTATCGACCGCCACGGTAGTGACCCTCTATATGCTGCCGTCCTTTAATAAGTTATTCCGCCCGATTCTCGAGAAACAATTGAAACCCGGCGCGCGGGTAGTTGTTCATGACTATCCCATCGAGGGTTGGAATCCTGTCAAATGGGAAGAGATGCCGCTGATGGACACGCGACCGGAAGTCGCGCCGCACAATCACATCCTCTATCTTTACCGCTGGAAGGCTGAAGAAAAGTAGCGTTCAGCCGTCGTTGTTGATAGCGCCACGACGTGCGTTATCAGACCGCTCGTTTGTTGGCGTCACCGTGATTTGCTCGAAGCTCTCGGCCTAGGGCCAGCCAATCCGGCCGACTCAGTCCAGCGAGTTCCATTTTCTGGAGAGCCGACAAAGGCTGATCGCTACAGACCGCAATCGTCAGACCAAAATGCGCTAAAGTGTAGCCGTGCCAACCGGGCCCGTGTAAAGCCAACTTACCATCTACACCTACCAATGGTAACAAGACTGTCTTACGACCTAGAGCGGTCATCAGTTTATATAGCGCCTCCCTGGCGCACCAAAGTTGATAAAAGACCAACAAGCGCGCTGCCTCGGACTGCTGCAGTAGGCAAGAATGTTCGTTTGCGTGAAATACCATATGGCTCACATCTAAGATGCTTCGCGTTGGATCGTTCAATTCGATATCAACCCCCAAGTTGACACTGGAGCTGACTGCGCATGCCACCCAGTCGCCGCTGTGGGATAGACTGAAACTGAGCTGCGCGCTCCGTGAATCGGGCAGCACAAGTCGCGGTGCATTGCTGTCCCGCTCGACAACACTCAACGTATCAGGCGGTAGAGAGAGGAGCCTGGAGACGGCGAATCTCAGCAGCATACGCCCGAGTAGAAACTGACGTTTGCGCTCGTGCCTTCTAAAAGCGCCGTAACGGCGGGCTTCGCTTGCACTCAGCTGCTTTGCGAAAAATCCTATATCGTCTTCGCGCACGAGGCTGCCGTCCAGCAACCATAAGGTCGCAGACGGTTTGCGCGATTTATTCTTCGGCAATTTTGACAAAGTCGCCTTTGAGCGCGACACCCGCAATGAGGGCGCCCGCATGACACTCGAAATCCGTCGTGCTCGACATCTCAACCTTCCGATAATAGCTGACGATATTTACAACGGCATTGGCGCCAAGTTGTTTAGCCCGCCTCTCGAGCGCGATCATCGCCGATAGAAATGCCCAGTTGCAGGCCTTCTCATCAGACTTACCAAACGCATTGGTCTTACGGTTGGAAACATCACTGCCAAGCTTGGCCACAACCTTCGGGTATTCCTGCTTCCCAAAGAAAAATTTCACCGAACCTTCAAGCCTTTCGTCGGCGTCCTTGGTTGCCATGGCGGGGGCGATCGGCAGAATGTGCTTAGTGTCGCGCGCATGAGCCGGCCATATGGCGGCCAGCGATACACTCAGAACCGTCATAGAGATGATAAGATTTTTCATCGTATTGTTTCCTTATAAGACTGAAAATTCGACAAGGCTATGGCCATCTCTTGAAAACGAGCGAAGTGTTGATACCGCCGAAGGCAAAGTTGTTGGACATAACATATTCACACTGTAATTCCCGCCCTTCGCTCATAATGTAGTCCAGCTCAGCGCATTCCGGGTCTATCCGAGTCAGGTTAATGGTGGGTGCAAACCAGCCCTCGCGCATCATTTCAATAGTGAACCATGCTTCCAACGCGCCGCAGGCGCCAAGCGTATGTCCCATGTAGCTCTTAAGTGAGCTGATGGGCATATGGCTGCCAAAGAGATTCCAGGTGGCCTGCGATTCTGCGATGTCTCCGTGCTGAGTGGCAGTTCCGTGAGCGTTAACGTAGCCAATCGCCGAAGGCGGCAGCTTGGCATCAGCCAGCGCTAATTCCATCGCGATCTTCATGGTTTCGGCATTGGGGTGGGTGACATGACAGCCGTCACTGTTGGTTCCAAAGCCCACGATCTCAGCATAGATAGTGGCACCGCGCGCACGGGCGTGCTCCAAGTCTTCCAGAATCAGGCTGGCGGCACCTTCACCGATCACCAAGCCATCCCGCTCGGCATCGAACGGGCGGGGCGTTGTCTCGGCCGCGTCATTGCGCACGCTGGTGGCGAACAGTGTATCGAAGACTGCGACTTCGGTAACACAAAGTTCTTCCGCGCCACCGGCGATCATGGCGCGTTGATAACCGCCGCGGATTGTTTCGTAGGCGTAACCGATGCCTTGGCTGCCTGAAGTGCAAGCGCTGGAAGTTGGAATGATGCGCCCGGTCACGCCGAGAAAAATTCCAAGATTCACTGGCGCCGTGTGCCCCATCATCTTGATATAAGTGGTGGCGTTAATTCCTTTAGTGCTCTTTTCAGCGATCATCTTGCCGAAGTCGCAAATCGCTCTCGGCGTGCCGGCGGACGAACCATAAGCGATTCCAAGCCAACCACTTTTCAGCACAGGATCATCCAGCAGGCCAGCATCAATAAGGGCGAGCTCGCTGGCGCGAGTTGCCATCAAGGCAACTTTGCCCATGCTACGGGTGGTCTTAGTCGTGTAGCGATCGGAGAGTGAAAATTCGGCGGCGGGAGCGCCGAGCTGGGTATTGAGCCCATCATAGTCGGCCCACTCTGCCATCCGGCTTACGGCATTGCGATAACTCCCCAACCGGGCGCGCACGCTGGGCCAATCGTTACCGATCGGGCTGATACCGGCCATGCCGGTAACAACTACGCGACGGCTCATATCAATCCTCCGTTGACGGAGATCACTTGGCGAGTGATATAAGCCGCCTCATCCGCAAGCAGAAAACTCACTAGCGCAGCCACTTCCTCCGGCTTACCGATGCGGCGTGCAGGAATTAACTTGAGCAATTCCTCCAATTCGACATCACCGATCATTTCGGTTTCGATCAATCCCGGCGCGACGCAATTGACGGTGATCTGGCGCTTGGCCAGTTCCAGGGCCAGCGCCTTGGAAGCGCCGATAATGCCTGCCTTGGCTGCGCTGTAGTTGACTTGGCCACGATTGCCGACCAAGCCGGACAGCGAAGCTAGGGTTACGATGCGTCCCGGCGCCCGGCGGCGCACCATCGGCATGATCAACGGGTTGAGCACGTTATAGAAACCGTCCAGATTGGTGCTCAGCACGGCGTCCCATTCGTCGCCGGACATGGCGGGAAACGCATTGTCGCGCGCCATCCCCGCGTTGCAAACGACGCCGTAATAGCAGCCGTGCTGCTCGATATCAGCCTCCAGCGCCGCTGCGGTGGCTCGGCGCTCGGCGATATCAAATTGCAGGACGCGGGCTTGCTTGCCCAAAGCAACGACCGCTTGGGCGACGCTATCGGCCTCTTCGCGCCGGCTGCGACAATGCAGCACGATGTCGTAGTCGTCCCGTGCGACCCGTAAAGCGATGGCTTTCCCGATACCCCGACTCGAGCCGGTAACCAAGACGCTTCTTCTCATTCCGAACCACCCTGGAGGAAATCATCGACATTAGTGGGCTGAAATACAGTGACAGTGGCTGTGGCAACTCGCCCTGCTTCATTATCGATGGAGCACTCAAACGAACCCAATCCATTTTCGTTCTGAAATAGACGTTGGACATGAACCCGCAGCACGCTGCCCAATAAAAAAATCGGGTGCCGGCATTCATAACGCCGCGTTCCCAGCAAAAATCCAAGTTTGACTGTGTCGCCCCGCAACCGAGCGTAATACCCTGCCCAGGCCCCGATCGCTTGAGCCATGTACTCTATTCCAACCCAGGCTCCGACACCGCCACCGCTGCAAAACAAACTGTCCGCTCGAATACAAACTTCAGCGAGTAAACTATCTTCGTCCACCGAGATGACACGATCGAGCAGCACCATCGGACCTGCATGCGGAAGCAGCGAGCGGACGTCTGGCATGCCCATATCACTCTCTCCCGAGCACGAGCGTTGCGTTCGCACCGCCGAAGGCGAACGAGTTGCTCAAGATCCACCGCAACGGCTGCCCGAGGCTGCTTCCGCGCTCGGCCACATTTAGCACCGGCAAGTCAGGATCAGGCGTACCATCCCACAGATGCGGCGGCAGCTTGCCCTCAGGATTATCATCCTGCATCGCCAACCAGCACAGTCCAGCCTCAATTGCGCCGGCCGCGCCGAGCGCGTGACCGGTAAAGGGCTTGGTCGAGCTGACTGCAACTCCGGACCCGAAGAGCGCATGAATCACGCGCGATTCCATCGCATCATTTTGTAACGTTCCCGTGCCGTGCAGGTTCACATAATCGATCTGCACGGGGCCAATACCCGC
>Ga0081538_10002690_pt1 | contig 17095 bp, 15 predicted proteins | sample TabmetS5T2R1_FD_71022 | JGI IMG/M metagenome (GOLD analysis project Ga0081538, IMG submission 71022) | Tabebuia heterophylla rhizosphere microbial communities from the University of Puerto Rico - S5T2R1 | ecosystem: Host-associated > Plants > Roots > Rhizosphere ... | reverse complement strand
CGAGGAAGACGGCCGGACCACCCTGCGGTTGGTCCATCACGGCCTGCCGCCCGACGCGGTCGCCGACCACGAGCAGGGCTGGGCGTACTTCCTCGGGATCCTGCGCGACAGCCTGCGGCCGTGAGCCGCGGGGCGGGTGCGGGTGCCCGTACTGGGACCGGGGGCGTCCGAACCCCAAGACGCTGGCCAGCGCGATATCCCCGTCCGCCCTGGCGGGGGAGTATTCCTGCCATGAGCCCGACCGACATCCACATCATCCACGCGGCCGCCACCCACCAGGTGCGCATCAGCCGCCGAGGCCGCCGCTCCTAAAGGACTTCGCCGTGACCGTCACCGTCACACCCCGCCGCCCCGCCGCCGCCGCTCACGCCTTCTCCTCCCCCACCGTGCGTGAGATCCCCCCGGTGCCGCGGCCGGGCACCTACGACTCGACCTGGTGACCCAACCGCGCTAAGCGGGCGGTCGAGCCCCCCGACGACGAACCTCCTCCCAACACGCCCGCGCGGCCCACGCCGCGCGGGCGCGTCGTCGTTCTACGCGCGGCGTTCAGAGCGCTGCGCGAGTTCGAAACGGCGCATTGAGGAAGGCCCGGGACGGGTGCGCGGGCTCGCAACTGCGCATTGAGGAAGGGCCCGGAGCGGGAGCGGTTGCGGATCGTGGAAGCCCGCGCCCCGGCGGCCAGGCGCGGGGCGCGTACGGGTCGCTATCCGGCACAAAAGCGCCCGCGACCACGCGCGCCGCGTCCGCCCCGGCCTTTGAGCCGGCGATCGTTGCGCATCGCGGAAACCACGCGGCCCAACCAACCGACCCCGCCTCCCTCAATGCCGCAGTTTGTCCCGCCGCGGCGCTCCTCGCGGGGCGCTCGCCAGCAGCCTGACCTACCGTTCCGCCATGGCTTCACTGAAGGTCGCCCTCGTCCAGGCTCGCAGCCGCGGCCCCCATCCCGAGCTCGCGCTGCGGGAAGGCGAGCGGGTGTGCCGCGAGGCGGCCGCGCGCGAAGCAGACGTGGTCCTGTTCCCTGAGCTGTGGCAGCTCGGCTACGCCTCCTGGCGAGCCGAGCCTGCGCGGCGCTCAGCGTGGCTGGCTCACGCCACGACGCTCGACGGGCCGTTCGTCTCGCACTTCCGCGGGCTGGCGCGGGAGCTCGGACTCGCCATCGTCATCACCTACCTGGAGGCCTGGCCGGGCGCGCCGCGCAACACGGCCACGCTCATCGACCGCCACGGCGACCCGGTGCTGACCTACGCCAAGGTGCACACCTGCGACTTCGGCATGGAAGCCGCATTGACCCCGGGGGACGGGTTCCGCGTCGCCGACCTCGACACCCGCGCCGGCCACGTTCGGGTCGGCCTCATGATCTGCTTCGACCGCGACTTCCCCGAGTCGGCGCGCGTGCTCATGCTCGGCGGCGCCGAGCTCATCCTCACGCCGAACGCCTGCGGGCTGGACATCGACCGGCTCGGGCAGTTCCGCGCCCGCGCGTACGAGAACATGGTCGGCGTCGCGATGGCCAACTACGCCACGCCGGCCCTGACCGACGACCTCAGCCACTTGGGCCCGCTCGACGTCTGCAACGGCCACTCGGTCGCGTTCAGCGGCATCAGGTTCGACCGCGAGGGCAATGGCCTCGACCACAAGCTCGTCGAGGGCGGCGAGGGGGAGGAGCTCCCTATCGCGACCTTCGACCTCGATGCGCTGCGCGCCTACCGCGCGTACGAAGTCGGGGGTGACGCCTACCGCAAGCCCGCGTGCTACGAGTCGCTATCGGACAACGCCCCGCTGCCGGTGTTCGCCCGAGCGGACAGCCGCCGGACATCGCTCCCGACATCAGGTCGGCCCCTACGGCCGGCACGGTGAGGAGACCCTGAAGGCGGAGGGGGTGGGATTCGAACCCACGGTACCGGGGTTACCGATACAACGGTTTTCGAGACCGCCCGATTCAACCACTCTCGCACCCCTCCGGATGCGGTGTTGGAGGGTAGCGACTGCGCGCTCAGCGGCGCGAGCGGAAGAAGGCCCGGAGCAGCTCGGCGGACTCGGCCTCGAGCAGACCGCCCGCGACGTCCGGGCGGTGGTTGAGCTGCGGCTCGGCGAGGATGTCGAGCACCGAGCCGGCCGCCCCGGCCTTCGGGTCGACCGCTCCGTAGACGACGCGCGGGATGCGGGCGAGCACGATCGCGCCCGCGCACATGGCGCACGGCTCGAGCGTCACGTAGAGGACCGTCCCGATCAGCCGCCAGGACCCGAGCGCCCGCGCCGCCTCGCGGATGGCGATCGTCTCGGCGTGCGCGGTGGGGTCCTCGCGCAGCTCGCGCTCGTTGTGCCCGGCGCCGATCACCTCGCCGTCGTGGACGACGATCGCGCCGACCGGGACGTCGTCGTGCGCGAGCGCCCGTTCGGCCTCCCGCAGCGCCAGCCGCATGAAGTACTCATCCCGTGCGAAGAAGTGGGTAGGCGTCAGAGAAGGCACATTCGCGTGTCGTCGCGTAACTTCGGGCGTCCCACAATGTTCTACGGACGGCGCCCCACGCGCCGCGCCCCTCCCCCGGTCACCTCATGCTCACGCCGTCCAGACTGCTCACGACGCTCCTCGCCGTCCTCGCCGCCTCCCTCGCGGCGCCCGTCGCCGCGGGGGCGGAGCAGGCCGGCGCAGCGATGGCGGCCGCCCCCTATGTGCCCGGCGAGGTCGTGGTCCGCTACGCCCGCGGGGCCGACCACTCGGCCGCCGACCGGGCGGCCGGCGTGGGCGCCGCACGCACCGTCGCGCCGCGCACCCGCGTGCTGCGGATCCGCGACGGCGAGAGCGTGGCCGAGACCGTGCGCGAGCTGCGCGCGCGGCCCGAGGTGGCCACCGCCGCCCCGAACGCCACGGCGCGCGTGGCCGGCTTCATCCCCTCCGACCCCGGCAGCTCGGGCCACGCCGGCGGCTGGCAGGACCTGCAGTGGAACTTCCTGCCCGGGATCGGCATCAACGCGCCGGACGCCTGGCAGCACCTGATCGACCTCGGCGAGCCCGGCGGCCGCGGGACCGTCGTCGCCGTGCTCGACACCGGCGTCGCGTACTCGACCCGCCGCCGCTTCCGCCGGTCGACCGACTTCCGCCGCGCCGACTTCGTCCGCGGCCACGACTTCGTCGACAACGACCGCTTCCCGCACGACGAGAACGGCCACGGGACCCACGTGGCGAGCACGATCGGCGAGAGCACGCACAACGACAAGGGCGTGACCGGCCTCGCCTACGGCGCTCGGATCATGCCCGTGCGCGTGCTCAACGAGGAGGGCGCGGGCGAGAGCGCGGACATCACGCGTGGCATCCGCTGGGCCGTCCGCCACGGCGCCGACGTCATCAACCTCTCCTTCGAGTTCGACGACAGCTACCGCCAGTTCACGGCGTCCGAGATCCCCGAGGTGCTGTCGGCGATCCGCTTCGCCCACCGGCGCGGGGTCGTGGTCGTCGGCGCGGCCGGCAACTTCCAGCGCACCGCGATCTCGTATCCGGCGCGCTCGTCGACGGTGATCGCGGTCGGCGCCACCACCGAGCACGGCTGCCGTGCGCGGTACTCGAACATCGGCCGCGGGCTCGACATCATGGCCCCGGGCGGCGGGCAGGACGACCCCGAGGACCCCACGTGCCCGAAGGGTCTCCCGCAGGGCCGCGACATCTACCAGATGACCTATCCGTGGGCCGCGCTCTACAGCCGCCCCCGCGGGTCGTCGAGCTACCGCCGCTTCGGGCTGCCGAGCGGCTTCGTCGGCACCTCGATGGCCGCGCCGCACGTGTCGGCCGCGGCCGCGCTCGTGATCGCGTCGGGCATCCTCGGCCGCAACCCGGCGCCGGAGGCCGTCGAGGCGCGGCTCGAGGGCACGGCGATCGACGCCGGGGTCGCCGGCCCGGACGACGTGTACGGCGCCGGGCGGCTCGACGCCGCGGGCGCCACCGACCCGGCGCGCTAGGTCGTCCGGATGATCAGCACCGAGCAGGGCGCGTGGTGCGAGACCTTGTTCGGCACCGAGCCGAGCAGGAACCGCTTGGCGCCGGTCATGCCCTTGTTGCCGACCACGATCAGGTCGGCGCCGCGTTCCTCGGCGACGTCGAGGATGGCGTCGGCGGGATCGCCCTCGCGGGCGTAGGTCTTCACCTCGACGCCCGCCTCCTCGACCTTCTCGGCGGCCTCGCTCAGCGTCGCGTCGACGTCCTCGCGCGGGTTGATCGACCACTGCAGGTCCTCGGGCGCCTGCCGCGCCTCCTCCCGCAGCCGCTGGTTCGAGACCGGCTCGTAGGCGGAGACGAGCTCGATCGACGCGCCGACCGCCTTCGCCAGCTCGATCGCCTCGCGCACCGCCTCGCCGGCCGTCTGCGACCCGTCCGTCCCCACCACGATCGCGCTGAACATGCGCGCGATCATAACCACGGCCCGCCGGCCGTCCGCCGGTTCAGATCTTCGTCAGCGCGATGATCATCGCCGCCAGCACGAAGACGACGATGGCGACTTGGGTGTAGAGCCAGAAGCGCGGCACGAAGGCCGCTTAGGCTAGACCCCCGCCTGCTCGCGCGAGCGCGCCGTGACCGTCGTGACCGGCAGCCCGAGGCCGGCCGCCTTGTGCGGCAGGTCGAGCCTCAGCCACTTGGACACGCGCGTCGGCAGCGTCGAGATGATCAGCTCGTCGAAGCCATGCAGGTTGATCGCGTCCTGGATCGCGGCCAGCGGCTCGGGGACGCCGATCATCGCGTCGACGGGACCGCCCGCCGCGTCCTCGAGCAGCGGCAGCGCGAGCTCGATCGTGGTCTCGGCCTCGTTCTGCGACTGGTCCTCGGGATCGACGACCTTGTGGAGCCCGTGCGTCGCGTTGGGCACGAGCAGCGTGAACTCGCATGGCCCGCGCCCTGCGCGCTCGCGCACGGCTTCGAGCAAGGACGGCGTCGCGGCCGTCTTGTTGGCAACCACGAGGATCCGGGCGGCGGACGACTCCATTCGGAACTCCCTTCGCGGGTGGTCGTGTCGATTGTGCCAAAGCCGTCACCGGTCAGTCGAGCGCGAGTCGCAGGCGGCGACCGGCCTCGGCGATCGCGACCTCCCCGAGCCGCGTGTAGCCGAGCAGGAGCGCGGGCGATCGGGGCTCGCCGGCGACCTGGGGCCCGAGCGCCTCGACCGCGACGCTGCGCGCCGCGGCGGCGGCCACGACCTCCTCCTCGGTGGCGCCCGGCGGCAGCCGCGCCAGCACGTGGAGGCCGGCGGCCACGCCCTCGACCTCGAGCCCGGCCAGCGCGGCCAGCAGTGCGTCACGGCGGCGGCGGTAGGCGGGGCGGGTGCGGCGCAGGTGACGGTCGAGCTCGCCGCGCTCGAGGAAGGCGGCGAGCGTGAGCTGCTCGAGCACCGGGCCGCCGAGATCGGACAGGCGCTTCTCCTCGACCACGGCCGGGACGAGCCGCGCGGGCAGCGCGGCCCAGCCGAGCCGCAGCCCTGGCGCCAGCGTCTTGGAGACGGAGTGCACGTGGACGACGTGGTCGGGCGCGACGCCCTGCAGCGCGCCGACCGGGTGGCGGTCGTAGCGGTACTCGGCGTCGTAGTCGTCCTCGACGATCAGCCCGCCGGTGGCGCGTGCCCAGGCGACGAGGGCGGCGCGGCGCGGCGGGTCGAGCACGACGCCGGTCGGCGACTGGTGGGCGGGGGTGACGAGCGCGGCGTCGACGCCGGCGGCCGCGACCGCGGCGACGTCGATGCCGGCGGCGTCGACCGGGATCGGCACGATCTCCAGCCCGCTGTGCGCCATCAGCTCGCGGGTGCCGGGGTGGCTCGGGTCCTCGACCGCCAACCGCCGCGCGCCGCCGGCGCGGAGCACGCGGCCGACGAGCGCCACCGCCTCGGCCACGCCGCCGCAGACGACGATCCGCTCCGGCGCCGCCTGCACGCCGCGGACGCGGCCGAGGTAGGCGCCGAGCGCGCGCCGCAGCCGGGGATGGCCGCCGGGCTCGGGGTAGCCGAGGTCGGCGTCGGCGACCTCGCGCAGCGCGCGCCGCTGGGCAGCGGCCCAGGCCACGCGCGGGAAGAGCGAGAGGTCCGGCGTGCCCGGGCGCAGGTCGTAGCGCAGCGGCGCCGGCGGGCGGGCGGGCGCGTGGTCTGAGGCCTCGGCGGCCCCGGGCGCGACGTGCGGCGCCGCTCCCGGGCGGATCGCCAGGTAGCCCTCGGCCGCCAGCTGGCCGTAGGCCTCCACCACCACCCCGCGCGAGACGCCCAGCTCGGCGGCCAGCGCGCGGCTCGACGGCAGCCGCTCGCCGGCGGCCAGCCGCCCCGAGCGCACGGCGGCGCGGAGCTGGCCCTCGAGCTGCGCGTGCAGCGGCCCGTCCTGGCGCCGCAGCATCACGAGCAGCTCGCGCGAACTGGTCCGGTTCATAGACCCCATAGTGGACCTGTTCTGCGGACCAGATGCAACCTAGGGTGCGGCGCTATGAGTCGTGGGATGCATGCAGCGGGCGCAGCGGTCGGGATGGCGATCGTCGGCTCGTCGTTCGCGGTGCTGGACACGCTGCGCGCCTATCCGCAGTCGGGCGGCCAGGCGGTGCGCTACGCGGTCGGCGCCGGGCTGCTGTTCCTGCTCGCCGGCCGCCGCCTCCCGCGGCCGGACGGCGGGCAGCTCGTGCGGCTCGCGCTGCTCGCGGCCAGCGGCCTCGCCGCCTTCAACCTGCTCGTGATGGCGGCCGAGGAGAGCATGGACCCCGGCAGCGTCGGCGTGATCGTGGCCGCCGTGCCGGTCCTGCTGGCGCTCGCGGGACCGCTGCAGGCGGGGCGCCGGCCCGAGCGGCGCGTGGTCGGCGCGGCGGTCATGGTGGCCGCCGGCGCCGCGGTGGTGCAGGGCCTCGGCGGCGACGTCACGGCCGCCGGGCTGGCCGCCGCGCTCGGCGCGCTGGCCTGCGAGGCCGCGTTCTCGCTGCTCGCCGCGCCGCTGCTCGCGCCGCTCGGGCCGATCGCCGTCTCGGCGTGGTCGACGATCCTCGTCGTCCCGATGCTGCTCGTCACCGGGCTCGTGCTCGACGGGCCCGCAGGCCTCCTGCGCGCCCCCACCCTCGAGGAGGCGCTCGGCCTCGCCTACCTGGCCGTCGCCGTCACGGCGGTCGCGTTCGTGCTCTGGTACTCCGCCGTGCAGGCGCTCGGCGTCGAGCGCACGGGCCTGCTGTCCGGCGTGCTCCCGGTCAGCGCGCTGCTCGTCGCCGCCCTGCTCGGGCGCGCCGATCTCACAGCCGGGCGGCTCGCGGGAGCGGTGCTGGTCGGGGCGGGGATCGCCGCCGGCCTGCTCGCCCGGCCGCGCCGCGAGCCCACCCCGCGCGCGGAGATCGTGGACCCTGCGCTGGTGGCGCGCTAGCTTTGTCCGGGTGGATCGCCCGCAGCGCCGCTTCCTCGCCTGCCTGACGGCCTTCGCCGTGCTCGCGGCCGTGGCGCAGGGCGTGTCGGGGATGACCGACCTCGTCCTCTACCTCACGCCGCTGTTCCTGATCGCGGCGCTGCTCCTGTGCGGCCGCTACGTCGCCGAGGACCGGATCGTTCGCCGCTGGCGGCGCGCCGTCGCCGTCCTCGGCCGCCCGCGCCGCACCCGCAGCCGCTGGCTCCCCGTCGCCGAGACGCCGCCCGTCCAGCGCCTCGGCCACGGCCCGCGTCCCCAGCGCGGCCCGCCGGCGTTCGCCCGCGCCTGACGCCGAATCGTCGGCGCATCCGAACGCCCGCCTCGACGAACCAAAGGAGATCCGCATGAGGATCGTCATCTGGGTCGCCGCGGCCGCCGTGCTGCTGGCCGGCGCGCCCGTGGCGCTCGCGCATCAGGGGAGCCCGAACTTCCTCTCACAGATCAACGACGTCACGCCCGCCGTCCAGGGCGTCGACGTCGAGGTCCTCAACCGCGACGACCGGCTGCTGCTGCGCAACACCAGCGGCGAGACGGTGGTCGTGGAGGGCTACCTCGGAGAGCCTTACGCCCGCATCGACGCCGACGGCACGGTCTCGGTCAACACCGACTCCGAGGCGTACTACATCAACGAGGAGCGCGACGGCAAGGTCGACACGCCGGAGAGCGCCGACTCCAAGGGCGAGCCGCAGTGGAAGGAGGTCTCGAAGACCGGACGCTTCGAGTGGCACGACCACCGCATGCACTGGATGTCGGAGGACGACCCCGAGCAGGTCAAGGACAAGGACGTCCGCAGCAAGGTGTTCGACTGGAAGGTGCCGATCGCCGTCGACGGCCGGACGGGTGCCATCGCGGGCACGCTGTTCTGGACGCCGACCTCCTCCTCGAGCGTCTCGATCCTCCCGATCGTCGGCGTCTCCGTCGTGTTGATCGCGCTGTTCGTGGTGATCGCGGTCCGGCGCCGCCGCCGCGCGGCGCCCACCGCCGCCACCCCGGAGGCCTGGTGATCCGAGCGCTCGCCGTCGCGCTCGCGGCGCTCGCGCTGCTGCCGGCCACGGCGAGCGCGCACGCGCTGCTGAACGCGACGACGCCCGAGCGCGGCGCGCGGCTGGAGCAGGCTCCGGCACAGGTCTCGCTGCGCTTCAGCGAGCCGGTCGAGGCCGAGTTCGGCGCCGTCCGCGTGTTCGACTCAGAGGGCCGCGAGGTCCAGACGGGCCGCGCCTTCCATCCGGGCGGGCGCGGCGCCGAGGTAGCCGTCCGCCTGCGCGACGGGCTCGGCGAGGACGGCTACACGGTCACCTACCGCGTCATCTCGGCCGACTCGCACCCGGTCTCCGGCGGCTTCGTGTTCGTGGTCGGCGACGCGCCCGCCCCGTCCGCCACCGTCGGCGAGCTGCTCGGCGACGACGACACCGGCGCGGTCACCGGCACGGCGTTCGGCGTCGCCCGCGCGGTGCAGTTCGGCGCCATCGCGCTCGGGCTCGGCGCGCTGATCTTCGCGTTCGCGTGCTGGCTGCCGGGCCTCCGCGCCGTCGCCGGCGCGGGCGCCGGCTGGGCCGCCGCCTCGGAGGCCCTCGCCGCCCGGCTGCGCGGCCTGCTCCTCATCTCCGCGCTCGCCGGCGTGCTCTCCGCGGCCGTGGCGATCGTGCTCCAGGGCGCGGTGGCGGCCGGCACGACCGCGTGGGACGCGCTGGACCCCGACGTCGTCCGCGACGTCCTCAGCACGCGCTTCGGCGTCTTCTGGGGGATCGGGATCCTCGCCTGGGCGCTGGTCGGCGCGCTCGCCACGCCGCCGCGCGTGATGCCCGCGCTCCAGCCCGCCTCGGTCGGCGCCACCGGCCTCGCGCTGCCGGGCACGACGCGGCTGGCCGCGCTCGCGCTGCCGCTCGGCGCGCTCGCGTTCCTGCCCGCGCTCGGCGGCCACGCCAGCGTGCAGTCGCCGGTCGCCGTGCTGCTGCCCGCCAACGTGCTGCACGTGGTCGCGATGGCCGCGTGGCTCGGCGGCGTCGCGGTCCTCGTGCTGGCGCTGCGCTCGGCCACGGCCCGGCTCGAGGGACCCGACCGCACCCGGCTCCTGGCCGCCGTCGTCGCCCGCTTCTCGGCGCTGGCGGGCGTCGCCATCGCCGTCCTGCTGGCGTCAGGGATCGCGCAGGGTTTGGTCGAGGTCCGGACACTCGACAACCTGATCGACACGGCGTTCGGCCGCGCCGTGCTCATCAAGGTCGCGATCTTCGCCGCCATCGTCGGCCTCGGCGCGGTCAACCGCCGCCGCCTCGTGCCGGCCCTCACGCGCGCGGCCCGCGACGGCGACGCGCCCGGCCACGCCGGCGCGCTCCTGCGCCGCACGCTGCGCGCGGAGCTCGTGCTCGGCGTCGCCGCTCTCGCCACCACCGGGGCGCTCGCCGGCTACGCGCCGTCCGTCGCCGAGGGCAGCGGGCCGTTCTCCGGCAGCGCCGACATCGGCCCCGCCCGGCTGGAGCTGACCGTCGACCCGGCGCGCGTCGGCCCGAACGAGATGCACGTCTACCTGTTCGACCGCAAGGACGGCAGTCAGTACGACGAGACGAAGGAGCTGACCGTCACCGCCGAGCTGCCGGAGAAGCAGATCGACACGATCGAGTTCGAGGCGACCAAGGCCGGCCCGGGGCACTACGTGGTGTCCGGCGCGGCGCTCGGCGTGAAGGGCGACTGGACCGTCGAGGTCGCCGCGAGGGTGTCCGATTTCGACGAATTCCGGACAAAGGTCGAGGTACCTGTCGACTGATCGTCGGCGATGCGTTCTAACGTGTACAGCGTGATCCGCCGGGGGCGCCCTTTCCCCCCTCCCCGTCCTACGGCGGCACACCCCCGCGGCCTCGCGCCTCGCGGCGCGGGGTCGCGGGCTGGTCTTGGGAGCTCCTAACCGGCCGTCTGCGGCTGCCACGCGGAGGCGCCGAGCTCGTCGAACGCGCGCACCACGTCGGGGTCGAACTGCGAGCCGGCCCCGCGCCGGATCTCCTCGGCGGCGGCGTCGACGGTCCAGGACTCCTTGTACGGCCGCTCGTGCACGAGCACGTCGAACACGTCGGCGACGTGCACCAGCCTCGCCTCGACGGCGATCGCCTCGCCGGCCAGGCCGTCGGGGTAGCCCGTGCCGTCCCAGCGCTCGTGGTGGGAGCGGGCCACGCGCTCGGCCGCGCGCAGGAGGTCGGACTCCCCGCCGGCGAGCACGCGCGCCCCCAGCACGGCGTGCGTCTTGACCACCTCGAACTCCTCCGGCGTGAGCTTGCCGGGCTTGAGCAGGACCGTGTCGGGGATGGCGATCTTGCCGAGGTCGTGCAGCGGCGCCGCCTGGCGGACGAGCCAGACCGTCCGGTCGTCGTGGCCGAGGTGGCGCGCGAGCCGCGCGGCGAGGTCGGCGACGCGCTCGGTGTGCTCGTGCGTGTTGTCGTCGCGGTACTCCGCGGCCAGCGCGAGCCGGCGCAGCAGGTCGAGCCCGGCGGCCTCGAGCTCCCGCCGCCGCGCGAGCGACTGCTCGGTCACCACCGCCTCGAGCTCCGCCTGCCGGGCGCGCAGCGCGCGGCGGTCGACGAGCGCGGCGAGCCGCCGCGCGGCGGTGGCGTCGAAGCGCCCGCCGGGCCCGACCAGGTCCTCGAGCTCGACCACCTCGGGCCCGCTGCCGAGGCCGAGGGGATCGAGCCGCTCGCGCAGGGCGGCGGCGTCGGCGCCGACGGCGAGGACGGCGGCCGGCCGGTCGGCGGTGACCGCGGCGAGCACCTCGGCCGGATCGCCGGGGCAGGCGGCCGGGACGGCCCCCGCCAGCGAGACGGCGCCGCGCAGCGCCGCCACGGCCGGGGCGTCGTCCCCGGCCAAGAGAAGCCTCATCCCGGCGATGGCGTCCATACTGGTGGGCATCATGGCGGACGAGACGGAAGACCCGCGCATCGGCACGGTCATCGCCGGCTACCGGATCGAGGAGCGGATCGGCCGGGGCGGGATGGGCGTGGTCTACCGCGCCGAGCACCTCAACCTGCAGCGCCGCGCAGCCGTCAAGATCATCGCCCCCGACCTCGCCGAGTCGGAGGGCTTCCGCGAGCGCTTCACGCGCGAGGCGCGGATCGCGGCCGCCCTGCAGCACCCGAACATCGTCACCGTCTACGACGCGGGCGAGGTCGACGGGCTGCTCTATCTCGCCATGCAGTACATCGAGGGCGAGGACCTGGCGGCGATCCTGCGCGCCGACGGCCGCCTGCGCCCGTACCGGGCGATCGACGTCTGCCGCCAGGTCGCCTCGGCGCTCGACGCCGCCCACGCCATGGGGCTCATCCACCGCGACGTCAAGCCCGCCAACGTGCTGATCGAGGGCCGCAACGCGTTCCTGACCGACTTCGGGCTGACCAAGCGGCTCGACGGCACCCACGCACAGCTCACGCGGATCGGCGACGTGGTGGGGACGATCCACTACGTCGCGCCGGAGCAGATCGAGGGCCGCAAGGTGAGCGCGCGGTCGGACGTCTACTCGCTCGGCTGCCTCTTCTACCACTGCCTCGCGGGCAAGGTCCCGTTCGCCATGGAGACCGACGTGGCGGTGATCTACGCGCACCTCTCCGAGGAGCCGCCGAAGCTCTCCGAGCTGCGGCCGGAGCTGCCCGAGGGGCTGGACGCGGTGATGGCCAAGGCGCTCGACAAGTCGCCCGACCGGCGCTTCCCGAGCTGCGGCGACATGATCTCCGCCGCGCGCGCCGTGATCGACGCCGCCGGGCCGCTGAGCGAGACGATCCCGCCCCGCAGCACCGGGCTCGGCGTCCCCGTGACGACGTCGGAGGTGCGCGACGCCGCCGAGGCGGCGCGCCGCCCGCGCGTCCTGCTCGGCGGGCTCGACGACCACACGCGCGCGGTCGCGCGGGTGGCGCTCGGCGATCGCGTCGACGTGCTCGAGGCGCCGGCCGCGGCGACCGCGGACCGCGCACGCGAGCAGCGGCCGGACCTCGTGATCCTCGACTGGGCGGGCTCGGGCGCGGCGGGGATCGCCGCGCTCCGCGGCGACGCGCTGACCCGCGACGCCAAGGTGCTGCTGCTCGTCGACTACGACGAGGGCCGGCGGCGCGAGGTCGTCGCGGCCGGGGCGGACGAGCGGCTGGCCGCGCCGTTCTCGCCGCTCCAGCTCCAGGTCAAGCTGCGCCGGCTGCTGGGCGCCGAGGTCATCGGCGGGTGATCGTGGCGGTGCTCGCCGGCGGGCGCGGCCGCCGGCTGGGCGAGCCGAAGCCGCTCGCGGAGCTGGGCGGCGCCGCGCTGGTCTCGCGGCCGTTGAAGGCGGCGGCCGCCGCCGGGCTCGAGGCGGTGGTCGTGGCGAAGGCGGCCACGCCCTTGCCCGCGGGGCTGACCGTGTGGCGAGAGCCGGACGAGCCGGTCCACCCGCTGCTCGGGGTCGTGACCGCGCTCGAACGTGCCGGCGGGCCGGTCCTCGCCGTCGCCTGCGACATGCCGTTCGTGCCCCCTGCGCTGCTGGCGCGCCTGGCCGCCGGGCCCGAGGCGGCGGTCCGTGTGGGCGGCCGGCTCGAGCCGTTCCCAGCCCGCTACGAGCCCGCCGACCTGCCCGCCCTGCGCGCCGCGCTCGCGGCCGAGGCGCCCGTGCGCGCGACGCTCGAGGCGCTCGCGCCGGCCACGATCGAGTTCGACGACGCGGCGGCGCTGCGCAGCATCAACACGCCCGCGGAGCTGGCGGCCGCGCGGGACGAGATCACGCGGGCGGGGCGCCCGTGATCGACGTCGCGATCATCGGCGGCGGCGTGACCGGCTGCGCCACCGCCGCGTTCCTCGCCGAAGGCGGGGCGAGCGTGACGCTCCACGAGCGCGAGGCGATCGGGGCCGGGGCGAGCGGGCGCAACTCGGGCATCGTGCAGCACCCGATGGATCCCGCGCTCGCGGAGCTCTACGAGGTGTCGCTCGAGCTCTACGCGAGCCTCGGCCACGGGTTCGAGCTGCCCGCCGAGCCGAGCGGCGTGCTGCTCGTCAGCGAGGACGCCGACGCGCTGCGGCCCGACTTCGAGGACGCCCGCGCGCGCTTCCCCGACCTCGACCCCGAGTGGCTCGACGACGTCGGGGCCGTGGAGCCCACCCTGGCGACCGGCGTCTCCGCCTACCGCCTGAACACCGGCCGCCCGGTCGGCCCGACCGCCGCCACCCGCGCGTGGGCCGAGCGGGCGCGCGCCGCGGGCGCACGGATCGAGGTCGGCGCCGCCGTGCGCGCCGCCGACCTGCAGGCCGGCGCCGTCGTCGTCGCCGCCGGCCCGTGGAGCGCCGAGGCGCTCGGCGCCGAGCTGCCCGTCTACGCGAACTGGGGCGTCGTCGCCCAGGTCCGCCTCCCGCGCCCGCCGCGCCATGCGCTCGAGCAGGCCGGGATCAAGGCGCTGACCGAGCCCGGCGGCGCCGCCGGCAGCCTCTTCTCGCTCGTCACCACCGACGGCGCCTCCGCGGTCGGCTCGACGTTCGACCCCGCCCCGCCGGACCCGCGCCGCGCCGTGCCGGCCATCCTCGCCCACGCCGCCCGCTTCCTCCCGGCGCTCGCGGACACGGCGGTCGAGCACGTGCGCGCCTGCGCGCGGCCGCTCTCCGCCGACGGCCGGCCGCTGCTCGGGCACCTGGCCGGGAACGTGCACCTCGTGACCGGCCACGGCGCGTGGGGCATCACGCTCGGGCCGGCGTCGGCGCGGCTGGTCGCGGACGCGATCCTCAGCGGAGACGACGCGATCCCGCCGCCCCTGCGGGCGGATCGCTTCTAGTCGTCGTCGCGCTGCTTGCGCGGCTCGAGCGCCACGACCTCGCGGTCGGCGCCGCTGCCGTAGATGTGGTACTCGACCCCGTGCTTGTGCACGAGCACGAACGCCTCGCCGTGGCGCGAGTTGCCGCTCGTGTTGATGTACATGCCCTCGCGCGCGCCGGACGTGATCTCGGCGTAGGCATGGCCCTCGACGGGCTTGACCTTCTCGTTCTTGCGCAGGTCGAGCTCGGTGGTGTCGCCCTCGGGCTTCTTCTTCTCGGTCGCCTCGGTCTTGTCCGAGCCGGGCGTGTGGAACCCGACCACGAGGCGGTCCTTGCCGCTCCCGTAGATGTGGTACTCCTTGCCGTTCTTGCGCACGAGCACGAACGCCTCGCCGTGGCGCACGTTGCCGCTCGTGTTGACGTACATGCCCTCGCGGGCGCCCTTGGTGATCTCCGAGTAGGCGTGGCCCTCGACGGCGACCGCCTCCTCGCCCTTGCGGAGGGTGACCTCGGCGGTCTCGGTCGACGACGCCTTGGCGAGCGCGGACTTGAACGCGGCGCCGTCCGCGTTCTCCGGCTTCAGCTCTGCGGCGCGAGATACGGGGCTCTCGGCGATCTGCGTCTGGGCGACCTTCATCGACTCCCCACGATCATCGGCAGACGTTCGAGCGCCTTGAGCGCTGCGGTCACTTCGGCAGAACGAGCCTGGCGCCGGCGTGGCGGCGCCAGCGGCGGCCGACCTTCTTGCGCACGCTCAGCTTCACGGTCGTGCGCCCGGTGGCACGGGTCAGCGACGTCGCGATCCGCGGCAGGGTGCCGGTGCGGCCGACCTTGTAGCTGCGGCTGAACGTCTTCTTGCGCTTGCCCGACCTCAGCTGGACGACGACCTTGTAGCGGCCGCGGCCGACGGCCAGCGGGCGGAGGTCGAGCGAGACGGTGCCGTTGGCGCTGCGCGCCGCGTTGAGGGCGCCGACGAGGCTGTCGACGTCCTTGTGGCCGGCGAGGTAGACCGGCGCGCTGGAGACCTTGACCGTCGTGCCCACCGTCCTGGGGGCGGTGAGCGTGACCGGGGCGCTGACCGTCTCGTTGCCGGCGACGTCGACCGCGCGCACGGTGACCTTGCCCTTGGCCAGCGTGAACGAGCCGCCGGCGGCGATCGTCTGGTAGGCGCCGCCGTCGACGCTGTAGGCGAGCGCGGCGAGGCCGGACGTCGCGTCGGACCCGCCCGCCACGCAGGTGTGCTTCGAGGCGCCGGCCGTGCAGGAGAGGCTCGCCGTCGGGGCGGTGGCGTCGACGTGCACGGTCGCCGAGGCGCCGCCGCCGTTGCCGGCGCCGTCGACCGCTGAGAGCGCCAGGGTGTGCGTGCCGTCGCCGATCGTGACGGCCGAGCCGGAGCCGACCGCCTCGCTCGCCGCGCCGTCGCGCGACAGCCTCAGCGACGACAGGCCGGACAGGCCGCCGTCGGCCGTCACCGTGCAGGTGACCCCGGCGCGGCTCCACGTGTCGGTCCCGCCGTCGCACGCCACGGCGGCCGTGGGAGCGGCGGTGTCGATCCGGATCGTGTCCTCGCGCCACGCGGAGGCGTGGCCGACCGCGTCGACGATCCGCGTGCGGAGCACGTGCACGCCGTCGCCGGTGATGGTGACGTTCTCGTCCTCCGACACCGCGCCGCCGTCGATCGTGCGCTCGATCTTGTCGAGGCCCGAGCCGGAGCCGTCGTCGCCGCTGACGACCACCGTGTACGGGGTCTTGCGCCAGCCGGCGGGCGCGGCCGGGGTCGTGTTGGCCGGCGCCGTGGCGTCGATGCGGACGGTGTCCGCGCGCCAGTCGGTGTCGTTGCCGGCCTCGTCGACCGCGCGCGTCTCGAGCACGTGCTCGCCGTCCTCGTCGACGATCGCCGGGCCGCCGTCGTGGATCTCGCCGCCGTCGACGCGCCACTGCATCGCGCCGATGCCCGAGCGGGCGTCGGTGCCGGTGAGGTCGAGCGCGAGCGGCTCGGACGACCAGGTGCTGCTCGGCACCGCGGTCGTGTTGACGGGGTCGACGGTGTCGACCTTCAGCGTCGACGTCGTGTAGTCCGACGAGTGGCCCGCGTTGTCGATCACGCGGTGGACGATCGTGTACGTGCCGTCGGCGCCGACCGTGACCGCGTGGTTGTTCGGCGCGATCTGGTCGGGACCGCCGTCGATCGAGTACTCGAACTCGTCGACGCCGGAGTACGCGTCGGTGGCGGTCAGCGTGAAGCTGTTCGTCCTCTGCCAGCCGTCGGGGATGTCGGTCGTGTCGACGGGCAGCGAGAGGTCGACCTTGAAGTGCTGCTTGCGCCAGGCCGTCTGGTGGCCCGCGAGGTCGGTGGCGCGGGTCTCGAGGACGTTGTCGCCCTCCTCGGTGATCGTGAAGCTCGGGCTCTGCGGCGGGTTGCTCTTGGTCGGCTGGCCGGGTCGGCGCCACTCGAGCAGGGCGACGCCGGAGCCGGCGTCGGTGGCCGAGACGGTGACCGGGACCGGGGCGTTGCGCCAGACCGTGTTGGAGCCGCCCGTGGTGGTGTCGATCGGCGGCTGCGTGTCGCCGAGGCCGGCGTTGATGGTGAGGTTGTCGGTGCGCCAGCCCGAGGCGTTGCCGGCGGCGTCGATCACCCGCGTGCGGAGCGTGTGCGCGCCGTCGCCGGAGACGGTGGCGAGGTCGCCGGGATCGCCGGACTCGATCGAGCCGCCGTCGACCTGCCACTCGACGGCGGTGACGCCGGAGTCGTCGTCGTCGCCGGTGACCGCGACCTCGTAGGGGTTGCCGACGTCGCCGCCCGGGGCCGGGTCGGTCGTGTTCGTCGGGACGATCTTGTCGATCCGGACGTGCTCGAGCCGCGCCAGCGACGTGTTGCCCGCCACGTCGACCGCGCGGGTCTCGAAGGTGTGGTCGGCCGTGCCCAGGACGTCGGCCTGGCTGCCGCTGGGGCCCTCGA
>Ga0081538_10002689_pt1 | contig 17106 bp, 23 predicted proteins | sample TabmetS5T2R1_FD_71022 | JGI IMG/M metagenome (GOLD analysis project Ga0081538, IMG submission 71022) | Tabebuia heterophylla rhizosphere microbial communities from the University of Puerto Rico - S5T2R1 | ecosystem: Host-associated > Plants > Roots > Rhizosphere ... | reverse complement strand
CAGTCTGGCAGACAGGACATTACGGATTCCGGCGATTATAACAACTTTCGCCGGATCTCCCCCTTTTCACAGATGTTTAGACCGCGTGGAGATAGTGGCAGCCGGTACGAACGGTGTGACTAGCTGCGATCGAGGATCTCGAGGATCCGCGACACATAATTCTGCGTTTCTTTGAACGGCGGGATCCCGCCGAATCGCGAAACGGCCCCTTCTCCGGCGTTGTACGCCGCGAGCGCCAGCGGCAGCTCGAACCGCTTCAGAAGAGACTTGAGATGACGCACTCCCGCATCGAGATTGACCTTCGGATCGAACAGATCGAGCGCGCCGTACTGGCGTCCCGTTGACGGCAACAGCTGCATCAGCCCGCGCGCGCCTTTCGGAGAAACCGCCCGGCTGTGATACGCGGACTCGACCTGGATCAGCGCGTGAACGATCCGCGCGTCGACGCCGTGCCTCGCCGCCGTCGTCGTGATCAACTCGCGATATCGCTCGGGAATGGCCGGCGGCTCGATGATGTTCTTCGCCGACGGCAACGCCTCGAGCACTTCCTCGGGGTACTCGACCTCGTCGGGTTCGACCTTGACGATGAGTTCGCGGTCGCAGGTGATCTCGCCGCCACTGCGCAGCTTGAGCAGCAGGAGATCGCCGTCCGACCGGATCGCCTTGACCGACAACGCGCGGCCGGATGCGAAAAACACGAGCTCCGCGTGCGCGGGAGTTCCCCACGCAAACCCGACGGCCACGCAGGCCACGGCCACGATCGAACTGGTGCGCATTCGGTTGGGGTGGAGCCCGGCGCCGGCCGGCCCGTTAGTTTAACGCGAATCGATGTAGGCCCGGAAGACTCGTACCCCGAGCTCCCGCGGGTCGGTGCTCTTGAGCTCCGGAACCGTCGCAGGCACGAAGGTTTTGTCGACCACAACCCGCATCTCGACGGTATCGGCTGTGCCGAGTTGTGCAGTTGTGACCGGGAACTTCCGCAGCTGCGCCTGCGCGGGCTGGAGCGCGAATGAGTCGACCACGGCGTCGCCGATGCGAACCTCGATCTGCTGCGGCCCGGCGAAGCCGGCCACCGGCCGGTCGACCTGCAGGTAAATCGTCACGTCCTTCCTCGGGTTGCGGAACGTCAGCGTCGCCTCCTTCTTCGACCACTGCCACTCGGTGCCCACTTCGTCGTCGGCGACCTCCGTTGAATGCCAGCCCTCCTTGAAGATCACGAACTGGCTGTCGTTCTGCACGCCAAGGTCGAAGTCCGCCACCTGGTACGAGCGCTGTCCCCGCGTCTCGCCGCTCATCGGCAGGCGCTGATTGGTCTGGCGCGAGAAGAGCCCGACCTCGATGAGCGTCTGGCCCGTGTAGGGAAACTTCGGGACGAACATCGTGCGCTCGTACTCGATCGTCTGCCCCGGCTTCCACTGCCGCGTCGGCGTCGGCGGCTGGTGATCGTCGGTCCACATCAATTCGCCGTCGGTATCGAGGAAGTGCACGAACACCCAGTAGTCTTCGGCAAACGCCGGCGCGTCGGCGGCGACGTCGAACGTGTACTTCATCTCGAGCGGGCTGCCGACCGCCGCCTGCGAGCGCGACAGCGTCACGGTTGGCGTCGCGACGGGCGCGGCGGTATCTTCCGAGCGGCCGCACGCGGCGGCAAGGAACGCGACGGCGACGAGCAGGACGCGAAACTGGAAGGTCATCGGCGCTGGAATAATACTCCGCAAGTCTGTAACATGGCCGCGCTGAGAAGGAGTGCCCAATGGCAGCCGAAGCACTCGGCATGGTCGAGACGAAAGGCCTGATCGGATCCGTTGAGGCCGCCGATGCAATGGTGAAGGCCGCCAACGTCGTCTTTGTCGGCTGGCAAAAAGTCGACGCCGGCCTCGTCACCGCAATCGTCCGCGGCGACGTGGGGTCGGTGAAAGCGGCCACGGATGCCGGCGCGGCAGCCGCGCGGCGCGTTGGCGAGCTGATCGGCGTGCACGTCATCCCGCGCCCGGGTGACGACCTCGAAAAAATCTTCCCGATCCGCCCGAAGAAATAACAGCACGTTTTGCTTCTGACAGCAGCTTCCACAGCATGCTTGAGCGGCATCCGGGTGTCGGAGGGGCGCTGCCACAGGGGATTACGGCGAGGTCGGGTGATTGAGGAGATTAAAAGAAAAATATTTTTTATCTCCTTAATCACCAGGACATCTCCGTAATCCCCTTTTGACGGCGTTGCTAAGAAGGTACCCGCTTCGCTTTCTTGCTCCCGCGTCTGGCTTCGCGCGCGACGAGCTGCCGAAGCTTCGGATCGTCGCCAAGGATGAGCATCGGCTGGGCCGGGTTGTCGAGCACGTTGTAGAGCTCGCCGGCTTGGGTGCGCGCGAAGATTTCGTCGCCGTCGATATACAAGGTGATCGGTCCGCCGCCTTCGATGGCTTCGAACAGCCGGACCTTGAACCGCGATTGCAGCGCGTCGATCAGTTTTCGGATGCGCGCGATTGAAAAGCCGCGCCGCCGCAGGTCTGCCATGACCATCAGCTCGAGCAGCTCAATCGACGTGTAACGCCGTTCGGTGAAGCCGCCGCGGTCGGTTTTCTGCGACGGCACGGCCGGCTTGATCAGGCGCTTGGCATCCCACCATTGCAGCTGCTTCGCGCTCAACCCCGTCAGCGCCGCCACTTCGCGCGAGGAATACAGCTTCTTCAGCTTCACGGCGCCCTCAGAATAGACGAAAACCGCTACGCTATCCGGGATGGCCACCGCGCGACGGCACATGTCGATGCTCCGCTCGTACACGGCCGCGGACCTATTCACCATCGGAAATGCGGCCTGCGGCACGATCGCGATCTTCCTCTGCCTCGATTACCTGGCCACCGACAACCGGCGCTTCCTCGGGTGGGTCTTCGTGCTGTTGCCGCTCGCGCTCGTGTTGGACGTGCTCGACGGCTACATCGCGCGGAGCCGGGGCAGCCAGTCGCGTCTCGGCGCCTTCCTCGATCCCGTCGCCGACAAGCTCCTGCTGACTTCCGCCTTCGTCACCCTGACGTATCTCAAGGTGATCCCGTTCTGGCTCACCGCGGTGGTGGTGAGCCGTGACCTGATTCTCTCCGTCGGGGTTCTCGTCATCCACGTGGCGGGCGGCACCGTGCACCCCGCGCCCACGTGGATCGGCAAGACGTCCACGGTGTGCCAGATGGCCGCCGTGCTCGCGGCGATGCTCTCCTTCTTCTTCCGCGTGGCCGCCATGCCGCAGTTCTTCGCCTGGCTCGCCGCCCTCTTCACCGTGGCCTCGGGGCTTCAATACCTCATGCAGGGACTCAAACAGCTCAACCCGCCCGCCGGCGTGGCGGGACGGACGTAGCCGATGACGCGGCGCAAGGACGAGCGCGAGGGCGTGGTGGTGGGGGCGGTGGCGGCGGGCGGCGCGGCCGGCCGGGCGGGCCTGCGCGCCGGCGATCGCATCGTCGCCATCAACGGCGAGCGAGTGCGGGACGTGATCGACTTCCATTTCCACTCCGGTGACGCGCGGCTCCACTGCGCGGTGGAGCGGGACGGCACCGCCACCGGCGTGACCCTCGAGCGGCGCGGCCCGGATCTGGGGCTGGAGCTCCTGGCGCCCACGCCGTCCGAGATCGCCACGTGCGCCAACAAGTGCGTGTTCTGCTTCATCCACCAGCTGCCACGCGGCATGCGGAAGAGCCTCTACGTGAAGGACGACGACTATCGGCTGTCGTTCCTCCACGGCAACTACATCACCCTCACCGATCTCGAGGAGCCCGAGCTCGCCCGCATCGAGGCGCAGCGCCTGTCGCCCCTCTACGTGTCCGTGCACGCCACCGATCCCGAGCTGCGCCACCGCATGCTCGGGGAGCCGCGCGTCAAGCGGGACCTGATGCCCATCATGCGGCGTCTCGGCGCGCGCGGGATCCGCATGCACGCCCAGATCGTGCTCTGCCCGGGCTGGAACGACGGCGCGCAGCTCGAGCGAAGCCTACGCGACCTCGCCGCCCTCTACCCGGCGGTCGCGACCACCGCGGTGGTCCCGGTGGGCCTCACCGCACATCGGGAGCGGCTCCCCCGGCTCCGCATCCTCACCGCGGACGAGGCTCGCGCGCTCGTGAGAACCATCACCGGTTGGCAGCGGGAGCTCCTCGCGCGCCTCAAGACCCGTTTCATCTGGGGCGGGGACGAGCTCTATCTCCAGGCCGGGCTCCCCATCCCGTCGAGCGGCGCCTACGAGGGGTTCCCGGTGGTGGAGGACGGCATCGGCCTCGTGCGCCGGTTCGAGGACGGGTGGAGTCGCGTCCGCCGCCGCGCGCCGGCGCATCTCGCCCGCCCGCGCACGGTGACGGTGGTGACGGGCGAGCTGTACGCCCCACGCCTGGAGCGCCTCCTCGCGGGCCTCGCCGTCCGCGACCTGACTGTCCGCATCCGGGCCGTTCGGAACCACTGGTTCGGCGGCAGCGTGCAGGTCGCCGGCCTCCTCACCGGGGCGGACATCCAGCGCCAGCTCGCCGGTAGCGCGCTGGGCGACGCGGTGCTGGTGCCGGCGGTGGCGCTGCGTGACGGCGCGGGCGTGTTCCTGGACGATCTCACCCCGGCCGATCTCACCGCCGCGCTCGGCGTCCCCGTGCTCCCGGTGGAGCCGCAGGCGCGGGCGCTGCTCGACGCCCTCGTCGCGGCCTGACCCGGCACGGCGGGCCGACATGATCCGTCCCGTCATCGCCATCGTGGGCCGCCCCAACGTGGGCAAATCCACCCTCTTCAATCGACTGGTCGGCCGCCGCCAGTCGCTCGTGCGCGACGTGCCCGGTGTCACGCGCGATCGCCTCTACGGCACCGTCGCGTTCGAGCGATGGCAGGCCACGGTGGTGGACACCGGCGGCTTCGAGCCCGGCTCCACCGACGACCTCGTGGCCGCCATGCGCGCCCAGATCATGCAGGCCATCGAGGAGGCGGACCTGGTGGTCTTCACGGTGGACGTCCGCGAGGGCCTGACCCCGGTCGACGAGGACATCGCGCGCATTCTCCGCCGGAGCGGCCGCCCGGTGGTGGTGGCGGCGAACAAGGTCGACGGAGGCGGGCAGGAGGCGCTCCTCGCCGAGGCGCATCGCCTGGGCTTCGCGCGCGTGCTGCCGGTGTCCGCCGAGCACGGCCGCGGTGTCGCCGAGCTCCTGGAGGCGATCCGCGCGGCCGCGCCGCCGCCGGTGGCCGAGGCCGCCACGGAGGGCCCGCGCGTCGCCATCGTGGGCCGGCCCAATGTCGGCAAGTCGTCCCTCGTGAACGCGGTGCTGGGCCAGCCGCGCGTGCTCGTGCACTCGGCGCCCGGCACCACGCGGGACAGCGTGGACACGCCCCTCACGTTCCGCGGGCGCCCGTATCTGCTCATCGACACCGCGGGGATCCGGCGCAAGGGCAAGGTGTCCGAGGCGCTGGAGAAGCTCTCCGTGGTGATGGCCCTCAAGGCGCTGGAGCGCTGTCAGGTCGCGGTGCTCGTCCTCGACGCCGCCGAGGGCATCACCGCGCAGGACGCGCACATCGCGGGCTATGCGCACGACGCCGGCCGCGCGCTCGTCATCGCCGTGAACAAGTGGGATCTCGTGCCGCCCAACATGGTGACGCGTGCCGACGTGACCGGACAGATTCACGACCGGCTGCCGTTCCTCGACTACGCGCCCATCTGCTTCACGTCGGCGCTGCGGGGGAGCGGGCTCGGCGATCTCTTCGACACCGTGGATCGCGTGGCCGCCGAGGCGCAGCGCCGCGTGCAGCCGGGCGAGCTGCTCTCGATCTTCCGCGCCGCGCTCGAGCGGCGGCCGATGTCGTGGGGCGGCGCGCCGCTTCGCATCCAGTCCGCGCAGCAGGTGGCGGTGTCGCCGCCCACGTTCGCGCTGCGCGTGAACCTCCCGGGCAAGATTCACTTCTCGTACGAGCGCTATCTCGTCAACTCGCTCCGCCACACGCACCCCTTCGCCGGCTCCCCGGTGCGCCTGCTCTTCCGGAAGAGCGCCGGCCGGCGAAGCGGGCCATCCCGGCCGGGTCGGGTCCGCCGCTAAGCCCTCGAAATCATTTGGCCCGTACGGCTGCTGTGCTAAGATGGCGCAGCCGTTGACAAATTCAGCCGGCGTCGGGGCAAGGGGGCAGGGGACGGTGAGCCCGGAGCGGGACGACTACCTGGACGACGAGGGGAAGGACTCCCTGCCGGGGCGGCCTGGGGCCCTGGCCGCCGGCTGGCTGCGCGCCCTGATGGTCCTGGGCGGCCTCGCCATCGTGCTGATCGTCACGGTGCCGTACGTCATCGAGTGGATCGCCCCCTCGGCGCCGCTGCCCGGCCCCGTGACGCGCTCCGTGCCCCCCGCCGACCCCGTGAAGCCCGAGGCGCTCGCCACGTCGCCGGCCGAGCCGGTCAAGCCGGAGCCCGTCACCGCCCCCGCTCCGACGCCCGCGTCGGCACCACCCTCCGCGGCGCCGGAGCCGGGGGTCGCGAAGAGCGCGGTCAAGGACCCCGCCCCGGTCAAGGCGGCCGCGCCCAAGCCGACGGGGGCGAAGGCCGCCGCCCCGGCGTCCCGGGCGACCGCGGCCGCCGCGAAGCCTGCGGGCACACCCACGGCGGCCACCGGCGGCGACTACTGGATTCAGGTGGGCCTGTTCGCCAGCGGCGACAACGCCGAGCGGCTCGCCAAGGAGCTGCGCGACGAGCGCTTCGCGGTGGAGATCGTTCAGACCACGCGCGGCGAGAGCTCGGCGCCGGCGAGCCAGCACGAGGTGCTCGTCACGGGCTCGACGGTGGAGGCGGTGGCCGCGGCCCTCAAGGGCACGGGCACCGCCGAGGCGACCACGGGCGGCGTGGTGGTCCGGCCGGCCATGGATCTGAAGGACGCGGTGACGCTGTCCCGCCGTCTCGCCGGCGAGGGGCTGCAGGTGCGGATCCGCCGCGTGACGACCTCGAGCGGGGGCGGCACGCGCTACCTCGTGCGGGTGGGCGGCTATCCCACGCGGGACGCGGCGGCGGCGGGCAAGCGGGAGCTCGCCGCCAAGGGCGTGACCGGATTCCTCACCCAGGGACCGGTGAAGTGACGGCGGCGCGGGTCGTCTTCGTCACCGCCCCCTCGCCGGAGGTCGCGACGACGCTGGGGCGGACGCTCGTGGACGAGCGCCTCGCCGCGTGCGTCAACGTCGTGCCGGGAGTCACGTCGATCTACCGCTGGCAGGGGCGGCGCGAAGAGGCCGAGGAGTGTCTGCTCGTGATCAAGACGGAAGCGGCCCGCTACGCCGCGCTCGAGCGGCGGGTGCTGGAGCTGCATCCGTATTCGGTGCCGGAGATCCTGGCGCTGCCGGTGGACACCGGCGCGCCCGCCTACGTGGAGTGGCTCATGGAATCGGTGACGGTCGAGGGGAGGTGACGGCGCTGACCAAGAACGATCTGATCAATGCGGTGGCCGCGCACGGGCTGTCGAAGCGCCAGTCGGCTTCGGTGGTCGAGTCGCTGTTCGACATCATCTTCAACTGCTTCGAGCGCGGCGAGGACGTCAAGATCGTCGGCTTCGGGCATTTCCGGATCCGCCGGAAGGCCTCCCGCCGCGGGCGCAACCCGCAGACGGGCGACAGCATCGAGATCACCGCGCGCAAGGTGCTCACGTTCAAGCCGAGCAAGGGGCTCAAGCTGCGGCTCAATCAGTAGCCCCCGGGGGACGCGTGACCCAGACGATCCCAGACAAGCTCTACTACCGGATCGGCGAGGTGGAGTCGATCACGGAGGTTCCGGCGTACGTGCTGCGGTACTGGGAGTCGGAGTTCAAGCTCCTGCGCCCGAAGAAGAACCCCGCGGGGCAACGGCTGTACCGGAAGCGCGACCTCGAGCTGGTGCTCCGCATCAAGCACCTCCTCTACGGCGAGCGCCTCACCCTGGAGGGGGCGAAGAAGCGGCTCCTCGCCGAGGCCCGTGGCACGCATCAGATGGATCTCGGTCTCAAGAGCATGACCATGGAAGAGACGCTGCGGCGCACCCGGGATCGTCTCCGTGCGCTCCGCGACCGGCTGGCGCCCGACCGAAAGTGACCGTCCGCCTTGAGTTCCTCGGCGTGGCCTCGTACAATGCGACGTGGGTCGGGGCGTGGCGCAGCCCGGTAGCGCACTTGACTGGGGGTCAAGGGGTCGCTGGTTCAAATCCAGTCGCCCCGACCATTTTCAGCCTCGTCGTCATCAACACGACTGTCATCAGGATGACTCATGGCCGGCGTGATCCTCGTCACCAACGATGACGGGGCCCACGCGGCCGGGCTCGCCGCGCTCGCGGCGGCCCTCGAGCCCCTCGGCGAAGTGTACGTGGTGGCCCCCGATCGCGAGCAGAGCGCGGTGGGGCATGCGCTCACGCTGCATCGTCCGCTGCGGGTCGAGCAGCTCGGCGAGCGGCGGTTCGCCGTGAACGGCACGCCGTCCGATTGCGTGAATCTGGCCGTGCTGGGCTTCCTGCCAGACCGGCCCGTGCTCGTGGTGTCGGGCATCAACCACGGCTCGAACCTCGGCGACGACGTGACGTACTCGGGCACCGTCTCGGCCGCGATGGAAGGCACCCTCCTGGGCGTGCCGTCGATCGCGGTGTCGCAGTCCGAGCCGGAGGCGAGCGGCTTCGAGGCCGCCGGTGAGGTGGCGCGCGCGGTGGCGACGCGGGTGCTGGTGGAGGGGTTGCCGCGGCAGACGCTGATCAACGTGAACGTGCCGCCGGGCAAGCCGCAGGGGATCAAGCTCACGCGGCTGGGGCATCGCGTGTACAGCGCGAAGACCATCAAGGAGGTCGATCCGCGCGGCAAGCCGTACTACTGGATCGGCACCGGCGCGCCGGCGTGGGCGGAGGACACGGGCACCGACATCGCCGCGGTGCAGGCGGGGTGGGCGGCGGTGACACCGCTGCACCTGGACCTCACGCATCACGGGGCGCTGCGCAACATGAGCGGCTGGGAGTCGAGCCTGAACGCGCTCCTGAGGAGACGGACGAAGTGATCTGGCGGAGTCCCGGGCCCGAGGCCCACGACCGAACGGCCGCGGCGCGCGAGCGCATGGTCGCCGAGCAGGTGGCGGGGCGCGGCGTGACCGACTCGCGCGTGCTGGACGCCATGCGCCGGGTGCCGCGGCATCGCTTCGTGGAGGAGGCGCTGCGCGAGCGAGCGTACGGCGACTACCCGCTGCCGATCGGCGAGGGACAGACCATCTCGCAGCCGTTCATGGTGGGCCGCATGACCGAGCTGCTGCGGCTGACCGGCCGGGAGAAGGTGCTGGAGATCGGCACGGGCTCGGGGTACCAGGCCGCGGTGCTGTCGCGGTGCGCCGCGCGGGTCTGCACGGTGGAGCGGCTCCCGCGGCTCGCGGGGCGGGCCCGGCAGACGCTCGAGGAGCTCGGCTACTCCAATGTCTGGGTCCGGACGGCCAACGGGACATTCGGGTGGCCGGACGAGGCGCCGTTCGATAGGATACTGGTGGCGGCGGGGGGGCCCTCGGTCCCGCCGCCGCTGTTCGAGCAGCTGATCGAGGGCGGGCTGATGATCATGCCCGTGGGCGGAGCGGACGGACAGAAGCTTCAGCTCATCGAGAAGGTGCGGGGCGAGAGGCGCATCACCGAGGACTCGGGATGCGTGTTCGTGCCGCTGATCGGAAAGCACGCGTGGGAGGGCTGATGGCGCCCGGCCACGCGAGGACGGGGCGTAGCGCAGCTTGGTAGCGCGCCTGCTTCGGGAGCAGGAGGTCGCTGGTTCAAATCCAGTCGCCCCGACCATCTTTCCATCGAGGGGGATATCCCGGCCCCCCCGCAGCCGTGGGCTCCGCCTCGCATGAGCAGCGAGCTCCGGACCGCCGCCGAGATCGTCGTGGACGGCCGCGTCCAGGGCGTGGGCTACCGCAACTACGTCGAGCGGAAGGCCTCGCAGCTCGGCCTCGCCGGCTTCGTCATGAATCTGAAGGACGGCCGCGTCCGCGTGCGAGTCGAGGGCCATCGCGGTCTCATCGAGGAGCTCGCGCACGAGCTCGAGAAGGGCCCCCCGCTGGCCCGCGTGGAGCACATCGAGGTGACCTGGCGGCCCGTCACCGGCCGCTTCCAGAGCTTCGGCATCCGCTACGCGGAGTTCGAGTGACGCGCGCGCGCCGGGCGATCGGGGTGGGTCTGCTGCTCCCCGGATTGCTCGTCATGCCCGAGAGCGGCCACGCCGCCGGCCCCATCACGCCAGCGACCAAGCCGGCCGCCAAGCCCCAGCCGCCGGCCGCCAAGAAGTTCGCGGAGCCGTGCCTGCACGTGGTGCGGAGCGGGGAATCGGTGAGCCGGCTCGCCACCCGCTACCGGGTGCCGCGACAGCGCATCATCGACGCCAACAAGCTCGAGCGGCCGGAAGCCCTGCGGGTGGGTCAGAAGCTGGTCATCCCAGGATGCGACCGCATGGCCGTGGCGGCCGCCGGCGGCACCGCGACCATGGCCGCGATGCCCAAGCCCGACCCGGACGGGGCGGTGCTCGTGCTGGTGGGGCCCCGCCGCATCCCCACCCGCCTCTACATGAGCGTGCCCGAGTTCGCCGATCAGGGGCTCGAGTTCTCCTGGCCCGTGATCGGGCCGGTGCTGTCCGCCATGGGCCCGCGGCGGCGCGTCTGGCATGCCGGCATCGATATCGGCGCCGACATCGGCACCCCGGTCTATGCAGCTGCGCCCGGGAGCGTATACTTCAGTGGAACCGCCCGCGGCTACGGACGGGTCGTGAAGATCGAGCATGAAAACGGTTTCATGAGCATTTACGCTCATAACCTTGAGAATCTGGTCAATGTGGGCGAGCGCGTGGAGGGCGGCGCCATGATCGCCACCGTGGGCCGGAGCCGGGCGTCCCAGCACCACCTGCACTTCGAGATCCGGCGGGATGGCCTGGTCTACAACCCGTTGTTCCTTCTCCCCCGACGCGACGTCGCCGTCGCCAGCGCCGACGAGTTGCAGCCACCGCCGCACGACGAGGACGATGAGGACGAGTGAGGCCGAGGAGCCCGAGGAGAGGCTGCAGGACCTCGAGAGCGTCGAGAGCTCCCTGGAGACCTTGCTCGCCTCGGGACCGGACGAGGTCATTACCGGTCCCAAGGCGGCGCCCGATGCCGCCGAGAAGCAGCGGGCGCTCCTGGGGATGTATCTGGGAGAGATCCGGCGCATCCAGCTCCTCGACGCCGCCGCCGAGCGGGACCTGGCCCGCCGGGCCCGCGCCGGAGACTCCGCCGCCGCCGATCGGCTCGCCGAGGCCAATCTCCGCCTCGTGATCAGCCTGGCCCGGCGCTACGTGAATCGCGGGCTGTCCCTCCTCGACCTCATCGAGGAGGGCAACGTGGGGCTCCTCCACGCGGTGCGGAAGTTCGACCCCGAGCGGGGCACGCGCTTCTCCACCTACGCGACGTGGTGGATTCGCCAGGCCATCGTGCGGGCCCTCGCCAATCAGGCGCGGATCGTGCGGCTGCCCGTCCACGTGGAGCTCCTGCTCTCGCAGTACGCCAAGGCCCAGCGCGCGCTCACCCAGGAGCTGGGCCGTGCGCCCACGCCCGAAGAGCTGGCCGCCCGCCTGGGCCAGACCGTGGAGCAAGTGGAGGACCTCGAGCATCTGCGTCAGCAGCGGACGCTCTCTCTCGACGCGCCCGCTGGGAGCGAGGGCAAGGGGAGCCTTCAGGACACGATCGAGGATCCCGACGCGCGCCCGGGCGGCGGGCTCGCGGCCACGCTCCGCGCCCGGGCCGACCTCGCCGGCGTGCTGCAGGACCTCCCGGATCAGGAGCGACGAGTCATCACCCAACGCTTCGGCCTCGGCGGCGAGGAGCCGCGCACCCTGGAAGCCATCGGCCAGGAGATGGGCGTCACTCGCGAGCGCGTGCGCCAGATCGAGGCCGCCGCGCTCAAGCGCCTGGGCGCGCTGCTCGCCGCCCGCGGCGTCGATCCCTCGGACCTTTTCTAAGGGGAGACCATGGTCAAGAAGAAGGTCGTGCCGTCGTCCAAGCCACTCCAGGCCAAGCCGCTGCCGCCCAAGCCGCGCGCGGCCGGCCTCACGCGGATCGCCAAGAAGGGTGGCCCCGCGCCGAACGTGCTCTTCATCGTGGCGATGGATCAGCTCCGCGTCTACCACCACCTCGAGCAGGAGATCGCCAAGCTCAAGAACGTCGAGCTGATCACCGACCGCCGCCGCAAGCCGCGCCGCCAGCGCGAGGCGGCAATCGCCGTGGACCGGAGAAAGGAGGATCGCCGCAAGCGCCCCGACGTGGATCGCCAGCTCAAGCAGCTCGGCTGGTCGCTGGTGCGCACGGTGAAGATCCCGCCCCCGCCCGCGCGCTAGACCACTCGCGAGGAGGAGACGCGCATGCGCGAAGAACGGCTGGACGTGCTCGCCCGCCGCGTGGAGCGCCTCGAGCGGGAGACCCGGCGCTGGAAGCGCGCGGCGACGCTCGGCGTGGTGCTCGTCGCGGCCGCCGCCCTCCTCGGGCAGGCGGCGCCCTCGGGGGTGGCCAAGGCCCTGGACGCCGAGCGCATCAATCTCCGCGACCCGAGCGGCAGCCTCCGCGCCGTGCTCGGCACGAGCCCCGACGGGTCCACCAGCCTGCTCCTCTACAACGCCACCGGCGTCCACCAGGCGGGCCTGGGCGTCCTGCCCGACGGCACCGCCAGCATCTTCCTCGGCAATCCCGCCGGCCGCACCGTGACGGAGCTCACGCTCTACCGCGACGGCACTCCGACGCTGCTCTTCCGCGACCGCGCCGGCAAGACGCGCGCGCTCCTGGGCGCGGCCTCCGACGGCCAGCCCTTCGCGTACTTCCTGGACGCGGCGGGGAACAATACATGGAAGGCGCCCTAGGCGCGGGATACACTGCCTTCGATCGCGATGAGCCCTGGGCTTGCCCCCGTAGCTCAGTTGGATAGAGCAACAGTTTCCTAAACTGTGGGTCGCCTGTTCGATTCAGGCCGGGGGCACCAACCTTCGTGCGCCGGGATAGCCCCCGCCGCGCATTCCTGTCGGTGTCATAACGATGACGGTCCATCCGTCGTAGAGACATCTGGGAAGTGTGTGATTTTCAAGACCCTTCTCGTTGGCCCTGGCCTTGCTACTATTGACGGCATGCGTGGGGGGAGGACTGTGAGGCGTCGGGCGGGGCGCGCGGCGGCGCGCTGGCTCGCGCACGCGGTGCTGGGCTTGATCCTGGCCCTCGCGGGCGTGGCCTCCGGCACCATCGTCGCGCTCGAGGCAGGGGAGCCCCTCACGGGCCGCGTCGTGCGCGTGATCGACGGCGAGACCATCGCCGTGCGCATCGACAAGAAGGTCCTCACCGTGCGCTACATCGGCGTCACCACTCGCGAGGCCCGCATGCCCGCGGACAGCATGATCGCCGGGCCCGCCGAGGCGGCAGAGTTCAACCGCGCCCTCGTGCTCGGGCAGACGGTGCGTCTCGAGCTGGACGCGCAGGAAAAGGACGCGCAGGGCCGCACGCTCGCCTACGTCTACGTCGGGGACCTGATGGTCAACGCCGAGATGGTGGCCAACGGTTACGCCTCGGTGGCGGTCAAGGAGCCGAACGTGCAGTTCCAGGAGATGCTGCAGGGGTACGAGCGGCAGGCGCGGCTCCTCAAAGTGGGACGCTGGCGCGACTCGCCCTACATCTCGCGCGAGCCCACCCGGCGCCCATCGCCGTCGGGCCCCGGCCAGTCCGCCTCGGCGTCCGCGCGGCCGACGACGACGCCCCGGACGTACGGGACGGTGGACCGGCCGGGGACCGAGCCGCACGACGTCTGGACCTGCCCCATCTCGCACCCGGTAAAGGGCGCGTTCCTGGCCGGGACGAACGAGCGCGTCTTCCACATGCCGGGAGGCGAGCACTACGCCAAGACCCAGCCCGATCGCTGCTACCAGAACGCCGAGGAAGCGCGCGAGGACGGCGGCCGGCGCGCCCAGCGCTGAGCCGGCTCAGGCCCCCGGCGGCCGGTAGCCCGCGCCCTGGGCGAGCAGCATGGCGTCGAAGCCCTCATCAGGCGCCAGGAGGGGCGTGGTCTTGAGGTCCTTCACCGCGCCGCCCGCGGCCACCGCCATCGACACCGCGGCCGCGTTCACGTTGTCCGGCACGTCGAAGAGCATCACGATGTCGTAGTCCCCCCAGCAGTAGAACCAGCTCTGGAGCGTGCCGCCGAGCTTCTCGATGACCGGCCGCATCGCGTCCATGCGGTTCTCGGGCCGCTGCACCAGCTTGTTCCACGCCGCGCTCGTGTAGGCCGCCTGCACCATGTAGGTGGGCATGTCCGACCTCCTTCGCCCGGCGGCGCCGCGGGGCTGCGACCGGGCCCGTGGGGCTCACGCTAGTCCGCAGACGGGGGGCGGGTCAAGGCCCGGTCTGGACCGGTCGCCGTCGTCGGAGAACTTTACGGCTCGCAGGAACGATCTGATGGAAGTCGATGCAACATGGCGTTTTCACTGGTGCTACTTCGAGGCATCAATCCTGCAGCGTAGCCCTCGACAATCGTCGACCTCGCGGGTCGCGGGGATGGATTGATAGGTGAGAGGGCCCATGGGCGAGCTCTTGTTCCTGGTGTCGCGCAATCACGCCGATCTGGCGAGCCACCTGAGCCACGAGTTCTCGGGCGGCGACGTCCACGTGCTGATCGACCGCCGGCAGGCGGAGCGCCGGCTCCGCCGCGACGAGAACGGGGCCCACCCGAACCGCCGCACCCGCGAGCGGCGGGCGCGCCGCGCGTCGGAGCACGAGCTGCGCTCCATCGGCTACTCGATCGTCTCCGTCGAAGCGGCGGCGCTCCTCGAGGCGGCGCCCGGCGTCGATCCAATGGCGGTGCGCGAGGTCGCCGGCTATCTCCGGGACGCCTTCCGGTTCCTCACGCCGATTCCCTCGTGGGACCGCCGGCGCGAGGGGCAGGGGTTCGTGCTCCTCACTGCCGAAGGGCGACCCGCCCACCGGCTCCTCTTCACCAAGGAGTTCCTCGACTACTACGGCGAGCAGGGCGTGGAGCGCATCCCGCGCCTCCTCGACGAGTGGAAGCTGCCTCAGCAGGTGGAAACGGCGGGCCCCGACGTCATCCTCGTCTCGTCCTACGGGGTCCGCGCCGGCGACTGGTAGGCCCCTCGTCTTCGGGCGCTAGCGGGCACAGGTGTTGTGCCGCCCGCCGTCGATGAAGACGCAGTTGCCGGTGATCATGCCCGCCCGGTCCGAGGCCAGGAAGCAGATCATGTCCGCCACCTCCTCGGGCTCGCCGATGCGCCCGATGGGGTGCGTGGTGCGGCTCCGCTCGACGAAGGCCGCGTAGTCGGCCTCGCTCATCCCGCTCCGCCGGTGGAGATTGGTCCGCGTCACGCCGGGGTTGACGGCGTTGATCCGCACCCCCTTGGGGGCGAGCTCGAGCGAGGTGCACATCACGAACTGGTCCACCGCGGCCTTGCTGACGCAGTAGGCGAGCACGCCGGGGAAGGCCCGCTGCCCGTTCACGCTCGACACCACCACGATGTTGCCCTTGCGAGGCGTCAGCGCGGGCAGCGCGAGCTGGACGAGGCGGAACACGGAGCGAACGTTCACCGCCATCATCTGGTCCCACAGCTCGGGCGAGGTGGTCTCGATGGTGCCGGTGCCGATGACGCCCGCGCCGCACACCAGCACGTCGAGCCCGCCGAAGGCGCGGACGGTCTCCTCCAGCGCGCGCCGCACGTCGTCCTCGCGGGTGACGTCGGCGGCCGCGACCACCCCGCGCGCGCCCGCGGGGCCCATCGCCGCGCGGGTGGCGTCCAGGGCGGCGCGGTCCCGTCCCACCAGCGCCACGCGCGCCCCTTCCGCGGCGAACCGCAGCGCCGCCGCGCGGCCGATTCCGCTCGTGGCTCCGGTGACCAGCACCGCCTTGTCCGTGAACGTCATGGTCGTCTCCTCTCCACCTCGATGGGTGTGTGCGGCCCGGCCGCGGACGGCCCGCCGGCCGCGCGCGACCCGGGGAGCCTATCACGTGCGGCGGTCGGGCAGGGGTTTCCGCATCTCCATTTCTTGACTCGCCCCGCGCCCGACGCCTAGCATACGGGCATGGGTGTGATGCGGACGGCGCTCGGCTATTTCGGTCTCAACGGCAGCGAGGGCTCGCGGCTCCTGGGCGCGACGGAGCGGACGGCCGCGCCGGCGCGCGGCGCCCGTGCGGTGCCCGACGGGCCCGGCATCGGCGCACGCCTCGTGCTGCGCGGCGAGGTCAGCGGTGAGGGCGATTTCCACGTCCTCGGCAAGTTCGAAGGCGAGATCAACGTCACCGGCAAGGTCTACGTGGCCGAAGGCGCGCAGGTCGACGCCAACATCAACGCCGCCGCCATCCAGATCGGCGGTGTGGTGCGCGGCAATCTCTCCGCGTCGACGCGCGTGGAGATCCTGCCCTCGGGCGTGCTCACGGGCACGCTCAAGACGGGCAGCTTCTCCGCCGCCGACGGCGCCTCCGTCAAGGGCGAGATCTGGGTGGATCGGGCCGGCCTGGCCCGGGCGGTCGAGCTTCGCAGCGGAACCTGATAGTCTAGGCGCGTGCTCGAGTCCTTCCGCGCCTTCCTCGCCGAGTCCCGTCTCGCGCGCGCCGGCCTGATCGGCGTCGGCGTGCTCTTCGTGTTGGCCGGGCTTGGCCTCGGCATCTGGGCCTGGTGGCAGAGTCAGCAGGCGCAGGGCTCGCTGGCCCTCGCCGCCGCCACCGAGCTCGCCCAGGCCGCCCAGGCGCCCGGCGCCAATCCCGCCGCGCGCGCCGCGGCGCTCCAGGCCCTCGATGGCGTGGTGACGCAGCACCCGCGTTATGGCGGCGTGGCCCAGGCCGCGTACCGGGCCGGCAATCTCCGGTTCGATACGGGCGACTACGCCGGCGCGCGCGGCTCCTACCAGATCGCGATCGCCAAGGGCGCCACCGGCGTGGTGCGCGCGATGGCCGCCGTGGGCATCGGCCATACGTGGGAGGTCGAGAAGGACTACGCCAAGGCGCAGGCCGCCTACGAAGCGGCGCTGGCCGGCCTCGGCCCCAAGGACTTCCTCTACGAGAACATCCTGCTGGACCTCGGCCGCGTCCAGGAGTTCGGCGGCCGCCCCGACGCCGCGGTGGAGACGTACCGGCGCCTCTTGAAGGACT
>Ga0081538_10002688_pt1 | contig 17123 bp, 18 predicted proteins | sample TabmetS5T2R1_FD_71022 | JGI IMG/M metagenome (GOLD analysis project Ga0081538, IMG submission 71022) | Tabebuia heterophylla rhizosphere microbial communities from the University of Puerto Rico - S5T2R1 | ecosystem: Host-associated > Plants > Roots > Rhizosphere ... | reverse complement strand
GGTCGCCGCGCAGGGCTTCCGCCGGCTCGTGATCGTCAACAACCACTTCGAGCCGGAGCAGATCGCGACGCTGCGTGCGGCGGCAGCGGAGGCGGGTGCGCTCTACCTCGACCTCGTGCGGCGCGAGAACGCGCAGCGGCTCACGGACGAGTTCCGCCGCGGCTCCTGCCACGCGGGGCGCTACGAGACCTCGCTGGTGCTCGCCGACGCCCCCAGCTTGGTGGACCGCGACGCGGTGGCGGCGCTGCCGGCGCTCGACGTCGACATGCCGGCGGCGATCGCGGACGGCCGCACCGACTTCCTCGCGATGGGCATGGAGCGCGCCTACTGCGGCGCGCCCGCCGAGGCGAGCGCCGAAGAAGGCGGCGCGACGTTCGAGACGCTGACTGACATGCTCGTCGAGCTCGTCCGGGAGGCGGCCCGGTGAAGACCGTCCACCGGGCCGGCTGCGTCGGCCCGCGCCGGCCGAGGGCGCGCTAGATGGAGCGCTTCAACCTGACGAGCTGGTTCGTCGACCGCCACATCGAGGAGGGGCGCGGCGATCGCGTCGCGCTGTACTGCGACGACCGCGCGGTCACCTACGCCGAGCTCGCGGCGCTCGTCAACCGCGCCGGGCACGTGCTGCGCGACCTTGGCGTGCACCAGGAGGAGCGCGTGCTGCTGGCGCTGTCGGACGGCGTGGAGTTCGTCGCAACCTGGTACGCGGCGCAGAAGATCGGCGCGGTCACGGCCGAGGTCTACGCGTTCCTGCCGGCCAAGGACTTCGCCTACTACCTCGACTACACGCGCGCGGGCGTCGTCGTGGTCGACGCGACGACCCTCGACCGGATGCGCGAGGCGCGCGCCGCCGTCGGCGACCGTCCGTGGCCACGCACGCTGCTGGTCGTCGGCGCGCCCCCGGACGACCTGCGCGGCGGCGAGGCGAGCTTCGCCGCGCTCGTCGCCGCTGCGCCGGACGCGCTCGAGCCTGCGCCGACGGCGCGCGACGACATCGCGATCTGGAAGTTCACGACCGGCTCGACCGGCATGCCGAAGGCGTGCGTGCACCGGATGGAGACGCCGCTGCGCAGCTTCGAGCACTACGCGCGCGGCGTGCTCGGCATCCGCGACGACGATCTGGTCCTGCCGGTGCCGAAGCTGTTCTTCGGCTACGCGCGCGACCTCACCGCGCTCTACCCGTTCGGCGTCGGCGGGGCGGGGATCGTGTTCCCGGAGCGCTCGACGCCCGAGCGGCTCTTCGAGCTGGTCGCGCGGCACCGGCCGACGATCCTGGTCAACGTGCCGACGATGATCCGCGCGATGCTCGAGCAGCCGGAGCGCGACCTGTCCTGCCTGCGCCTGTGCACGTCGGCCGGCGAGGCGCTGCCGGAGGAGCTGCACCGGCGCTGGCTCGACGCGTTCGGCGTCGAGGTGCTCGACGGGATCGGCTCGTCCGAGGCGTACCACATCTACATCTCGAACCGGCCCGGCAGGGTCCGGCCCGGGACGCTCGGCGAGGTCGTGCCCGGCTACACGGCCCGGGTCGTCGACGAGGACGGGCACGAGCTGCCGGACGGTGAGACCGGGCGGTTGTGGATCGAGGGCGACACCGCCGCGCTCATGTACTGGAACGCGCGCGCGAGCTCGGTGCGGACGTACGCCGGCGACGTCGTGATGAGCGGCGACCTGTTCGCGCGCGATGCCGACGGCTGCTTCCACTACCGCGGCCGCGCCGACGACCTGCTCAAGGTCGGCGGCATCTGGGTCGCGCCGCAGGAGATCGAGCGCTGCCTCGCCGACCATCCGGACGTGGCGGAGTGCGCGGTCGTGGGCTACGAGGAGGACGGCCTCGAGAAGCCGCGCGCGTTCGTCGTGCTGTCCGCTGGAGGGACGGCCGGCGCCGCGGAGCTGCAGGCGCACGTCAAGGAGCGGCTCTCGCCGCACAAGTACCCGCGCGACGTGCGGATCGTCTCCGAGCTGCCGCGCACCGGCTCCGGCAAGGTCGACCGCCGCGCGCTGCGCGAGGCCGCCGCATGAGCGGGCGGCCGACGAGCGCACGGCCGGAGGCCGCCGCATGATGGTGCGGCCGACGAGCGCACGGCCGGAGGCCGCGGCATGAGCGGCCGGCGCGTCGTGGTGACCGGCGGCACGCGCGGGATCGGCGCCGCGATCGCCGCGCGCTTCGAGGCGGACGGCGACGAGGTCGTCGCGGTCGGCCGCGCAGAGTGCGACGTGACCGACGAGGCCGCCGTCGCCGCGCTGTTCGAGCGCGTCGGCCGCGTCGACGTGCTCGTCAACAACGCCGGCATCTCCGCCAGCGCGCCGCTAGCGCGCACGGGCCTCGACGACTGGCGCGCGCAGCTCGACGTGAACGCCACCGGCGCGTTCCTCTGTACGCGCGCCGCGCTGCCGGGGATGCGCGAGCGCGACAGCGGCCGGATCGTCACCGTCGCCTCCACCGCCGGCGTCGTCGGCGCGAAGTACACCGCCGCCTACACCGCCTCCAAGCACGCCGCGGTCGGCCTCGTCCGCGCCGTCGCTGCCGAGGTCGCCGGCACCGGCATCACCGCCAACGCGGTCTGCCCGACGTTCGTGCGCACCGACATGACGCGCGAGTCGCTGCGGCGGATCGCCGCGACGACCGGCCGCAGCGAGGCGGAGGGCGAAGCCGCGCTCGCCGCCGCGTCGCCGCTCGGGCGGCTGCTCGAGCCCGACGAGGTCGCCTTCGCGGTCGCGTTCCTGGCCGCGCCCGAGGCCGCGGCGATCAACGGACAGACGCTGATCCTCGACGGAGGAGGTATCCAGGCATGAGCCCCTTCCGGGCCTCGCCCGGCCTGACCGACACGTGGCGCCACTTCGGCTTCGCGGTCGCGGACGGCGTCGCCACCGTGACGTTCGACCGCCCGGAGAAGCTCAACGCGCTGACGTTCGACGTATACGCCGACCTGCGCGACCTGCTCGCCGAGCTGCCGCAGCGCGGCGACGCGCGCGTGCTCGTCATCACCGGCAGCGGCCGCGGCTTCTGCTCGGGCGGCGACGTCGAGGAGATCATCGGCGAGCTGCAGCGGATGGACTCCGCCCAGCTGCTCGAGTTCACGCGCATGACCGGCGCCGTCGTCAAGGCGCTGCGCGAGTGCCCGCTGCCGGTGATCGCCGCCGTCAACGGCGTCGCGGCCGGCGCCGGCGCGGTGATCGCGCTGGCGAGCGACTTCCGGCTGCTGTCGGGCTCGGCGTCGTTCGCGTTCCTGTTCACGCGCGTCGGCCTCGCCGGCGCCGACATGGGCTCGGCCTACCTGCTGCCGCGGATCGTCGGGCTCGCCCGCGCGACCGAGCTGCTGATGCTCGGCGACAAGCTGCCCGCCGCGGACGCGTTGGCGCTCGGGCTCGCGAACCAGGTCGTCGAGCCGGAGGAGCTGCCCGGCGCGGCGGACGCGCTCGCGCGCCGGCTGGCGGACGGGCCGGCGTTCGCATACTCCACGACGAAGGTGCTGCTCACGCGCGAGCTCGACATGGACCTCGGCAGCGCGATCGAGCTGGAGGCGATGACGCAGGCGCTGCTGATGCAGAGCGCCGACCATCGCGAGTTCTATGCGGCCTGGAGCGAGGGCCGCAAGCCGGCCTGGAGCGGGCGATGAGCAACGAGATCGTGACCGCGCCGGAGCTCGCGGCGCCGGTCGGCTACGCGCACGCGGTGATCGGCGCCGCCGGCGGACGGACCGTGCATCTCGGCGGGCAGACCGCGCTCGGGCCCGACGGCGCGATCGCGGGCGTCACGCTCGTCGAGCAGTTCGACGTCGCGGCCGCCAACGTGCTCGCCGCGCTACGGGCGGCCGGCGGCGCGCCCGAGCACCTCGTGCAGATGCTCGTGTTCGTCACCGACGTGGCGGAGTACAAGGCGTCGCTGAGCGAGCTCGGCGTCGTCTGGAAGCGCCGCTTCGGGCGCCGCTATCCGGCGATGGGACTGTTCGGCGTGACCGCGCTGTTCGATGAGGCGGCGCGCGTCGAGCTCGTCGCGACGGCGGTCATCCCATGACCGCGCAGGAGCGCGCCATGCCGGCCGTCGGCGAGCCGGCAACGGAGCCGATCCCGTGGAGCGCGCGCACGTACGTCGCGCCGGCACTCGCCGAGCCTCCGGCCGGGCGGCGCCGGTGAGCGAGACCACGTACTCGCACCTCTCGTCCGACCACGTCGAGCTGCTGCGCGGCGCGGAGGCGCTCGCGCGCGACGTGCTTGCGCCGATCGCCGCGCAGTCGACGCCCGGCGTCATCGACCGGCCGCTCGTGCGCGCGCTCGCCGAGCACGGGCTGCTCGGCCGCGTGCTCGACCCCCGCGGACTGTCGGCGCTGGAGCTGTCCCTGATCCGCGAGGGGCTCGCGCGCCACTGCACCGAGGCGGAAACCGCGTTCGCGGTCCAGGGGCTCGGCGCCTACCCGATCCTGGCGAACGGCGCCCCGGACCTCATCCACGAGTGGCTGCCGCCGCTGGCGCGCGGCGACGCGGTCTCCGCCTTCGCGCTCACCGAGCCCGGCGCCGGCTCGGACGTCGCCGCGCTCGCGCTCCGCGCCGAGCGCGACGGCGACGGCTTCCGGCTCAGCGGCGAGAAGACCTACATCTCCAACGCGCCGGACGCCGACGTCTACTCGGTCTTCGCGCGTACGAGCGAGCGCGGGCTGACCGCGTTCGCGGTGCCGCGGGCGAGCGACGGCCTGAGCGGCGAGCCGGTCGCGCTGCTCTCCCCGCACCCGATCGGGCGGCTGGTGTTCGACGGCGTGCGCGTCCGGGACTCCCACGTGCTCGGCGCCGTCGACGAGGGCTTCAAGGTCGCGATGCGCACGCTCGACCTGTTCCGCCCGAGCGTCGGCGCGTTCGCCGTCGGCATGGCGCAGGCGGCGCTCGACGCGGCCGTCGACCACGTCACGACCCGGCGCGCGTTCGGCGGCACGCTGAGCGAGCTGCAGGGCGTCTCGCACCAGCTCGCCGACGTCGCCACCTCCGTGCAGGCCGCGCGCCTGCTGGTCCACAGCGCCGCGTCGGCCTACGACGGCGGCATCCGGCCGACGACGGAGGCGGCCGCGATGGCGAAGCTGTTCGCGACCGAGACCGCGCAGCGCGCGATCGACGTCGCGATCCAGGTCCACGGCGCGCGCGCGCTCGAGCAGGGCCACCCGCTCGAGCACCTCTACCGCGAGGTGCGCGCGACCCGCATCTACGAGGGCGCCTCCGAGGTACAGCGCGAGGTGATCGCGCGGCAGCTGTTCCGGGCGGCGCGAGGCTAGGCGACGCCGAGCAGCTTGGCCGCCTCGAGCAGGTTCTTGACCTCGGCCGTCGGCTTCTTCTGGTTCGGGTCGAGGTTCTCCTTGTTGCGGTTGATCCACACCACCGGGATCTTCTGCTGCACGCACGGCTCGACGTCGTAGTAGTAGCTCGACGCGACGTGGACCCAGCCCTTCTTGCCGCCGATCCGCCGCTCGGCCTCTTTGAAGTGCGCCGGGTCCGGCTTGTAGGAGCGCACCTGCTGCGCCGTGACGACGAGATCGAAGTCGACCTTGAAGTGGCGCCGCGTCTCCCCGAGGAGCTTGTCGTCGACGTTCGAGACCAGGCCGATGTCGAACTTCTTGGCGAAGCGGTCGAGCTGGGTGTTGGTCTCCTTGAACGGCGGCCAGCGCTTCACCGACTCGGGCAGGAAGCCGGACCGCGACGGCTCCAGCGGCCATCCGAGCTGCTTGGAGATCTGCACCGCGGTGCGGCGCAGCACCTCGGCGTAGAGCTCGTACGAGCCGCCCTTGATCTCCTGCTGGGTCTCGAGGAAGAGCGGGATCAGCTCATCGCGCGAGAGCGTGTACCCGTCCTTCTCTGCTTCCTTGGCGAACGCGTCGTACACACCCGTCTCCCAGTCGATCAGGGTGCCGTAGACGTCGAACGTGACGTAGGTGACTTCCTTGGGGAGCGGCATGGGCGACGCAGCATTGTGACAGCGACGCTTCGGCGACGGCGCGTTGGTTAGAGTCCGCGCCGCCTATGGACCTGCTCGAATACCAGGGCAAGCAGCTGTTCGCGCGGCACGGCGTTCCGGTGCCGAACGGCGCTCCCGCGAGCACCGTCGAACAGGCCGTCGCGGCCGCCGACGAGCTCGGTTATCCGTGTGTCGTGAAGGCGCAGGTCCTGATCGGCGGCCGCGGCAAGGCGGGCGGCATCAAGCTCGCCAACGACCGCGCCGAGGCGGAGCAGCACGCCCGCGCGATCCTCGGCATGGACATCCGCGGCTTCACCGTGCACGAGGTCTGGGTCGAGCAGGCGTCGGACATCGCGGCCGAGTACTACGCGTCGATCGTGTTCGACCGGGCGGCGAAGAAGCCGCTCGTCATGCTCTCAACCAAGGGCGGGATGGACATCGAGGAGGTCGCCGACCGCGATCCGGAGGCGATCGCCAAGCTGCACGTCGACCCGCTGCTCGGCTTCCAGGACTTCCACGCCCGGCGGCTCGCGTTCGACGCCGGCGTCGACGCAGACGTGATCCGCGGCGTCGGCGCGCTGCTGACCAAGCTCTACGACGCGTTCGTCTCCGAGGAGGCGATGCTGGTCGAGGTCAACCCGATGATCGTGACCGGCGACCGCTCCGTGGCGGCGCTCGACGCGAAGGTGACGCTCGACGACAACGCGCTCTTCCGCCACGCGAGCAACGCCGAGCTGCGCGACGTCTCCGGCGAGGACCCGCAGGAGCGGATGGCGCGCGAGCGCGGGCTCACGTACGTCAAGCTCGACGGCAACGTCGGCATCCTCGGCAACGGCGCCGGCCTCGTGATGAGCACGCTCGACGTCGTCGCGCAGGCGGGCGGGTCGCCGGCGAACTTCCTCGACGCGGGCGGCGGCGCCAAGGCGGACGAGATCACGAGCGCGGTCGAGGTGATCCTGTCCAACGACGCGGTGACGGCCGTGCTGTTCAACATCTTCGGCGGGATCACGCGCTGCGACGAGGTCGCGCGTGGGCTGATCGAGGCGTTCGACCAGATCGAGCCCGAGGTGCCGTTCGTCGTGCGGCTGGACGGGACGAACGACAAGGAGGGCCGCGCGCTGCTGGCCGAGGCGAACCTGCCCAACGTCCACACGGAGGCGACGATGCTCGGCGCCGCGGAGAAGGTCGTGGAGCTGGCGAACCGATGAGCGTGTTCGTCGACCGCGACACGCGCCTCTGCGTCTCCGGCATCACGGGCCGCGAGGGCACGTTCCACACGCTCAACAACAAGCGCTACGGAACCAACGTGGTGTCGGGCGTGACGCCCGGCAAGGGCGGCCAGGACGTCGACGGCGTCCCGGTCTTCAACACGTTCCACGATGCCGTGGCCGAGACCGGCGCGAACACGGCGATGATCTTCGTCCCGCCGCGCTTCGCCGCCGACTCGATCCTCGAGGCCGAGGACGCCGGCATCGCCCTGATCGTCGCGATCACCGAGGGCATCCCGGCGCACGACGAGCTGCGCGTCTACAACCACCTCGCGCGCAACGACGGCGTACGGTTGGTCGGCCCGAACTGCCCCGGCATCCTCTCACCCGGCAAGGCGAACGTCGGGATCATCCCGGCCGCGTTCTTCAAGGAGGGCAACGTCGGCGTCGTCTCGCGCTCCGGCACGCTGACCTACCAGATCGGAAACGAGCTGGCGCAGCGCGGCTTCGGCAACTCGAGCATCGTCGGCATCGGCGGCGACCCGGTGCCCGGCACGAGCTTCATCGACGTGATCGCCGCGTTCGAGTCCGATCCGGAGACCGAGCTGATCGTGATGGCGGGCGAGATCGGCGGCTCCGCCGAGGAGGAAGCCGCCGAGTACATCGCCGAGAACGTGAGCAAGCCGGTCGTCGCGTACATCGCCGGCTTCACGGCGCCGCCGGGCAAGACGATGGGCCACGCGGGCGCGATCGTCTCGGGCAGCTCCGGCACCGCGAAGGCCAAGCAGGAGGCGCTCGAGGCGCGCGGCGTGCGCGTCGGCCAGACGCCCACGCAGGTGGCGGAGATAGTCGCAGCCTAGGGGTCCGGATAACGGGCTTCGCCTGCCAGGCGAGCAGGCTCGTTCCTCGCCGCTCGCCTTCGGCGACGTTACCCTCCCGCCATGGACACGATCTCCTTCGCCCGGGGCGCTCCGTCGCTCGACATCGTCGACGTCGAGGGGCTGCGCGAGGCGGCCCAGCTCGCTTTCGAGCGCGACCCCGCGGGGACGGTCGCGTACGGGACGTCGGTCGGTTACGTGCCGCTGCGCGAGTGGATCGCCGAGCAGCACGGCGTCGAGGTCGACCAGGTGCTCGTCACGAACGGGTCGATGCAGGCGGACGCGTTCCTGTTCCAGCTGCTGGTCGGGCCGGGCGACCCGGTCGTCGTCGAGTCGCCGACGTACGACCGCACGCTGCTGAACCTGCGCAACCGGGACGCGCTCCTGCACATGGTCGACCTGGAGGCCGACGGGATCGACACGGCGGGGCTGCGCGCCCTGGTCGAGGGGGGCGTCCAGCCGAAGCTCGCGCACATCATCCCCAACTTCCAGAACCCGGCCGGCCACACGCTGAGCGCCGACAAGCGCACCGACCTGCTCGCGCTGGCCGCCGAGCATGACTTCACGATCTTCGAGGACGACCCGTACATCTGGATCCGCTTCGAGGGCGAGCAGCTGCCGACGATGCTCTCCCAGGACGAGGCCGGCAAGGTCGTCTACGCGTCGTCGTTCTCCAAGACGGTCTGCCCGGGCATCCGCGTCGGCTACCTCGTCGGGCCGCAGGCGCTGATCAAGCAGATCCAGGGGATTGCGACCAACACCTACATCTCGCCCAACATGGTCGCCCAGTCGATCGTCAACCAGTTCGCCCGCTCCGGCCGGATCGAGGGCGCGATCGCGACCGTCAAGAACGCGCTGCGCGACCGCCGCGACACGCTCGTCGCGGCGCTCGAGCGCGAGCTGCCGGAGGCGCGCTTCGTGCCCCCCTCGGGCGGCTACTTCATGTGGGTCGAGCTCCCGGAGGGCACGGACGTCGCCGAGCTCGAGACGGCTGCGAAGGAGCGCGACGTGCTGTTCGTCAAGGGCACCGATTTCCTCATGGAGGGGGGCGAGAACACGCTGCGGCTCGCCTACTCCGGGGTGACACCAGAGCAGATCGACGAGGGCATCACGCGCCTGGCCGAGGCGGCTCGCTCGCTGGGCGTCGCGGCCTAGTGGCCGCGCCCGCAAGTACCTGCGAGGCCACGAGCGGATGAAGGCCGTCGGGCTGCACCCCGACGTCTTCGTCGTCACATCGCGCTTCTGGCAGACGACGTGCACGCTCGTGCGCTCGGGCGAGGAGGCGTTCTGCGTCGACTCGCCGGTGCTGCCAGACGAGCTGGAGCTGCTGCCGGCGATCGCGGAGCAGGCGTCGTTCCGGGTCGTCGGCTGCCTCGCGACGCACGCTGACTGGGACCACCTGCTCGGGCGCTACGCGTTCGCCGACGCTCCGCTCGGGCTGGCCGAGTCGAGCGCCGCGCGGCTGCGCAACGAGCCCGGCGCCGCACAGCGCGAGCTGCGTGAGTTCGACGAGGAGCACTACATCGAGCGGCCCGGGCCGCTCACGCTTCCGGCGCCGCAGGCGTTGCCCGTGCCGGGGCACTGCGGGATCGGCGCTCAGGAGCTGGAGTTGCACGTCGCCGACGGGCACACGGTCGACGGCATGGCGATCTGGGTCCCATGGGCGTCGGTGCTGCTGTGCGGCGACTACGTCTCGCCGGTCGAGATCCCGTGGATCTCGCCGGGCGGCTCCGTCTCCGCGTACCTGGCGACGCTGGCGCGCCTGCAGCCGCTGGTCGAGCGGGCTGCACACGTGGTGCCGGGGCACGGAGCCGTGCTCGACTCGTCGCGCGCGCTCGCGGTGCTGCGCGAGGATCGCGCGTACCTGTCGGCGCTGGAGTCTGACGGCGACAACGCCGCGCTCCCGCCTACGCGGCGGAACGGCGCCATGAGGAAGATCCACGCCGAAAACGTGATGCGGCTCGGAGCTTCGCCGCGGTCCAGCGCTCCCGGCGCATGACCTGCTCGAACGTGAAGCGCACGGTCGCGATGCCGCGCGCCTGGAGGTCGGCGTCGCGCTCGCGGTCGCGCTCGAACGCCGCGCGCGTGCCGTGGTGGCGCCAGCTGTCGAGCTCCACCACAAGCCGCTGCTCCGGCCAGTAAGCATCCATGCGTGCTTATGTGGATGACCGTTGGAGTTCGCCCCTACTCGGGGGTCTTGATCACCGCGAGGGTGTCGCCCGCGGTGACGGCGGCGCCCTCGGTGATCGGGAGCTCGGCGATCACGCCCGCCTTGTGGGCCGTGATCTCGTTCTCCATCTTCATCGCCTCGATGATGCAGACGAGGGCGCCCTGCTCGACCGTCGCGCCCGGCTCGACGAGGACCTTGAAGATGTTGCCCTGGAGCGGCGACGCCAGCGTGTCGCCGCCCGCGCCGGCGCCGCCGCCCGACCTGCGCTCGCGACGCGGACGCGGCGCGGCCGGGGCGGTCGAGTTGCCCGAGACGGCGTCACCGAGCACGCGTACGTCGAACCGCTTCCCGGACACCTCGACCGTATACACGCGCTCGAGCGGTTCGGGCTCCCCCTCAACGCCGCCGTTCGCCGGCGCAGCCGCGAACGCCAGGGAAGACAGCCACTCACGATCCTCCACCAGATCCCGGCACGTCTCCGCGCGCGCCCACTGCTCCGACGCCATGATCGCCTTGTGGAACGGGATCAGCGTGCGCACGCCGTCGACGTCGAACTCGTCCAGCGCCCGCGCCATCCGCCGCGTGGCGCTCGCGCGATCGACGTCCCAGACGATCAGCTTCGCGACCATCGGGTCGTACAGCGGACTGATCTCGGATCCGGCCAGCACGCCTGAGTCGACGCGCACGCCCGGCCCCGACGGCTCGCGGTAGCGGGTGACGACACCCGGCGCCGGGGCGAAGTTGCGCGCCGCGTCCTCCGCGTTGATGCGGCACTCGATCGCGTGGCCGCGCAGCACGACGTCGTCCTGCGCGACCGACAGCGGCTCCCCGGCCGCGATCCGGATCTGCTCGCGCACGATGTCGATCCCGGTCGTCTCCTCGGTCACGCAGTGCTCGACCTGCACGCGCGTGTTCATCTCGAGGAAGTAGTACTCGCCGTCCTGGAGCAGCCCTTCGATCGTCCCGGCGCTGCGGTAGTCGACTGCCCGCGCGGCGTCGACGGCGATCTTCCCGATCCGCTCGCGCAGGTCATCGTCCACGAGCGGCGCCGGCGACTCCTCGATCAGCTTCTGGTGGCGGCGCTGGATCGAGCAGTCGCGCTCGCCGAGGTGGATGACCGAGCCGTGCGAGTCGGCCAGCACCTGCACCTCGACGTGGCGCGGGTCGGGCAGGTAGCGCTCCAGGTACACGGTCGCGTCGGAGAAGAACTTCTCGCCCTCACGCGCCGCGCCCTCGAACGCGTCCGCGAGCCTGTCCGGCGCCAGCGCCACCCGGAATCCCTTCCCGCCGCCGCCACCGGCTGCCTTGACCGCTATCGGGTAGCCGATCTCCTCGGCGATCGTCGCCGCTTCGTCGACGCTGCCGACCGGCTCGGTGGTCCCGGGCACGATCGGCACGCCGGCCGCCTGCATCAGCTCGCGCGCGCGCGTCTTCGAGCCCATCGCCTCGATCGCGGACGCGGGCGGGCCGATGAACCTGATCCCCGCGGCCTCGAGCCGCTGCGCGAACGCCGCGTTCTCCGCGAGGAACCCGTAGCCGGGGTGCACCGCCTCGGCGCCCGACCGCTCGATCACGTCGAGCAGCTTGTCGACGACGAGGTACGACTGGGCGGCCGGACCCGGGCCGATCAGGTACGCCTCGCTCGCCCGCGCGACGTGCTGCGCGTTGCGGTCGGCCTCCGAGTAGACGGCGACCGAGGCGATGCCGAGCTCGTCGAGCGCCCGGATCACGCGCACGGCGATCTCCCCGCGGTTGGCGACGAGGACCTTGGCGAACATGCGGGCGCGGATGCTATCTGCGGTCCGCGAACGGACGCGTAGGCGCGTCATCGGACCGTAGTCCGGTTACCCCTTGCGGACTGCGGTCCGGTGCGCTACGGTGCTCACGATTAGTAAGCGGACTTCGGTCCGGGCACATCACAACAAGGGGAGCAGCAACCGATGACCACGGCCATCCGGCAGGAGCTGCCTGCCGCCGTCTGGAACGTCGATCCGATCCACTCGACCGTGAGCTTCGCGGTCAAGTACATGGTCTCGACGTTCCGCACCGAGTTCGATCGCTACGAGGCGACGCTCGACACGACCGGCGATGAGCCGCGCCTTAGGGGCTCGGTCGATCCCGCCTCGGTCGTCATCAAGGACCCGAACTTCCACGCCCACCTGCAGTCGCCCGACTTCTTCGACACCGAGCGCCACCCGGCGATCACGTTCGAGTCGACGGCGTTCCGGATCGACGGCGACCAGCTCGTCGTCGACGGCGACCTCACGATCAAGGGCGAGACGCGCCCGGTCGAGGCGCGCGGCGAGCTCACGCCCGTGCACGAGGACCTGAGCGGGAACGAGCGCGTCGGAATCCAGCTCGAGGCGGTCATCGACCGCTCGCACTTCGGCGTGAGCTGGAACGCGCCGCTGCCGAAGGGCGGCCTGGCGCTCGCCAACGACACGAAGCTGGTCGTCGACCTCTTCTTCGTCAGGTCGTGATGCGGGTCCTGGGGATCTCGGGCAGCCTGCGCCGGGACTCCCACAACACGCAGCTGCTCCGGGCGGCCGCCGCGCTGCTGGCGCCTGGAACGGAGCTGGAGCTGTGGGAGGACCTGAAGGCGGTGCCGCCGTACGACGCGGATGACGACTTCGGGCTGATCGGCCGCGCCGAGAGCCTGCAGCGGCTCGACGCGGCGATCCGCGACGCCGACGCGGTCCTGTTCGCGACGCCGGAGTACAACCACTCGATTCCGGGCGCGCTGAAGAACGCGCTCGACTGGCTCTCGCGCCCGCTGGCGCAGAGCCCCCTGCGCGGCAAGCCCGTCGCCGTCGTCGGCGCCAGCACCGGGTTGTTCGGCGCGGTCTGGGCGCAGGCGGAGCTGCGCAAGGTGCTTGCCGCGATCGGCGCGCGTGTCATCGACCGCGAGCTGCCTGTCGGCATGGCCGCCGACGCGTTCGCCGACGGCCGGCTCGCCGACCACGACCTCGAGCTGACGCTCGCCGACCTGCTCGCCGAGTTGCTCGGCGAGGTCCCGGAGCTGACGCCGGTCGCCTGACCGCAAGTTCTTCGCCCGACGCGCGTTGCAGCCTCCATGCAACGCGCGATCGCCAGGGCGCCGGTGATCGACGCGCTGCACAAAGGACGCGCGGCCGGCGGGATGAGGCCGCGCGGCCGGACGGCGAGCAGGTCGGAGCTCGACCGGAGCTCGGCGTGGGGCACGCCGAACCCGCGCTGGGCTTCGCCTGCTCGTTGCCGGACGATTAAGCCGGCATGGATGCCGGCATTCCGAGTCAGAACGCTGGCCGGATGACCGCGGAGCACTTCCGTGGCGGGGGTTTCAAGCGGCGAGCGGTCGCCACGACGGCGGCCGCTCGTCGTTTGCGGCTGTGCGCGGCGCACCGCTAGGCTCGCCGGATGACGGTCGAGATCGAGCAAACCCCGCCGCTCGCGGCCCGGCTGCGCGGCGTCAAGTCGTCGCCGGTGCGCGAGATCCTCGCGCTGACCGAGCGGCCCGGCGTGATCTCGTTCGCCGGCGGCCTGCCCGCGCCGGAGCTGTTCGACGCGGCCGGCACGCGCGCGGCCTTCGCCGCGGCGTTGGAGGACCCGGGGCGCACGCTGCAGTACTCGACCACCGAGGGCGACCCCGCGCTGCGCGCGACCGTCGCGGCGCGGCTGACCGCGCGCGGGCTGCCGACCACCGCCGGCGAGCTGCTGATAACGAGCGGCTCGCAGCAGGCGCTCACGCTGGCGGCGACCGTGCTGCTCGAGCCGGGTGACGTCGTGCTGGTCGAGGAGCCGTCCTACCTCGCCGCGCTCCAGGCGTTCAAGCTAGCCGGTGCCACCGTGGTTCCGGTGCCGTGCGACGACGACGGGCTCGATCCCGACGCGGCGGCGGCGCTGGCCGAGCGCCACCGCGCGCGGCTGCTCTACACGATCCCGACGTTCCAGAACCCGACCGGACGGACGCTGCCGCTCGACCGGCGCGAGGCGCTCGTGGCGCTCGCGCGGCGCGCCGGCTTCTGGCTGCTCGAAGACGACCCCTACGGCGAGCTGCGCTACCGCGGCGCGGGACTGCCGGCGCTGGCGGCGCTCGACGATCGCGTGCTGTCGCTGTCGACGCTCTCGAAGATCGCGGCGCCCGGGCTGCGAATCGGCTGGGTGCGCGCGCCGGAGTCGCTGCGGGCGCCGCTGACGATCGCCAAGCAGGCGGCCGACCTGCACTCCTCGACGATCGACCAGGCGGCCGCGGCGCGCTGGCTCGAGGCGGTCGACCTCGATGCGCGCGTGGCCGAGCTGCGGCGCGCCTACGGCCCGCGCCGCGATGCGCTGATCGACGGGCTGCGCGACGCGCTCCCGCCCGGCTCCACCCACAACCGGCCCGACGGCGGCATGTTCGTCTGGGCGCGGCTGCCCGACGGCTGGAACGCGGCCGCGCTGCTGGACCGCGCGCTCGAGCGCGACGTCGCGTTCGTGCCTGGCTACCCGTTCTTCGCGGGCCCGCCGGACACGGCCGCGCTGCGGCTCTCGTTCACGGCGCATCCGCCCGACGAGATCGCGGAAGGCCTGTGGCGGCTGCGTGCCGCCTGGGGCTAAGCCCGGATCGACCGATGACCGTGGATCCCTCGGTGCCGAGGCGCCGCGAGAATCGGTAGGTCCGGGCTAGGGCAGGGCGGCGAGCACCCGCGCCGCGGCGGCGGGAACCGTCTCGGCCTCGCCGATCTCCAGGTCGGGCGACTGCGGCGGCTCGTAGACGTCGCCGACGCCGGTCAGGCCCTTGAGCTCGCCCGCCCGCGCGCGGGCGTAGAGACCCTTCGGATCGCGCCGCTCGCACTCCTCCAGCCTCGTCGCGACGAACACCTCCAGGAACGGCAGGCCCGCGGCCTCGTGGACCGCCCGCGCGGCGGCGCGGTCGGCGGCATACGGCGACACGAGCGCGACGAGCGCGACGACGCCCGCCTCTGCCAGCAGCGCCGCGGCGTGCGCGGTGCGGCGGACGTTCTCGGCCCGATCCTCGGCGCTGAAGCCGAGGTCGCCGTTGAGCCCGTGGCGCAGGTTGTCGCCGTCGAGCCGCAGCGCCGGCCGCCCGGAGCCGACCAGCAGCGCCTCGACCTCGACGGCGATGGTCGACTTACCCGACGCCGGCAGCCCGGTCATCCACACCGTCGCCCCTTTGAAGCCGAGCGCAGCCGCCCGGTCCGCGGCCGTTATGGCGCCCTCGTGCCAGCGCGTGTCGGCGGACTTCACGGGCTCGACGATAGCGGCGCGCGATGATCGCGCGGGGCGCGCGTCACGCCGCGGCGCGGCCCGCGACCGGCGCGTGCATCCCGCACTCGGTCTTCTCGAGGCCCGACCAGCGACCCTCGCGGCCGGCGCCCGGCAGCGTGCAGTGCGTGCAGCCGATCGACGCGTAGCCGGCGTCGTGCAGCGGGTTGTAGGGGAGGCCGTGGCGGTGGATGTACGTCCACACGTCGCGCTCGGACCATGTCGCGAGCGGGTTCGCCTTCCACAGGCCGTGGCGCTCGTCCCAGTCGAGCTCCTCCGTGCGCGTGCGGTCGGGCGATTGGTCGCGGCGCACGCCGGAGATCCAGCAGTCGGCGTCCTCGAGCGCGCGGGCCAACGGCTCCATCTTGCGCAGGAAGCAGCAGCGGTCCGGGTCGGTTGCCCATAGGCCGTGCACCCACTCGCCGCGCCACGACTCGACCGTGATCCCGTAGCGCTCCTCGACCGCCCGCCAGGTCGCGTAGGTCTCGTCGAACAGCACGCCGGTGTCAAGCGTGAAGATGCGCGCCGCCGGCGCGTGCCTGCGCACGAGGTCGACCAGCACGGCGGTCTCCTTCTGCCACGAAGCGGCCAGCGCAAGCCGCTCGGCGCCGAAGCGGTCGACCGCTTCGAGAATGACCTCTTCAGGGCGCGAGAGCGTCATCGCCCCTAAAGGTACCAAGTCAGATCGGGATTCGAGAAATAAAACCTGATCGGGCTTCAGGAATTACGTGGTACCTTGTGCGCGCATGGAGCCTTCGACCACTACCGGCCGCAAGGGTTCGCTGGAGAACCCCGAGGTGCGCGAGGACGTCCCGGGCCACGTGATCCCGATCCTCCGGCGCGAGTTCGACGACTTCGACAACGAGGCCGAGAAGTTCCTCGCCGGCGAGACGGAGGAGACGGAGTTCATCGGCTTCCGGCTCAAGCAGGGCGTCTACGGGCAGCGCCAGGCCGACGTCCAGATGATCCGCGTCAAGCTCCCGTTCGGCGGCATCACGCCCGAGCAGATGGAGACGTTCGCCGACGTCGTCGAGCGGTACGCCCCGCTCAACAAGGGCCACATCACGACGCGGCAGAACATCCAGATCCACCACGTCCCGCTGCGCGACGCCGCCGCGCTGATCCGCGAGGTCTCGGACGCCGGCCTCTCGAGCCGCGAGGGCTGCGGCAACACGGTGCGCAACGTGACCGCCGACCCGTGGGCCGGCGTCTGCCACGACGAGCTCTTCGACCCGACCCCCTACGCGGGCGCGTACGTGCGCTACTTCGTGCGCCACCCGACGACGCAGCTGATGCCGCGCAAGGTCAAGACCGCGTTCACGGGATCGGACACCGACCGCGCCCTGACCGGCATCCACGACGTCGCCTTCGTCGCCCGCGAGCGCGACGGCGTCAAGGGCTTCGAGATGCGGATCGGCGGCGGCACCTCGATCATGCCGCGCGTCGCCCCCACGCTGGTCGACTTCGTGAGCGCCGACGACGGCGAGTACCTCAAGTACACCGAGGCCGTCCTGCGGATCTTCGACCGCCAGGACTGGCTCAGGGTCAACCGCGCCCGCGCCCGCCTGAAGGTGATGGTCGACAAGATCGGCATCGAGGAGATGCGCCGCCTGGTCGACGAGGAGCTCGAGGGCGACTGGGTCAATGAGCGCGACTTCGACCCCCAGCCGCGGCTCTTCCTGCACGACGAG
>Ga0081538_10002687_pt1 | contig 17123 bp, 18 predicted proteins | sample TabmetS5T2R1_FD_71022 | JGI IMG/M metagenome (GOLD analysis project Ga0081538, IMG submission 71022) | Tabebuia heterophylla rhizosphere microbial communities from the University of Puerto Rico - S5T2R1 | ecosystem: Host-associated > Plants > Roots > Rhizosphere ... | reverse complement strand
CACCCCCTTGTCCGTGGCAGAGCATTCGGCCTGGCCGAAGGGTAGCATGTAGACCGGGGCAGGGCAAATCACAACACCCGAGTTCATAACTTAGGAGGTAGCTGTTCGGCCTGAGGATTCTGTCCGGCAATGCACTGGTGCGTTATGGACGCGCGCAGCATGTTTGGTTTTCAGAGTGGAAGACTACACCCTTCTCGCCTCTCGAACTGAGACGGTGGCTTACGCCGCAAGGGTAGTTGTCTGGTGAGAGCGCTGGGAGGCTGGGACACCCCCACGCCATCATACCCGGCATAGGTGTTGCGCCCCGCCGGCATACGCGGGCGACCTCCCCCAGGGAATCCCAGGCGCGCTCTACGGAGAGAGGGTCCAATGCAAAAAAATGTCGACAATGACCGTTACACCGTGACGAGCGATTCCCTGCAGGCCTATCTTCGACAGATCAACACCATCCCACTGCTCAGTCGTGAGGAGGAGGTTGAGCTGGCGACGCGTGCGCAAGCGGGGGATCAGGAGGCGCTTGAGAAACTCATCGTGAGTAATCTGCGCTACGTCGTGAGCGTGGCCCGGCGGTATCTCGGCTACAGCCTCGGGCTCGCCGACCTCATCAATGAGGGAAACATTGGCCTGATCCAAGCGGCCCAACGCTTCGATCCTGCGCGCGGCGTGAAGTTCATCACGTATGCCGTGTGGTGGATTCGTCAGGCCATTACGCATGCCCTGGCCGAGCATGGTGGGGTGATCGCCCTTCCAGTCAAGCAGCTGGAGAAGCTGCGAAAGGTCCTTGCAGGATACCGCCGCTATACCCAGCAAATCGGCGTCGAGCCTAGTAGTGAAGAGCTGGCGGCAGAGCTCGATTTGCCCGTGAACGAAGTGGAGAGCGTTCTGCACATCTACCGTCACCTCTCCCTCGATGCGCCCATCGGCGAAGAGGGCGAGACAAGCTTCTTAGACCTCTTACCCTCGACGACCGCTCCCTCGGGAGAGGAGGCGTATATCAATGCTACCTTGAGCGACGAAGTTCGAGAGATCCTCAGCCAGCTCCCGGCGCGCGAAGAGCAAATCCTGCGCCTGCGCTTTGGGATGGATGATGAACCCAAGTCCCTAGAGGAGATCGGCGGCATGTTCGGGATCACGCGTGAGCGGGTGCGTCAAATCGAGAAGCAAGCGAAGGACCGGCTGCGCCAGAAAGCTAAGATGCGCGCCTTACAAGAGTATCTTAACTGAGCAGCGATGGGGCAGGGGCTCACCCCGTCAGCTCTTGAGCTGCTGGAACTCCCGGATGATGATTTGTACGAAATGGTCGAGGTCGCGCGCCAGGCTGTCCCACAGCGCATCTTGTTCCGGCATCGCCGCCTTGGCCCTAAGCTGCCTGGCGCGCTTGGCATAGGCTTGGACCTCCTCCGCATGGGTTTCAAGCACCTTCAGCACCGCATCGCTCTCTAAGACCGCCTCCCCGGTCACATCAGCTTCGCCCGGCCGTTCAACCCGGTGCTCGCCGATGCTCCCGTAGAGGTGTGCATTGCTGCAGCGGATCAGCGTCAGCGTACAGACGAGATCCTCGGCGAGCGCCTCGATGGAATTCGCTTGCGCACAGTGAACATAGGCTTGAAAGCAATCTGCTTGCATGGTCGGTCGTCTCCTTTCCCCTCTCCCAGCGGGAGAGGGAGCCTTATCCTGGCGTCTATACCCATCGAATGGCGAGTCTTGGAGCCTGACACGGCAAGAATCTTGCCGTCTCCAATGGGAGAAGAGAACCATGGGAAAGTCTTGCGACTTCCACGGCAAGGAGGGGTGCGGTCATGGCCAGGGATCCTGTGTGCGGCCTCCGGCTCGATGATCCAGGGGGCGCCAAGGGCATCGCCGATGAGGCTGCGTATAAGAGCGAGTACGAAGGGGTGACGTATTACTTCTGCTCCATGCGCTGCAAGGAGCTTTTCGACCAAGACCCTGAACGACACAGCAAAGGCAGCTGGCTTGGCGGGGCGGATCTGGAGCGGTAATCCGACAGCCGAACGCCGTTCGGTATAGGCTCAATTTGAGAGGGAGCATCTCGTGCTTTTCGCTTGACACCAGCCCAGGTCTGAAGTACTGACACACCATCCAAGAGGTGTCCCTCGACGCCGAGGCGCGTCGGCCGACATGCCAGACGACGCCGAGGGTTAAGTAGGAGCTGAAGCCCCAGGGAGGCACACGCGATGATGCAAGAGTTGTCACCGACGTTGCAAGCCTCGGTCGAGCAAGCAGAGCTACTGCGGCTGGCCTTCCTCGACCGCCAGGGCTATCCGCGCGCGGTGCCGGTGTGGTTTGTGCTGATCGACGGCGCCTACCACATCGGCATCGGCACGACCAGCGCCAAGTGGAAAGCGATGCGGCGCGATGCCCGCGTCGGCTGGGTCATTGACGGCGGCACGCGGGGCCACTACCAAGGGGTCTCCATGCGGGGTCACGCCGAAGAGGTGCGCGACGCGGCGGGGCGCGCCAGAGTCTATGACGCGCTGGGAAAGAAGTATTTCGGTGCCGCCGATGATGCGGAATTCATCAACATCTTTTGGCGGGTCGATGACCCCGAAACAGTCTACGTTCGACTCCTCCCCGATGCCGCGTTGACGTGGGAGTATTGAGCCTCATGACCGACCTGACCCGTCTGACACTCGCGCAAGTCCATGCCCTGGCGTGGCAGGTGCTGCGCGCTCATGGTGTCTCAGACCCCCAGGCCCGTGCCATCGCCGACACCGTCACCGCGGCGGAGCGGGATGACTGCAAGTCCCACGGCTTGTTCCGCCTCCCAGGCTATGTCAGTTCGGTGCGGAGCGGCAAAGTGACGCCCGATGCGGTGCCCCACCTGCACGAGCTCGCGCCAGCGATCGTGCAGGTGGATGGGCAGAATGGCTTCGCGCCGCTGGCGCTGCAGATTGGCTGCGGGCCACTCGCCGAGAAGGCGCGCCGGCACGGCATCGCCGCCCTGGCGGTGACGCGGATCTACCATTTCGCGGCTTTATGGCCGGAAGTCGAGGCGCTGGCGGCGCACGACTTGGTGGCGTTGGCCTTCACCGCCGCCATGAGCTATGTGGCGCCCGCAGGGGGGAGCAAGCCGCTCTATGGCACGAACCCGATGGCGTTCGCCTGGCCGCGGGCAGGGCACCCCCCCTTGGTCTTCGATCAGGCGTCGAGTGCCAGTGCACGGGGGGAAATCCAGCTGCATCTGCGTGATGGCACGCCGATTCCGGCGGGGTGGGCCATCGATGCCGAGGGACATCCCACCACCGATCCAGCGGCCGCGCTGGCCGGCGCTCAACTGCCATTCGGCGGATACAAAGGAGCCGCCATCGCGTTGATGATTGAATTATTGGCCGGGGCGCTGATCGGCGAGGTGTTCAGTTTTGAGGCCTCGGCGCTGGACAACCACGACGGCGGGCCCCCGGTGGGGGGCGAACTGATCATCGCCCTCGATCCGGCGCGCTGTGTCGGGCATGGCGACCGGCGACGACAGCTCGCCCATGCCGAGCAGTTGTTTGCCAACATCCTAGCGCAGGAAGGCACCCGCCTCCCGTCGGATCGGCGGTATGCCGCGCGGCAGCGGACGCCGAGGGAGGGGATTACCATCCCGCGGGCGCTGTATGAGGAGTTACAACGGTTGGCTGGGAGAGAGACCACGTGAGGCTATCGCAGGGCTAGACCAGGGCTCACTCCTTGTCGAAGGGGGGCACACCCGTCCGTGCCATCTCCTCCAGCTCCTGCAGCGCCCGTAGGGCGGCGTCATAGGCCTCAGGCTCGCTGACGTCCAACGCCAGGGCTTCGAACTCATCCAGGTCGAGCCGCAGCAGGTGCCGCCGATCCGGCGCCACAAACAAGTCCAGCTCCAGATCTTCAGAGGTCACCACATCGCCTAGAAAACAGGCGGGGCGGGTGATATTGCAGTACCATCCCTTGAGAGCACCCTCCGCACTCCGCACTTCAAAGATGTTGTACCAACGCTCGCTGTAGTAGTGCTCAAAGAAATGATCGCCAGGGGCGAAAACCACGTAACCCAGGTCCATCGCCCGACGTTCCCAGCGCGCGTGCACCAGTATGTGCCCTGGCTCTTGCTCTAGAATCACGCCTTCGTAGACCACGGTCCTCTGCTTGCGCGGTTTAATGAGGTGGACTTTAATCCGTTGCATGAGTGTACCTGGGGCAAAGGTTTGATGTAGACACCGGCGCTTGCATGGACTACAACTGCACAGGGCCCGGGCGATATTGCTGCGGTGAGACCCCGTTGAGTGGAAATGTTATACATCCTTTTACTGTGAAGCCGCAAGTCGTTATAAAGCACATGCGTCGGAACAGGGAGGAGAGGCAGAGAGACACAAGGTGTTCGCCTCCCTTGGTGTCCCGTGACGCTCGGCAGAGCCCGTTACACAAGGAGATGGTGCATGACCGATCAACGCGCGGCGCAGAACGTGCTACAGCACATCGACCAGGGAGCGCTTGTCGAATTGGCCAAGTCTCTCATTCGCATCCCCAGCTTCATCGGTGAAGAAACCCCTGTAGCTCGCTGGGTCGCCAGCCACCTGGCGGCCCGCGGATACGAGGTGCAACTGCAGGAAGTGGAGCCGGGATGGTTCCAGACGGTGGCGATCCTGAAAGGGTCGGGTCAGGGGCGAAGTCTCATGTTCAACGGCCATCTAGATATCAACCCTTTAGCCGCGGGCTGGACGCACGACCCTTTTGACCCGTGGGTCGAGGGCAACAAGCTCTACGGGGCGGGCAGCCGCAACATGAAAAGCGGCGTCGCCTCGATGATCCATGCCGCCGAAGCGATCCGGCAGTCCGGCATCCGACTGGCTGGCGACCTTGTCATCGCCTGCGTCCTAGCCGAGCTGCAAGGCGGCCTGGGCACCAAATACCTCCTCGACAAGGGTTACAAGACCGATGTCGCGGTCGTCACCGAACCGTATGGCGCCCACCATGTCGTCACCAAGCATGCGGGTATGGCCAATTTCTCACTCCACGTCAAGGGCCGACACCCGGCCGGAGCCGATGTCCACGGCGTCGACGCGATCGCCCAGATGATCAAGGCCATCACCGCCATTTACGACACCAAGCTCACCCACCGGCCGTGGGATGTGACCGGGTTACCCTGGCTGAAGATCGGCTCCATCATCGGCGGCAGAGGCGAAACCTATGACCTGCGGTCGGTGAGCCGCAATGCCGACCTGTGCACGGCGTTCATCGCCGTGAGCACCGTGCCTGGCATGACGGCCGAGACCATTCGGGCCGACCTCGAGCACACCTTAAATCAGCTCAGGCAGCGGGATGCGGACTTCGAGTACACTTTGGTGCACCCGATCGAACGCCAATTTAAGACCTGGATTCTGGATCATCCACCTATGGAGATGCCCGTGGATGAAGCCATCGTCCAGACGCTAGCGACCAATTATCGACAGGTCACCGGCCGGGAACCCAAGAGCATCGGTCTCCCAGCCTCTGAGTTGAACGCCCGCTACGGCGACGATGATGCACACCTGTGGGAAGCGGGGATTCCGGCGCCGATTTATGGCCCCGCAGGCGGGTCTTATGGCGATGACTTTGCCTACATCGACGAGATGCTCCTGTGCAGCCAGGTGCTGGCGCTGACGGCCATGGACATCTGCGCCTGACACCTACCATCTCTTCACCCGCCTGCCACCGATCGTGGGGCGTCTTGTTGAGCGTGAGCAACCCTCAGTCCAAGGGCCACTTGTCGCCTGAACGGGGCCGATGGTGACGCAAGTGTGACATTTGGGGGAGGCGCTGGGCAGGGGGGAAGGGGCATTTGACAAGGCCGGAAAGAGGGATCGATCCGTCTACCATTACAACTATCTATTAATAAAGATTAAAAATACTGTTAATTGACAGTTAATGAGCTAAATGTTAGATTCATGCAATCCTTCCTACCTCTGTGAAACCGAGCTGAGACGTGTCACCAAGACAAGACGTCATCAGCCCGCCTGAGCCGTGACAGGAGAGACAACGGTCGCGGCTCAGGCGAGCTCACAACAGCCATTCTAGCGGAGGAGAAACGCACCATGTCGGAACCGTTCCTCGGGCAGATCATGCTTGTCCCATATAACTTCGCCCCGCGTGGCTGGGCCTTCTGCAACGGACAGATCCTCCCCATCGCGCAAAATACGGCGCTCTTTTCACTCCTGGGCACGACGTACGGTGGCAACGGCCAGACCACTTTTGCCCTGCCAGACCTGCGCGGCCGCGTGCCGATCAGCTCCGGTCAGGGCAATGGCCTTGAAAACTACGACCTCGGCCAGGTCGGAGGCTTCGAGGCCGTCACGCTGACGACGAGTGAAATGCCAGCTCATAGCCATCTGCTCGCCTCCCACACGCATCAGGCCCCGGCCCATACCCATCAGGTCACAGCCCTGACTGACTCTGCGTCTACGGGAATCCCAACAAACAATTTGCCAGCCTCCGCACCGAGAGGCACGAATCTTTATGCACCACCATCGGCCAACACAACGACGATGGCACCTGCGATGATCCAATCGGGCGGGGAACTGGCCACCACGCCGGCCCAACCTGCCATCCAGCCAGCAGGGGCGAGTCAGCCCTTCGACAACAGGATGCCCTTCCTGACCCTCAATTATTGCATCGCTTTAGAGGGAATCTTCCCCAGCAGAAGCTAGGGCAACACCCCAGGCCATAGTCGAGGAATAGCGATGGACGGGGCCCGGGATCGGCTGCGCTGTGCAGTGCTGTTCGGGAGTACGCAGCGGAGGCCTCCGAATGCCCGCCTGATGACCTGGCCCAGAGGGGGACTCCAGGTCGGCGCGCAGACGTCCGCCTCCTCCCGAAGCAGGAGAGCGCACGCATGTGGAGGGTGCATCGTTCCGTTCTACATCGAAGGAGGCGGGATGAGACCAAGATCCATTCACAACCCTAGCCAGAGAGCCAGGCTGTGGCACGGGACGGCGGTCTTCTGGATCGCGGCGACGCTCATCGCCATTGGTCTGCAAGGGACCGTCACGGCAGCCCCGTGCACAAATACGACGTTCGCGGGAAACACATTTACTGTCAATGAAGAGACCACCGGACAGGGAAACGGAACGGCGAGCGTCTCGGGCTGTGATGGCAATCTCACAAATGTGTCGGTGACGCTGACCTTTAATCCGAACACCCTGCCCTTTGAGAGAGACCTGGACCTGTTGCTGGTCCACCCGAACGGCGAGAACAACCTGATATTCTTCTCAGGCGTTGGCAACAACGCTGCCTTCACAGGAACGATCACCCTGGCCGATTCCGGAGCCACATGCCCGCCGCAAGAGACGGGATCCGGGACAGGGGCACTGGTATCCGGCACTACATACAAGCCTGTTAATTATCCCGCGCCCGATTTCGAGGATGCTTTTGGCCCGAGCGCGCCGGCCACGCAATTTAGTGCGGGTCAGGGCTGTACAGGGGCTAGTGGAACGCATTCCTTCGCATCGGCATTCGCGGGGTTAAGCGCCGACGGAACCTGGACCTTGTACGCGTACGATGATATCGCAGAAGTCATTCCAAATTACACGGTGAGCTGGAGCCTCACGGTCACCACGAGCACCACCGAGGCTCGGGTCGAGAGCTTCACGGCAACACCCGTCATTGGGGAAGGCATTCAGCTCCACTGGCGGACCGGCCATGAGGTCGATAACCTCGGATTTAACATCTACCGCGAAGTCAACGGCCAGCGCACGAAGCTGAACCCTTCACCGATCGCTGGCTCCGCCTTGCTGGCCGGACCCGGCACTGCCTTGACCGCAGGGCGGTCATATGTCTGGTGGGATACGTCAGCACAGCTTAACAAGGGTACACTCTACTGGCTTGAAGACGTCGACCTCAGCGGCCAGCGCATCGGGCATGGTCCGGCCTCCGTCGCCCCTCCAGTGCACCCTGGCTCCTCACCGTCTCCCGGCCAGGCACAGGCCGTTCTGTTGAGCGGCGTGGGGAGAGCCGCGGCCCACTCGCGAGCGAGCGCGCCGGCCGTGCGGCGAGCGACGCTCGCGCAGCCGCCTGCCCTCGCTTCCGCACGGCAGTCTCTTCTAGCCGCACAACCGGCGATCAAACTTGGCGTCCGCCAGGAAGGCTGGTACCGCGTCAGGCAACCCGAACTGATGGCCGCCGGACTGGACCCCAGGGTCGACCCGCGCTTCTTGCACCTGTACGTCGATGGCTGGGAAGTCCCAATGCTGGTCACAGGCGAGGAAGACGGCCAGTTCGATGCAGCCGATGGCGTCGAATTTTACGGGCTGGGCCTAGACGAAGCTTGGACGGACGCGCGGGTGTACTGGTTAGTGCCGGGGGCGCGGCCTGGCCGTCGCATCGCAGCCGTGTCGGGCGGGGGCGATCGGCCGAGCGACAACGGCTTTCCCTTCACCGTCGAACGTAACGAACGAACCGTGTATTTCTCCGCACTACGCAACGGCGAGCGCGAGAACTTCTTTGGGGCAGTGGTGAGCCCGGAAGCGGTCGAGCAATCCCTGCACGTCAAGCATCTGGCCCCGTCACCCGCCGGGGCCCCTGTGCTCGAAGTGGCGCTGCAAGGCGTGACCTCGGGGATGCACCTCGTGCGCGTCTCCCTGAATGGGATCGGCGTCGGCGATCTCAGCTTCCGGGATCAGGAGGTGGGAAGGAACAGCTTTCCCATCGCCGCCTCATGGTTGCACGAAGGGGAGAACGTGGTGGAGCTGGTCGCTCAGGGCGGCGAACGGGATATCAGCCTGGTCGACCGCGTGCGCTTGACCTACTGGCACACCTATACGGCCGATGCCGACGCCTTGCGATTCAGCGCGTCAGGGGGCCAGCGCGTCACCGTCGGAGGCTTCAGCGGTGTGGCGATTCGCGTCCTGGACGTCACCGATGCCGATGCCGTGTGGGAGGTGACGGGTGTCGTGCAGCCACAGGGGCCGGGCTTCGCGATCACGCTGGCCGTGCCGAGCGAGGGAGCGAGGACGCTGTTCGCCTTCACCCCTGAGCAGGCCCAATCGGCCGCCAGCATCACCGCCAATCAACCCTCGCGTTGGCGTCGACCCGGACACGGAGCGGACCTGGTGATCGTCAGCCGTGGCGATTTCATGCCCCACGTCGAGTCCCTGCGGGCGCAGCGGCAGAGCGAGGGGTTACAAGTAGCCGTGGTCGCTGTGGAGGATATCTACGACGAGTTCAGTACCGGCCACCATACACCGTACGCGGTGCGCGATTTCCTGAGCTATGCCGTTAAACAATGGCATCCGGCCCCCCGCTTCGTGCTGCTCGTCGGCGATGCCAGTCTGGACCCGAAGAACTACCTGGACTATGGCGACCATGACTTCATCCCGACGAAGCTGATCGATACGGGCATCATGGAGACGGCCTCGGATGACTGGCTGGCCGACTTCGATGACGACGGCCTGCCGGAGCTGGCGGTGGGGCGTCTGCCGGTGCGCACGATCGATGCCGCCAAGCGCGTGCTGGCGAAGATCCTGGGCTACAACCAGGCCACGGCTGATGGCGGCGTCCTGCTGGTGGCGGACCTGAACGACGGCTTCGACTTCGCTGCGATGCACGCAGCATTGCAGGCGTGGATTCCACCTACCATACCCGTGGAGGCCATCGACCGAGGGCAGATCGATGACGCGGAGGCCAGGAACCAGCTGCTGGCCAGCCTGAACCGCGGACCGGCGGTGGTCAACTTTACGGGCCATGGCTCGGTGGATCTGTGGCGAGGCCATCTCTTGACCGCGGACGATGCCGCAGCGCTGCGAAATGACGAGCAGCTGTCGCTCTTCGTGACCATGACCTGTCTGAATGGATATTTCCACGACGCGGCCCTGGACAGTTTGGCCGAGGCGCTGCTGCACGCTGACGGAGGCGGTGCGGTCGCCGTCTGGGCACCCTCCGGGATCACTGGACCCAGCGGTCAATCGGTGATGAACCAGGAGCTCTTCCGCTGGGTGTTTAGCGAACGCGACTCACCCGGCGCACCGCTAAGGTTGGGTGAGGCCGTCGTGCGAGCCAAGGCAGCGGTCGGAGACGACGATGTGCGGCGTACTTGGATTCTGTTGGGCGATCCAAGCATGCCGCTTCCATTTTAGCCAGCAGCACGTAGGGAGCCCCGATGGATACAGAACGAGATCAGATGAGACCACGTGCCAGAGTAGAGGACATCGTGGTGCAGACCCTGCCGGATGAAGTGCTGGTGTACGACCTGAAGCGGCACAAGGCGCATTGCTTAAACCCCACGGCCGCGCTGGTCTGGAAGCACTGCGACGGGCAAACGACCGCTGCGGAGCTCGTCCACATTCTGCAACAGGACATGCGGGTGCCGGTACCTGAGGAGGTCGTCTGGTTGGCATTACAACAATTGCGCAAGGCGCGACTATTGGCGGAGCCAGGCCATGTTCCAGGAGGTGAGGACAAGATCTCCCGTCGGGAGGTCGTGCGCCGCCTGGGATGGGCAACTGCGGTGGCGTTGCCGCTGGTGACAAGTATTATCGCCCCCACCGCCAGTGAGGCGGCGAGCTGCCTCAGTTCAGGATCTTCCTGTATCACGAGCGCGCAGTGCTGCTCAGGGGTGTGCTCCGCATTCACCTGCACCTGATGGGCGGGCCTACGCCGGCTGGGGTGGCCACTGGCGGAGAGGGCAGGATGAGGGCCAAGCAGAGCCAGGGAGAGCGCTTGCAGTTCCTCGACTGCCATACACTGATCTGAAAACCGCGATAAGAGGCGTAATGATGCTTGAGCACCCGCACGCCGCGACATTCGGCGCCCAACTGCACACCTCCTTCAGAGTCCTGCGATCTTCTGCACCCACGGTGGAGGTGGAGTTGGTGGAAGTCACTGAACGTCATGAGAACGACGGTAAGCGGCCGTGGGCGACCCCACGCCAGGAGTGCTTCTCAGTCCTCTTCCGGGGTGCGCGTGATCAACCGGTCGAACAGGGGATGTATCACATGCGGCACCACCAACTCGGGGATCTGGAACTGTTTCTCGTCCCTGTGGGCCAGGATCAGAACAGCGTCTATTATGAGGCGGTCTTCAATCGACTGCGGCCGGCCGATGCCTGAAGAGCACCCGCCATTCGACAAGGCGATCACCTTTCGCGCCATCCGTCCGGACGACGAAGCGTTTCTGTACGCCGTCTACGCCAGCACCCGTCTGGACGAGCTAGCCCTGTTGGGCTGGTCAGCAGCCCAGCAAGAGGCCTTTCTGAAGATGCAGTTCGCCGCTCAGCGGCGATCGTATATGGCCCAATTCCCGGCCGCCGATTTTCAGATCATCCTCCGGCATGGGATGCCCATCGGCCGGTTATACATCGAGCGTCGGCGCGACGAAATCCGCGGCATAGATATCGCCCTCTTGCCGGAATACCGCCAGGCCGGCGTCGGCACCGCCGTCATACAAGGTCTACTGGCCGAGGCCGCGCGGGAGCGCAAACCTTTTCGACTCCACGTCGAAAAGTTCAACCGCGCCCAGCGCCTGTACCGGCGACTCGGCTTCGCCACGCTAGCCGACGACGGCGCCTATCTCTTCATGGAATGGCGACCGGATGCGCCAGAGCCGCGCCGTTGATGGGGACACGGTTCTCTCTGGCGGCGGAGGCCGCCGGTTCCGCACGGCAGCGGGCAGCAGTGCGGAAGTATGCCACGCCGGTCGGGCTGCATCTGCTCGGGTGGCACGCACACCGGTACCTGCTGATGATACGGGGGGATGGAAGGTGCTGACCACAAGCATGCCTCGCCTGAAATCGGCTTCCACCTGAATGCAAAAACTTGACCGCCTGGGATGGGCGGCGGGGATCAGCATTCGCGCTTTTGGTGTGCGTATCGGGGTCCGGGTGAATGATGCCGACGCACTCAGAGGCCTTGAAGCGTATTTTCCGCCAAGCTGGCAGCCTGCCTCGTCGTCGGTCGTCGATCTGTTGTATTCGTTAGTCGTCGGCGGGGCGGGAGCGCGGCCAGGAGTGCGCCGTTTCCACCTCCTGTACGCCAATGCGAGCCGCCTGGGGCGGTCGTTGAATCTTGACGACGTCTATGAAGGCTTTGAACACTACCTGCACCTACACGTCGCCGAACTCGCTCGGCGCCGATTGTTTGTCCATGCTGGCGTTGTGGCCTGGAAGGGGCGGGCCATTGTGCTGCCGGGGCATAGTCGTGCCGGCAAAAGCAGCCTCGTCGCTGCGCTCGTCCGCGCCGGGGCGGCATACTATTCCGATGAATACGCCGTGCTCGACGCGCAAGGGCGTGTGTATCCTTACCCGCGCCCATTATCGTTGCGTCACGGCGATGGGACGATCAGGACTCGACATTCGGCGGCGGAGCTTGGATGGCGCCCTGGGACCAGCCCCCTGCCCGTGGGGCTGGTGGCGGTGACGGAGTATACAGCTGGTGCAACCTGGCGACCGCGCCGGCTCTCCCCCGGCCGTGGTACCTTGGCCCTTTTGGCCAACACCGTTGCGGCTCGTCACCGGCCGGCGCAGACGTTGACGACACTGCAGCGCGTTGCGGGGCAGGCAACGCTGATCAAAAGCCGTCGCGGCGAAGCCGAAGCCGTTGCCCGGCGATTATTAGAGATGCTCGACAGCGGATAGGCGCACAGCAATCCCCGCTTGCGCATTGGGAGAGGTGATGGAACGCTCCCCCGGTCCGTTACTGGCAGCCTTCCTGAGGGGGATTTGGCGCCAGCAGCCATGTCCCGCGCCGCTATCCGAGGGCGACCTCGACTGTCTCACACCTCTCCTCCTGCGATCGGGAGCCGGGGGGTTGGGCTGGTCTCGCGTGCGACAGACGGCACTGCGTTTTGCGCCGGCCGCCATCGAGCTTCACCAGGCCTATCGCTTCCATGCCCTGCGCGCAGCGCTATACGAGCAGGCCGTGCAACGGTATGTGTCAGCGCTGCAGGCTGCTGGCATCGATGTGTTGCTCTTCAAGGGTTGGGCCATCGCCCGTCTGTATCCGGAATCTGCCCTGCGTCCCTATGGCGATATCGACCTCGTGGTGGCCCCCGGCCACCATGCGTCCGCTGCGGCGGTGCTACAGGGGGTGCGGTTCGCTGATTGTGACGTCGATCTTCATCCCAGCCTAGGGTCGATGAGCGACCATGCCTGGGAGTCTTTGTATGCGCGTGCACACATCATCAGTCTGCGTGGGGTCAACGTCCGAATTCTCGCCCCCGAAGATCATCTCGTGCTGTTATGCCGGCATTTCCTGCGCCATAATGCCTGGCGGCCTTTGTGGTTATGCGATATCGCTGCAGCCCTGGAGGCCAGGCCAGCCGATTTCGACTGGGGGCTCTGCCTGGGGAGTAACCGACGTCGAGCCGGTTGGGTCACGTGCACGCTTGGCCTCGCCGCGCAGCTTCTCGATGCGCATGTGGAAGACACCCCGATCGCAAGCCATGCCAACCACCTGCCCTCATGGCTCAAGCCAGCCGTGCTGCGGCAATGGGATCGCTGCGTGGGGCCGGGTCATTTGGGAACCATCGTCAGATATGTGACCTCGCACTGGCGCCAGCCGCGTCACCTCTTGCGTCACGCCCGCCAGCGCTGGGACATGCCGACCGCCGCCACGTTCGCCCTGAGAGCTCCGCTCAACGCCTTCCCCCGGAGCCCGTTTCAACTCGCGTTGGCGCTGACGCACATCCCCGCCTGGTGCCAGCAGCTATGGCACCACTGGGCCGGGAATTTACCTCTTTCTGGCCGCCATTGAGAGCCCCTGCCAATACCCTTGCGTCTCCACCCCCGTCGATTCCTCAGCCCACACTGATTGAGCTGCCCGCGGCAGGATGCCGGTCTGCAACCTTAGGCTGGCGTCAACATTCCACCTGCGGCCATCGGGGACAGGGCACGACAGGTGGTAAGGGGGCCATCCCCAAGATTAGCGTTGACGCCACCGCTCAGCCCGATTACACTCGCGCCCACACGCCTACAGGATAAGGGCATGCTTGAGCAGAACGCGCAGAGCAAAGGAGGTGTACGATGCCTTACCAGAAAGCTGTCCTGAGTTTGGATGACGCGCAACGAGCCATGGAGCGCATGCTGCAAGAAGCCCGCAAGGCCCCGAATCGCCCGATCGCCATCGCCATCGTCGACGATCAGGGCGAGCTGATCAGCTTTGCCCGCATGGACAAGTGCGCGCCGCAGCCGCCGATGATCGCCAGAAAAAAGGCCTACACGGCCGCTCGGACGCGCAGCGACACCGCCGCCTATGCTGAGCGGCTCAAGGGTCAAGGACGATCCGTGACCGAATTCGGTGATCCCAACCTGATCGCCCTGCAGGGCGGGGTGGTGATCACCAACCCGGCAGATCAGAGCGTGCTCGGTGGCATTGGGGTGAGCGGCCTGGCGGCGGAGGAGGATGAAGCCCTCGCGAAGACTGGCCTGAAGGAGATCGTTGGCTAGCCGCTCGCATGTGCCGCGGACCAGGGGCTCCGAGGCCTCTGGTCCCCCTCAAACCCGCCGCGCCGCCCACTCCTGCTGCGACCCCAGCTCTGTAGGAATCGACCATGACAAACCCGACCATGCGTCTCACGGAATGGCTGCTGCTCATGGTGCTCTCGGTGTTATGGGGTGGTGCGTTCTTCTTTGTCGGCGTCATCGGCACGACCTTGCCACCGTTCACGGTGGTGCTGGGCCGCAATGGCCTCGCCGCCATCGCCCTCCTCGCCTACGTGAGGCTGCGTGGCGGGCGCATGCCGACCTCGCTCTGGCTGTGGGGGGCGTTCCTGGTGATGGGCGCCCTGACGTCGCTCATTCCCCACAGCCTCATCGTCTGGGGGCAACGGCACATCGCCAGCGGACTGGCTGCTATCCTCGTCAGCACCACGCCGCTATTCAGTGTGATCCTGACGCATTTCTTGACCGACGAGGAGCGCATGACCCCCAACCGGGTGGCCGGTGTCCTGCTTGGACTCGCCGGCGTCGTCGTGATGATCGGGCCAGAAGCCCTGGGGGGCTTGGGCCACCACGGGCTTGCCCAGCTAGCGGTGCTTGGCGCTGCCCTGGCTTACGCGTGCTCCGGGGTCTATGGGCGACGCTTCGCGGCCTTCTCACCTGTCGTGGCCGCCGCCGGCCAGATCATCGGCACGACAGCGCTGGTCCTGCCGCTGGCGCTGGTGCTGGAGCAGCCGTGGACCTTCCACCCAACCCTCGTGACGTGGGGGGCACTGCTCGGGCTGGCGCTGCTCAGTACAGCGGCGGCTGGGCTGCTCTTTTTCCGCATTCTGGCGGTATCAGGCACGACCAATGTTATGCTCGTGAACTTCCTCGTCCCGATCAGCGCAGTGCTCCTGGGAAGGCTCGTCCTCGGCGAGCAGCTCAATTGGACAGCATTCGCCGGCATGGCGCTGATCTTCATGGGGCTCGCGACCATCGACGGGCGGCTTCTCTCCATGGCCTTGGGCCGACGCCCTGCCGACGGTACGGAACGTCACAAGTTCTCCCGCCAACGCACGCCCATCGGTTAGGCCTGGCTTGACAAATGGATCGGATATTCCTATGCTCGCACCCCTGCATGACGACTCCGATACTGTCCCGCAAAGGACCGGCGCTGAAGGCTAGACCTCGGGAGGCGGTGGCAGGGTCGCCCATCCCTGCGCTCCGCTCCCCATTGGAGATGACCTATGTACGATCTCGTCCTCAAAGGTGGTACCGTGGTGGACCCATCGGCAGGCCTCCACGGGGGATACGATATCGCGGTCCAGGATGGCAGGATTGCGAGCATCGCGCCGACGATCGCTCGCGAGGAGGCGACCCGCGTCCTGGAGGTCGCAGGCACGATCGTCACGCCAGGCCTGATCGACCTTCATGCCCACGTCTTCGAAGGGTTTAATGGCAACGGTGTGCATCCCGACCTGGGGGGAGTGTACGCCGGGGTGACCACGATTGTGGATGCGGGCAGCGCCGGCTGTGCCACCTTCCGCGGCTTCCCTCGGCATATCATCCCCCAGTGCCGTACCGAAATTATCCCCTTTCTGCACATCTGCCAGACCGGTCTGGCGACCAGTCCGGATATCATCGCCGAAGGCAGCATTGACCTCGACGGCACCTTGCGGGTGGCCGACCAGTATAAAGGCCTGATCTGTGGCATCAAGGCCCGCATGGTGTCGCCAGCGCTGGAGATCCTCGGCATGGAGATGCCCCGGCTAGCCAAGCGCGCCGCCCGCGAGACTGGTATTAAACTGATGGTGCACATCGGTGATACCGAGAAGCGCTACGATCCGAATGTGATCCGTTCCTTATTACCGCTCCTGGACGACGGTGACATTCTCACCCACTACTTTACCGCCAATCCTGGGGGCGTGCTGGACGCCAATGGACGGCTGGTACCCGAAGCCCGCGAGGCCGCGGCCAGGGGAGTATGGCTTGATACCGCTCATGGGCAGAGCAACTTCAGCTTTGAGGTGGGCCGTCGCTGTATCGATCAAGGGCTCTTGCCGCACTGCATCAGCACAGACCTGACGGTGCCGGGGCGTCTCAACACCGTACATAGCATGACAGAGATGATGACCCGGTTTCTGGGGCTGGGGTTTACCCTGGAGCAGGTGGTCACGATGTGTACGGCCAACCCGGCCAAAGCGATCGGGGCGGCGGATCGGCTGGGAAGTCTGGGGGTGGGACGTCAGGCGGACATTTCGGTGCTGCAGACTCACGAGGGGGACTGGGTGGTGTATGATGTGCTGGGCGCCAGTTTACGCGTCAAGCAGGCCGTCGTGCCAGTCTTGACCGTGAAGCGCGGTGAGGTGTTTACGCGCGACTGGGGCCCACGGCCCTGGGGCTGGGAGCCCGATCCCGCGCCGTCGGGGGAGGCCGCCTTCAAGAGCTGCTGCTAGGCGTCAGTAGGCCCGTGAACCCGCGACAGGAGGTGCCACATGGCCGCCCATACCGACCCCAATCAGGTGCGCCTGACGGGGGAAAATCAGTACATGCGCCTGCATACCGAAGAGAACGGTCCGATGACCACGCGTGCCAGCCACTGGCGCATTCTCCTCTCGCCCGCTGGCCCTGGTCACGTGCTCTTCCTGCGCAGTGATGTGACCGAGGATGAGAGCCGCATCTATACGGACAACATTGCCCTCGCCCGCTGGCTGCAGCAGGAAATCCTTAGCACGGGTGAGTTCTCCGACCAAACACTTCCGGT
>Ga0081538_10002686_pt1 | contig 17125 bp, 16 predicted proteins | sample TabmetS5T2R1_FD_71022 | JGI IMG/M metagenome (GOLD analysis project Ga0081538, IMG submission 71022) | Tabebuia heterophylla rhizosphere microbial communities from the University of Puerto Rico - S5T2R1 | ecosystem: Host-associated > Plants > Roots > Rhizosphere ... | reverse complement strand
CCGCAGGGGCGGGCCGCGGCGCTGCCAGATCGCCGACGAGGCGATCGAGTCGTCCAGGGTCCGCTGGACGAGCTCGAGGTCCAGGCCGCTGCGGCGGGCCAGCAGCATCGCCTCCGCGGTGGCGACGGTGTGGACCGCGACCAGGAGGCTGGCGACGTACTTCAGGCGCGCCCCGGTACCGAAGGCGCCGGTGTAGACCCACGGCCCGGAGATCGCGTCCAGCACCTCGCGGACGGCGTCCACGCTCGCCTCCTCCCCCGAGACGAAGGTCGTCGCCGCCCGGGGCCGGACCATGGCCGGGGTGCCGCTGATCGGGCAGTCGAGCAGGTCACCCCCGGAGCTCCGGACACGGCCGCGCAGCGCCGCCTTCTCGGGGACGTCGAGCGTGCTCATCTCCACGTGGACGGTGCCCGGGCGCAGCTTGGTCAGGGTGCCGTTCGGGCCCAGGATGACCTCCCGCAGCGCCGCGACGTCGGGCAGGATCGACAGCAGGACGTCGCTCGCGGACGCCACCTCGGCCGCCGACCGCGCCCCGGTGCCGCCGAGGGCGGCGAGCTCGGCGGTGCCCGAGCGCCGGTAGCCGACCACGTTGAAGCCACGGTCCATGAGGTTCTGGGCGATGGGCAGGCCCATCTTCCCCAGCCCGATGACCCCGACGGTCGTCATCGTCCGCCTCCCTCCGGCCGGCCCGCGGCCATCAGCTGATCCGGTAGCTGGTCGTGCCGAACGAGACCCGCAGGGTGAGCGCGCCCTCCATGACCCGCCAGCCGAAGACGTCGAAGGTCCGCAGCCCCTTGGCGGCGAACGGGTCCTGGGCCGCGAGGGCGACGGCGTCCTGCTCGGTCGACGCCCTCAGCACCGTGAGGCCCGCGCCCGGCGCGACGCCCGGCCCCGAGGTCAGCGGGCCGGACGCGACCACGTGCCCGGCGGCTTCCAGCCCCAGCATCCACTCCAGGTGGACGTCGAGGGCGGCCTCGACGTCGGCGGCCGTGACCCCTGCGCGGGGGGTCCACCGGACGACCCAGAGCTGTGCGCCGAGCATCGCCGAGCGTTCGACCGGCATCGGCCACCTCCTCGCCCCTCACTCCAAAACTGTATGCACTTTCGCCCAACGGCGTCAAGACTCCGGCCAAGATGTGTATGCAGTTGAGGTTCCATGGAACAATGCTGCATATGGCACGTTCGGCAGCCCGCATCCCCGGGATCGTGCGCCTGGACCTCCCCGAGGCCCGGCAGGCGATTCCCCACCTGCACGCCTACCTGCGCGAATGCATCCTCGACGGGCGCATCCCGCCGGGCACGAAGCTGTCCCAGGTGGCGCTCGCCGAGCAGCTCGGGGTGAGCCGGACGCCGCTGCGCGAGGTGCTGCGGATGCTCCAGGAGGAGGGCTACGTCGAGTTCGAGCCGAACCAGCGGATGCGCGTGGCCGAGCTCGACCCGGTCGAGCTCGACGCCGACTACGCGTGCCGCATCCTGCTCGAGACGCTCGCGCTGTCGATGACCCTGGAGTCCATCGGCGCACGGCAGCGCCGGGAGGCGCGCCGGCTGCTCACCGCGATGCGCCGGGCCGGGCGGATCGGGGACCTTCCCGAGTGGTTCAGGGCGCACCACGCCTTCCACCGGGTGATGACGGCCGGAGCGGGCGAGCCGCTGCTGCGCACGCTACAGACCCTCGAGGACCGCAGTGCCCGCTACATCCGGATCTACCAGCAGTCCGAGCCGACCGACTGGCAGACCGCGGGTGACGCCGAGCACGCGGCCATCCTCGACGCCCTGGCGGCCGGGGACGACCGCGCGGCCCTCACCGGGCTCGCCCACCACCTCGCCCGCACGGCGCTGCGGGTGCTCGCGGAGTATGCGCCGGAGTACACGCCGCGGGCCGTCCCCAACGCCGTCGCCCTCGCCGAGGGCACCGACCCCGCGGCGCCGCGCGCGGCGACCGCGGGCTAGCCGGACAGCGACGCCGGGAGCACCGCCGGCACCGGTGCCGGGTCCCCGGACGGCGCATCCTCGCGCAGCTGCGGCTGCGTCGTCGGTCGCGCCGTCGGCCCGAGCCACATGTCGATCGACCCTGGCTCGGCTGGGTCGAAGGTCCGTGGCCGCCACGCCGCGTCGTCCTCGATCCGGCGCACCCCGAACGAGTACTCGTAGGTGAAGCTCTCGGGACCCAGGAAGTAGATGAACACCGCGGTCGACTGCGGGTGCCGGCCCGGCCCCATCTCGATCTCGACGCCGTGGTCGACGAGGAAGTGCCAGTTCCGGAAGACGTCGTCGATCGAGGCGACCTGGAAGTTCATGTGGCACAGCCCGGGACCGTCGCCCTTGAAGACGGCGAGCTTGTGGTGCACGGGGTCGATCCGCATGAGGCATGCCGCATCGCCGATCCAGTCGGACACTCTCGCGTTGAAGGTCCCGGACCAGAACCGGTAGGCCTCGTGGACGTCGGGTGCGTCGAGGCAGAGGTGACCGAATTCGGTGATCCCCGACGCGCGCCCGAAGACGACCGGCCGGGCCAGGCTCTCCTGGTGCGTCACCAGCTCGAGCCGGTTGCCGAAGGGGTCGTCGAACGCGATGCCGGAACGGACCCGGCGCGAGCGCGCGGCCGCGGCATCGAGCCGCCGGACCGCGAAGCCGCGACGCTCCAGCTCGCCCTCCGCGCCCGCCAGGGCGTCGTCGTCGCCAACGGTGAAGCCGGACGCGAGCACCCCAGACCGGCCCTCGACCAGCGCAAGGCAATGGTGGCGCGCGTCGGCCCGAAGGTGCGCAATCCCCCGCTCACCTGAGGCCACCAGCTCGAGCCCCACGATGTCGGTCGCGAAACGAACGGCGGCCGGCAGGTCCGCCACGCCGGAACGCACGTAGGCGATGTCCTGGAGCTGGATCACCGTCAGCCTCCCATTCCCGGGCTCAGCTCGGCGCGGCGCCCTGGGGAGCGTTGGTGGTCTGTACTTCGTCCACGATGGCGTCGTATTTGGGGCTGGCCATGAAGTTCTGGACCGAGACGTGCTGGGCGCTCGGTGTCCGGTCCATCGCCCGCAGCGTCAGGTCCTGGTGGGTCACGACCAGGTCGTAGCTGTCGTCCAGGTTGGCGATGGCCACATTGACCACCGAGACGTCCTCGAACCCGGCCTTCTTGAGCTTGTTGCGCAGCACCGAGGCCCCCATCGCGCTCGAGCCCATGCCGGCGTCGCAGGCGAAGACGATCTTGCGGATCGGCTCGGTCCGGGACTTGGCCTCGTCCTCCTCGACCCTGGTCAGCATGGACGAGACCGAGCTCTCCTTGCCCTTCAGGGCCTCCATCTGGGCCGTGGCGGCGGCCAGGTCGCCCGCCTCCTCGGTCCGGCGGCTGGCCCGCAGGATCACCGAGGTGATGAGGAACGAGGTCGCGGCGGCCAACAGGACCGAGAGGGTGACCCCGACCAGGCTGTTGCCCGGGGTCTGGGCGTACACCGCGATGATCGACCCCGGCGCCGCCGGGGCCCGCAGGCCGGCCCCGAAGATGACCAGGGTGAGGATGCCCACCGCCCCGGCGGGGATCATCGCCAACAAGGTGATCGGCTTCAACAGCACGAACGGGAAGTAGACCTCGTGGATGCCGCCGAAGAACTGGATGATCAACGCGGCCGGGGCGGTGTTGCGGGCCACGCCGGTGCCGAAGATGGAGTAGGCGATCAGCAGCCCGGCCCCCGGGCCCGGGTTGGCCTCGAGCAGGAACAGGATCGACTTGCCCTCCTCGGCCGCCTGCTGGATGCCGAGCGGGGTCAGCACCCCGTGGTTGATGGCGTTGTTCAAAAACAGCACCTTGGCCGGCTCGATGAGGAGGCTGGCCAGCGGGAGCAGGCTGTTGTCGACCAGCCAGTCCACGCCGTCCCCGAGCGCGTTCGCGATGGCCTCGATGGGCGGCCCGAAGATGAAGAACCCGGCCACGGCCAGCGCCGCGGCCAGGATGCCGGCCGAGAAGTTGTTGACCAGCATCTCGAAGCCGGGCTTGATCTTGCCTTCCCAGATCTTGTCGACGTGCTTCATGCACCAGGCGGCGAACGGCCCCATGATCAGGGCCCCGAGGAAGTTCGGGTCCGGGGTGCTGATGATCACGCCCATGGTGGCCACCGCCGAGACCACGCTGCCGCGGATGCCGTAGACCATCCGGCCGCCCTGGATGGCGATGAGCAGCGGCAGCATGAACCGGATCATCGGGCCCACCAGGCCGATGTTGGGCTCACCGGCCGCGTCTTCCCCGAAGCCGCCGAGCCCCTCGACCGGGGTCCAGCCCGTCTCGATGAAGAACGCGGTGATGAAGCCCCAGGCGATGAAGGCGGCGATGTTGGGCATGATCATGCCGGACAGGAAGGTGCCGAACTTCTGCACGGCGACCCGCGCCCCACCCGTCCTGCTGGTCGCTGCCTCGGCGTTGGCGCTCATCTGTGCCTCCCAGGTCGAGGGCCGGGCGGGGGCACCCCAGACGACGTGCTCCACACCGCGCTCCGTCGCGTCAAGTCACCTGCCGCGCTCATGGTACGGTTTGCCTGCATGCACGGTCCAGCGCCGCATCGAGGAGCTCGGTCGGGCGTCCTGGACCTTGTCGACCATGCGCGCCTCCTTCACGGTCCCTCCTCCGCGAGCGGGGTCACGTACGCGCCGGACAGGCCGCCGTCGACCAGGAAGGTGCTGGCCGTGATGTAGCTGGCGTCGTCGGAGGCCAGGAAGCAGGCGGCGGCGGCGATCTCGGCCGCCTCGGCGAAGCGGCCCATGGGCAGGTGGACGAGGCGGCGGGCGGCCTTGTCCGGGTCCTTGGCGAACAGCTCCCGGAGCAGCGGGGTGTTGACCGGGCCGGGGCAGAGCGCGTTCACCCGCACCCCCCGGCGCCCGAACTCGACGCCCAGCTCGCGCGAGAGGGCCAGCACCCCGCCCTTGGACGCGGTGTAGGAGATCTGCGAGGTGGCCGCGCCCATCACGGCGACGAACGAGGCGGTGTTGACCACCGACCCGCCGCCGCGGGCCAGCAGATGCGGGATCCCGTGCTTGCAGCAGAGGAACACCGCCGTGAGGTTCACGTCCTGGACCCGCCGCCAGGCCGCCAGGCCGGTGTCGAGCACCGACACGTCGTCGGGCGGGGCGATGCCGGCGTTGTTGAACAGCACGTCGATCCCGCCCCAGCGCTCGGCCGCCTGCGCGTACATGGCCACGACGTCGTCCTCGTCGGTCACGTCCGCGTGCAGGTAGAGCCCGTCGACCTCGGCCGCCACCGCCTTCCCGGCCTCGTCCGACAGGTCGACGACGCACACCCGCGCCCCCTCGGCCGCGAACCGCCGCGCGCTCTCCCGCCCGATCCCGCTGGCCGCCCCGGTGATGACGGCCACCTTCCCCTCGAGCCGACCGATGCCGACCGACCTCCTTCCGCGCTCGGAGCCGGCCCAGTATGTCGCCGTCGCCGCCGGCCCGCTCGCCCCCGCTGCTGGTTCGCCCCGTTCGCCTTCCTCGAGGCACTTGCAGCGCCGACGCCCTCGGTTCACCGTTCGGGGTGCCTGACTTGGTGGTGGGAGGTCTCCGAAGGAGGCGCGCCATGGCGCAGCAGCGTCCGTCCGCCGGCCTCGCCCGGGAGGCAATCGGTCTCCGCGAGGTCCTGTTCCAGTCGATCACCCACATGGCCCCGGCGGCGGCGGTGGCCTTCTCGATCATCGTCGGGGCCAACTACGCCGCCGGGGCCCTGCCCCTGTCGGTGATCTTCGCCCTGATCGGCTGCCTGCTGGTGGCCATCTCGATCGGCCAGCTGGCCCGGCGCCTGCCGTCGGCCGGCGGCTTCTACACCTATGCCGCCCGCGGGCTGCACCCGGCCGTCGGCTTCCTGGTCGGCTGGGGCTACGCGTTCGTGGAGCCGCTGGTGGCGCCCCTGCTGTTCCTGATCTTCGGCAACGTGGTCGCCGGCACCCTCAACCAGGAGTTCGGCTGGAGCTACGACACCTGGTGGGTGGTGGCGGCGCTGGCCGCCGCGGTGACCGTGTTCGTGCTCGGGTGGTTCGGGGTCCGCCTCAGCACCGGCGCCGGCACGGTCCTGGGCCTGTTCGAGATCCTGGTGTTCGCCGCCCTGGCCGTCACCCTGATCGTCAAGGCGGGCGACGCCAACACCCTGTCGGTGTTCGGCACCGGGTCCGCCGGCGTGGAGGGCTTCACCGGCCTGTCGGGGGTGATCGCCGGGTCGGTCTACACGATCCTGGCCTTCATCGGCTTCGAGGCCGCCGCCCCCCTGGCCGAGGAGGCCAAGAACCCGCGGCGCACCATCCAGCGGGCGGTCATCTGGTCCTGCCTCGGCATCGGCCTGTTCTACGTGCTCACCACCTACGCGGCCACCGTGGCCTTCGGCCCCGACAGGTTCGCCGACTTCCCGGCCTCGGGGAACAACAACCCCTGGGACGCCCTGGCCCGCGGGGCCTGGGGGGCCGGCTGGGTGCTGGTGTTCCTGGCCGTGGCCAACTCGGCCATCGCCAACGCCAACGCCTCGGCCAACGCGGCCACCCGGACCTGGTTCGCCATGGGCCGGATCCGGCTGCTGCCGCGGCCGCTGGAGCACGTCAACCCGCGCTGGCGGTCGCCCGACGTGGCCGTGGTCGTCCAGTTCGTGGTCGGGGTGGTGGTGTCGGTGTGGCTGGGGCTCCAGTACGACCCGCTGACCGCCTTCGCGATCGTCGGCACCATCGTCACCGCGGTCATCATCGCCATCTACATGGTCGTGAACCTGGCCTGCCTGGTCTTCTACCTGCGCGAGGGCCGGTCCGAGTTCAGCCCGCTGCTCCACGGCCTGGTCCCGGTGCTGGGCATCGCCGCGTTCGTGCCCGCCTTCCTGACCGCGGTCGGCATCCAGGCCTTCGACTTCGTCAACGCCCTGCCGTACCCGATCAGCCTGGTCGGCCCCGTGGTCGGCGTCTGGTACCTGATCGGCCTGGTCTACCTGGTGGTCCTGGCCCGCCGCCGGCCCGAGCGGCTGCGCGAGACCGGCCGGGTGTTCACCGAGGAGCCCGCCGGCGAGGCGGCGCTGCGCTGAAAGGGGCCCGCATGGAGGTGCTCAGCTACCGGCCGGACCGGGCCGAGTTCGCCTGGACCTTCGGCGGGGTGCCGCCGGTCCGCCGGGTCCGGCCCGGCAGCATCCTCGAGCTGTGGACCGAGGACGCCTTCGGGGGCGTGGTCCGGGGGCCGGACGACCTCGTCTCCCGGGTGGTCGAGTTCCCCTTCGTCAACCCCCAGACCGGGCCGTTCCACGTCGAGGGGGCCGAGCCCGGCGACACCCTGGCCATCCACTTCGTGTCCATCGAGCCGTCGCGGGACTGGGCCGCCTCGACCACCATCCCGCTGTTCGGGTCCCTGACCGGCACCCACGCCACCGCCCTGCTCCAGGAGCCGCTGGAGGAGGTCGTCTGGATGTACGAGGTCGACCGGGCCCGGCGGACGGTGTCGTTCCGGGCCCGGCGCGGGGAGCTGGCCGTGGAGCTGCCGCTCGACCCGATGCACGGCACCGTCGGGGTCGCCCCGGCGGCCTTCGAGGCCCGCTCCTCGCTGGTCCCCGACGCCCACGGCGGCAACATGGACACCCCCGAGATGCGGGCCGGCGCCACCTGCTACCTGGGCGTGAACGTCGAGGGGGCGCTGTTCTCGATCGGCGACGGCCACTGCCGGCAGGGGGAGGGCGAGAGCTGCGGGGTGGCCGTGGAGGCGGCCATGGACACCGTCGTCGCCGTCGACCTGGTCAAGGGGGCGGCCACCCCCTGGCCGCGGCTGGAGACCGACACCCACCTGATGAGCACCGGGTCGGCCCGCCCCCTGGAGGACGCCTTCCGGATCTCCCAGGTCGACCTCATCCAGTGGCTGGGCGAGGCCTGGGGCCTGGACCGGCTCGACGCCTACCAGCTCCTCACCCAGGCCGCCGAGGCCCCGGTGGCCAACGTGGTCGACCCCAACTACACCTTCGTCTCCAAGCTCCGCAAGGACCTGCTCCCGCCGGCCGAGCTGTACGGCGGCGCCCATGCGCGCCTGCGCCAGCTGGGCCGGGATTACCTGGCCGGCCGGGGCTGACCTCGGCATTGAAGCCTGCACCGGCGCCATCCGACCACCGAACGGGCCATCGAGCTGCCCGTGTTCGGCGAGGGCGGGATGCGGCCAGGCGTGGACCTGGACGACAGCGCGGCCCTGCTCGACGTCATGGAGGAGAACGACCCGGTCGCTGACGATGCGGCTCGTTGACGTCAACGTCCTCGTCTACGCGCATCGCCTCGACGCCCCGCGACATCAGGACTACGCCGCGTGGTTGCGTGACCTGCTCGCCGGCCAGGAACCGTACGGCGTCTCCGACCTGGTCCTCAGCGGCTTCCTCCGGGTCGTGACCAGTCCGAAGGTGTTCAGGCGGCCGACGCCGATGGAGACCGCACTCGACTTCGCCGGGCTCGTCCGCTCGCAGCCCAACTGCGTGCCGGTCGAGCCCGGCCAGCGCCATTGGGACATCTTCACCGGGCTCTGCCGGTCGGCGGGCGTCAAGGGCAACCTGGTGCCCGACGCCTACCTCGCCGCGCTGGCGATCGAGTCGGGGAGCGAGTGGGTCACCACCGACCGCGACTTCAGCCGGTTCCCCGGGCTGCGGTGGCGGCATCCGCTGCAGGACTAGCCGTCAGCCGGGGCCGAACACCCGCACCTTGGCCGGGTCGAAGCCCAGCCACAGGGACCGGTTCGGGTGGGCCGGGAAGTCGGCCGGCGCGGAGACCTTGATCGGCTGCTCGCCAATGTCGGCGGTGATCAGCAGGTGCGAGCCGAGCGGCTCGACGACCCGGGTGCGGGCCTGCAGGGCGTCGGGGAACGGCTCGACCTCGATGCGGATGTTCTCGGCCCGGATGCCGACCAGCACCTCACCGTCGCGCTCGCCGTCGGGCGTGCCGGCGACCTCGAGGGCGTGGCCGGCGACGGTCACCGTGGTGCGGCCGCCGTTGCCGTGCACCTGGCCGGTCAGGAAGTTCATCGGCGGGTTGCCGATGAACGCGCCCACGAACCGGCTGGCCGGCTCGCTGTATACCCGGCCGGGGGTGTCGCACTGGACGATCCGGCCCCGATCCATGACGGCGATCCGGTCGCCGAGGCTGAGCGCCTCCACCTGGTCGTGGGTGACGTAGATGGTGGTGGTCTTCAGCTCGGCGACCAGTTCCTTGAGCTGCGCCCGGAACGTGAGCCGCAGCAGCGCATCCAGGTTGGACAGGGGCTCGTCCATCAGCAGCACGGCCGGCTCCATGACGATCGCCCGGGCGACGGCCACCCGCTGGCGTTGCCCGCCGGACAGCTGCGACGGGTAGCGATCCAGCAGCTCGCCCAGCTCGACCAGGGCGGCGGCCCGCTCCACCCGCTGGCGCATGCCGGCCCGGTCGAGCTTGCGCATCCGCAGGCCGAAGGCGATGTTGTCGTACACCCTGAGGTGGGGGAAGACCGCGTAGCTCTGGAACACCATCGCCAGGTCCCGTCTGCGCGGCGGCAGGTCGGTCACGTCGGTGTCGCCGATCCGGACCCGGCCACGGTTCGGGTACTCCAGGCCGGCCAGCAGGCGCAGCAGCGTCGTCTTGCCGCAGCCGCTCGGACCGAGCAGCACCATGAACTCGCCGTCGTCGATGTGGAGCTCGACGTCGTCGACGGCGACGGTCCTGTCGAAGACCTTGCTCACGCCCTGCAGATGGATCTCGGCCATCGCTGCGGACCCTTCCTCCTAGCGAGCCACACGGCCCCACAGGCCGAGCAGGTATCGGCGGATGACGAAGATCACCACCAGCGACGGCGCCAGCATGAACCAGGCCGCCGCGAAGCGGAACGGCAGGGGCGAGGTGTTCAGCGCGGCCAGGACCAGCGCGGGCAGCGTCCGCTGCCGCAAGGTGAGGATGACGGCCGCGAACACCTCGTTCCACGACAGCACGAAGGTGAAGATGGCCGCGGCGGCCAGGCCCGGGAGCGCCAGTGGCAGCACGACCTTCACGAACGCCCCGAGGGGGGTGCAGCCGAGCGTCCGCGCGGCCTCCTCCAGCTCCCGCGGGACCGACACGAAGATGCTCGAGGTGATGAGGATCGTGAACGGCAGCGCGAGCCCGGTGTGCATCAGGGCCACGCTGTAGGTGGTGTCGTAGATGCCCCAGGTGATGAACGTGACCGCCAGCGGGATCGACAGGATCACGATCGGGAAGGCGCGGGTCGAGAGGATCAGCAGGCGGTAGGCGCTCTTGCCGCGGAATGCGTAGCGGGCCAGCGCGTAGCCGGCCGGGGCGCCGAGGAGGGTCGACAGCACCAGGGTCAGCGCGGCCACCACCACCGACCGCCACAGCGCCGCCAGCACCCCGGTGGAGCCGGCGAAGAACCGGACCGTCTCCGCCGACACCGTGCCCGGGATGAACGGCTTGGGGAACTCGTAGCTGACCTCCCGAGGGGTGAACGCGGTCACCGTGATCAGGTAGATGGGGACCAGCACGAACAGCGAGAGCAGGACCGCGGCGGCGTAGGTGAGGGCCCGCACCTGGCGGCGGCGCCGCGCCGCCGGGTTGCGGCCGGGTCGCGCCATGGGTCCGGGCTCGACCCGGGCTTGCTCGGCGGCGGTCATGCCGGCCTGTCCTCCTCGGTCGGCAGCAGCAGGAGGAACAAGACGGTGGACACCACCGACAGGACCAGGATCAGGGTCGCGTAGGCGGCGGCCACGCGCGCGTCGCGCAGGGTCGAGTACCAGCGGTAGGCCTCGCCGGCCAGGACGTTGGTGGTGCTGCCGGCGAGCGCGATCACGGTGGCGAACACCTGGAAGGCGAGGATCGTGCGCAGGATCAGCGCGACCCGGATGCTCGGCTTCAGCAGGGGCAGGATCACGTGGCGGACCCGCTGCCAGGCGGTCGCCCCGAAGACGTCGGCCGCCTCCAGGTAGTCCCTTGGGATCCCCTGGAGGCCGGCGACCAGGATGACCATGATGATCGAGGTGGCCCGCCACGCCTCGGCGACGACGATGGTCAGGATCAGCAGGACCGGCCGCTGGTAGTCGAGGAAGATGAACGGCCGGTCGAGGACGCCGAGCTGGGTGAGGAGGCTGTTGAGCCAGCCCTGCTCGGTGAAGACCGAGAACCAGACGATGCCGGCGGCCAGCTCGCTGATCCCCAGCGGCAGGGCGAAGACGTACAGCCACAGGTCGGTGCCCTTCAGGCGGGCGTTGACCACCAGCGCCATGCCCATGGCCACGGCGAACTGGATGGGGACGATGATGACCACCAGCAGCAGCGTGGTGGTCAGGGCGTCACCGAACCGCTCGTCCCCGAGCATGCGCCGGACGGGCTCCAGGCTGTAGCCGCCCGCGTCGCCCTGGAACGCCAGCCCGAACGCGTTGACCATGGGCAGGGCGAAGAACAGGGCCAGGTAGACCAGGCTCGGCGCGAGCAGGGCATAGGGTGCCCAGCCGAGGCGCCGCCTGGTGTCCCCCTTGCCCGTGACGGCGGTCGCGGAGGCCATCTGCGGCCGGTTCAGCCGACCTGGCAGGTGCCGGAGCTCTCCGGGTCCGGCCGCCAGCACGACGCCTTCACCGAGTCGAGCACCGCCTGCAGCTCCTTGGCCTTGGCGGCCAGCACCCGCCCGATGTCCCCGCGCTTGAGCACGATCCCGTCGAAGCTGGTGCGGAACACGTCGTTGTAGGGGTTGGACTGGTCTCGCAGGCCGACCGGCAGCAGCGAGGCGACCCCGTCCTCGCTGGTGCTCTGGGCGGCGACGGCGTCGGCCTGGGCCCGGATGCCGGCGTCGAGGTCCTCAGGGAGCTGCTGGGTGGCGGTGGGGGGGAAGAAGCCGAGCTCGCGGGCGACGGTGGCGGTCTGCTTGGGGTCGGTGAGGTAGCGGATCAGGTCCTTGGCGGCGTCGGCGTCCGGGGCGGTCTTGGGGATGGCGAGGCCGGTGACCACCGGCATGAACCCGAGGCCCTTCGGACCGGTCGGGGCGGGGAAGGCGACGAAGTCGTCGGCCGAGGCCCGCAGCGCCTCGATCAGCCGGGCCTGGTGGTCCCAGGCCACCCACACCTCGCCGGCCTGGAGCGGCTCCTGCATGAAGGCATACCCGGTCGACTGGGGGTTGGCCAGCGCCCAGGCGTCGCGCATCCACTGCCACATGCGCTCGGCGTCGGGGCTGGCGAACCTGGTGTTGAGCGCGCCGGTGAAGCTGGGGTAGCTGTAGCCCTGGAAGAACCGGTGGAGCAGGCCCATCTCGCCGGCCGGGAAGCCGAGCCGCCCCGAGCCCTCCTCCTGCCTGATCCGCTGGGCCCAGGCGGTCAGCTGGTCGTAGGTCAGCGCGTTGACGTCGGCGCCCTGTGGCAGCAGGTCGACGGCCTCCTTGCGGGCGGCCATGAGGTAGCTGGCCTGCGACCACGGGACGTAGACCGGGGTGTCGCCCCCGACCTTGGCGAGCTCCAGGTAGTCCGGGTTGAAGCCGCGGCCGGCCAGCTCCCGGGTGAGGTCGCTCAGATCGGTCAGCAGCCCGTCGGCGGCGAGCCCGACCAGGTCGCCGTGCTGGCCGCCGATCACGGCCACGCTGCCCTTGCCGGCCTTGGCCTCGGCGCGGATGCGGTCCTCGAAGGGGCCCTGTTCCTCGCCCAGGAACTCGACCTTGCGCCCGAAGCCGGCCAGGACGGCCGAGCGCATCTTCTCGGCCTCCTGCACTGGCGCGAACTGGGTCGAGATCAGGACCAGCGACCCCTCGCCCTGCTCTTCGGTCGCCTCCCTTGCGCTTGGGGCGCAGCCGCTGAGGCCGAGCGCTGCCGCGCCGGCGGCGAGCTGGAGCGCCTGCCGGCGCGTGAGGGATACCGACGTCCACCCGTCCGGCCGCCTGCCGCCCATGGCGGGGCCTCCTCTCCCGAGTGCCGCCGGGAGGACCGGGCGCCAGCGGCCATCTGCAAGATGGCCCTATTCTGGGGCGTAGGGTGCCAAGCAGTCGAGCCGCCCTGCGGATCCCGGCTCAGGTGGCGATGAACACGTTCTTGACCTCGGTGTAGTGGTCCAGGGCGTGGGGGCCGAGCTCGCGGCCGACGCCGGACTGCTTGAAGCCGCCGAAGGGGGTGGCGACCCGGACCGAGGTGTTGGAGTTGACCGACAGGGTGCCGGTCTCAAGCGCCCTGGCCACCCGCAGGGCCCGGCCCACGTCCCGGGTCCACAGGGACCCGGACAGGCCGTAGATGCTGGCGTTGGCCAGGCGGACGGCCTCGGCCTCGTCGGCGAAGGGCAGGACGACCGCCACCGGCCCGAAGATCTCCTCGGTGGCCGCCCGGTCGCCCGGCCGGACGCCGGTGAGCACGGTCGGCGGGTACCACCAGCCGGGCCCGTCGGGGGCGGCGCCGCGGATGGCCACCTCGGCCCCCTCGGGCACGAACGAGGCCACCGTCTCACGCTGGCCGGCCGAGATCAGCGGGCCCATCTGGGTCCGCTCGTCGGCCGGGTCGCCGACGCGAAGGCCGGTCACCGCCGGCTCCAGCAGCGACAGGAACTCCTCCATGGCCGGGCGCTCGACCAGGATGCGGGAGCGGGCGCAGCAGTCCTGGCCGGCGTTGCCGAACACGGCCAGGGGAGCGGCGGCCGCCGCCGCCTGGAGGTCGGCGTCGGCGAAGACCAGGTTGGCCGACTTGCCGCCCAGCTCCAGGGTGACCCGCTTGATGGTCCCGGCGGCGCCCCGCATGATGCCCCGCCCGACCTCGGTCGAGCCGGTGAAGGCGATCTTGGCCACCCCCGGGTGCTCGACCAGGCGCCGGCCGACCACCCGGCCCGGCCCGGCGAGCACGTTGACCACCCCGGGCGGGAGGCCGGCCTCGGCCGCCAGTGCCTCGAAGGCCAGGGCGGTCAGCGGGGTCAGCTCGGCCGGCTTGAGGACCACGGTGTTGCCGGCGGCCAGGGCCGGGGCCAGCTTCCAGGAGGCGATGGTCAGGGGGAAGTTCCAGGGGACGATCAGCCCCACCACCCCGAGCGGCTCCCGGAAGGTCAGGTCGACCCCACCGGCCACCGGGATGGTGTCGCCCAGCAGCCGCTCCGGCGCCCCGGCGTAGTAGGCGAAGGTGTCGACCACCATGCCCATCTCGGCCCGGGCGTCGCCGATCGGCTTGCCGGTGTTGCGCATCTCCAGCTGGGCCAGCCGCTCCCGCTCGGCGTCCAGGCGCTCGGCCAGCCGGCGCAGCAGCCGGGCGCGGTCGGCGGGGGCGACGGCCCGCCAGCCCTCGAAGGCGGCCGCGGCCCGCTCCACGGCGGCGTCGGCGTCGGCGGCGGTGGCGGCCTCCAGCCGCTCGATCACCGCCTCGGTGGCCGGGTTCCTGACCTCGAACAACGGCCCAGCCGGCGAACGGTCCGGTTCCTCACCGGCCGATGGGGCCCGGGACGCGCTCGGGGGTCGGCTCATAACCGCTCGAAGCCCCGGAACCGCTCCCAGTCGGTCACGGCGGCGTCGAAGGCGTCCAGCTCGACGGTGGCCATGTTGGTGTAGTGGTCCACCACCTCGTCGCCGAAGGCCTGCCGGGCGAGCTGGCTGCCGGCGAACAGGTCACGGGCCTCGCGCAGGGTCGTCGGCACCGACAGCTTGCCGGACTGGTAGGCGTTGCCGATGAACTCGTCCTCCAGCGCCAGGCCCTTGTCGACCCCGTGGAGGCCGGCGGCGATGGTGGCGGCCAGGGCCAGGTAGGGGTTGACGTCGCCGCCGGGGACCCGGTTCTCCATGCGCAGCGAGTGGCCGTGGCCGACCACCCGCAGGGCGCAGGTGCGGTTGTCGTGGCCCCAGGCCACCGTGGTCGGCGCGAAGCTGCCGACCGCGAAGCGCTTGTAGGAGTTGATGTTGGGAGCGAAGAACAGGGTCAGCTCACGCAGGCAGGCGAGCTGGCCGGCCAGGAACTGCTCCATCAGCTCGGAGTAGCCGTGGTCACGCCGGTCCCCAGCCATGATGGCCTCGTCGCCGTCGGCGCTGCGGATGCTGAAGTGGAGGTGGCAGGAATTGCCCTCGCGCTCGTTGTACTTGGCCATGAAGGTCAGGCTGTACCCCTCCTGGGCGGCGATCTCCTTGGCCCCGTTCTTGTAGATGGCGTGCCCGTCGGCGGTGGTCAGGGCGTCGGCGTAGCGGAAGGCGATCTCGTGCTGGCCGAGGTTGCACTCGCCCTTGGCCGACTCGACCCGCAGCCCGGCCCCGGCCATGGAGTTGCGGATGCGGCGCAGCAGCGGCTCGATCCGGGCCGTGCCCAGCAGCGAGTAGTCGACGTTGTAGTCGTTGGCCGGGCGCAGGTCGCGGTAGCCCTTGGCCCAGGCTTCCTCGTAGCTGTCGCGGAACACGATGAACTCGAGCTCGGTGCCGGCGTAGGCGGTCCAGCCCCGCTCGGCCAGCCGCTCCAGCTGCCGCTTCAGCACCCCCCGGGGTGAGGCCAGCACCGGGCGGCCGTCCTCCCAGGTGAGATCGCACATGACCAGGGCGGTGGCCTCCTGCCAGGGGACCATGCGCAGGGTGGCCAGGTCGGGCTTGAACACGAAGTCCCCGTAGCCGGTGTCCCAGGAGCTCATCGCGTACCCCGACACCGTGTTCATGTCGACGTCCACGGCCAGCAGGTAGTTGCACCCCTCGGCGTTGTGCGCCAGCACCTCGTCAAGGAAGTGGGTCGCGGCCAGGCGCTTGCCCTGCAGCCGCCCCTGCATGTCGGCCATGGCCAGCAGCACGGTGTCGATGCGGCCGTCCTCGACCTCCGCCCGCAGCTCGTCCAGGGTCAGCAGCCCCGACCTCATCGCGACACCCCTTCCCGGTCCACCGGTCGCCCCACTGGCCTCGGATCGTGCTGGCAGGCAAGCCAGGCTGTCAACGCCGGGTTTATGCTGTTCAACCGACCAATACCGATGGAGGAGGTTTGCCCAGTGCCGGCAAGCAGCGAGCTCAGCGAGGCCGTGCTCAGCCAGCGGCGGCTGCTGGAACGGCTGCTGGCCCACGGCCGCCGCGAGACCGGCGAGGAGCCGAGCCTGCGCAGCCCGGACGCCGGCGACGCCGAGTTCGTCAAGAACCTCCAGACCTTCCTGCGGCTGGTGGTCGACGCCGACGCGCTGGCCCTGCGCGCCGCCCACAACCTCGGGGGCGACGCCGCCCAGGCCGCGGCCGTCACCGCCCGGCTGCCCGAGCTGCGCGAGCGCATCACCCTGCCCACCGAGGTGCCGCTCACGCTGGAGCTGCTGCTGGCCCGCCGGTTCGAGCTGGAGCGGCTGCTGATCGAGCTCGGCGACCGGACCTACCTGGCCGGCCGGCTGGCCGACCTGTACGACGAGGCGCCGGGCACGGTCAGCACCTGGCGGTCGCTGTTCGGCGACGAGCTGCCGACGCTGCTCCCCGGCGGGGTCACCCGCCACCCCGAGACGGTCCCGCCGGCCGGGCCCGCCGAGGTCGAGGCGACCCGGGAGCGGCTGGCCCGGCTCATGCGCGCCAAGGAGTCGCAGGCCCAGGCGGTGAAGGCCCGCTGGGCGCTCAAGCGGCGGGTCACCGCCCCGACGATCGCTGTCCTGCTGCTGGCGGTGGCCGCCTTCGCCGCCGCCGTCGCGGGGCTGGCCGCCGACGACCAGGCGCTGTGGTCGGCCGCGGCCGCCGGCGGCGCCGGGGCCGCCATCGGCGGCCTCATCCGGCTCCGCGACGAGGTCACCGGCGGCACCCAGGCCCGCCAGTTCCTGCTCTTCTTCGTCGGCCAGGTGCTGGTCGGCGTGGCCGCCGGGGTGCTGACCTTCCTGATCGACGACGGCGGGCTGGTGGCCGTGGCCGGCGGTGCCGCCGGGGTGGCCGCGGTCGCGTTCGTGGTCGGCTTCTCCGAGGCCGCCTTCGTCGGCCTGCTCACCCGCCTCGGCGGGGCGGCGGCCGGCTAGCCCCCGTTCCGGCGGCGGCGGAGCTTGCTGCCGAGCCAGGTGATCGGGTCGTAGCGGACGTCGGCCACCCGCTCCTTGAGGGGGATGATGGCGTTGTCGGTGATGTTGATGTGCTCGGGGCAGACCTCGGTGCAGCACTTGGTGATGTTGCACAGGCCGAGGCCCATCTGCTGGCGGAGCAGCTCGCGCCGGTCGCCGGTCTCCAGCGGGTGCATCTCCAGCTCGGCGTAGCGGATGAACATGCG
>Ga0081538_10002685_pt1 | contig 17125 bp, 14 predicted proteins | sample TabmetS5T2R1_FD_71022 | JGI IMG/M metagenome (GOLD analysis project Ga0081538, IMG submission 71022) | Tabebuia heterophylla rhizosphere microbial communities from the University of Puerto Rico - S5T2R1 | ecosystem: Host-associated > Plants > Roots > Rhizosphere ... | reverse complement strand
CGCCCGCTCCTCGCCTCGATCCCGGAAAGCCGGGCACTCGCGCGCGGCGGCCCCGCGCAGCACCAGACCCTGCCGACCGGGGAGCAGGAGGCGTTCCGGATGCTGCGGGCGAACCTGCGTTACTTCAGCGTCGACCGGCCAGTGAAATCGGTGCTCGTGACCTCCGCCGCACCGGGCGACGGAAAGAGCACGGTCTCATGGAACCTTGGCCTCGCCGCGGCCAGCACCGGCGCGCGGGTCCTGCTGATGGAGACCGATCTGCGTCACCCGAGCCTCGCGGCGTCGGAGGGGCACCTTGCACCCGCCCCGGGTCTCAGCACCGTTCTGGCCGGGCAGATCGAGTTCGCCGAGGTGGTACAGGCGGTGATGGTCCCGAGCCAACACGGCGGCCGGGCGCCGGACCGCATGATGGACGTGGTCGTGGCAGGCCCCATCCCTCCCAACCCCGTCGATCTGATCGACTCCGAGCGGATGCGCATGGTGCTGCGAGAGGCGCAGCAACGCTACGACCTGGTGGTGATCGACACACCACCGACCTCCGTGGTCTCGGACGCCATCCCGCTCATCCGTGAGGTCAGCGGCGTGATTGTGGTGACGAGGCTCGGCAAGAGCACGCGTGAGTCGGTGGCTCAGCTCCGGAAGCAGCTCGAGCACCTGGATGCCCCCACTCTCGGCGTGGTCGTCAACGCCTTCAAGGCCGACCGCGGCGCGTACGGATATGGCTACGGCCACGGGTATGGCTACGCCTACGAGCCGTCGGAGCCGGCCGAGCCGAAAGCCGCGCCCGCGGCCGACGGCAACGGCGCACAGGCCGCCGAGCGCCCGAGCCGGCGCGAGCGCCTCGGCCGCTAGGCCGCCCGGTTCGCTCAACCTGCGCGCGTAGCATCGGCGCTGCGTGATCGATCTCCACTGCCATCTCCTGCCGGGCATCGACGACGGCACGGAGGACGTCGCCGAGGCGATCGAGCTCGCGAGGCAGCTCACGGCAGCGGGGGTACGGACGGTGGCCGCCACACCGCATCTGCGCGACGATCACCCGGCCGTTCGGGCCGAGGAGCTCGCCGCGCGCTGCTCCGAGCTGTCCGGGGCGCTGCGGGCGGCCGGGGTCGGCCTCGAGGTGGTCTCTGCCGCGGAGGTGGACCTGATCCGTGCCCTCGAGGCCACCGACCAGGAGCTCCGGCTGGCGTCCTACGGCGGCCGCGGCACGGACATCCTGCTCGAAGCCCCGTACGGGCCGCTCCCCACGAGCTTCGAGGAACAAGTCTTCCGCCTGAGCGTGCGGGGGTACCGGATCCTCCTTGCGCACCCGGAGCGGAACCCGACGCTCAAGGGCGATCCCGGTCGCCTCTACGAGCTCGTCCGGCGCGGTGTCCTCCTGCAGGTCACGGGCGACTCGCTGCTGCCGCGCCGGACGCGGTCGAGAACCGTCGACCTCGCTCGCTCCCTGGTGGCAGAGGGAGTGGCGCACGTGATCGCCTCCGACGCCCACGGCCCGCGGGGGCCTTCGCGCGAGCCGCTGAGCGCCGGCGTCGCCGAGGCGCGTGAGCTCGCCGGTGCCTATGCCGACTGGATGGTCGAGGACGCGCCCGCAGCGATTCTTGCCGGCCAGCCGTTGCCGGCGCCGCCGGAGCTCGGTGGTCGCTCGGGGCGGGGGCTGCGCGGGCGCCTCAAATGGCGTGGCCGACGGGACTAGCGCGCTTAGCCGCGCTTGAACACCCGGTAGGAGGGCTTGCGGTCGCCGTCCCACTCGAGCAGGCCGCGGTTCACCTCGTTGCCGGCCCTGTTGGGCCTCTCGTCGTACAGGCCGATCCAGCCGATCGCGTGGATTCGGTTCCACCGTCGCGTGATCCGCAGCACCCTGGCCAGCCAGCGGGCCTGGACCTCGCGCGTGACCCAGAAGTTGAACTCGTAGTTCGGGTGATCGGTCGGGATCGTGAACTCGGACAGGAAAAGGCCGATCCGGCCTCCGCGGGGCCGCCGCCCCAGGTGGCGATCGATCCACCGCGCCAGCGTGTCGAGGTCCGAGAAGTCGGCGTAGCCGTGGCCAAGCGGGTCCTTGCGAAGCGAGGGCTCCCGAAGCGTGAACGGGTTGTGCCCGTACAGGTCCATCCGCGGTCGCCTGCCGTTCGGAAGGCGCATCGAGCGGATGAACTGCCGCGGCGTCACGTCGCCTGTCGTGAACGTGTTGCCACCGATGACGAGGTTTCTCCGGCTCTCCCGCTTCAGGCTCGCGTAGGCGGCGTCCAGGATGCGCGCGTATCGACGCGGTCCCTTCGCCTCGAAGCGCGGCATGGGCTTGAAGTTGTTTTGGCGCGACGGCTCGCCCCAGATCAGCCAGTGGCGCACTTCGTCGTAGCGCCGTGCGGCCGCCCGCGCGAACCTCCCGAAGTCCTTGGCCTTCTTCGGAGCCCATTCCGCGCTCCGTCCCCCGTTCGCCCACGAGGGGGTACGGGTGAGCATGATCGCCACCCGGATGCCATACCGGCGGCCCTCGCTGATCGCGTAGTCCACCTCGGCGGGCCAGCGGTAGGCGGGATCGTTAGGGTCAGCCGCGTTCGCCGGGCGGGTGGGAGCCACCTGGTTCCAGTGGAGCTGCATCTGGTAGATGCCCACGCCCAGGTCGCGGTAGATCGGGAACTGCGACACCCCGTCCACCTGCGTCGGCCCCCAGATCGCCTTCTTGCGCGAGTAGCGGGCGTCGGCGGTGGCCGGCACCGCGAGGGCGATCAGCAGGAATGCGGCGAGCAGTAGGCGTGGCATGTGTTCAGCGGGTCCAGGGCACGCTTCGGGCCCGTCCCTGGCGGGCACGGTAGCGGCCGCCGCCGGCTGCCACGCCGGTCGAGAACTCGCGGGTGCTCGAGGCCCTTGCCGCGGCGATGACGGCCCAGCCGCCACCGGTCCGCCGCTCGATCGTCACCCGGGCACCCCGTCTTGGTGCGATTCCCCACGCCTTCGACCCCGTCAGGAGGAACGGGAAGCGGAACGCGCGCCGGGCCGGTTTGGCGGGGTCGCGGGAGATGCTGTTGGTGCGGTTGAAGAACAGCCCGGAGGAGATCGTGGGGAAGTTGGGCAGGTGCGTGCTGCGGTCCTGGAGGCCCAGCCACGAGAAGAACTGCGCCCGGGCCCGGTCGGCGGCGTAGATCGCCTTGACCAGCACGCGGGCCTGTCGCGCGGGCGACACGCCGTCGCTGCTCAGGGGCGGGGTGCTCCGCGCCACGTCCGTAACCCAGAGCGGGCGGCGGCGGCCGAAGGCGCGGTGGATGCGCCGGAGGCCCGACGTGCCGGAGTGGGCCGCGGCGTGGAACGGCGCTGATCGCATCCCGCGCCAGAACCGGACGGCTCTCGTGGCCGAGGTGCCGCCTGCGATCACCTGGTTTCGCGAGTCCACCCGGAACAAGGCGTCGAACGAGGCCTGCAGCATCTGGCGGTAGTGGCCGACCGATCCCACGGTCTCGTTGGCCCGGTCCCAGACCTGCCAACGCCGCACGGCGGGCAGCGACCCGCCCTCCTCCGTCAGGCCGTTGCCCGGGTCCTTGGGGTCCGGGTAGAAGCCCGAGAAGCGGCGGGCGGCGGCGCGGACGAAGGCGGCCAGCTCGTCGGGGTCCGGACCCTCGGCCTGCTGCGCCCAGGCCGGGGCCCTGAACACGACCAGGAGCGGCCGGAGGCGCTGCGCGGCGGCGTCGCGGACGGCGTCCTCGACGTAGCCCCAGCTGTAGGCGGGATCGGCCGGGTCGGCGGCATCGAAGCCGGCGGGCTTCGAAGTCCCGCCGGGCGCCACGAGCGACCAGTCGAGCGTGATCCGCACCACCCGCGCGCCGGCCCGGCGCGCCTCCCGGAACGCCGCGGCGCGCTCGCCCGGCCGGGCGTCGGTGAAGGCGAGATCGTCGGAGAGGCCGCGGACCGGCGTCGAGGCATGGGCGGCCCCGCCGGCGCACATCGCCAGCAGAGCCGCGACGAGCACGATCGAGCTCCGTAGACGCACAACAGCGATGAACACTTAGCGGACTGCGCCGATGCGCAGCACCACCAGCCGCTCGTTGGCGGGCGCTAATCCACAGCGGGCTGGTCCACGATGGTGCGCTTCACGGTCACGCCGACCGCCACGGCGTAGCGGTCGATCATCGATTCCTTCGCGTCGTCTTGACTCTCAAGTCGAGCAATTGCGGATTGCGATGTCTTCATGCGCGCTGCCACAGCGGTCTGAGACAAGCCCTTCGACTTACGCGTCGCCACCAACTCCCGAAGAAGGGATCGGCGCCTCTCGGCAGCCGCCACCAGTTGCGGAAACTGGGGATCCCTAGCGGTCGATTCCTCGATGACCTCAGCTAGAAAGTCCTGATCTTCGGGCATTTCTCCTCCGCCGCAGTCGCCGTCGGCGTCCTCTCGGCCTAGCTCTCAATCACGAATTCGAGATCTCAGTTTAGAGATATTCTAGTCGCAGGGCAAGCGGACTCGTCTTCTTCGCGAACGCCTCGAGGGAGAGCAGCACCTGGCCGTGGCGGCCCTCTGTGGCGAAGAGCACTCGGAAGAACTTGTCAGCCGTGTCCGCCTTGACCTCGTAGATGTCTCCCCGCAGGTGCTTCGCGGCCCGGATGCCGTCGCGTTGGACCTCCTTCATGGCGGCGACGATCTCCGCCCGTTCGTTGGAGGTCAGATCCATCAGGTACTTCTTCACCGGGCGGCCGCCGGCGGCTGTCCGGTAGTCGCGCCACTGCCTTCGGTGCGTCCCGTCGTCGGTCACGACCTGAGCCAGTTTGCTCGGCATCCCAGACGAGACGGACCAGAATCCGCACTGGGAACTCGCTAGCCCAGCCGCAGCACCACCAGCCGCTCGCTCACCCACACCGGGCGCCCCACTTGGGGCGGCTCGATCGCGTCGCCCTCGGCGTCCGTGCAGGTCGGGTCGACCAGGGCGAAGCGGATTCCGAGGCGATCGGCGATCGCCTCTCCGCGCGGGGCTCCTTCGAGCACCGCGTGCGCCCGGCGGGCGAACGGCAGCTCGGCCTTCGGCTGGATGTCGGCCGGGTCGAGGGCGGGCAGGGTCTTCGTCCTCAGCAGCCAGGTGCCGAGGAAGCTCCAGCAGCGGTCCGTGACCACCACCTCGTCGGGCTGCAGCGCCGCGGACACGTGGCTCAGGCCGCGCGTCGACGCCCCGTCGGCGAACTGGTAGAAGCGCTGCACGTTGTCGGCCTGGCTCCAGGCCGCCACGGCCGTCGCTGCGGCCAGCGCGAGCGCCAGCCCGCCTGCAACCGCGCGACGGCGTGCCGACCCGGCCGCCGCGGCGATCAGCGGGATCAGCGCCAGCGGCAGGTAGTAGGCCATCCGCGTGTAGTGCAAAGGCAGCTCCACCACCCACGAGTAGGCGAGCGCCACCACCACAGCCAGCAGGCACCACACGGGCAGCAGCGTGCGCCGGTCCCGCACCACGAGCGGGGCGGCCACCGCCGCCACCAGCCCGCCCACCGCGAGCGGGATCGTCAGGTCCCGGACCAGCAGCTCGAGGTCGATCTTCGACGAGAGGTACGCCGTGTGGTCCTGCGTCCCGCCGAAGGTGCTGTTTCGCTCCAGCAGGTCGTACGCCACGCCGGCTCCCAGCACGAGCCCCGCGCCCGCCGCGATCGCCGCGCCGCGCACGAGCGCGCGCCGCTCCGGGGAGAGTGCCAGCGCCGCCACCACGGCCACGGCGGCCGTGAGCACGGCGATCCCGAACGACAGCCGGTGCGCGGCGGCCAGCCCGACCATCACGAGCCCCGCCCCCACCGCCGCCGGCGGATCGAGCCGGGCCGTGGCGAAGGCGGCCAGGTAGAGCAGGAGCAGAGCCAGCAGCACCAGCGCGCCCGCGTTCGCGAGCCCGTGCCAGCCGAGCAGCGTGTAGCCGAGCGGCAGCGCCACCCACAGGAGCGCCGCCACCACGCCCGCCAGCCCGCCCCACAGCGCCCGCCCGAGCGCGTACAGGGCGGCGATCTGCGCCGCCGCGAACAGCGCGATCCCCTGCTGCAACACGGCGGCCGGCTGCCCGGTCATCAGCAGGTGCGCCCCATACAGGGCGGGGACGCCCGGATCGTCCCGGAACGGCACGCCGAGCATCCAGAACGGGTTGTCGATCAGGAGCGACCCGTGCCGGACGATCTGGTCCGCGTAGAGCACGTACTTGGCCCAGTCGTTGCCGGGCACGGGCGTGTCCCCCACCACCCGCTCCTGGACCAGGATCCCGATCGCGATCGCCGCGGCGCCGCCCGCGGCGGCGAGCGCCTCGCCGCGGTCGAGGCGCAGCCGCGGCTCCTTCAACGGGAGGAGCAGGCCGGCCGCCACCACCGCCCCGATCGCCACCCGCACGGATACGCCGCTCAGCTCGATCCCGACGCTCGACACCGTGACGAGCGCGACGCTCGCCGCCGCGATGCCGAGCGCCGGCGTCGCCGCCAGCGCCGCCGACGCGCTCTCCCGCGCCTGCGCGGGGAGCAGCGGAAGGAGCGCCAGCCCGGGCGCCAGGATCAGCGCCGCCACCGCCAGCGGGCCCCAGGTGGCGCCCAGGAGCGCCAGCACGGCCTCGACCGCCACGAGGCCTCCCGCGACCAGCGCGAGCGGCCGGGCGCGCATGCGCTCGGCTGCTGGAGCCGTGTGTATCGTCCGCGCGGTCATGAGGCGCTGTGCGCTATTGCTGGGCGTCCTGTCCGTCTGGACGGCCTGGGCTGGACCGGCCTCCGCTCAGGATGGCGCGGGACTATACGAGCCGTTCCCGGAGCCGGCGGGCCCCGAGGTGTCGCGCGACTTCGTCGGGGCGCTTCCCGCCCCCGGCCGGACGCTCGCCGCCGACCTCAGCGCGGACGAGCTCGAGCGGGGCGTCCGCGTGTCGAGCGCCGATCTGCCGGCCGGTTTCGCGCTGCCCGCAGGCGAGGCGGCCGGCGCCGCCGAGCGCGCCGCGCCCGGCGAGGCCATCGGCAGCGCCTTCGGCTGGCTCGGCGCGGCGGCGCTGGTGGCGCTCGCCTGCGTCGCCACTAGCCGCCTCGCGCGCCGGTGAGGCGCAGGCTCGGCGCCCTCCTCGCACTGGGGCTCGTCGCGCTCCTCTCCGGGGCCGGCTGCTCCGACGACTCCGACGACACCGACCCCCCGCGCGTCGGCGCGCCGCCCGAGGCCTCGGCCTCCTTCTTCGGCATCGTCGCCGAGGACGTGCTCGCCGGCGACGCCGCCTACCGCCGCCGCACGCTCGCCCGCATGCGCTCGGCGGGGGTGCGGCTGATCCGCCAGACCTTCCACTGGGACCGGATCGAGAAGGCCCCCGGCGAGTACGACTTCGCCGAGTACGACACCTACGTCAGAGACGTGACCCAGGCGGGCCTCGACATCCTGCCCATCCTGTTCACGCCGCCCGAGTTTCGGGCGCCACGCGGCCCCGAGCGCGGCACCTATCCGCCCGACCGCACGGCCGACATGGCCGCCTTCGCCGAGCAGCTCGTGCGCCGCTACGGCCCGGAGGGCGAGTTCTGGCGCGCCAACCCCGACCTGCGGGAGCGCCCGATCGGCGCCTGGCAGATCTGGAACGAGCCGAACCTGCCCGTCTACTGGCCCGACGGGCCGGATCCGGAGGCCTACGTGGAGCTCCTGAGGACGGTCCACGAGCGGATCAAGGCGGTCGACCCCGAAGCGGACGTGGTGAGCGCGGGCCTCAGCGAGAGCGCGCAGGGAGTGCCTTTCCGCGAGTTCGTGGAGGGCATGTTCGAGGCCGGGGCGGCGGACGCCGTGGACGTCTTCGCCCTCCACGCGTTCGCCCGCGACACGGCGGGGTCGGTCGGAGCCGTCGAGAGCACCCGCGCACTGCTCGGCGAGCTCGGCTCCGACGCGCCCATCTGGATCACCGAGGTGGGCTGGGCTAGCGGCGGCCCCGCGAGCCCCTTCACCGTCGGCGAGGAAGGCCAGGCAGAGCGCGTGCGCGAGACGCTGTCGGCTCTCGACCGCCGCCGCGACGAGCTCGGCGTCCGCGGCGTCATCTACTACAGCTGGCAGGACGCCCCGGTCTACGAGGGCGGCCAGGACTTCTTCGGCCTGCACACGGGCCTGCTCGACATCGACGGCCGCCCGAAGCCGGCGCTGGAGGCCTATCAAGCGGCCGCCCGCCGCTGAGACCCCGCGAGTTGCCGGCCGCCGGCTTCGTTACGTTCTCGGACGTTCGGGGGGTGCCTGCACGCGCGGCTAAAGGGCTCGTCCGAACTGTCGAGTAACAGTCCTAGAGCCTTCCCGCCCCGCCGAGAGGAACCTCGCCTTGTCTCGCCTTGCCGCTTTGGTCACAGCCGTGCTCGCCGTCGCGCTCGCGATGGCGCTCCCCGCGCTCGCCACCGCGAAGCCCGCGGGACGTGACTTCATCGGCATCACCGCGGAGGACGTCTTCGCCGGCGACGCCGGCTACCGGGCCGGCAACCTCCAGGCCCAGTCCTCGCTCGGGATCGGCCTGATCCGCCAGACCTTCGACTGGTCGACGATCGAGCGGGCACCCGGTCAGTACGACTTCAGCTACCACGACGAGTTCGTGGCGGCGGCGGCCGCCCACGGCATCACGATCCTTCCCATCCTGTTCCGGGCGCCTGACTTCCACCTCGGGAAGCGGAACGGGAACGACGCCTGCGCGCCCAAGAGCAACGCCACCATGGCCGCCTTCGCACAGGCGCTCGTCAACCGCTACGGGCCCAACGGCAGCCTGTGGGCCGAGCGCCCCGGCATTCGCAAGCTTCCGATCCGCTCCTGGCAGATCTGGAACGAACCGAACTTGAGCCAGTACTGGTGCGGGCGGCCGAACGCGAAGCAGTACGTGGGCATGCTGCGCACCGTCGGCAAGGCCATCAAGAGGGCCGACCGCCGCGCCCAGGTCGTGACCGCCGGCATCCCGCCGAGCCTCCTGAGCAACGCGGTGCGGATCCACAAGTTCCTGGAGCAGATGTACCGCGCGGGGGCGGCGAAGTACTTCGACTCGCTTGCGATCAACTCCTACGCGAAGGACCACAAGGAGCTCGGCCGCCTGCTCGGCTCGGTTCGCAAGCTGATGAACAAGCGCGGTGACCGCCGCGGCAGCATCTGGATCACCGAGCTGGGCTGGGGCGACAAGGGCGTGAAGCACCGCTTCGTCGTGGGCGAGAAGGGCCAGGCAACGCGGATCTCGAAGTCACTGGCGCTGATCCGCAAGATGCGCCGCAAGCTGCGGCTGCGCGGAGTCGTGTATTTCTCGTGGCGCGACGCTCCGCCCTACCCGCCCAACTACGACGACCAGTGGGGCCTCCACACGGGCCTGCTCGACATCAACGGCGCCCCCAAGCGCGGGTTCCGCGCCTTCGAGCAGCGCACAAAGGCCTTCCGGCCCTAGTCGCCGCCTTCCTGCTCCTTCCCGCAACGGCGGCTGCCGCGCCGCCCGGCTTCGTCGGCGTCACCGCCGAGGACGTCTTCGCCCGCGACGCGGCCTACCGCGACGCCAACCTGCGCGCCATGGCGTCGATCGGGATCCAGACGATCCGCCAGACCTTCGACTGGTCGACGATCGAGCGGCGCCGCGGGAGATTCGACCTGCGCTACCACGACGACTACGTGGCCCAGGCCGCCGCGCACGGCATCCGCATCCTCCCGGTCCTCTTCAATCCCCCGCGCTTTCACCGCCGGAGCCGGGGCCGGGCCGCCTGCCCGCCGCGCCGGAACGCCACCTTCGCCCGCTTCGCCAAGCGGCTCGTGCGGCGCTACGGGAGGGGCGGCAGCCTCTGGCGGAAGCGCCCCGAGCTGCCGCGCAGGCCGATCATCGCCTGGCAGATCTGGAACGAGCCCAACCTCGCGATCTACTGGTGCGGGCGCCCGAACGCGCGGCGCTACGTGGCGATGCTCCGGCGCGTGGGGCGGGCGATCAAGCGCGTCGACAGGCGCGCCCACATCCTGAGCGCGGGGCTCCCGCCCAGCAAGCTGCGCAGCGCCGTGCCGCTCGACCGCTACATCGGGGCCATGTACCGGGCCGGCGCCCGGCGGGCGTTCGACTCGCTGGCGATCAACTCATACGCAAAGAACCACCGCGAGCTGCGACGCCTGCTGCGCTCGATTCGCCGCCTCATGAACAGGCGCGGCGACCGCCGAGGCAGCATCTGGATCACCGAGCTCGGCTGGGGCGACAGCGGAGTGGAGCACCGCTTCATCGTCGGCGCCGAGGGCCAGGCGCAGCGGATCAGGAAGTCGTTCGCGCTGATCCGGAAGCTGCGCCGGCGGCTGCGCCTGCGCGGCGTCGTGTACTACTCCTGGCGTGACGCCGCTCCGTACCCGCCGCGCTACGAGGACATGTGGGGACTCCACACCGGTCTCCTGGACATCAACGGCGGCTCCAAGCCGGCCCTTGAGGCCTTCAGGGACGCCGTGTCCCGGCTCCGGTGACCGAGACCGGGTGAGAATCCGCTAGTGGGGTATCTGAGCCGCGTCTTCCACGCCTCCGAGGAGGCCAACCGCAGGGCGATCCTGCGCTCCCTGCCGGGGCGGCGGGGCGGCGACCTGCTCGACCTGGGCACGCATCGGGGCGACTTCACCCTGCGCGTGGCGAAGCGGCTGGGAGCGGACAGCGTGTCCGGATTCGAGCTGATCGAGCGGCACGCGGCCGTGGCCCGGGAGCGCGGCGTGGACGTGACCGTGGGCGACCTCGACGACGGCCTCCCCTTCCCCTCGGAGAGCTTCGACGTCGTGCACGCCAACCAGGTGCTCGAGCACGTTCGCCGCACGGACGTGCTCATGCGTGAGGTGCGCCGCGTGCTGCGGCCGGACGGCCTCGCCTGCATCTCCACGAACAACCTGTCGAGCTGGCACAACGTGATCTCGCTCGGGCTGGGCATGCAGCCCATGCCCATGCACGTGAGCGACGAGATCATCGTGGGCAACCCGCTCAATCCCGAGCACCGCTGGGGGCACCGCGACGTCGGCCGCACCCACCTGCGCCTGTTCACCGCCCGCGCCCTGAGCGAGCTGGCCGGCTACCACGGGCTCGCGCTCGAGCGGCTCACGACGGTGGGCTACTACCCGCTGCCGCCGCTCCTGGCGCGGCTCGCCGCGCGCCTCGATCCGCTGCACGGCGCGTTCCTCGTCGCGTTGTTCCGGCCGGTGCCGCGCGAGAACGTGGTGCTGTACGTGCCCCGCGAGGAGGCCGTGGTGGATCTGCCCAGGGAGGCGTGAATGACGCTTCCGCAGGGCATGAAAGCGGTACCTTGCGCACCGTCCGTCCTACGGTACGCCCCCTGCTGCTGGCGCCGCTCGTCCTGACGGCGCTCCTCCTGCCGTCTGCTGCCTCCGCTGCGCGCCCGTCAGACTTCCTCGGGATCACGAGCGAGGACGCCTTCGCCGGGTCCGACGCCTATCGCGACAAGGCCTTCGCCGACCAGGCCGCCGCCGGCGTGCGGCTCGTGCGCCAGCCGTTCAACTGGTCGGCCATCGAGTCGGTCTCGGGCCGCTACGAGCTTGGCCCGTACGACCGCTTCGTGCTGGCGGCCGCACGGCACCGCATCCGCGTGATGCCGATCCTGTTCGACGCGCCCGGCTTCCGCGAGCGCCCCGCCACTACCGGCAACCCTCCGCCGCGGAGCTTCCGGGACATGGTCTCCTTCGCCCAGGTGCTGTGGTGGCGCTACGGGCCGCGCGGCACGCTGTGGAGCCAGCACCCGAACGTGCCGATGCTGCCGGTCCGCTCCTGGCAGGTGTGGAACGAGCCCAGCCTGACCAAGTACTGGCCGCCCAAGCCGAGCCCCTCCCAGTACGGGCGCATGCTGCGGCAGGTGGGCAGCATCCTGAGCGCCGTGGACCCGAAGGCCGAGGTGGTGACCGCGGGCATCCCCGCCTCGCGCCTTAGCGGCGCCGTGCCGTTCGAGCGCTACCTGAGCGGGCTCGGCCGGACGGAGACGCCCTTCGACACGCTCGCGGTGAACGCCTACGCGCGCAACGTGCGGGACTTGATGAGCAACCTGCGCGCGGCGCGGCGGATGCTCGACCGGAGCGGCCGGAAGCGGACCAAGATCTGGGTGACCGAGCTGGGCTGGTCCGATCGCGGGCCGCGGAGCCGCTTCCGCGCCGGCCGGCGCGGCCAGGCGCGGCTGATCGAGAGCGCCTTCCGGGCGCTCGAGAAGAACAGGAAGCGCCTGAAGCTGCGCGGCGTCGTCTACCACTCCTGGATGGACGGCGAGCCCTACGCCCCGCGCTTCAAGGACTTCTGGGGGCTCCACACCGGCCTCCTGCGCCTCGACGGGGCCCCCAAGCCCGCCCTCTGGGTGTTCGAGCGGACGGCGAAGCGGCTGGGCTGGGCCCGCTAGCCGGTCGGCCGCCTGCGACGGCGCGCGGGCCCTGCTTGCACCGCATCTAGGCATCTGCGAGCCTGAAAATCGCAATGGCGTCCGGGGCGGAAGGCTCAGCGCCGGTCAGGATTGTCGTAGAACGCTCGAGAACCGGCGCCGACGACACCGAGACGGCGGAGCTGGTCGCGACCCTCACGGAGCACGGGTTCGCTCCGCAGGTTCGAGCTCGAGGTGAGGACACGGGCTACCTCGCACCGTTCGGCCAAGACCTCGTTCTCCATCTTCTCGAGCACGGGAGCGAAGAGATGATCAGCGCGCTCGTTGGCGCGCTGACGGCCAGCCTGTCGCGCTGGCGCAGAAAATCGAAGGAGCCTCCGAAGCGAGTGGTCATCCTCGGACCGAATGGGGACCCGCTGCGGGTCGTAGAGGTGCCGCCGAGAAGCGATGGATGACACCTTTCTCCTTCGACCGTGGCTAGGACACAGCAAGGCCGGATCGATTGTCATCAGCGCGCCGCATGCGCTCGCCGGCTACGGGAGCTGGATCTATTTTCACGAGTCCACGCACGACGGCCTCATCAAGCACACGCCGTTCGGTCACTTACAGCTACTCCTGTGGTCCCTGACCCAGGAATCGTTCCCACAGGGCGAGCTCCAGTCGCATGCGCAGCGCCTCCTTGACCTGACCGTCGCTGCGAGTTGGACTACGCAGGAGGCAGCGGCGACGTACGTTGCCGCAACGGTTGAGGAAGAATCACCGGACCTTCCGGAGCAGTACCACGCGGCGGCCCAGCTCTTCGGGTGGCTCGACGATTACGCACCAGCGCCAAGAGAGGTGATCGCCGGCAGCGCCGCGATCCTTGCGACGTACGCGCTCGAGACGCCGCTGCTCGACGATTGGTTCGACAACGATCTCCTCACGCCTGAGAACCTCGAAGCCCATCTGGCGGATTCGAGAAACAGGCCCGATGACAGGCTGCCGTTGGTCATTGATGCCGCAAGAGAGATGGGCCCGTACCTCACGGTGGCCCTCACATCCGAACCCGTGGATCTGCTGGGCGCGCGTCTCCGCGCCGCTGACATGCCGATCTCGGCGGTTGCGAGCGTTGAGGAGTATCACGCGCTCGCTCGCCGGTTTACCAACGAGCTCCGACACCGATTCTCGCTGTCGCCATTTGAGCTTGCGACGCTGGACAGGTACGACGAAGCGCCCGACTTGGCATATCCCGTGCAGACGCGGTCCGAATTCTCGACCGTGGTCGACGCGACCTCCGGCCGGCAGTACGCGGTCATTCCTTCGGAGGATTGGGCAAGCGTAATCCGCAGTAGCGAGCTGCTTGTCGTTCAGGCGAACGCCACCGACGACCCCATCCCGGGCAGGCAAGCGTTCGCCGGGGCGGTTGACATGGTCCCGCCCAACGGGACCCTCGTCCGGTCGTACTCCGAAGAGCTGACGGCGACGTTTTCCCCGCCGATCGACGAGTTGCTGGATCTCTTGGCAATCGCCCCCGAGGACGTTTCAGTCTGCGCCCGCTCGCTGTCGTACGACTTTGGCGTCGGAGGTTTCTCACCAGCTCTGCTCGCAGACCGCCGCCATATCGTGCTCATTGGGAGTCCGCCCTTCCAGCTGTTCCTCGAGCTCCGCATCGCGCGCAGCTTCGCGGGCGAGACGCAGGTTATCTCCAGCGTCGTGCGTCATGAGCCCGACTCGGACCTCGCTTACCTCCTCTTTCGACCGCGAAGCAAGCCAAGCCCGATCGGAGTTCTGCCAGCCGTGACGGCGACGCTCGGCGAGATCGTTCGGATGTTCGACGCGAGTACGACGCTGTCGGTAAGAGCCGCGCCGCTACCCGAGTTGGTCGACGCGACGGGTCTGTCGAACCTTAATCGGTTGCTGACCTGGTTCGCAGGGCGCGTACCCAGGATCTTCGATGAGTACGGCGTCGGTTTCGGACCGGGGCCTGCGGCCTGAGGTCCGGCCGCTCAGTTCGTCGGCGTGACGCGATACGCGTCGAAGACCGACTCGATGTTGCGCAGGCGCGCGATGCACGTCTTCAGCGCCTGGGTGTCCCCCACCTCGACCACGAAGCGGTTCTTCACCATCGGGTGCACCACCGTGCAGCGCGCCTCGAGGATGTTGATGCCGGTCTCGGCGAAGGTGCGGGACAAGTCCTCGAGCAGGCGGTGGCGGTCCCAGCCGTCCACCTGCAGCTCCACGCGGAACGGGGCCGAGGTGTCTCCCTCCCAGGCCACCTTCGTGAAGCGCTCCGGGTTCTTCTTCAGCGCCTGCGCGTTCGGGCAGTTGTCGTGGTGGATCGTGATGCCCTTGCCGAGCGAGATGTAGCCCACGATCGGGTCGCCGGGCACCGGGCGGCAGCACTTGGCGAGCCGCAGCATCACGTCGTCCACGCCCTCGACCTTGATGCCGAAGGTCGAGGAGGCCGCCGTCTTCTTCGGGATCTCCTTGCGCTCCAGCAGCTCGGAGGCCGGGGAGGCCGGCTCCACGGCCGCCTCGCCCTCCTTGAGGCGCGCCATCAGCTTGCTCGTGACGGTCTTCGGCGAGATCTTCGCCTGGCCCAGCGCGATGTAGAAGTCCTCGCCCTTCTTGTAGCCCATCTCGCGGATCACGTCCGCCAGCAGCGGCGAGCCGTGCAGCTTCTGCGGCGGCAGGCCGGCCCGCTTCATGTTCTCGTGCAGGATCTCGCGGCCGGTGCGCTCCGAGTCCTCGCGGCGCTCGCGCTTGAACCAAGCGCGGATCTTCGACTGGGCCCGCGTGGTCTTGGCCAGCGCGAGCCAGTCGCGCGACGGGCCGCGCTCCTTCTTCGAGGTCAGAACCTCGCAGATGTCGCCGGACTCGAGCTCGTAGTGGAGCGGCACGATCTTGCCGTTGACCTTGGCGCCCACGCAGCGGTGGCCCACGTCTGTGTGGATCGAGTAGGCGAAGTCGAGCGGCGTGGCGCCCGCGGCGAGCGACTTGACCTCGCCCTTCGGCGTGAAGACGAACACCTCGTCCTCGAACAGGTCCGCCTTCAGCGTCTCCGCGAACTCCTGCGGGTCCTTCGTCTCGTCCTGCCAGTCGAGCAGGTGGCGCAGCCACTCGACCTTCTCCTCCACCGGCTTGCCGCCGTCCTCCTTGTAGATCCAGTGCGCGGCGACGCCGAACTCCGCCGTGCGGTGCATCTCGAGCGTGCGGATCTGGATCTCGAGCGGCCGTCCCTCGGGCCCGATCACCGTGGTGTGGAGGGCCTGGTACATGTTGAACTTGGGCATCGCCACCCAGTCCTTGAAGCGGCCCGGGAGCGGCTTCCAGAGCGAGTGGATGACGCCGATGGCGCCGTAGCAGTCCTTCACCGACTCCACGATCACGCGCATGGCGGTGAGGTCGTAGATCTCGTTGAACTCGCGCCCCTTCTTCGTCATCTTCGAGTAGATCGAGTAGAAGTGCTTGGCGCGGCCGGAGATCTCGGCCTCGATGCCGACGGCCTGGAGCTCGTTGCGCAGGTACTGGCCGGCGCGTGAGACGTAGGCCTCGCGCTCATCGCGCTGTTGCGAGACGAGCTGCTTGATCTCGTTGTACTTGCGCGGGTGGAGCGTCGAGAAGGCCAGGTCCTCGAGCTCCCACTTGATCGCGTGGATGCCGAGCCGGTGGGCGAGCGGGGCGAAGATCTCGAGCGTCTCCTTCGCCTTGTCCTGCTGCTTGTGCTTCGGCATCGAGCCGATCGTGCGCATGTTGTGCAGCCGGTCGGCGAGCTTGATCAGGATGACCCGGATGTCCTGGGCCATCGCCACCAGCATCTTGCGGTAGTTCTCGGCCTGGCGGTCGTCGCGGCTCTGGAAGGTGACGCCGGACAGCTTCGTCACGCCGTCCACGAGCGAGCCGACCTCGTCGCCGAAGTCCTCCTTGACCTCGTCGAGCGAGGCGCTCGTGTCCTCGACGGTGTCGTGCAGGAGCGCGGCGCACAAGGTGGCCGTGTCGAGCCGCATCCCGGCGCAGATCTTGGCCACGCCGATCGGGTGCACGATGAAGTCCTCGCCGCTGGCGCGGCGCTGGTCGGCGTGGCGCTCGCAGGCGAACACGAACGCCTTCTCGACGAGCTCGCGGTCCACCTCCTCCGCCGCCTCGTCGGCGTGCTCCTCCACCACCGCGAACAGGTCGCCGAGCAGAACGCGCTGGTCCTCGCTCAGCCGCGTCTTCGGCCCGGCCGGGGTATGGCCGGTGTGCTGGTCGACCGGATGCCGCTCGAAGTCGCGCCCGTCGGCGGACGCGCCGTCGCGGCGCGCCTTGCGCTTCACCGCCGTGCGGCGCTTGGCCGCGGCCGACGAGTTGCCGTCGCCCGCCGGCTTTGCCTTCGAGGCAGGAAGCTTGGGCATGCTTCGAGTTTAGAGCGGGTTGCCGCTGCCCTCAGTCGCCGGCGGGGACGGCCACGGCGTGGATGCCCGGTCGCCGCGCGCCGTTCGCGGACGGGCCGAGCACGCTGAGGAGCGCCTCCACGGCGGCCGGGTTGAACTGCGTCCCCGCCTTGGCACGTAGCTCGGCGACCGCCTCCTCGAGCGACATCGCCGGGCGGTAGGGCCGGTCGGTGGTCATCGCGTTGAAGGCGTCGCAGCAGGAGACGATCGTGGAGCCGAGCGGGATCTCGTCGCCGGCCAGGCCGTCCGGGTAGCCGGAGCCGTCCCAGCTCTCGTGCGACGAGCGCACGATGCGGCCCACGTCGCTCAGCAGGCCGCCCACCTGGTCGAGCATGCGCTGGCCCTCGATCGTGTGCGCCTTGATCACGAGCCACTCGTCGGGGGTCAGCGGGCCGGGCTTGTTGATGATCTCCTTCGGCACCGCGATCT
>Ga0081538_10002684_pt1 | contig 17127 bp, 15 predicted proteins | sample TabmetS5T2R1_FD_71022 | JGI IMG/M metagenome (GOLD analysis project Ga0081538, IMG submission 71022) | Tabebuia heterophylla rhizosphere microbial communities from the University of Puerto Rico - S5T2R1 | ecosystem: Host-associated > Plants > Roots > Rhizosphere ... | reverse complement strand
CAGCTCCTCGACGACCTCGGACGTGGTCGTGGCAGCAGTGGTCGAGTTCTCGGACACCCCCTATGTCGGTCGGCGGGCGTGTGCGCGGACGCAAACGCGGTCGGCGGCGGGTGGCCTAAACGTCCAGGTTCAGTCCAGCCCGTGCTCGAGCGCGCCCTTCACGCCGGCATCGAGCGCGTTCAGGCGCTGCAGGGCGAGTGCCTCGGCCGAGCGAAAGCGGCGGCCCGGCAGGGCATCCGGGCCGTGGTGGCCGAGGATGCAGTGGGTGAGCGCGTGCAGCTTCCCGTCGGGAAGGCCGCCCCTCCGCTCGTTCACGAGCTCGACGCCGAGCGCGAGGTGGCCGACGAGCGCGCCCGCCTCGGTTAGCGCGATCTCGGCCCCGAGGCCGAACTCACGGATCTTGCCTACGTCATGGAGGATCGCGGCGCTCAGCAGCAGATCCGTGTTGAGCCGCGGGTGCAGGGTGCCGGTCTCGAAGGCCAGCGTGGCGACGGCGACGGTGTGCTCGAGCAAGCCGCCCAGATACGCGTGGTGGCCGCCGCGCGTACACGGGGCGCGCCGGAAGTCGGCGCGGAAGCGCTCGTCGCTCAGGAAGGCGTCCAGCAGCGCGCGCAGGTCGGGGTCGTAGACCTCGCGCGCGAGGTGCTCGAGGAAGCCGTCCAGTTCCTCGAGGTCGCGGTAGGCGACGGGCAGGAACTCGGCGGGATCCGCGGCGCCCTCTTCCGCTCGCCTGATCGCTGCCAGATCGACCTGCAGCTCGTCGCGGAAGCGCTCCACGCGGCCACGCACGCTCACAAGGTCGCCGCGCTCGAACTGCCCGGCCAGGAAGTCCGCGTCGCGGAACGCACGCCCGGCGATAGCTCCGGTGCGGTCGCGCAGCTCGACCGCCAGGTAGGGGCTTCCGTTGCGGGCGGTGAGGCGGTCCTTGCGCGTGCAGGCGAAGACACCGTCGATCTCGCCTCCGGCTCTCAGTTCGGCCACCGTCACGCGTCCATCCTGAATCGCGCAGCGGACGTCGGGTACGGTGAGGTAGATGAGCGACCTGATCTGGGACCGCCGTCCGGAGTTGCGCAAGCCGGTCATGGTCTGCGCATTCAAGGGCTGGAACGACGCCGGCGAGGCGGCCTCGGCGGCGCTCTCGTTCATCCGCGGCTCCTTCGAGGCGAAGGACGTGGCGGAGATCGACCCCGAGGAGTACTACGACTTCACGGCGGTACGGCCCACGGTGCGCCTCACCGAGGGACGCACGCGCGAGATGGACTGGCCCGAGAACAAGTTCTCGGTCGCCCAGGTGGCCGGCGCCGAGGGCGACCTCGTGATGCTGCAGGGCGTGGAGCCGTCGCTGCGCTGGCGCCGCTTCACCGACAGCGTGATCGCCACGGCGCGCGAGCTCGACGTGCGCATGGTGATCACGCTCGGCGCGCTGCTCGCGGACGTCCCGCACAGCCGACCGGTCGCCATCACTGGCATCGGCTCAGACAACTCGCTCGTCGAGCGGCTCGGCTTCGAGCCGCCGAGCTACGAGGGGCCCACCGGGATCGTCGGCGTGCTCCAGAACGCCTGCGCCACAGCAGGCCTCACGTCCGTGAGCCTGTGGGCCTCCGTCCCTCACTACGTCGCCGCCTCGCCGAACCCCAAGGTTGCGCTCGCGCTCGTGCGCGGCTTCGAGGGGATCGCCGGGCTCGCGGTCGACGCCGGCGAGCTCGAGTCGGCCGCGGACGACTACGAGCGCCAGGTGAGCGCCGCGGTGGCGAGCGACCCAGAGGTCAAGGCCTTCGTCGAGCGGCTCGAGAACGCGATGGACGAGGTCACGGCCGAGAACCCGCCCGACGAGGAGAGCCTGCCCTCGGCGGACACGATCGCGCGCGATTTCCAGCGCTTTCTCCGGCAGCGGGGCCCAGAGGACAGCTAGTCGGGTGACTCGCCCTGCGCTCTGGGTGGCAGTCGCGAGCGCCGGGCTCCTTGCAACGACTCCGGCGGCGGCATCCGCGGGCGACGCGGCACGTCCGGGCGACCGCTTCTTTCCCCTGAAGCGCGCGGGTCTGCCGAGCTGCCCGGTGCGCGAGGTCGAGATCCGCGGGTCCGCCTGGCTCGCGCTCGGCTGCCGCGGCCTCAACCGGGCGCGCGTCCGGGTTGTCCGCGGGCCGGCGCGCGGCCGCCTCGGGCGTGTGAACCAGCGACTCGACCGAGTGCGTTATTCACCGGACGACGGCTTCCATGGCACGGACCGCATCGTCGTCGCGCGCCGTCGCGGCGGCCGGACCTGGCGCACGGCGGTGCTGGTCCAGCTCGCAGGCCGGCCCAAGCAGCCCTCCTGCCGAAGCCGCCACGCCGTCACCCGCTTCCGCTCGCCGGTGACGGTGAGGGTCGTGTGCCGCGGCACGGCGCTCGAGCCGCTGCGCGTGGCGCGCGGCCCGTTCTCCGGCAGCTTCGCGCGTGTGCGTCGATCCGGGAGCGGCGCGCGGCGCACGCTCACCATGCGAGTCAGACCGCGGCGGTCGTTCGTTGGCCAGGACATCGCGCTCGTTCGCGCACGCGGCCGGGGTGGGACGGACATCGAGGCGGTGGCGGTCTCGACGCTCCCCTGGCGCTTCCGGGCGCTGGGCGACTCGGTCACCGCCGGCTTCGGCTATTACGGGAACGGTGGCCAGATGTCGACGCTTGACCTGCCCTTCTGTAAGCCGGGCACTGTGGTCACGAACCGCTGCTCGTCAAATTCAGACGAGGGGCCGAGCTACACGGGACCGCCGGAGTGGAGCGCCGACTATGGGCTCGCGAACGGCGTCTCGTGGGCGGCCCAGTTCGCGAACAGCCTCCAGGGCGGCGACCGTGTCTCAGCACCCGACATGTTCCAGAACCTCGCGGTCACGGGCTCGGCGCCGAGCGACTGGCTCCCGGGCGGGATCCTCAACCCGCAGCTGAAGGCGATCGTGGCCGAGGATCCGGAGCTGATCGCGTTCACCATGGGCGCCAATCCGCTGCTCACCGACGTTCTTCTCAGCGTCGGCGGCGAGTCCTGCGCATTCACCGACACCGTTGCGGCGCTCGAGGCATGCATCCAGCCGTTCTTCACGCAGGTCCAGCTCGTGACGCAGCTGCAGCGGTTCTACTCCGCGCTGCTCGCGGCCCCGGACAGCACGATCGTGACGTTCCAGTACCACCTGATCGTGCCCTCGGCGAACCTGTTCGCCAACTGGCAGCTCGAGGCGCTGGCGGACTACTTCAACGCCCAGCTCGCCACTGCGGTCGCCAACACCAAGGCGGCGCTACCGAGCGAGGCGAAGCGGCTCATCCTGGTACCGGCCCAGACGACGCCCGGGGCGCCACAGCCCACCGAGCTCCCGCGTTTCAACCTCGGGCTGCCGCCCAGCGGCCAGTCGTGGACGCCGCCCTACAACTGCGGCGACTCTGACTTCGTCGACGGCCAGAGCCACCAGTCCGATCCCACGCAGACCGAGTTCGAGCTCAGGCACCCGCTCACGTACTGCGAGGGTCCGGAGTGGATCCTCGGTGCCGACTCGGGCATCCACCCGAACAAGCTCGGCTACACCCAGTTCGCGGCCACCCTGACGAACGTGCTCCAGGCTCAGGGTGCGCTGCCGCAGCTCCCGGCTACTTCTCCGCCGCCGGGCAGATGATCCGGTAGTCGCAGAAGCTGCAGATCTCGCTCGACGGGGTCGGCTCGAAGTCCTGCTTCAAGATCCCGCCGGCGATCTCGCTGACCGTCGCCTTCACGCGCTCGAGCTCCTCGTCCGAGTGCTCGACGGGGACCTTCTCGCCGGTCAGCACGTAGAGGTAGCTCTGCGCCGAGGTCTCGAGCCGCCAGGACTCGCGCGCGCCCATCTGGTAGAGCGAGAGCTGGATGTCCTCGCGCAGATCCTCCTCCGACTTCGCCTTGCCGGTCTTGTAGTCGATCAGCTCATAGGTGCCGTCCGGATGGCGGTCGACGCGGTCGACGCGCCCGCGCAGCAGGTGCGGCCCGAGCCGGAACGCGAACGAGCGCTCGAACCAGACCGGCTCGGCGTCGGAGCGGCGGTCCTCGGCCCAGTAGCGCTCGAGCGCCTCGACGGCGCGCACGCGGAACTGCTGCTCGTCATCCGTGTCGCCGAAGCCGGAGCGCCGCCAGGACGCCTCGAACAGCTCCATCAGCTGCGCCAGCGAGCCGCCGCCCTGGGTGTGGAAGCGCTCCAGGACCTGGTGGACGACGATCCCGAAGCGCTGGTGGATGGTCGGCTCCTGCGGGATGCGGAAGACGCGCGCGAACTTGTACTTGAGCGGGCAGATCCGGTACGTGTCGATATCGCTCGCCGAGAGCATCAGCCCGCGCCCGCGCCGCGGGATGAAGGGATCGAGTGAAGGCTCGGAGCCGTTGCCGTGGGCCGCGGGGCGGCTCTCCGGGTCGCGCTCGCTGTCGCGCAGCCAGCCGTCGAGCGCCGACTGCTCGAGGATCTCGCGCTGCTCCGCGGTTGCGCACTGGACGAGGATCTCGTTGACCTCGGTGAGCGCCGCGTCGAGCGACTGGCCCTCCTTGGCCCGCTCGATGAGCGCGGCCACCTTGATCAGCTCGAGGTAGCGCGACACCGCCTGGTCGACGTCGAGGTAGGTGTCGAGCCTCATCTCGCCGAGCCGCCCGCCGACGCGCGCGACGGTGTCGAGCAGCTCGTCGCGCATGATCCTGAACGTCGAGTGGAGGCCCTCGGCCGGCCCGAAGAGCTCCTCCTCGAACTCCTCTTCCTCGACGTCGAGGGCCGCGAGCGCGTCCTCGTAGAAGGGCGAGGGCCGCGGCGTTGCCCCGGGCTGCGCGCCCTCGGCCCAGGCGAGCACGACCCCCTTGCGGGCGCGCGTCATCGCCACATTCAGGAGGCGGCGCATCTCGGCCTCGTGGGCCTCGCGGCCACCGGCCGCTGGCAGTCGCTCCTTGAGCAGCTCGTCCGGGACCCCGTCGGCCTGCGTCCGGAAGGGGCCCGGGATCCGCGCCGCCGACAGGCCGAGCACGAAGACGTGGTCGAACTCGAGCCCCTTGGCGGCGTGCATCGTCATCACCTGCACCGCCGGCGCCGTCGGCACGCCGACCGCCTCCTCCTCGCGGAGCCCCGACTCGGCGACCGCGGCCAGATAGCGGGTGAAGTCGCGCGCGGTCGCCTGCGGCTCGCGGCGCATGTAGGCGCTCGCGAGCTCGGACAGCTTGGCGATGTTGCGGAGCCGCTCGACCGTGTCGGCCTGGGTGGCGAACACCTGCTGGCGGCGCAGGCCGATCCGTTCGATCAGCCGCAGCACGAAGGCGTCGGGGCGGCGATCCTCGAAGGCGCCCGAGGCGGAGCGGTAGAGGCGCAGGAAGGTGCGCGCTCGGTCGCGGCCCTCCTCGGAGAGCTGCGGGCCCTCGAGCGCGGCCGCCACCGCGCTCGGCATGTCGAGCTTGCGCCGCCTGGCCAGCTGCGTCAGCCGCGCCACGTCGACCGAGCGCAGCTCGACGGGCGGGCGCGACAGCGCACGCACCACGGCGCCGGAGTCGGATGGGTCGGCGAGCGCGCGCAGCCAGGCGAGGACGTCGCGGACCTCGGCGCGCTGGAAGTATGCGGCGGCCCCGCAGGTACGCGCCGGCACCGCGCGTTCCTCGAGCGCCGAGGCGATCGTGGCGCCCTCTGTCTTGACCGAGCGGACCAGCACGCAGATCTCGTTCGGCCGCGTGCCCGCGGCGATCAGCTGCTCGGCCTCGGCGGCCACGGCCTGCGCCTGCGCGCGCTCGGAGCGGCAGCGCCAGAAGCGAACGCGTCCGCCGCTCGCGCCCTTGAGCTTCTTCGGGATCCGATCGGGCGCCGGCGCCACGACAGCGGCCGCCGCCTGCAGGATGCGTCTGCCCGAGCGGTAGTTGCGCTCGAGCCGGACCACCGTCGCCTCCGGAAACTCGCGCTGGAAGTCGAGCAGATTCTTCTGCGACGCGCCACGGAACCGATAGATGGCCTGGTCGTCGTCGCCGACGACGGTGACGTTCTGATGCTCCTCGACGAGCAGCCGCAGCAGCATTCCCTGCGCGAAGTTCGTGTCCTGGTACTCGTCGACGAGCACATGCCGATAGCGGCGCGCCACTCGCTCGCGCACGTGCGGGCGCTCGTGCAGGAGCCGGAACGCCCGCAGGATCAGGTCGCCGAAGTCGAGCGCGCCGCGCTCGGCGAGCAGCCGGTCGTGGTCCGCGTAGAGGCGCGCGAACTCGAGCTCGCGGTCGGCTCGTGCGCGCGCTGCGTCGCCCTCCGCGTCGGCGGCGAGCCGCTCGGCGTAGCGGCGCAGGTCGTCGGCGGAGACCATCTCGTCCTTGAGCCGGTCGATGCGCGACACGAAGCTCGCCAGGAGGGGCGCCGGATTGCCGCGGATCTCGTGGTGGCGCAGGGACAGCTCGCCGATCCGCTCGAGCAGGAGCGCGAGCCGGTCCGCCGGTGTGACGGGCGACAGGAACGGGTCGACGCAGGCCTCGAGCGCCTCGTCCTGCAGGAGCCGGGTGCAGAACGAGTGGAAGGTGGCGACGTGGAGCTCCTCGTAGGGCGACTCGATCAGCGACTCGAGCCGCTCGCGCATCTCCGCGGCCGCCGACGCCGAGAAGGTGAGCGCGAGGATCTCGTCCGCGGGCACGCCCTGCTCGACCAGCCAGGCGAAGCGACGCGTGAGCGTGCGGGTTTTGCCGGTGCCGGCGCCGGCGACCACGACGAGCGGGCCGCCGGGGTGAGTGACGGCCTGCTCCTGCGAGCGGTTGAGGCCGTCTAGCGCATCGGGCATCCCGGCCTAGGATACGCCGACCCATGGCCCTTCCCGAGACGGACTGGATCGGCTTCTGCCGGCGGGCGGGTGCGGCCGCGCGCGAGGCGGTGGCGTCCTACTCGACCCGTGCCGAGCGCTCGGTCGAGACGGGCCGAGGCGAGGGCGGCGACGTGTCCTATGTGATCGACCGCGCCTCCGAGGAGGCGATCTTCACAGAGCTGGATGCCCTGGGCGTGCCGCTCACGGCCGTATCCGAGGAGCGCGGCGAGGTCGCGATCCACGGCGGTGGCTCGACCCGCGTGGTGATCGATCCGGTCGACGGCTCCGCGAACGCAAAGCGAGGCCTGCCCTTTGCGTGCGTGTCGATCGCGGTGGCGTCGGGTGTCCGGTTGGCCGACGTCGAGGTGGGCTGGGTCGCCGAGCTCGCACCCTCGGGCGGCCACGCCGGCGTGACCGTGCGCGACTGGTGGGCCGTACGCGGCCAGGGCGCCTTCGTGGCCGGTGAGCGGCTGCCGGAGCTCGAGCCGGGCCCGCTCGAGATGCTCGGCCTCGAGACCGCCCGGCCCCCGCTCGTAGCGGCGGTAGCACCCGCGCTGGCCGAGCTCGAGGCGCGCCGCATTCGCGCCCTCGGCTCGGTCGCCTCGAGCCTCTGCCTGGTCGCCGCCGGCCAACTCGACGCGATGGTCACCCTCCGCCAGGTCCGCTCCGTCGACATCGCCGCGGCGCAGCTACTCGTGCGCGAGTGCGGCGGCGCCGTGGAGTTCCCCGGCGGCGACGCCCTCGACCTCGAGATGCGCACGCGCGTGGCGGCGGCGCGCTCCGGGGAGCTGGTGGAGCGGCTGCTGGGGATGTTCTAGGCGGCCCGGACCGGCCGCTGGATTGCCGCATACGCTCGACGGGCAAACAGGTCGCGATGGCTCGCCTTAGGAGAGTCGACTGTTCCGGTCCGGGGATCCGCAGACGGCGGCGTGGCAAGGGCTTCGAGTACCTCGATGAGGATGGGCGGCGCATCACAGAGCAGTCCGTGATTGAGCGCATACGCGAGCTCGCGATCCCGCCGGCGTGGGAGGACGTCTGGATCTGCCCGTACCCGACGGGCCATATCCAAGCCACCGGCACGGACGTCGCCGGGCGCAAGCAGTACCGCTACCACGACAAGTGGCGTGAGCGCCGCGACCGCGAGAAGTTCGACGAGATGATCGAGTTCGCCCGTGCGCTGCCGCGGCTGCGGCGGCAGGTGGCGAAGGAGCTCGAGCTGCCGGGCATGCCACGCGAGAAGGTGCTCGCCTGCGCGACGCGCCTGCTCGATCGCGGCTTCTTCCGGATCGGCTCCGAGGACTACGCGGAGGAGAACGACACGTATGGCATCGCCACGATGCGCAAGCGCCACGCGACGGTCGAGGACGACAAGGTCAGCTTCGACTACGAGGCCAAGGGCGGCGCGCGCCGCGTTCAGGTCGTGGGCGACCCGGTCGTGGCGGACATCGTCAGCGAGCTCAAGCGCCGGCGCGGCGGGGGCGAGGAGCTGCTGGCCTACAAGGACCGCCGCCGCTGGGTGGACGTCAAGTCGGCCGACATCAACGCCTACGTCAAGGAGAAGGCCGGTGGCGACTTCTCGGCCAAGGATTTCCGCACCTGGAGCGGCACGGTGCTGGCTGCGGTGGCGCTGTCCGTCTCGGGCATGGCCGCCAGGTCGAAGAGCGCCCGCCAAAGGGCCAAGGCGCGCGCCGTCAAGGAGGTGGCCCGCTACCTCGGCAACACCCCGGCCGTCTGCCGCGCCTCGTACATCGATCCGCGGGTGTTCGATCGCTACGACGGCGGGCTCACGATCAGCGGGGCGCTGCCGGAGCTGATGGAGGACACGACCGCGTGGCCGGATGTGCAACAGGCGGTCGAGGAGGCGGTCATCGACCTACTCGCGAACGACCGCGAGGCGGAGGGCGTCGAGCGCGTGCGCGACCTGCGCGAGGACCTCGCCGACGTGGCGGCCTGAGCCGTTTGCCCCGGGAGGCACCGGGAACACCACCGATATGACTGAGGTCCCCGCTCCCTCGCCGCCGGAGCAGCCACAGCCGCAGCCGCCCGACGCGCCTCAGCCCGACCCGAAGGGTCCCGAGACCCCGCCGGACGAGTGACCGGCCGGCGGCCGATCAGCCGCGTGCGCCGAAGTCCGTGGTGTAGATGGCCTTCGGTCCGGACGGCGTCGCCACGCCGATCCCGATTTCGCGGTACGACCCGTCGAGGATGTTCGCGCGGTGACCCGGGCTGTCCATCCAGGCCTTCATGATCGCGCGTGGCGAGGCCAGCCAGTTGGTGCCCCAGGCGATGTTCTCGGCGACCTTCCAGCGCCGCGCCCCGGTCAGGTAGCCCGTCCGGCGGATGCGCTCGACGAAGCTCGACCCGTTCCGCGAGTTGTGATCGAAGTAGCTGTGGCGTGCCATATCCCGAGAGTGAGCGCGAGCGGCGCGCGAGAGACGGTCATTGAGCCGCAGCGGGCGCAGACCGTGCCGGTGACGCTCGGCGTTCAGCAGACAGAGCGTCGAGCGGACGACGATGCGCTCGCTCACCTGGGCCGGCCGGGCCTCCGCTGACTCACACGCCACCGGTCCCTTCGCGGCCGCCGATCCCGGCGCCACCAGCGCGCCGACGAGCGCCAGCAGCAGCGCGGTCCAACGGCAGGAGCGAACGCTGGGAAATCCCATTCACGACTCACGTCGTCATCCCGAGGGGTCAGCCCACAGGCGCACCGAGCAGCCTGGACAAACGTTTGACCCCAGCGGGTCCCGGGAGGGAGGAACAATGGCTCCGGCGGCTGTCCTCGACATCGACGGCACCCTCGTCGACACGAACTACCACCACGCGATCGCCTGGTATCGGGCGTTCCGTCAGCACGGCGAGCTGCTGCCGGTCTGGCGCATCCACCGACACATCGGCATGGGTGGCGACCAGCTCGTCAAGGCCCTCTGCGGGGAGCGCGTCGAGGAGGAGAAAGGCGACGACATCCGCGATGCGGAGAAGGTCATCTACATGGAGCTGATCGACGAGGTCGAGCCCCTCCACGGCGCGCGCGACCTGATCGTCGATCTCAAGGAGAGCGGGCACACGGTGGTGCTCGCGAGCTCCGCCAAGGCGGAGGAGGTCGACCACTACCTCGACCTGCTCGACTCCCGCGAGCTGGCGGACGGCTGGACCACGTCCGCCGACGTGGAAGCGACCAAGCCGGAGCCGGACCTTGTCGTGGCGGCGCTCGAGAAGGCCGGCAGTGACGACGGTGTGATGGTCGGCGACTCGCCCTACGACTGCGAGGCCGCCGGGCGCGCCGGGGTCGACACGATCGCCGTGCTCACGGGCGGCTTCTCCGAGCAGGAGCTGCTCGACGCCGGAGCGGCCCAGGTCTTCCGGTCGATCGACGAGCTGCGCCAGTCGCTTGGCTCGACCGCCCTCGCCCGCGCGTAGTCGTCAGGATTGATCCCGTGGCGGACCGGCTCGGCAGCTACCGGGACAAGCGCGACTTCGGGAAGACCCCGGAGCCCAAGGGGCGCAGGCGCAAGAAGGCGCAGGCGCCGCGCTTCGTCGTGCAGGAGCACAACGCCCGCCGCCTGCACTGGGACCTGCGCCTCGAGCACGACGGCACGCTCGCCTCCTGGGCGCTGCCGCGCGGCGTCCCGGCGCATCCGGATGAGAACCGGCTGGCGGTACGGACGGAGGACCACCCACTCGAGTACCTCGAGTTCGAGGGCGAGATCCCGAAGGGCGAGTACGGCGCCGGCACGATGAGGGTCTGGGACAGCGGCACGTTCGAGGCCGAGAAGTTCCGTGACAGCGAGGTGATCGCCACCTTCGACGGCGAGCGCCTGCGCGGCCGCTACGCCCTCTTCCGCACGCGCGACAAGGACTGGCTCATCCACCGCATGGACCCGCCGGAGGATCCGGGCTACCAGCCGATGCCGGACCGGCTCGCGCCGATGCTCGCGCGCAGCGGCAAGCTTCCGCCGAAGGAGCAGGACTACGGCTTCGAGGTCAAGTGGGACGGCATCCGCACGGTGCTCTTCTCGGACCACGGGCACATCACGCTGCAGGGCCGCAACTTCTCGGACTTCACGCCGCGCTACCCCGAGGTGCGCGAGTTCTCGCGCGCGCAGGGCGCCCGGCGACTGATCCTCGACGGTGAGGTCGTGGCCTTCGACGAGCAGGGCAGGCCGAGCTTCGAGCGGCTCCAGTCGCGCATGCACCTGGCCTCGGACTCGGCCGTCCGCCGCCGCATGCGCGACATCCCCGTGACCTACGTGATCTTCGACCTGCTCTACCTCGACGGGCGGCTGACGCTGCCGCTCTCCTACGAGGACCGGCGCACGCTGCTCGAGGAGCTCGAGCTCGAGGGGCCGTCATGGCGCACGCCCACCTACCACCGCGGCGAGGGCCGCGCGCTGCTCGAGGCGACCCGCCAGCACGGCATCGAGGGTGTGATCGCGAAGCGGCTCGACTGCCCCTACGAGCCGGGACGGCGGGCATCGCACTGGATCAAGGTCAAGAACGTGCACACTCAGGACGTCGTGATCGGCGGCTGGACGGCCGGCGAGGGCGGCCGCCGCAACACGCTCGGAGCGCTCGCGGTCGGGGTCATGGACGATGGAAAGCTCGTCTACGCCGGCAAGGTGGGGACCGGCTTCACACAGGAGACGCTGGCGCTGGTGCAGCGCGAGCTCGAACCGCTCCGGCGCGACACGAGCCCGTTCGAGGGCCGCCAGCCGCCGAAGGGCACTGTCTTCGTCGAGCCGAGCCTGGTCGCCGCGGTCGAATTCCGCGAGTGGACGGGGAGCGGGACCCTGCGCGCGCCGTCATTCAAGGGCCTGCGGCCCGACAAGGACCCGCAAGAATCCATCCGCGAAGCAGGGTAATTCGGCATTCGGGAGGTATCTTCAGTCTCATGGCACGAGCGATCTGGAGCGGAGCGATCAGCTTCGGTTTGGTCAATATCCCGGTAAAGCTGTTCAGCGCCGTCTCGCGCAAGACCGTGCGCTTCCATCAGATCGATTCGAAGTCCGGCGCGCGGATCCGCCAGCAGCGGGTCAACCAGGACGGCGAAGAGGTCAAGTACGAGGACATCGTCAAGGGCTACGAGATCAGCCCCGAGCGCTACGTGATGATCGCGCCCGAGGAGCTCGAGTCGCTCGAGCCGCAGAAGACACGCACGATCGACATCGAGGCGTTCGTCGACCTCGAGCAGATCGACCCGATCTACTACGACCATCCGTACTACCTCGCTCCCGACAAGGGCGCCGAGAAGGCCTACAAGCTGCTCGTCGACGCTATGGACGACGCGAGCAAGGTGGCGATCGCGCGCGTCGTGATCCGCTCGAAGGAGAGCCTCGTGGCGCTGCGCCCGCGGGCCGGCGTGCTCGCGATGGAGACAATGCTGTTCGCCGACGAGGTGATCTCGCCCGACTCGCTCGACGAGCTGACCGTCGACGGCAGCAAGACGAGCAAGCGCGAGCTCGACATGGCGAAGCAGCTGATCGACTCGCTGTCGGCGGACTTCGAGCCCGAGCAGTATCGCGACGAGTACCGCGAGCGCGTGCTCGAGCTGATCGAGCGCAAGGCCGCCGGGGAGACGATCACGATCGAGACCCCCGACGAGGAGCCGGCCAAGGTCCCCGATCTGATGGCCGCGCTCGAGGCCTCGATCGCGGCGGCCAAGGGGCCGACCGAGAGCGGCGGCTCCAAGCGCAAGTCGCGCAGCTCCAACGGCGCCAAGCGTTCCTCGAAGAAGACGGCCGCCAAGAGCTAGGTGGCCTCGACCCGCGTCGAGGTCGAGGTAGAGGGCCGGCGGCTCTCGCTCTCCAACCTCGACAAGGTCCTTTACCCACAGGCGGGGTTCACCAAGGGCCACGTGATCGACTACTACACGCGCGTCGCGCCCGCCGTCCTGCCCCACCTGGGTGATCGCCCGCTGACGCTAAAGCGCTATCCGAACGGGGTCGCGGCGCCGTACTTCTATGAGAAGAACTGCCCCTCGCACGCGCCCGGATGGGTGCGCAAGGAGCGCGTCGGCGAGATCGACTACTGCGTCTGCGACGACCTGCCGACGCTCGTCTGGCTCGCCAACCTGGCCGACCTCGAGCTGCACCCGTCGCTCTCGCTCGCCACTGACATGGAGCACCCCACCGTGATGGCCTTCGACCTGGATCCCGGTCCCGGGGCGGGCCTGGCCGAGTGCGGCGAGGTGGCGCTGCTCCTGCGCGACGCGCTCGCGCAGCTCGGCCTCGACAGCTACCCGAAGACTTCCGGCTCCAAGGGAATCCAGGTGTACGTCCCGCTCAACAGCGGCGAGGCCGACTACCGCAGCGGCACGAAGCTCCTCTCCCAGGCGCTCGCCCGCCACCTGGAGCAACAGCACCCGAAGCTGATTGTCTCAACGCAGAAGAAGGAGCTGCGCAAGGGCAAGGTCCTGATCGACTGGAGCCAGAACGACGAGCACAAGACGACCGTCGGCGTCTACTCGCTGCGTGCGCGCGAGCGAGCGACGGTGTCGACACCGCTTGCGTGGAGCGAGCTCGAGGAGGACGACCCGACGGAGCTTGTCTTCGAGGCGGGCGACGTGCTCGAGCGGGTCGAGGAGCACGGCGACCTGTTCGCGCCGGTCGTCGAGCAGGTCCAGCGGCTTCCGGACCTCTGACGCCCGGTACCGTTGTTGGCGAGATGGTCGACTGGTCGATCGCCCGCACGATTGCAAGGGTTGCCGCCGGGGGCGACGGCCCGGCCTCGTCCCAGATCGACGTGGTCGAGTTCTGCGCGGAGATGGAGCCGTACGTCCGGGACTACACGGACCTCGAGCTGGACAGCGAGCGTCCGCCGGCCGAGCTGCTGACGCGCGCCGGCTGGACCGAGACGAACCTCGAGTCGCTCGGGCACATGCTCGATCCGGTGGCAGCGCGGCTCGAGGACCGGCTGAGCTTCGCGGGGCCGCTGGCGGGCGCCCTGCGGCTCGGCGCGTCGGCGACACTCGCCGCCGAGGTCGGGCTCGTGACCGGCTACCTGTCCCACCGGGTGCTGGGCCAGTACGACGTGTCGCTGCTCGCCGGCGACGTGCCGCCGCGGCTCCTGTTCGTCGGGCCAAACCTCGACAAGGCGGTCACCGACCTCGAGGTCGACGCCGCCGCCTTCGGGCGCTGGGTCTGCGCTCACGAGCTCACGCACGTGCACCAGTTCGGCGGCGTGCCGTGGCTGCGCGAGCACATGAGTGGCCTGCTGCGTGAATACCTGTCGACACTCGAGGTGCGCATCGAGCGCGGCAGCGCGGGCGGCATGCCCTCGATCCCCGACCCGGGCAAGATCGTCGACGCGTTCCGCGAGGGCGGCCTCGCCGCGCTCGTGCAGTCGGACGAGCAGCAGGCGCTGATGGATCGCATCCAGGCGGCGATGGCCGTGATCGAGGGCTACTCCGAGCACGTGATGGACGTGATCGGCGAGCGCGCCATCCCCGGCCACGAACACCTGCGCGCGGCCATGGACCGGCGCCGCCGCAACCGCTCCGCGCCGGCCCGCGTGATCGAGCGGCTGCTCGGCTTCAACGTGAAGCTACGCCAGTACGAGCTCGGCAAGCGGTTCGCCGACGCCGTGGTGGCCGAGGCGGGCATCGAGGGCCTCAACCGGGTCTGGGCAGAGCCAGACGCCCTGCCGACGCTGGCGGAGCTGGAGCAGGCGAGCGACTGGCTCGCGCGCGTGGGCTCCGACGGTCGCGCAGCGGCCTAGCCGGGCCGAAGATCCTGACTTGTAGGGCCAGGAGCCACACAAGTCAGGACGAAGCGCAGCGTGGCGGCGAGCCCGACCCCTTTACCAGCTGTCTTTCGCCGGCTGGTATAGTTCTTCGGAACTTAGATCTAATAAGCTTAGATCCAGAGGACGGGCAGGGAAACCCCCTCACAAGGAGCGCAGAGAACAATGGCTACCCAGACCGAGAACCAGCGCAAGGCCGCCGCTCGCAAGGCTGCTGCGACCCGTCGTCGCAACGCCGCGCAGCGAGGCCAGACGGCAACTCGCAGCGCCGCCAGGAGCACGCAGCGATCTGCCACCCGTACCGCGGGGACCGCTGCCAAGACGGCCGAGACCAGCGCGAAGGCGCAGGTCAACGCGCTGCAGGCTGTTCAGGCGCAGGCCGAGCGGGCCGTGCTGATCCCGGTCGGCGCCGCCCTCACAGCACGTGACGCCGTGGTCGATGCGACCAAGCCCTACACGGCCGGTCGCGAGAGCGCCGAGAAGGAGCTCGAGCGGGTCAGCAAGCGCGTGGCCACCAACCTGCGCAAGTTCGAGCGCCGCGGCAACACCGCCCGCAACCGCGCGGTGCGTGAGGTCAAGAAGACCCGCACGCGCGTCGAGCGCGAGCTGCGTCAGCGTCGTTCGGCCGCCGTCAGGACCGTCAAGCAGAACCGCCGCGAGGCCGAGAAGCAGGTCCGCTCGACCCGCCGTGAGTTCGAGCGCCAGGTCAAGGCGACGAGCCGCGAGGTTCAGAGCCAGGCCGAGGGCCTCGTCTCGCGCGTCAGCGCGCTGGCCTAGCCACAGCTTCCCCCCGGCCGCCGCGGAGAGGGCGGCCCGGGGAGAGACTGTCGGCCACATACATCGCCGGCAGTGCAGTATCTCTCCTCCCTCAGTAAGCGAACGGGGGCCCCTCGCGGGGCCCCCGTTTGTGTTGTGGCGCGGGACGGCGCGTTTGCTTGAATGGATGTAGATGCCTACCCGTGAACAGATCCAGGACGTCCTGCGCGAGGTCATCGACCCCGAGCTGCGCAAGGACATCGTGACCCTCGGCATGGTGCGCTCGATCGAGCAGCCCGAGGAGGGGCGCGTCGACGTCATCGTCTCGCTCACGACGCCTGGCTGCCCGATCCGCGCCCACTTCGAGAAGGCCGTGGTCGAGAAGGTCTCGAGCCTCGGCATCAGCCACGTGACCGTCGGCTTCGACGTGCTCTCCGACCAGGAGAAGCAGTCGCTCTCGCAGCGGCTCGGCCGCGGCGGCGGCCTGCCGGAGGGCGCCCTGGCGATGGTCAAGAACGTGATCTGCATCGGCTCCGGCAAGGGCGGCGTGGGTAAGTCCACCGTCACGGCCAACCTGGCCGCCGCGCTCCAGGCCGACGGCCACGCTGCGGCCGCGCTCGACGCCGACGTCTGGGGCTACTCGATCCCGCGCATGCTCGGCGTCCACGGCCGCCCGAAGGTCTCGGCGGAGCGCAAGATCATCCCGCTCGACAGCCCTTCGGGTGTGCGCGCGATCTCAATCGAGCACTTCCTGAACGAGCGCGACCAGGCGATCACGTGGCGCGGCCCGATGCTGCACAAGGCAATCCGCCAGTTCCTCGAGGACGTCGACTGGGGCGAGCTCGACTACCTGCTGATCGACCTGCCGCCCGGCACGGGCGACGTGTCGATGACCCTGGCGCAGCTGCTGCCGCAGGCGAAGTTCGTGGTGGTCACGACGCCGCAGCCGGCGGCCCAGAAGGTCGCCGCCCGGGCGGCGGACACGGCGCAGCGCTTTGACCTCGAGGTGCTCGGCATCATCGAGAACATGGCCGGCTTCACGACCCCCGAGGGCGAGCGCTTCACGATCTTCGGCGAGGGCGGCGGACAGCTGCTCGCCGACGAGCTCGACGTCCCGCTGCTCGGCAAGATCCCGCTGCAGGAGGCGCTACGTGTGGGCGCCGACGACGGCCGCCCGCTCGTGCTGGACGATCCGGATGCCCCAGCCTCGCAGGCGATCTACCACGCGGCGCGCGGGATCCTCGCGGCCACCCCGCAGGAGCTGCCGGTCTTCCAGACCGCCTCGGGGCCGCCCGTCCCGGCGGTCACCGGGACCGCACTGCCGATGGCGCCCTAGCGCCGGCCTGCGGTCTACGCGCCCTTTTTGAAGTAGTCCGCGTTGATCTGGATGTAGTTCTGCCACTCGTCGGGCAGCTGGTCCTCGGCGAAGCAGGCATCGACCGGGCACGCCTCGACGCAGGCATCGCAGTCGATGCACTCCTCCGGGTCGATGTAGAGCTGGGTGACCTGGTCGTAGTCCGGCTCGTCCGGCGTCGGATGGATGCAGTCGACGGGACAAACCTCGACACATGAGTTGTCCTTGGTGTCGATGCAGGGCTCGGCTATGACGTAGGCCATGGTCTCCTTCTCGTGTCCACACTGCGACTGGGCGCGAGGACGCGATTGTATCGTCGGCCCGCTGCGCGCCCGAGGCGCGCGCCCGACGGCGCTAGTCGATTTGCTCCAGGAAAGTGGGGCTCGTCTGGCCCACCTCGATCAGGTGCCCATCGGGATCGCGGAGGTAGCAGCGGATCTCGGCTCCACGGTCCTGTGGCGGGGGGAGGGAATTGGGTCCCCGGGGGGGGC
>Ga0081538_10002683_pt1 | contig 17127 bp, 15 predicted proteins | sample TabmetS5T2R1_FD_71022 | JGI IMG/M metagenome (GOLD analysis project Ga0081538, IMG submission 71022) | Tabebuia heterophylla rhizosphere microbial communities from the University of Puerto Rico - S5T2R1 | ecosystem: Host-associated > Plants > Roots > Rhizosphere ... | reverse complement strand
CGGGTGGGGGACGTGGTCGCCGTAGTAGAGGTTCTTGGAGCGGGCGTAGATGCCCAGCGGCTCGCCCTGGAAGGCGATCACCGACATGCGGCCGTCGTCGGGCAGGGCCCGCGGGGCGACCTTCATGCGGCCCATGGAGAACTGGCCGTTGGCCACCACCAGCCCGGCCAGCCGCAGCTCCACGGCGGCGTGGTCCAGCTCCAGCCGCGCCGGGGTCGAGCGGCTGGCGCGCAGGCCGCCGACGGCGGCGGCGAGCCGGCCGACCCGCCCGGCCCGGGCCATGCCGGGGGCGCGGCTGGAGACCTCGGCGGGGTAGCCGAGCTCGGCGCAGTTGGCGAACACGCCGACCCGCTCGGCGCCGTCCGGGCCGCGCCAGCGGGCGCGGCCGACGTCGGCCAGGAACAGCTTGGGGCCGAGCAGGTGGCGGGCGAGCCGCCGGGGGTCCTCGGGCAGCCCGAAGGTGGCCGCCAAGTCCTGGCGGCCGAGCCCGGCAAGGCCGAGCACCGCGTCCGGCCAGCGCGGCCCGGTGGGTGCCACCAGCGCCCGCAGCACGGCGTGGGCGAGCAGGTCGGAGCCGACCGCCACCAGGAACCGGCGCCCGCGCTCCAGCGCGTGCGCGGCGATCGCGCCGGCCCGCTCGACCGGGCGGGCGACCGCCGCCTCGGCGACCACGCCGGCGTGGGCCAGGGCGCGGCGCAGCTCGGTCAGGTCGCGGCGGGCGGCGGCGGGGTCGCCGATCAGGTAGGGCGGCCCGTACGGCAGCGACGCCGTCCGGGTATCGGTGGTGGGCAGCGGCGAGGTCACGTGGCGCTCCTGGCGCGGCTCGGGTGGCGGAGGGCGCTATCGTAGCCGCCGCCGGCTCATGGGCGGCTCAAAGCAGCCCGGAGTAGGCGACCACGCCGCGCTGGCAGGCGTCGACCGCGGCCCGCGCGGTGGCCTGGAGGTCGGCGTCGGTGGCGACCAGGGCGACCTGGCGGAGCAGGTCGATGAGCTGCTTGGTGACCCGCACGAAGTCGCCCGGGGTGACCTCCTCCTCGGCCAGGACCTCCTCCAGCGGCTCCCCACTCGCCCAGCGCCAGGCGAGGTCGGCGAAGCCCGGGTCCAGCGGGCGCGTCAGCTCCAGGCCCTCGGCCTCCTCGTGGGCGTGGACCTCGGCCTGCAACCCGACCAGGGCGGCCAGCGCCCGGCGGGCCGCCTCGGTCGGCGGCGGGGGCGGCTCCACCGGCGGCCCCTCCGAGCCCCTGGTCTCGTAGACCAGGCAGGAGACGCAGGCGGCCAGCTCCGCCGGCCCGAGGTCGCGCCAGACGCCGCGGTGCAGCGCCTCCACCACCACCAGGTCGCTCTCGGCGTACACCCGCCGGAGGGTCTGGCCCTTGCCGGTGAGGGTGAAGCCGTCGACGTAGCCGAGGTCGCCGAGCACGTGCAGGACCCGGTCGAAGGTGCGCACCAGCGACCCGGTGCGGCGCCGCACCCGCGCGGCGAGCGCGTCGGTGTCCCGCTGGAGCTGGTCGTGGCGGTGCATCCACTTCTCGTGGTCGGCCAGGTCGGGGCAGCCGTGCACCGGGTGGGCGGCCAGCTCCTCGCGCAGCGCGTGAAGCTCCGGGTCGTCGCGCTGCCCGCGGCGCCGCTGCTGCCGCTCCGTCCGGGGCGGGTCCAGCTCGGCCAGCGCCCGCGCCACGTGCGCCTTGAACCGGGGGCTCTTGGGGCTGAGCGTGCGCGGCATGGCGACCTTGCCGACCCGGACGGGGGCGCCGCCGAGGTCGCGGACCGCGACCCGGCGGACGCGCCGGTCCTCGGTGAGCACCAGCACCCCGGTGGCGCCGTCGCGCCCGCCCGCCGGTCCGAGCACCGCCGCCAGGCCGCGGCGCCGCCCGCCGGGCAGCCGGATGACCGTGCCGGGCGTCAGGGAGCGCAGCAGCTCCGCCGCCTCCTGGGTGTCGGCGCGGCGCTGGGCGTCGGCCAGGGCGCCCTCGCGGGCGCGCACGCGGCGGCGCAGCTCCCAGTAGTCGGCGATGTCGCCGCGGTCGCAGCTGGCCGACCGGCGGTAGCCGGCCAGGAAGCCGGCGTTGCGGGCCAGGGTCTGCTCGGCGCCGTGCACCGTCCGGTCGGCCAGGAACTGGGCGAAGGAGGACGCCAGCAGCCGCTCGGCCTCCTTGCGCTCGTAGTTGGCGACCAGGTTGACGGCCATGTTGTAGGACGGCCGGAACGACGAGGTCAGCGGGTAGGTGCGGGTGGAGGCCAGGCCGGTGATGCGCTCGAAGGGGATGAACGGCTGGTGCAGCACCACCGCCGCGCCGCGGCGGTCGATCCCGCGGCGCCCGGCCCGCCCGGTGAGCTGGGTGTACTCGCCGGGGGTGAGCAGCTCGTGGCGCTCCCCCTGCCACTTGGTGAGCCGCTCGATCGCCACCGTGCGGGCGGGCATGTTGATGCCCAGCGACAGCGTCTCGGTGGCGAACACGACCTTGACCAGGCCCTGGGCGAACAGCTCCTCGACCGCCTCCTTGAACAGCGGCAGCATGCCGGCGTGGTGGCTGGCCACGCCGTGGCCCAGCGACTCGGCGAACGCCTGGTAGCCGAGCGCGTCCAGGTCGGCGGGGTCCAGCGGGGCGACCTTCAGGTCGCAGAACTCCAGGATCTCGGCCCGCTCGGCGTGGCTGGTCAGCCGCACGTTGGCGGCCCGGCACTGCTCCACCGCCTGGTCGCAGCCGGCCCGGGAGAAGATGAAGTAGATCGCCGGCAGCAGCCCCTCGGCCTCCAGCAGGTCGACCACCTCGACCCGGGACGGCACCCAGCCGCGGCCCACGCCGCGCGGGCGGCCGGCGTGGCGGCCCTTGGTGTCGCGGCCGGGGCGCCAGTCGCGCTCCCCCCGGCGCGCCAGCGCCGGGTTGGGCACCACGTCGGCGCCGCGGGTCACGAACATCGGGTGCAGCTCGCGGCCGACCAGGTAGTAGTTGTCCAGCGGCACCGGGCGGCGCTCCTCGATCACCACCTCGGTGGCGCCCCTGGTCGCCTCCAGCCACTCGCCGAACTCCTCGGCGTTGGACACCGTCGCCGACAGGCTGGCCACCAGCACGTCCACCGGGAGGTTGATGAGCACCTCCTCCCAGACCGCGCCGCGGACCCGGTCCTGGAGGTAGTGGACCTCGTCCATGACCACGTAGCGCAGGCCGCCGAGGGTGGGGCTGCCCTCGTAGAGCATGTTGCGCAGCACCTCGGTGGTCATCACCACCACCGGCGCCTCGCCGTTGATGGAGTTGTCGCCGGTCAGCAGCCCGACGTTGGCGGCGCCGTGGCGGGCGACGAAGTCGCCGAACTTCTGGTTGGAGAGCGCCTTCAGCGGGGTGGTGTAGAACGCCTTGCCGCCCGAGCGCAGCGCCAGCCACACGGCGTGCTCCCCCACCACCGTCTTGCCGGCGCCGGTGGGGGCGGCCACCAGCGTGCCGCGGCCGCCGGCCAGCGCCAGGCAGCCGCGGCGCTGGAAGTCGTCCAGCTCGAAGGTGTAGTCGTCGGCGAACCGGTCCACCAGCGCCGCTGGGGTCTCCTCCATGGCGCTCATGCTGCCAGGCCCCTCATCCGGGCGGGAAGCCGGGGGCGCCGTCGGCGGCCAGCACGGTGATCGCGGCCGGCAGCGCCTCGAAGGTGGCCGGCAGGGAACCGGCCGGCTCGCCGTCGGCGTAGACGGCCAGCGGCCGGTCGGCGGCCAGCTCGACCCGCCGGGCGCGGTGGACGCTGACGGCCGGGTGCTCGACGTGGCGGCCGGAGAACACCTTGCGCAGCAGGTCCAGGCAGGTCAGCTTGCCGACGGCGCCGATCACGACCACGTCCAGGTGGCCGTCGTCGAGGCTGGCGGCCGGCGCGATGCGCATGCCGCCGCCGTAGCTGGGGCAGTTGGCGACCGCGACCATCCAGGCCGCGAGCTGCTGCTCCTGGCCGTCCAGGCGCACCTGGAACCCGGCCGGCCGGCCGATCACCAGCTGGGCCACGGCCGCCCCCAGGTAGCGGAGGTGGGCGCCGGCCCACCACAGGCGCTGGTTGGCGATGCGGTTGACCTCGGAGTCGAAGCCGGCCCCGGAGACGGCCAGGTAGCAGCGCTCCCCCACCCGTGCCAGGTCGGCGGGGCGGGGCCGCAGCCGCGGCAGCAGCTCGGCGGCTGCCAGCGGGTCGCCGAACGGCACGCCGAGGGCGCGGGCGGCGTCGTTGCCGCCGCCGGCGGGGACCACGCCGAGGGCGGCGCCGGCGCCGGGGCCGGCGTCGGCCAGGCCGGCGGCGCAGGCGCCGACCGTGCCGTCGCCGCCGACGGCGACCACCGTCTCGACGGTCCCGGCCGCCTCGCAGGCGGCCCGGCGGGCGTCCTCCAGCGAGCGGCTGGCGTGCTGGTCGGTCTGGACCCCGCCCGACCGCAGCCGCTCGGCGATCGCCGGCAGCAGCCCGGCGGCGCGCCCGCCGCCCGCGGTCGGGTTGTGGACCAGCAGGGCGCGCACCGGCGCCTAGTTCGGCAGGACGCCCTGCGGCTGCTGGGTGCCGGCCTGCTGGTAGCGGGCGCCGAACGCCTCGGCCGACTCGCCAGGGAGCTGCCTGCTCAGGTCGAGGTCGTAGCGGGCGTAGACCCGGGCGAGCGTGCCGGCGGCGGCGTCCATGGCCGCGCCGGCCTTGGCGACGGTGCCGTTGGCCTCCTGCACCAGGTTGCCGGCCAGCTCGCTCTTGGGGGGAGCCTCGCCGGCCCGCTGCAGGATGTTGGCGGCCTCGGCGTAGACGCCGATCGCGGCCGCGTAGGAGTCGCGCACGCTGGTCAGCATCGGCACCCGGCCGCCGACGCCGTTGACCGGGTTGCCGTCGAACTCGCTCTGGGCCGGCACCTCCCCGACCGTGATCGCCTCCACGTCGCCGCGGAGCTGGTCGAGCTTTGCCGACCAGCCGCTGGCGCGCACGGTCAGGTCCTTGGGCTTGAGCTTGCCGGTGGTCAGCTCCCCGGCGGTGGCGAACCCGGGGAGCTGCTTGGTGCCGGGGCCGAGCACCGCGGGGAGCTGGTCGGTCTGGGCGCGCAGCGCCGCGGAGAAGCGGCGCACGTCGTCGCGGGCCCAGCCCTCCTGCACCCGGCTGTAGGCGGCGACCAAGGTGGCGAGCAGGGCGATCACGGCCAGGGTCGCCGGGAAGGCCGGCGCCCGGTACCACGGCAGGCGCCGCTCGACGGACTGCATCCGCGGCCCGGTGGCCGGCCGCCTGACCGGCCGCCCCTGGCTGCGCTTGGTCTTCCCCTTGATCGCCACGCTGCGTACTCCGTTCTGGCTGGGTGTGCCGTCGCTGTCCCGGGGAGCTTACGGACTCCCGCCGGTCAAGGGTAGCGCCCGCTCAGCCGGTCTGCGTCTCGAGGCGCCGCTGCCGCCGCGCCCGGCGCGGCTCGATCACGTAGCGGGCCAGGGCCGCCGCCGAGAAGTAGAACAGCCACATGGGCACGGCCATGGCGAACAGGCTGATCGGGTCCTGGCTGGGGGTGATGACGGCGGCGGCGACGATGATGATGGCCACCGCCGGCCGCCAGGCGCGCAGCATCGCCTGCGACGACAGCAGCCCCACCAGCGACAGGAACACCAGCACCAGCGGGAACTCGAAGCTGACCCCGAACGCCAGCCCCATGAACAGCACGAAGCGCAGGTAGCGGTCGGCCTGGAAGAAGATCACCACGCCGCTGCCGCCCAGGCTGGCCAGGAAGCTGATCGCCTTGGGCAGGGTGAAGAACGCCAGCGCCACCCCGCCGGCGAACAGCAGGGTGGTGGCCAGCGCGAAGGGGATCGCGAAGCGCTTCTCGTTGGGCTTCAGGCCGGGGGTGATGAACCGCCAGATCTGGAAGGCGATGAACGGCATGGCCAGCACCAGCCCGACGGTGAGGGAGACGCGGATGCGGATCGACAGCGGCTCCAGCGGGCTCAGCGCGGCCAGCCCGCAGTTGGCGTCGCCGCCGGCGGTGGGGACCCGCATGTCCGCCGGCAGCGCGCAGTAGGAGCGCAGCAGGAAGCGGATGACCGGGTCGTACAGCACCGAGAAGGCCACGGCGGTGGCGACCACCAGGGCGGCGCAGCTCTTGACCAGGCGGCTTCGCAGCTCGCCGATGTGCTCGAGGATCGACATCTCGCCCGCCGGGTTGGCCGGCGGGCGGCGCAGGCGTGGCACGGCAGGTCGGGGCGAGGGCGAGCGGCGCTAGGCGGTGGTGCCGCGGTCGCGCTCGTCGGCGGCGGTGGGCTTGCCGTCCTCGCTCTGGGGCTTGCCGTCGCCGCCGGCGCCCTCGGCGATGCCCTTCTTGAACTCCTTGATCCCCAGGCCCACGTTGCGGCCCATGATCGGCAGGCGGCTGGCGCCGAACAGCACCACGATCACGAGGATGACCCAGATCCACTCCGGCCCTGGCATTGCTTGACTCCTTCGCATCGTGCGCGGTGGGCGCGGTTCGCGTTCGAGTCTACCCCGGCCGGCGCGGGCGGGCAGCAGCCTGCTTGTTGCTCTCGGACAGCCGGGCGGCGCGCTCCGAGACCCGCTGGGCGTGTTCGGCGGTCTCCTGGCTGGCGTCGGCCAGCTGCTCCAGGACCGGGGTGAGCCGCTCCCCGAGCGCCTGCACGGCGGCCATCAGCGCCTTCAGGTTGGCGACCAGGCGCCAGACGGTGAAGGCGACGGTGACCAGCACGGCCAGCCAGAACACGCCGAGCAGGATGCTGAGCCAGAGCGGCAGGGGGACCTCCGGGTGGTAGGTGCCGCCCGAATGCTACCCGGCCGGGTCGCGGAGTGCCCGCGCGGCCTGCAGCCGCGCCCACCAGTCGGGCGACTCCAGCTCCAGGTGCAGGTCGAGCAGGTCGTCCCAGGTGAGCGCCGGGCCGTTGCGGGGCTCCAGCGCCTCCTCGGGCGGGTCCCACGGCTGGGCGGGCACGCCGCCGGAGGTCAGCAGCCGCACCACCCGCCGGTCGGCGGGCTTGCTCACGGTGCGGTAGCACTCCGGGCAGACGAAGGCGTAGTGGCTGCGCTCCTCCACCTGGCACACCCGCAGCTCCACATCTGGCGGGGTCAGCTCCACCTCGCCGCATTGGGGGCAGGTGGCGCGGATCCGCGTCGGCGGCGTCGTGTCCTCGCTCATGCCCCGGGTATCGGCGGGGCTCCCGGCGGGCTTGAGCGGGTTGGCGGGGCTTACACCCTGCCGGGGGCGTCGTAGGCGGCCAGGGCGTGGCGGGTGGCCTCGGCGACGGCGTGGCGCAGCTCCGGGGGGGAGACCGGCTCGGCGTCGGGGGCCAGGCGCAGGACCAGCCGGACGACCCAGGAGAGCTGGTGGCTGGCCAGCCGGACCCGCAGGCGGCCGTCGGGGCGGCGCTCGCTGTGCAGGATCGGGAAGTAGTCGGCGACCCACTCGGCGTCGTGGGCGAGGTCCAGCTCGCACTCGAGCCCGCCGGCGAACAGCTCCACCCCGGGCGGCCCGCCGTGGGTCTCGGGGTCGAACCCGGCCGGCCGCTCGAACGGCTCCTCGGTGGGCCGCACCGACACCACCCGGTCGATGCGGAACAGCCGCTCGCCCAGCGCCTTGTGGCACCAGCCGGACAGGTACCAGTGGCCGGAGGCGCTGAACACCAGCCACGGGTCGACCTTGCGCCTGGTCAGCTCGCCGCGGGAGCCCGAGTAGTACTCCAGCACCACCCGGTGGCCGGCGGCGGCCGCCCGCGCCAGCTCGGTGCGGTGGGTGGTCTCGGCGGGGTCGCCCTCCAGGTCGACCGAGACCTTGCCGGCCAGCTCGTGGACGCGGCCGAGCTGGTCGGCGGGCAGCACCGCCTCCAGCTTGGCCAGGGCGCGGGCCAGCGCGCCCTGCTCGGCGACCTCGGGCAGGGCGCTGAGGGCGCGGCCGGCGAGGTACAGGCCGGCCGCCTCCCGCCAGGTGAGCCTGGGGGCGCGGGCGAACCAGTCCGCGAAGCCGATGTGGACCTTGTCGCCGTCCACCCACGCCTCCATGAGGTCGCCGGGGCCGTACGGCGGCACGCCGGTGACGTACAGCAGCTCCAGGTCGGCGACCAGCGTCTCCCTGGTCATCTCGAAGCGCTCGCAGACCTCGTCGACGGTCGCGCCCGGATGGTCCAGGACCCACGGCACCAGGGCGAGCAGCCGCTGCAGCCGCCCGGCGGCGCTGGCGTCGGGCCCTCGCGTGGTGGGGCTCACGCGCCCACCACCTTGGCCAGCGCGGCCAGCCGCCGGTGCGCCTCGGCGCGCAGGTCGGCCGGCTCCACGATCTCCACCCCGTTGCCGGTCGCCCAGGCCAGCAGCCCCTCGCGGTCGCCGACGGGCAGGCGCAGGGTCACCCGGCCGTCGGGGCGCGGCGGCCCGGTCGGCGCCGCGCCGCGCAGCTCGGCCAGGCGCGCCGCCGCGCGCGGCGCCCGCACCAGCGCCATCGGCGCGCCCTCCGGCTCGCCGGCGGTGGGCAGCAGCTTGCCGGGGTCGAACCCGGCGGGCACCTCGAAGTCGGGGCCGCGGCTGGTGCCGCGCAGCTTGCGCACGTCGGTCTCGATGCGGGAGACCCGGAAGGACCGCTGGGCGTCGCGGTCGGCGTCGTGGCCGACCACGTACCAGGTGCCGCGCCGGTGCACCAGCGCGTAGGGGTCCAGGGTGCGCTCGGCGGCGGGCCTGCCGGGCGGGCGGTACCCGAACGAGATCCGCTTGCGGCCGGAGACGGCCTCCAGCAGGCTGGCCAGCCGCGGGCTGGCGCCGTCCAGGTTGGCGCGCAGCGCGTCCGGGCCGGCGCCCGGGTCCAGGTCCAGCTTGGCGAGCCCGGCGACCGCCGCCGGGTCGCGGGTCGCGCCCGACCAGGCCCTGGCGGCCAGCGCGAGGGCGGCGCGCTCGTCGGGTGCCAGGTCCAGCTCGGGCATGCCGTAGGCCTCGGGGTCGATGAAGTAGCCCTCCTCGGTGCCCCAGGCGTCGATCGGCGCCCGCTCGACCGGCACGCCGAGGCCGCGCAGCTCCTCCTTGTCCCGCTCGAACATGCGCCGCAGGCTCTCGCCGCTGGCCTCGTAGCCGGGCACCAGCTCGGCCACCTGGTCCAGGGTGAGGGGCCGGCGGGTGTCCAGCAGCAGGGCGATCAGGTTGACGAGCCGCTCCACCTTGCGCATGCGCCGATGCTAGCGCGATTGGCGGCACCACTTCCCGCGTCGTGGGTTCACGCCCCATTGGCGGCGTGGACGATGAAGCTTGCCCTGCTTCGTTTGTGTCCACAATCGGCAAATTCAGTCTTGACGGGTCATTCGACCCTCTAGAACATGCGTTCGTATGGTCGCTGATGGCTCTCGCCGCCTGGTGCACCGGACCGCCAAGGTCCGCCTGCGCGTGACTCGCCGACAGGCCACCCGCTGCTTTGGGCTGTTGCGGTCGGCCGGCGACGTGTGGGCGTGGCTGCTGGACATCAACCGGCAGCGCCGTTGCGAGGGCATTCCGGAGATCATCAACTACCAGGCGCTGTGCCGTGAGCTGACCCAGAAGGAGACCTTCGGAGAGCTGTCAAAGGTAGGCGCGCGGTCGGTACTGCGCCGCTACGCCGACGCCTGGTTCCAAGCCGCCATGCGTCGAAAGGCCGGCCAGCAGGATGCCGGCTTCCCACGCCGCAAGCGCTCCCTCCTCCCCGTCCGGTTCTACCATGGCACCTTTACCATCCAGGGCCAGCGGGTACGGCTGCCGGTCGCCAGGGGCCAGCCTGAGCTGTGGGTGCGGCTGGCGAACCCCCCACCGTACCCGGATGCGGACGTGCGGGCGGTCACCCTGCTGGTCGAGGGCGGGCGGCTATGGCTGGCGGTCACTGCCGTCGTCCCCGTCCAGCGGAACCGTGATGTGGACCATGATCGAATGGCCGGGGTCGATCTTGGCATCATCCATCCCTATGCGGTCGTGACCGAGGATGCCGGGCTGCTGGTATCGGGGCGGGCCATCCGCGCCGAGAGCTACCTGCACCTCAGGGACCAGCAGGCTCGCCACGCCAACCTCGCCAGACGGGCACCGAAGCCTGGGCAGCGCGGATCACGGCGCTGGCGCCGTCATCGAGTCAGGGTTCGGCGTGCCGAGGCGCGACACCGCCGTCGCGTCCATCAGGCTCAGCATCAGGCCGCCAAGCAAGTGGTTGCTTTCGCCGTCCAACAGCGGGTCAGCACCCTGGTGATCGGAGATCCCAAAGGGATCACGCACAAGGACGCAGGTCGCGTCCAGAACCTCCGGCTGCGGCAATGGCGTCGTAACCATCTGCTGCAGGCGTTGCGCGACAAGGCCGAGCAGGCCGGGATCATGGTGCAGCTGGTCGACGAGCGCGGAACCTCTTCCACCTGCCCCGCCTGCCGAGGGCGGGTTCCCAAGCCGAACGGCCGCCGGTTCCGCTGCCTGCACTGTGGGTTCCAAGGGCACCGGGATCTCGTGGGCGCCCATAACATCGCCGCCAAGGCTGGTGGCGGATTCACGAGCGTAGGGTTCCCGACGCTCGTCGAGCACCGTCGGGCCGGTGTTGTGCCGGCACGGCGTGACCGACGCCGCCACCTGCATGACGAGCGGCGGCGGTCCTGCCTAGCCTCGGGCCACCCACAAGCGACTGTCGTCGCTCCTGGGGTGTCGCTCGCCACGCGGCCATTGACCTGGCCGCCTGGCGAGGATCAGACAGCGTCCCACACGTGTCGTTGTCTGAAGGGGCAGTAGTGGAATCTGGCGGTCGTTGCCCCGGCCGGAGGAGGCCGCTAGCCTGGCGCAATGAGCGAGTCGGCTCCCAGCGTGTCGACCAGGCGCGCTGTCCTGGACCTCCTCAAGCGCAACGGGCCGCAGACCGTCGCCCAGCTCGGCGCCGCCCTGGAGCTGTCCGGCGCCGGCGTCCGCCGCCACCTCGAGGACCTCGAACGGCTCGGGCTGGTGCAGCAGACCAGCCGCTCGCAGGGCCGCGGCCGGCCCGCCTACGTGTACACCCTGACCGAGATGGGCCACGACCTGTTCCCCCGCAACTACCACCAGCTGGTGGCGCAGCTGCTGGAGGCCGCCGCCAGCGAGCTCGGCCCGGCGGCGGTGGAGCGCCTGTTCGACCATCGCCAGCACGAGCTGGCCGAGCTGTACGCCGGCCGCACCCAGGGCCGCGACCTGCCGGAGCTGGCCCGCGCCCTGGCGGCGATCCAGGACGAGAACGGCTACATGGCCGACTGCCGCCAGGCCGGCGAGGACCGCTGGCTGGTCAGCGAGCACAACTGCGCGATCGCCAGGGTCGCCGGCGCCTGGCCGACCGCGTGCAACCACGAGCTGGCGCTGTTCCGCCAGCTCGCCGGGCCGGGCGTGTCGGTGGAGCGGGTCGCCCACATCCAGGCCGGCGACCCGGTCTGCGCCTACGTGCTGCGCGCCGCCAACGGCGAGGCGGGCCCCGGCGAGCCGGCCGGCAACGCCTGAGCGGCCGTGATCCGCATCCGCAACGGGCGGGTCACGGCGATCCTGGCCCGCCGCCCCGGCGCGACCGAGGTCCGCGTGGCGGTCGACGGCGACGCCGACCAGGAGGCCACCGCCATCAGCTACGACCAGGTCACCGGCCCGGTCGAGGTCGGCGACCGGGTGGTGCTGAACACCACCGCGGTGGCGCTGGGCCTGGGCACCGGCGGCTTCCACGTGGTGATGGCGCGGCTCGGCGGCCCGGTGGACGCCCCCGGCCCCGGCCACGTCATCAAGGCGCGCTACACCCCGGCGCAGGTGCGGGTGCTGGCCGTGGAGGAGGAGGCCAGCCCGCACCGCGCGGCGGTGGCCGCCTGCACCGACCTCCAGGGCCTGCCGGTGGTCTGCGCCGAGCTGCACTCGATGGTGCCGGTGGTGGCGGCCGCCGCCCGCGCCGTGGCCGACGACCTGGTGGTCGCCTACGTGCTGAGCGACGGCGGCGCGCTGCCGCTGGCGTTCTCGCGGCTGGCCGCGGCCATGCGCGCCCAGGGCCTGGTCGCCGGGATCGTCACCGCCGGGCAGGCGTTCGGCGGCGACCTGGAGGCGATCTCGCTGTACTCGGGGCTGGCCGCCGCCAAGGCGGTGCTCGGCGCCGGCGTGGTGGTGGTCGCCCAGGGGCCGGGCGGGATGGGGTCGGGGACCGCGCTGGGGTTCTCCGGCACCCAGGTCGCCGAGGCGGTCAACGCCGCCGCCGCGCTCGGCGGGCGGCCGGTGGCCTGCCTGCGGCTGTCCTCCGCCGACCGGCGCGAACGCCACCGCGGGGTCAGCCACCACAGCCTGACCGCGCTGGGCCGGCTGGCGCTGGCCCGCGCCAGGGTGGCCGTGCCGGCGCTGGCCGACCCCGAGCTGGCGGCGCTGGTCGACCGCCAGCTCGCCGAGGCCGGCGTGGCCGACCGCCACGAGCTGGTGGCGGTCACCGCGCCCGACCCGGCCAAGCTGCTGGCCGCCTGGGGACTCGAGGTCACCTCCATGGGCCGCGGGCCCGAGGAGGACCCGCTGCTGTTCGCCGCCGCGGCCGCCGCCGGCACCCTCGCCGGCCGGCTGGCCGTCGAGCAACGATGAGCGTGGGGCTGGCGGTGCGCCGCGCCGGCGCGCGGCTCACCGACCGGGCGGTGTTCCTGGCGTGCCTGGGCGGGATCGCCGCCGGCATCGGGCTGTTCCTGGTGCTGCCCCTGGCGCCGCGGTTCCTGGAGCTGCACCGGCTGCCGACCCACCGCGACTTCGACGTGGAGCTGCGGCCCCAGGGGCAGGTGACGGCGTTCTGGGTGGTCGCCATGGCCTCGTTCGCGCTGGCGGTGTGGCAGTGGCGGCGGGGGCGGCGGCCGAGCTGGGGCCTGCTGCTGGCCGGCGTGGCCGTGCTGCACCTGCTGGCGCTGCTGGTGCCCCCGGTCGCCTCCAAGGACGTCTACGCCTACTCGTTCTACGGCCGGGTGCAGAGCGAGTACGGCGCCAACCCCTACCTGTCGTTCCCCGACCAGCACCCGCTGGACCCCTGGCACAAGTTCTGGTCGTGGCGGCTGTTCGGGCCGGTCTACGGGCCGCCGTTCCTGCTGCTGCTGCGGCTGGTGGCGGCCGCCGCCGGGCCCAGCCTGCTGGCCTGGGTCGTGTGGATGAAGCTGCTGCTCACCGCCGCGGAGCTGGCCGCCATCTGGCTGCTGGTGCGGGCGCTGCGCGCCGACCCCGCCCGCGGCGAGGACCCGCGCTGGCCGCTGCTGCTGATCGGCTGGAACCCGATGGTCCTCCAGTCGATCGGGATGTCCGCCCACGTGGACGCGCTGCTGCTGCTGGTGCTGGCCGGCGCGCTGCTCGCCCACCGCCGCGGCCGCCACCTGCTGGCCTTCGTGCTGCTGGTCGGCTGCTTCCTGGTCAAGGTGTACATGGGGCCGGTGGCGGCGCTGTACGCGCTGTGGCTGGCGGCGCGGCGCCCAGGACTTCGAGACAGGGTGGCGACCGTCGCCGGGCTCGGGCTGCTCGGCACCGCCATGACCGCGCTGGCCTACCTGCCCTACGCCGGCGCCGGGCGGCGGCTGTTCACCACCGCCGTGGACGTCAGCAACCACTTCTCCAGCGGCAGCCCCCCCAACCTGGTGCGGCGCCTGCTCGCCGCCGGGCTGCCGCTGTTCGGCATGTCCGACACGGCGGCGGCCGCCGCCGGCGCGCGGCTCGGCCGCCAGCTCGCCATCGCCGGCATCGTGGTGGCGTTCGTGCTGGTGGCGCGCCGGCTCCGGCCCGAGCAGGACCCCTGGCCGCGGGTCGCCGTCTTCTTCCTCGCCTACCTGCTGCTGACCCCGTGGGTGTTCTACTGGCACGAGCTCCCGCTGCTGGGCATGGTCGCGGCCATCCCCTGGGGGCTGACCAGCCTGGTCGCGGTGGCGCTGTCGATCACGCTGGTGCCGCTGGCGCCCGCGGGGCCGCCCGCGGTCGGCGCCGCCGCGCGCCCGTCGGCAGCCGGCGACCTGCTGGACACCCTGGCGGGGTTCGCCAGCCGCTACGGCGGCGCGCTGCTGGTGCTGTGGCTGGGCTGGCGGGCCCGCCGCCGCGCCAGCGCCCGGGGCGGCGGGGCGGCGGAGCCGGCCGCGACCGGGCCGGCGCCGATCACATACTCGCGATGAGCTTGTCCACGCGGTCGTCGTGGGCGCGGAACGGGTCCTTGCACAGCACCGTCCGCTGCGCCTGGTCGTTCAGCTTCAGGTGCACCCAGTCCACGGTGTAGTCGCGCCGGCGCTCCTTGGCCTGGCGGATGAACTCCCCCCGCAGCCGCGCCCGGGTGGTCTGCGGCGGCTCCTGGGTGGCGCGGTCGATGGCGCGGTCGTCGCAGACCCGCTCCACCGAGCCGTTGCGCTCCAGCAGGTAGTACAGGCCGCGCTTGCGGTTGACGTCGTGGTAGGTCAGGTCCATCAGCGCGACCTTGGGGTGCGACAGCGGCATGCCGTGGCGGGACCGGGCCCGCTCGATCAGCAGGTACTTGGTGACCCAGTCGACCTGGCGGCCGATGCGGTCCAGCTCCTGGGTCTCGAGCGCCTCCAGCACGTGCCCCCACATGTCCACGATCTTCTTGGCGGTCTCGCCGGCGTCGCGCCGGTCCACGAACCGGGCCGCCTTCTCGAAGTACTCGCGCTGGATCTCCAGCGCGCTGGCCTCGCGGCCGTTGGCCAGGCGCACCTTGCGCCGGCAGGTCATGTCGTGGGAGATCTCGCGGATCGCGCGGATCGGGTTCTCCAGGGTGAGGTCGCGCAGGACGGTGGCCTCCTCGACCATGGCCAGGACCAGGTCGGTGGCGCCGACCTTCAGGAACGCCGACCACTCCGACATGTTGGAGTCGCCCACGATCACGTGCAGGCGCCGGTAGCGCTCGGCGTCGGCGTGCGGCTCGTCGCGGGTGTTGATGATCGGCCGCGAGCGGGTGGTGGCCGACGACACCCCCTCCCAGATGTGCTCGGCGCGCTGCGCGATGCAGTACACCGCCCCGCGCGGGGTGGCCAGCACCTTGCCGGCGCCGCACAGGATCTGGCGGCTGACGAAGAACGGGATCAGCACGTCGGCCAGGCGCTGGAACTCGCCGTAGCGGGACACCAGGTAGTTCTCGTGGCAGCCGTAGGAGTTCCCGGCCGAGTCGGTGTTGTTCTTGAACAGGAAGATCTGGCCGGCGATGCCCTCCTCGTGCAGGCGCGCCTCGGCGGCGGCCAGCAGGCTCTCCAGGATCCGCTCGCCGGCCTTGTCGTGGGTGACCAGCTCCACCACCGAGTCGCACTCGGGGGTGGCGTACTCGGGGTGGGAGCCGACGTCCAGGTACAGCCGGGCGCCGTTCTCCAGGAACACGTTGGAGGAGCGGCCCCACGACACCACGCGCCGGAACAGGTAGCGGGCGACCTCGTCGGGGGTGGCGTACTCGGGGTGGGAGCCGACGTCCAGGTACAGCCGGGCGCCGTTCTCCAGGAACACGTTGGAGGAGCGGCCCCACGACACCACGCGCCGGAACAGGTAGCGGGCGACCTCGTCGGGTGAGAGCCGGCGCTGGCCCCGGAACGTGCAGGTGACGCCGTATTCGTTCTCGAGCCCGAAGATTCGCCGATCCATGCCCTCATGCTAGTAGCATCAGGCGATGACGGCGATGCCTCCGGACCGACCGCGGCCCTCCAGCACGTTCCGCCTGGGGGTCTGGTTCAGCCTCGGGGTCACCGCCACCCTGCTGGCCCTGTACGGGCTGTACACGGTCCGCGGCATCCTCGTGCAGGTGCTGGTCGCCCTGTTCATCACCGTCAGCCTCGAACCGGCGGTGCACTGGCTGACCTCGCGGGGGATGCGCCGCGGGTGGGCGGTGACGACCATCTTCGCGGTCGCCTTCGGCGCGCTGCTGGCCTTCCTGATCTCGGTGATCCCGTCGCTGGTCGACCAGGGCCGCGGGCTGATCGACGACCTGCCCGGCTACCTGACCGAGCTGCAGACCCGCTCGACGCAGTTCCGCGGGCTCAACGACCGCTTCAACCTGTCCAGCCAGGTGCAGGGCATCATCGGCAGCGTCCCCAGCCGGATCGGCACCGGGGTGCTCGGCTTCACCGGCCGGCTGTTCGGCGCGCTGTTCTCGGCGCTCACCGTGCTGGTGTTCACCGTCTACTTCATGGCCGACCTGCCGCGGCTGCGCACCGGGCTGGTGCGGCTGTTCCCGGGCGAGCGCCGCCCCAGGGTCAAGCAGGTGGTCGACCTGGTGATCGACAAGGTCGGCGGCTACATGATCGGCAACATCATCATCTCGATCCTGGCGGGCGTGTTCTCGTACCTGACGTTCCGGCTGCTCGGAGTGCCGTTCGCGGTGCCGCTGGCCGTCCTGGTGGCGGTCTTCGACATGATCCCGATGATCGGGGCGACGCTCGGGGCGATCGTGGGGGTGCTGGTGGCGCTGTTCACCAGCCCGCTGTGGCCGACGACGGTGCTGGTGGCGGCCTTCTTCGTCGCCTACCAGCAGCTCGAGAACTACCTGATCGCCCCGCGGGTGCTGAAGACCACCGTCAACATCGGCGCGGCCGCGGTGCTGCTGGCCGGCCTGATCGGCGCGACCCTGCTCGGCCTGGTCGGGGCGCTGATGGCGATCCCGATCGCGGCCGCCTTCAACGTGCTGCTGAACGAGCGCCTGAACATCCGCGAGGCCGCCGAGGAGGCCGAGGCCGCCCGGCTCGCCGCCACCGCGGCCGCCGCCCGGCCGGCACCGGCGGCCGGCGAGGGCGAGGTCAGGGGGTCGGGACCCGGCCCTCGCGGCTGACCAGCGTCAGCAGGACCAGCGCGTGGGTCCAGGCCAGCGGCGCGACCGAGCGTGGGGCGCCGCCGTCGCGGCCGACCCGCTCGGGGAACGCGCCGAGGGCGGTGCGGTGGTCCAGCAGCCAGGCCAGCCGGGCGTCGGCCGCCGGCCGGTCGCCGCCGGCCATGGCCGCCAGCGCGAACGAGGCGGTCGCCGGGGTCCACGGGTCGCTGCCCAGCCACGGCCGCCCGGGCACCGCCCCGCCGCCCACCGCCAGCCGCCGCCAGGCCGCGGCCACCGCGGCGCGGACCTGCGGGTCGGGCGGCGCGAACGGCGGCGCCAGCCAGGTCACGGCCGCGTCCGGCCCGCCGCCGTGCGGGTGGCGCTGGTAGCCGGTGGGCCCGAACCGCTCCCGCACCGCGCGCTCCAGCCGGCCGGCG